>WNFV01000759.1_pt1 | contig 43914 bp, 37 predicted proteins | sample 5400101 | NCBI WGS metagenome assembly WNFV01 (sample SAMN13153361, study PRJNA577476) | soil metagenome | isolation source: 115 cm soil or saprolite under grassland replicate 1 | place: USA:California | collected 2016-06-15 | reverse complement strand
GCTTGACGTCGCCTTCGAGGTTGTCGCTGAGCGCCGACGCGTCGAAGGCGATCCCGCTGCGCAGGAGGTCCTCCTTCAGCACCGCCTCGCGCGGGATGTGCGGGAAGCGCGCCATCAGGTCTTCGACGAGCTCGGTGCGGATGCCGGCGGTGGCGCTCTTCATGAGCGAACCGTACCGCGCGGCACCCGCGCCTCGTGCACTAGCTGTTCAGCAAAGTGATCAGCGCTGCAAAGTTCGAGACGGTCGGTGGAGTGGCAATGGTGTGCGTGAGCGGGGTCGTGAAGGCGGCGCAGGCGCCGTAGTCGTTCACCACCGACTGGGGGCCGAACACGACGGGCTTCCCGGTCGCCACCATCAGCTGGTCGATATAGGCCCACGTCCCCTGCAGAGCGTCGGCCGTCAGCGCCATCTCGCACTTGCCGAGCAGCACGGTGAGGCTGAAAACGATCCCGATCGCCTCGTCGTGCTTCTTCAGCGTGGCCGCCTGCTTCTTGACGTCGGCCTGCAGCTTTTTGACCGTCCCCTGAAGCGCCTTGACCTGCGCCGTCAAGTCTTTGACCTGCTGCTGCGTCGTCGTGCCGGCGCTTGCCGTCCCGGCGCCGCTCGCGAGCGCGGCGACGACGAGTGCGAGGGCGATGCGTCTCATGGCCTGCCTCCCTGGTCGCGGAATGTGTCCTCGCTTCTACTGCACTTGCGCGAGGAAGTCGAGGATCAGCCGCGCAACCTCGGCCGGTCGTTCCATCGCCGGTAGGTGCGCAGCTCCGGCGACGACCGCGTGCTGCGCATTCGGGAACCGCTCGGCCGCGCGCTGCACGTCCGGCCAGTCGAGCTCGCCGCGGATGTACAGCAGCGGTGCCCGAACCGCGCCGACGTCGAGCGGTCCGCCTTCGCCCTGCGGCAGCTCGTACGCCGCGCGTTGCATCGCGAAGACGCGCTCGCGCAGCTCGGCCGGCACGTCCTCCTCCGAACGGCGCGCGCCGACGAGCCACGCGCGCACCATCAGTCGAGCTGCGTCGTCGAACCGTCCGGCTTCGCAGAGCGCGTTCTCCTCCTGCGCGACCTCGCGCACCGCCTCCGACCACCCGAACGGGTTCGTGCCGATGATGACGATCGCGCTCACGCGCTCGGGCGACGCCGACGCCGCCTCGAGCACGCCGCGGCCGCCGAACGACGTGCCGACGAGTGCCGCGCGCTCGCCGGGGATCGCGTCGAGGACGAGCTTCGCGATCGACCCCGCCCGCCAGAGATCGACGGTCACGACACGGTGCTCACGCGCGAGGAGCGGCGCCACGTCGTCCCACTCGCCCGCGTCGGTCACGCCGGAGTGCGCAAGCACGACGTCGATCACAGGATCTTGACTTCTTCTCGCTACCCTTGCGCGGGGTCGTGCTCCGCCAGGTCATCCTTCCGGTCGTCGCCGCGCTGCTCCTCGCGCCCCCCGCGCTCGCTCAGAGCGGAGCGCCGACGCTGCTCATGCCGGGCGTGACCTACCAGAAGGAAGTCCAGTTCACGCAGCACGGTCCGGTCGTCTTCAACGTCATCACCGCGCCGCAGCCGGGCGGCCTCTACTCGCTGCAGCCCGTGCTCTCGAACGAGGCGGTCGTCGGCCGCGAGCGCGTCACGGAGATCGAGAAGCGCGTCAGCTCGGGCGCGACGGTCGCCGGCGTCAACGGCGACCTGTTCAACTGGAACGACGGCCATCCGAGCGGCGTGCTGATGCGCAACTCCGTCCTCGACCATCCGCCGCTCGCCGGGCGCACGAGCATCGGAATCGGATCCGACGGGATGCTCCACCTCGACCGCGTCACCCTCTCCGGCTACTGGACGGGAACACAGCGCCGGCGGATCGGCCTCAACGACCCGCCGGGAGCGAACGGCGCCTCGCTGTTCACGCCGTCGTATGGTCCCGCGACGGCGAGAGGGGCCGCGACCGAAGCGATCCTGCAGACGTTCCCGAGCGTGACACCGAACAGCGACCTCGTCGGCGTCGTCACGCAGATCGGGCCGACGCAGGGCGCGACGCCGATTCCCGCCGGCGGCGCCGTCATCCAGGCGCGCGGCTCGATGGCAACCGCGCTTGCGACCGATGCGCCGGTCGGGACGACGGTGACGATCCGCTACACGCTCAACCCGAGCTGGAGCGGGATCGTGCACGCGGTCGGCGGCGGGCCGCTGCTCGTCGCGAACGGGAAGGCGATCTTCCGCGCGAGCGAGATGTTCACCGGGATCCAGCTGAACCCGCGCGATCCGCGCACCGCGATCGGCCAGAAGGCGGACGGAAAGATCCTGCTCGTCGCCGTCGACGGACGGCAGCCGGGCTACAGCGTCGGCCTCTCCAACTACGACCTCGCGATCGCGATGCGCCGCTTCGGCGCGGTCTGGGCTTCCGCGCTCGACGCGGGCGGCTCGACGACGATGGCGTTCGACGGGAAGCTGCTCAACCGTCCGTCCGACCGCGGCGGCGAGCGCGCGGTCGCGGAGGCGCTGCTGATCGAGTACGCCGGCGCGTACGAGCCGCCGCCCTCAGTCCCCGCCGTCTCCCCGAACAAGGACAACGTCGCCGAGACGCAGACGCTCTCGTACAAGCTCGTGCGTCCCAGCAGCGTGCAGGCGACGCTCGTCGGGCCCGACAAGGTCGCGAGGATGATCGACACCGGTCAGCGCACCCCTGGCACGTACGCGTTCACGTGGAACGGGCTGACGACCGCCGGCACGCTCGAGCCGGAAGGCACCTGGCACTTCACCGTCACCGCGACCGACGACCAGGGCCGCACGTCCACGGCCGACCGGACGTTCCTGCTCGACAACACGCTCGGCTTCCTCACCGTCGCGCCGGCGTCGGTCAAGCTGAAGAGGGCGCGCACGAACCTCACCGCGAGCTTCACGCTCGCGCGTCCCGCGAAGACGACGGTCTCGATCGAGACGGCGCGCGGTGTCGTGGTGAAGACGATCCTGAACGGCGCGGTGCCGGCCGGTCCGTACTCGCTCTCGTGGGCGGGCAAGGACGGCGCGGGACGGCTCGCGTTCGGCGGCGCGTACCGCGTGCACGTCTCCGCGTCGAACGAGCTCGGCACGGTCGACCTGTACGCGCCCTTCACCGCGCACCGCTAGTCTCGCGCGATGCTCGCGAGCTTGACCGGCTCGCTGACGTCCTACGTCCGCGACCACGGTGTCTACGCCGTCCTCCTGCTCATGCTCGTGGACGCGGTCTTCCCCGCCGCGAGCGAGCTCGTGATGGTCGTCGGCGGCGCGCTCGCCGCCGGAGCGTTCGGCGCGAGCGTCTCGCTCTTCGGCATGAACGTGGCGCACGGCTTCTGGTCCTACGTCGTGATCGCTCTTGCGGGGACGATCGGCTACCTGGTCGGCGCCGTGCTCGGCTGGGCGATCGGCCTCTACGGCGGCCGGCCGCTGCTCGAGACGCGCGGACGGTGGTTCCATCTCAGCCACGCGAGCCTCGAGAAGGCGGAGCGCTGGTTCGATCGCTGGGGGTGGTGGGCCGTGTTCGTCGGCCGCATCACGCCCGTCGTCCGCTCGTTCGTCTCGATTCCCGCCGGGATCTTCCGCGTCCCGCTCGCGCCGTACACCGCCCTGACGCTCGCCGGCTCGGCGATCTGGGCATTCGCGCTCGCCGGCGTCGGCTGGGGCGCGGGCACCGGCTACGAGCGCTTCCACCAGGACTTCGGCTACGTCGAGATCGCCGTCGTTGCAGGAGTTGTGCTGCTCGCGGCCTATTTGGTCCTGCGCCGCCGGCGCTCCTCTACCATTTCCTAGCCGTGCCCCGGATCCCGCTCGTCGACGTCAAAGCGCAGTACGCACCGCTCGTCCCCGAGCTCGAGCGGGCGTTCGCGCAGATCCTCGACGCGGGCGCCTTCATCCTCGGGCCGAACGTGAAGGCGTTCGAGCGCGAGGCGGCTGCGTATCTCGGCGTCAACCAGACGATCGGCGTCGCGAACGGGACGGACGCGCTCGTGCTCGTGCTCGACGCGCTCGAGATCGGACCGGGGGACGAGGTCATCTGTCCGGCGTTCACGTTCTACGCGACCGCGGAGGCGATCGCACGGCGCGGCGCGACGCCGGTGTTCGCCGACGTCGACCCGGCGACGTACAACCTCGACCCCGAGGACGTCGCCGCGCGGATCACGCCGCGCACCAAGGCGATCATGCCCGTCCACCTCTTCGGCCGGCCGGCGCCGCTCGACGAGCTCGCGCAGCTCGGGCTGCCGCTGATCGAGGATGCGGCGCAGGCGTTCGGCTCGCCCGAGATCGCACGGACGGGCGTCGCGTCGACCTTCAGCTTCTATCCGACGAAGAACCTGTTCGGGCTCGGCGACGGCGGTCTCGTCGCGACGACCGACGACGAGCTCGGCGAGCGCGTCCGCATGCTCCGCTTCCACGGCTCGCACGACAAGGTCGACTTCCACCTCGTCGGCTACAACTCGCGCCTCGACGAGGTGCAGGCGGCGATGCTGCGGATCTTCCTGCGCCACCTCGACGAGTGGACGCGCCTGCGGCGCGAGGCGGCGGAGCGCTACCGCGAGCTCTGCCTCGGCGACGTCGTGCAGACGCCCGAGGACGAGCCGGGCCACGTCTACCACCTCTTCGTCAGCCGCTCGCCCGAGCGCGACCGCATCGTCGCGGCTCTGCGCGAGGCGGAGATCGGCTGCGCGACGTACTACCTGCCGCCGCTCCACCTGCAGCCGGCGCTGCGCTTCCTCGGCTACGCCGAAGGCTCGCTGCCCGAGACCGAGCGGCTCGCGCAGGAGAACTTCTCCGTACCGCTCTGGGCCGGGATCGGCGCGGAGCAGCAGGAGCGCGTCGTCGACGTCGTTCGCGCAGCCGTCGGGGCACCCGTCGCGTGACGTTCCCCATCAACCGTCACCGGCTCGCGAATCTCCTCGCCGACGCGGTCCTCATCACGCTCGCGTGGCGCCTGACGTTCTGGCTGCGCTTCGACCAGACGATCCCGTCGTTCTACAAGCACCTGCTCGACTGGAAGACGTTCGCGATCGTCGTCTCGATCAAGCTCGTCATCTTTGCGCTCTTTGGCTTCTACAACCGCTGGTGGCGCTACGTGTCGACGCGCGACATGTGGGGTGCGGCGCGCGGCGTCGTCGTCGCGAGCCTGCTCGTCGACCTGACGCTCTACGCCTTTCCGCCGGATAACACCTCGCGTCTACCGCGCGGCATCGCGCTCATCGACATGCTGCTGCTGCTCGCGTTCGTCGCGGGCTCGCGACTACTTGCGCGCACGCTGATCGAGCGTCCGGCGCCCGGCGGCCTCGTCGCGCGCGGCAAGGAAGTGCTGATCGTCGGCGCCGGCGACGCGGCCTCCTTGATCCTGCGCGAGCTGCAGCGCACGCCGCAGCTCGGCTACACGCCCATCGGCCTGCTCGACGACGATCCGCGCAAGAAGAACCTGCGCGTCCACGGCGTGCGCGTCCTCGGTCGCACGACCGATCTGCGCCGGATCCTGCGCGAGGCGGAGCCGGACGAGGTGCTGATCGCGATTCCTTCCGCATCCGGCGAGACGCGCGCCAGGATCGTGGACGTCGCGCAGGAGGAGCGCGTTCCCGTCAAGACGCTGCCGGGTCTCTACGAGCTGATCGCCGGCGACGTCAACCTCGCCGGGCAGATCCGCCCCGTCCAGGTCGAGGACCTGCTGGGCCGCGAGCCCGTCGAGGTCGACCTGCACGAGGTCGCGGACTACCTCGCCGGACGCACGGTGCTCGTCACCGGCGCGGGCGGCTCGATCGGCGCCGAGCTCTGCCGCCAGATCGCGCGCGTCGGCGCGGGCCGGATCGTGCTCGTCGACAACGCGGAGCCGGCGCTGTTCGAGATCGAGCGCGAGCTCGTCACCGAGCGCGGCTACTCGGCCGGGCTGCCCGTGCTCGCGGACGTCGGCAACCGCACGAAGCTCCGCCAGGTGTTCGAGAAGTTCCGGCCGGCCGTCGTCTTCCACGCTGCGGCCTACAAGCACGTGCCGTTGCTCGAGGCGAATCCGCTCGAGGCCGTGCGCAACAACGTCCTCGCGACGAAGATCCTCGCCGAGACCGCCGTCGAGTTCGAGACGCAGCGGTTCGTGCTGGTCTCGTCGGACAAGGCGGCGCAGCCGAAGAACCTGCTGGGACAGTCGAAGGCGATCGGCGAATGGATCGTCCAGGCGTACGGCGAGCGCGACGACGTTCCCACGCGCTTCGTTGCGGTGCGGTTCGGCAACGTGCTCGGCTCGTCGGGCAGCGTCATCCCGATCTTCCGCAAGCAGATCGAGCGCGGCGGCCCCGTGACCGTCACGCATCAGGAGATGACGCGCTATTTCATGACGATTCCCGAGGCGGTGTCGCTGATCGTCCAGGCGGGCGCGATCGGCGCGGGCGGCAGCGTCTTCGTCCTCGACATGGGCGAGCCGGTGTCGATCTACGAGCTCGCGCAGAACATGATCCGCCTGTCCGGCAAGACGCCCGGCACGGACGTCGAGATCCGCATCAGCGGCGTGCGCCCGGGCGAGAAGCTGCACGAGGTGCTCTGGAACGACGACGAGCTCGCCGAGCCGACCGACCACGCGAAGATCCTCTCGGCGAGGCAGGCGCCGATCGACCCGGTCTGGCTCGAGGCGGAGCTGCGCGAGCTGGAGCGGCTCGTCGACGGAGGCGACACGCTCGACCTCGTCTCGCGGCTGAGCCGGATGACGGGCGCGCCGCAGCGGCTCGGCTCCCCCGCGCCCACGCGGACTTCCACCACGATCTAGCGACGATTCCGTCCGACCGCGGCCCGTAGGCTGGGCGCGTGGAGCTCAATCCCGAGCAGCGGCGTGCCGTCGAGACCGTCCGCGGCCCCGTCTGCATCCTCGCGGGCGCCGGAACCGGCAAGACGACGACGATCACGCACCGCGTCGCGAACCAGGTCGCGACTGGTGCGTTCCGCGCGCAGGAGATCCTCGCCGTCACGTTCACCGACAAGGCCGCCGGCGAGTTGCGCGCACGTCTCGAGCGGCTCGGCGCGCCCGGTGTCCGCGCGCGGACGTTCCACTCGGCGGCGCTCGCGCAGCTGCGGCACTTCGCTCCCGAGCGCGTCGGCAAGATCGCGCCGTCGAAGGCGCTCGCGCTGCGCCAGATCGGCAACACGCTGCCGATGCCGTACAAGTTCCGTCCCGCTGCCGATCTTGCGACGGAGGTCGAGTGGGCGAAGAACCGCCGCACCCCGCCGGAGCGGTACCTTGCCGCGCTCGGCGAGCACGAGCCGCCGATTCCGGCCGACCTGATGCAGCGGGTCTACGCGCGGTACGAGCGCGGCAAGCACGAGCGCGGCGTCGTCGACTTCGAGGATCTGCTCGAGCTCGCCGTGCAACTGCTCGAATCCGACGCGAACGTGCTCGCGGAGGTGCGCGACCGCTACCGCGCGTTCACCGTCGACGAGTACCAGGACGTGAACCTGCTGCAGCAGGCGCTGCTCGAGCTGTGGCTTGGCCCGCGCGACGACGTGTGCGTCGTCGGCGACGACTACCAGTCGATCTACGCCTTCACCGGTGCGACGTCCGAGTACCTGCTCGCGCTGCCGAAGCGCTTCCCGCACGCGGCCGTGATCCGGCTCGAGCGGAACTACCGCTCGACGCCGCAGGTGCTGACGCTCGCGAACCGGCTCGTGCCGAAGCTGGGCGGCGCGGAGAAGACGCTGGTCGCGACGCATGCAGACGGACCGGAGCCGGAGCTGCACGAGTGCGACGACGAGGCGGCGTTCGTCGTCGAGAGGATCCGCGCGCTCGACGTCGCGCACGACGGGATCGCCGTGCTTTGCCGGACGAACGCACGGCTCGCCGACTTCGAAGAGGCGCTGCACACGGCCGGCATTCCGTCGCAGGGCTCGTCGTTTCTCGCGCGGGAGAGCGCGCGCTACGTGCTGCGCCGGCTCGCGTCGCCCGCCGACGTGCGCACGCTCGCGCTGGACCACGGCTGGCTCTCGGAGCCGCCCGACAAGCTCGGCGAGCGGGAAATGGTGCGGCAGAACGACCTCGGGCGGCTCGTTCGTCTCGCCGACGAGCTCGCAGACTTGGACGGCCCGGCGTTCGTCGCCGAGCTCGAGCGCCGTTTCGGCGACGGCGGCGAGTCGCGCCGCGGTGTTCACCTGTTGACGCTGCACGGTGCTAAGGGGCTCGAGTTCGACGCAGTGTTCATCCCCCGCGTCGAGGAGAAGGAGCTGCCGTCGAAGCTCTCGAAGTCGCCGGCGGAGATCGCGGAGGAGCGCCGCCTCCTCTACGTGGGGCTGACGCGCGCGAAGCGCCACCTGTTCGTCACGTGGACGCGGACGCCGTCCCGCTTCGTGCGCGAGCTCGGCCTCGAGCCGCCGCGGCGCGCCGAGCCGCAGCCGGACGATCCGCTGTTCGCGGCGCTGAAGGAGTGGCGGCTCGAGCGGGCGCGCGCGGACGAGGTGCCCGCATACGTCGTCTTCCACAACACGACGCTCGCGGAGATCGCCGACCGCCGGCCGCGCACGCTGCGCGACCTCGCGACCGTGCCGGGCGTGGGCCCGACGAAGCTCGAGCGCTACGGCGACGACCTGCTGTCAGTCCTGAACGCCGGCTGACCAATCCCGTCCTCGACGGCCAGGTCCCGGTGTCTGACACCAGGACCTCACTCGAAGGGCAAGTTCGGCTTCGCTCCGCCAGCCCGATCGCTGAGTCCTGTCACGTAGACGTTTGACGACCGGTTTGGTGTCTGACACCACGACACGGCGAGTTCGGCCGCGCACTGGTCAGACCCCTGGCAGGGCTGACAGCAGCAGCGCGAGCAGGTCGGCGGGGTCGCGCCGGATGCGTGGATTCCCCGCCTCCGTCCGCTTCTCGAGCTTCAGCGCGCGGGGATCGCTGAGCGGGACGAGCCGTCCGTCGCGGATCAGCGCCTCGTCGACACCGCCGAGACGGCCGCCGTACGTCGTGTAGACGGGAACGCCGAGCGCCGCCGCTTCGCGGTTCATCGTCCCGCCCGCCGACACGACGAGGTCGGCGAGCGCGATCAGGCTCTGCGCGTCGACCGCCGTGCGCGGGACGATCACCGACGGCAGCGCGAGCCCGTCGACGAAATCTCGCTGCTCCTCGGTGCGCGGCAGTACGACGGCGTGCACGTCGTCGCGCGTGCCGACGAAGTCGAGGGTCTGCGGGAAGAGCGGATTCGAGTGCCGGTGGTAGAGCGAGACGTCCGGCGGCGGCCGCAGCACTACGAGGGTGCGCGCGCGGTCGACGCCGAGCTCGTCTAGCACCGCAGCGCCGGCGTCGAAGTCCGACAGGTAGTACTCCTCCTTCAGGCCGGCGTACTGCAGGAGCTTCGGCGGCGTTGCGCCGTAGCGCGCGAGCCGTTCGGGCGGGATCAGGTCGGGGACGACGACCTTCGTCGCCGCGCGGCAGCCGAGCTGGTGCTGCAGCCACGCCCACTCGTAGTCGAACGTCGTCGAAGACGGAACGCCGAGCCGCCGCGCGGTGATCGTCAGCTCGTGCGAGCCGTGCGCGAGCGCGACGTCGAAGTCACGGCCCCGCGCCCACCGTTTCAGCGCGCGCAGCCGCGTCGCCATCGCGCGCGCCTTGCCGGTCCGCGAGCGTCCGCCGTGCCGGCCGATCACCGCGTCGGCCTCGAGCCCGTGCAACTCGAGCAGCTGCAGCGTCTGCGCGTACTCCCGCGCCGTAATCTGCACGTCGTCGCCGCGCTCGCGCAGGATGCGGATCAGCGGCCGGAAGACGAGCACGTGCGCGCTCGCCGTCATGTCGATCCAGACCTTCACGCAAGCACGCCTTGTGACAACTCGTCACTCGGCGCGGAGGGGGTGCGCTCGACGTGCCGCTCGTACCAGAGCGTAAACGACAGGAGTCCCCACAGCTGCCGCGACCAGTCCTGGGTGCCCGCGGCGTGCTCGTCGAGATAACGCGTCACCACCGACGGCGCGAAGAAGCCCTGCCTGCGCAGCTCGTCCGGGGCGAGGACCTCGCGCGCGAACGGCTCGAGCTCGCCGCGCAGCCACGCGGCGGCGGGAATCGAGAAGCCGCGCTTACGGCCGCGCACGATCCGCTCGGGGACGAGCGTTGCGGCCGCCTTGCGCAGCAAGACCTTCTTGCGCAGCCGGTGCACCTTGTGTCGCGTCGGCAAGGCGAGTGCGAAGCCGGTCACGATTGGATCGAGGAACGGCACGCGTGCCTCCAGCGAGTGCGCCATCGACGCGCGGTCGGTCTTCACGAGCAGGTCGTCGACGAGATAGGTGCCGAGGTCGACATCTTGCAGCCGCGCGAGCAGCGCAGCGCCTTCTGTTTCGCGGAAGCGATCACGCAGCAGGTCGACGGGATCGAACGACGAGCGCCCGCCGCGCAATTCGGCGCGCGCGTCCGCGGCGAAGATCTCCTTCCAGCCGTGATGCCGCTCGAGCGGAGGCAGGTGCGCGGCACGAGCGAAGCGTTTCGCGCGGTAGTCGAAGCTCGCCCTGCGCGTCGACGTCGGCAGCCGCTCGACCGCGTTTCTGAACCAGCTCGGTAGCGACGGCATGCGCTCCGCGAGCAGGTCGGCCGCGTAGGTGTAGTAGCCGCCGAACAGCTCGTCGCCGCCCTCGCCGGACAGCGCGACCTTCACGTGCGCCGCGGCGAGCCGCGAGACGAGGTAGGTCGGAAGCGCCGACGAATCGGCGAACGGCTCGTCGAACGCCTCCGCAAGCGCGGGCAGCAGCAGCGCCGCGTCCGGTCGCAGCACGAGCTCGTGATGCTCCGTTCCATAGCGCTCGGCGACGAGGCGCGCGTCGTCGAGCTCGTCGAACGACCGCTCCTCGAAGCCGATCGAGAACGTGTGCAGCGGATAGTCGGCCTCTTCCGCCGCGAGCGCGGCGAGCGTGCACGAGTCGACGCCGCCCGAGAGGAGCACGCCGACCGGAACGTCCGAGACGAGGTGCGCACGGACGGAATCGCGCAGTCGAGTGCGCAGCTCCTCGACGAGCTCCGTCTCGTCCTCGACGCGCGTCTCGAGGGTCGGCGCCGGCCGCGCGTACCGCGAGAGCTCGAGCCCGCCGCCTCGCCAGACGAGGAGGTGGCCGGGCGGCAGCTTGCGCGTGTGGTGGAAGATCGAGAACGGCGCCGGCACCGAGTTGAACGCGAGGAAGCACTCGAGCGCGTCGAGGTCGATCTCGCCGCGCGGGAGCGCGCGCAGCTCCGACGCGAAGGAGAGCTCCCCGTCGGCCGCGCGGTAGTAGAGCGGCTTGATCCCGTACGGATCGCGGGCGAGCACGAGCCGCCGCTCGCGTGCGTCCCACAACGCGACGGCGAACATCCCGCGCAACCGTGTCGCGAAGTCGAGCCCCCACTCCTCGTACGCGTGTGCGAGAACCTCCGTGTCCGAATGCGTACGAAAGACGTGGCCGGCACGCGCGAGCTCGCGCATGAGCTCCTCGTAGTTGTAGATCTCGCCGTTCTGGACGACGACGACGCTGCCGTCCTCGTTCGTCAGCGGCTGGTCGCCGTGCGCGAGGTCGATGATCGACAGACGTCGCGCGGCGAGCCCGATCGCGCCCTCGATGTGCGTTCCGTCGGAATCAGGCCCCCGGTGGACGAGCGTCGAGCTCATCGCGGCGAGCCGATCGGGATCGACGGCGCCGCGTGTGGTCGCGATTCCGCAAATCCCGCACACGGCTCTTTACTCTAGAGGCGTGCCGGTCTACTGGAAGCAGAAGTACGCCTCGCGCAACCAGCGCCACCGGGCCTGGGTGCGCGAGCAGGCGCGACGCGAGGCTGCAGCGCGCGGTGCGCCGTCGCTTTGGCAGTGGCTGCGGGCGCGGTTCGGCCGGTGAGCACCTTCGGCGCCCACGAGGAGCTGCAGCTCCTGCTGTTGCTCGTCTCGGCGGCGGCGTTGCTGCTGCTCTCGCAGCCGCTGCGGATTCCGTACCCGATCCTGCTCGTGCTCGGCGGCCTGCTGCTCGGCTTCGGGCCCGGCGTCCCGACGGTCGTCATGCCGCCGGACGTCGTGCTCGTCGGCATCTTGCCGCCGCTCCTCTACTCGTCGGCGTTCAACACGGGCTTGCGCGACCTGCGCCAGAACCTGCGGACGATCTCAATGCTGGCGATCGGCCTCGTCGCCGCGACGATGGTCTCGGTGGCGGTCGTCGCCCACTACGCCGTCCATCTGTCATGGGCGCCCGCATTCGTCCTCGGCGCGGTCGTTTCGCCGACCGATCCACTCGCGGCGTCGGCGATCGCGCGACGCCTCGGTGTGCCACGCCGGCCGGTCGCGGTCATCGAAGGCGAGAGCCTCGTCAACGACGGGACGGCACTCGTCCTGTTCAAGTTCGCCATCGCGGCGGTCGTGACCGGCAGCTTCTCGCTCGCGCACGCCACGGCGAGCTTGGTGTGGACGGTCGTCGGGGGCATCGCCGTCGGGCTCGTGATCGGCCACGTGATCCGCCTCGTCCGCCGGCGTCTCGACAACCCGCCGCTCGAGGTGACCATCGCCTTCCTGACCGGCTACTTCACGTACCTGCCCGCGTCGGCGCTCGGCGTCTCCGGCGTACTCGCGGTCGTCACCGCAGGCGTCTACATGGGCTGGTATACGCCGGAACTGACGACCGTGCAGACACGCCTGACCGGCGACGGCTTCTGGGCGATCGTCAACTTCGCCCTCAACGGGCTGTTGTTCGGGTTGGTCGGGCTGCAGTTGCGGCCGATCCTCGACGCGCTGTCGGGACACTCCGCCGCGCAGCTCGTCGCCTACGGCGCGATCGTGTCGCTCGTCGTCATCCTGACGCGGATCGTGTCCATCGGACCGGTGGTCTATCTGCCGCGCTTCTTGTTCCGAGGGATCCGCGAGCGCGACCCGTATCCACCGTGGCAGCAGCCTGCGTTCGCCGGCTGGGCGGGGATGCGTGGCGCCGTCACGATTGCGGCGGCGCTCGCGATTCCGCTCGTGACAGATTCCGGCGCGCCGTTCACGGATCGCGCCTTGATCGTCTACCTCGCGTTCTGTGTCGTGCTTGCGACGCTCGTCGTCCAGGGTCTCTCGATGCCGCTCATCATCCGCGCGCTCAAGCTCGAGGAGGACGTGTTCGAACGAAAAGAGGAGGCGAAGGCGCGGATTCGAGCGGCTGAGGCGGCCCTCGAACGGCTCGAAGAGCTCGTCGAGGAAGACTGGGTGCGCGAAGACACGGCGGAGCGAATGCGCGGCGCGTACCGATTCCGCATCAACCGCTTCTCCGAGCCGTACAAGGGCGGCGACGGCAGCGTCGAGCAGCGGTCGCAGGACTATCAGCGCCTGCGGCGCGAGCTGCTCGAGGCGGAGCGGCGCGCCGTCGTCGCGCTGCGCAACGAACGGCGGATCAGCGACGACGTGATGCGCCGCGTCGAGCGCGACCTCGACCTCGAAGATTCGCGCCTAGACGTGTAGAGACTGGCGCAGCACGCGCCAGGCCGTCGCGAAGAGCGTGCGGAGGTAGAGGCGCACGCTGCGATCGGCGATCCATTCGAGGTCGTGCGCGAGTTTCTCCGCCATCGACGTCTCGTAGCCGTGCCGCACCTGGGCGAAGCCGGTCAGGCCGGGGCGGACGACGAGCCGTTGCCAGTACGCCGGCAGGTCCGCCGCGAGCTCCTCGAAGAAGCGCGGACGGATCGGCCGCGGGCCCACGAACGACATGTCGCCGCGCAGGACGTTCCAGAGCTGCGGCAGCTCGTCGAGCTGCGACGCCTTCAGCCAGCGGCCGAGCCGCGTGTACTCGAGCTCCGTGCGGCGTACCAGCTCCTCGCCGAGGTACGGCCCGAGCCGCGACTCCGCGTCCCGCTTCAGCGTGCGGAACTTGGCGATCGTGAAGACGCGCCCGCTCCGGCCGACGCGTTGCCCGCGGTAGAGGACGGGGAAGCCGCTCGTTACGGCCGCCGCCACCGCGATCACGGCGCAGAGCGGCAGCGCCAGCACGCCGAAGAGAAGCGCGAAGACGACGTCCAGCACGCGCAGCTCGAGGTCGACCCGGCGCTTGGGCGAGTCGCGCGCCAGCTGCTCGAAGCGCATGACGAACGACTCGGACGGCCGAGGCGGCGTCTCCACTACAGCCGAAGCGTAGTGACTTCACGCGCCGGAGCTTCGGCTTTTCCCGGATGCCGCTCCGCTGGAAAGTCGGGAACGATCAGACGTGTGAAGACGATCAGGACGCCCTACCTGCTCGCCGCCCTCGGGGGCGCCGCGTTCCTGCTCGCCGGCGCGCTCGTCTCCGTGAGTCTGCTCGGCTCGAAGTCGAGCACGCCGAAGGCGACCGCCGCGCCGCTGCTCGGCGTCGGCGACGCGCTCTCGCTGTTCGAGGGGATCCCGCAGCACGGGACGACGCTCGGAAGTCCGAAGGCGCCGGTGACGGTCGCCGAGTACGCCGACCTCCAGTGTCCTTACTGCGCGCGCTTCAACTCCGACGAGCTGCCCGCGTTCGTGCAGAGGTATGTGCGAACGGGGAAGGCCAAGCTCGAGTTCCGCGGTCTGGCGTTCGTCGGCCCCGACTCGGAGAGCGGTCTCCGGACGGTGCTGGCCGCGTCTTCACAGAACCGGCTCTGGCAGATGGTCGACATCCTCTACCGGAACCAGGGAGCGGAGAACAGCGGCTGGCTGTCCGACGCGCTGCTCCGCCAGGTCGGCGCCGCGGTGAGCGGGCTTTCGATCGAGCGCATGATCTCCGAGCGTCCGGGCTCGTCCGTCGACTCGCTCGTGCAGAAGGCGGCCGGTCAGGCGCAGAATGACGGCGTGAACGGGACGCCGACCCTCTTCGCCGGCCCGTCCGGCGGCACACTGCAGCGCGTGGACTCGTCAGCGGCGGCGCTCGCGCGGGCCGTCGACGCGGCGCTCGCCGCTTGAGCGAACGCGCGCTGCGCGTCGCGATCGCAACGTTGGCGCTCGTCGGAGCGGCGATCGCGGCCTACCTGACGATCGTCCGCTACACCGGCAACCAGGTCGTCTGCCCGACGAGCGGCTGTGAGACCGTTCAGCGCTCGAGCTACTCGAAGCTCGCGGGGATTCCCGTCGCCGCGCTCGGCCTCGCGGCATACGTCGCCATCCTCGCGACGGCGGCCCGCGCGGGGCAGCTCGCGGCGCTCGTCGGCGCGGTGCTGACGGTCGTCGCGCTCGTCTTCAGCGCCTACCTGCTGGTCGTCTCGCTGACGGTGATCGACGCGGTCTGTGTCTGGTGCGTCGCGACCGACGTCGTCGTCGCGCTGCTGACGCCCGCCGCGGTGGCCCGCGCGCTCGTCGCTCGTCCATAATAGATCCTTATATGGACACGCGGCAGCTCGCGGCTTTTTGCGCGGTCGTGGAGAAGAAGAGCTTCTCCCAGGCCGCCGAGCGGCTTGGTGTCACGCAGCCGGCGGTCAGCCTCCAGATCCGGGCGCTCGAGAAGCGGCTCGGCGTGCAGCTGCTCGACCGCTCCGGCCGCCGGGTCGAGCTGACCGAGGCCGGCGCGCGCCTCTACCGGAACGCCCAGCGGCTGCTCGCCGTCGAGGAGCAGCTGCTCGACGAGCTCGGCGAGGACGAGCGGCTCGCGGGCCGGCTCGAGCTCGGCGCGTCGACCGGGCCCGGCGGCTCGGTCGTCCCGGTGCTGCTCGGCGAGCTGTACCGGCGCCACCCGGACGTGAGCGTCGCGCTCACCGTCGCCGACACGCACCGCATCGTCGAGCTCGTCGCCGACCGCGCGCTCGAGCTCGGCGTCGTCGGCTTCGCGCGGCGGCACCGGTCGGTGACGTTCGAGGTCCTCTTCCGGGACGAGGTCGTGCTCGCTTGTCCGCCGGGTCACCCCTTTGCGGGGAAGACGATCGCGCTCGACGATCTCAAGTCCGAGACGCTGATCCTCATGCAGGAGGGCGCAGGCGTGCGTGAGGCGATCGAGGACGAGCTGCGCGCGCACGGCGCGCGCCTGCGCGACTTCGACGTCCGGCTCGAGCTCGGGCTGCAGGAGTCGGTGCGAAGCGCCGTCGAGGCCGGCTTCGGCGTGACGTTCATCTCCCGCTCCGCAATCGAGGCCGCGCTCGCGGCGGGGACGCTGAGCGAGGCGCGCGTCGAGGGACTCGAGCCGACCCGCGAGATCTTCCTCGCGCGCGCGAGCGGGCGCACGCTCACGCGGGCCGCGCAGGCCTTCATCGACCTCGCGCGCGAACGCCTGGCGTGATCGTCCGCTGGGGGCTCGAGCACCTGCCGGAGGTCCTCGGCGGCAGGCGCGCCTTCCTGCTCGCGACGCCGCGGTGGCAGGCGCCCGTCGACGTCGTGGGACGGTGGAGCGAGCTGCCGACCGACGCGGAGATCGATCCCGGCGACGCGGAGGTGCTGCTCGCGCTCGGCGGCGGCTCGACGATCGACACGGCGAAGCGCGTCTCGGCGGAGAGCGGCCGCCCGCTCGTGTGCGTGCCGACGACGTACTCGGGCGCCGAATGGACGCACTTCTTCGGCGTGCGCGACCACGAACGGCGCCTGCGCGGAGGCGGCGGCGGCTCGCACAACGAGGCGATCGTCTACGACGTCGACCTCGTGCTCGACCTGCCGCGCGAGGTCGCGGGAGGAACGGCCCTGAACGCGCTTGCGCACTGCTGCGAGGCGCTCTACGTCCTCGGCCGGGACCCGTCGGCGGATTCGGTCGCGCTCGAGGGCGCGGCGCTGATCGACGCCGCGCTGTCGGACGTCCTCCTCCAACCGGGCGCTGTGGAACCTTGCAACAGACTGTTGCAAGGAGCCGCGAAGGGCGGCGAAGCGCTCGCCCGCTCGGGCCTCGCGCTCGGCCACGCGATGGCGCAGGCGATCGGCGGCGCCTACGGCCTCCCGCACGGCGCGCTGAACGCGATCTGCCTGCCGCCGGCGCTCCGCTTCAACGCCGAGTTCGTCCCGCCTGGGTTGCTGGAGGGCCGCGCGGCCGAGCGGGCCGAGGAGCTGAAGGAGCTCGCCGGCTTCTCGACGCTGTCGGCGCTCGGCGTGCCCGAGGACGACCTCCCCGCGCTCGCGAGCGCGATCGCGCAGCGCGCCGGCGCGCGGGCGAACCCGCGCGCGGCGAGCGCCGACGACGTCCTCGCGCTGCTGCGTTCCGTCTTCTAGCCTGGGCAGAAGAGCCGCGCGCAGATCGGTAGTTCTCCCCGATGGCTCGAGCACACGGCCGAGCCACACTGGCGACGTGCAACGCCGTGCGAATCTCGCCGGCCGCGCCGGCCGTTGGAGCGCGGCCCACTGGAAGACCGCCGCCTTCGGCTGGCTCGCGCTTGCAGTCTTCGCGATCGTGATCGGCTCGGCCGTCGGAACGCGAAAGCTGACCGACGCGGAGTACGCGTCGGGGCAGGCGTCGCACGCCGAGTCGATCCTCGCCGGCGCGGGCTTCAACGTGCCCGCAACGGAGAGCGTCCTCGTGCAGTCGCGGACGTACACGTATGCGAACCCGTTGTTCAACTCTGTCGTCGCGCAGGTCGTCCACACGCTCTCCGACCAGCCGAACGTCATCAACATCGTCTCGCCCATCGAGCACCCGGCGGCCGGGCAGGTGTCGGCGGACGGGCACTCCGTTCTCGTCCAGTTCGGCGTGAAGGGGAAGGCGGCCCAGGCGAAGGACAAGATCGCGCCGATCCTCGCCGCCGTCGGCGAGGTGCAGGAAGCGAACGCGAACCTCACGGTCGAGGAGTTCGGCCAGGCGAGCGCAAGCTACGCGGGCGAAAAGGCGTTCAAAGATGACATGAAGTCCGCCGAGGTGTTCTCGCTGCCGCTGACGCTCGCGATCCTGCTCGTCGCGTTCGGCGCGCTCGTCGCAGCCGGCATCCCGGTGCTGCTCGCGTTCTCCGCCGTGCTCGCCGCGACCGGCTTCAACGCGCTCGTGAGCCACGTCTTCCACTCGGCGGACGCGGCGACGTCGGTGATCCTGATGATCGGGATGGCGGTCGGCGTCGATTACTCGCTCTTCTACCTGCAGCGCGAGCGTGAGGAGCGCCGCGCGGGGCTCCCGCCGCACGAGGCGCTGTTGCGGACGGCGGCGACGTCGGGACAGGCCGTGCTGATCTCGGGCGCGACGGTCCTGATCGCGATGGCCGGGATGCTGTTCGCCGGGAACAAGCTGTTCACGACGATGGCGATCGGGACGATGATCGTGGTCTGCGCCGCGATGATCGGCTCGCTGACGGTGCTGCCCGCGCTGTTGCACAAACTCGGCGACCGCGTCGACAAGGGCCGCCTCCCGTACCTCGGCCGGCACCGCGGCGAGGACCGCTTCTGGGGCGCCGTCGTGCGCGTCGTCCTCCGCCGGCCGGTCGTATCGGTCGTGGCGTCGGTGGCGCTGCTCGTCGCGGCCGGGCTGCCCGTGTTGTCGCTGCACACGAAGCTGCCCAGCTTGACCGACCTGCCGAAGGGAATTCCGATCGTCCAGACGTTCAAGGACGTGCAGCGCGCGTTCCCCGGCTCGCAGACGCCCGTCGAGCTCGTCGTGCGCGGCGGCGACGTGACGCGGCCGGCGTACGTCCAGGCGTACGGCGCCTTCCGGCGCGACGCGCTCGCGACAGGCGAGTTCTTCGCGCCGTTCCACGTCTTCGTGAACCCGGACAAGACCGTTGCGCGGGTGGAGTTCGCGATCGCGGGCGAGGGCGACGACAAAGTCTCGAACCACGCGCTCGCGACGTTGCGCAACGAGGTCATTCCGCCGATCGCGACGACGATCCCCGACGCGGAGTGGGCCGTCACGGGCGTCACGGCCGGGTCCTACGACTTCAACCAACAGATGAAGGACCGTCTGCCGATCGTGCTCGCGTTCGTCCTCGGGCTGGCGTTCCTTTTGATGCTGCTCACGTTCCGCTCGATCGTGATCCCGCTCGAGACGGTCATCTTGAACTTGCTTTCCGTCGGTGCCGCGTACGGTCTGCTCGTCGTCGTGTTCCAGCACCGGTGGGCAGAGGGCATCCTCGGCTTCACGAGCACCTTCTCGATTGCTTCCTGGCTGCCGCTGTTCCTGTTCGTGATCCTGTTCGGCCTGTCGATGGACTACCACGTGTTCATCCTCAGCCGCGTCAAGGAACGCGTCGACGCGGGTGAGCGGACGGAGGAAGCGGTCGCGCACGCGATCACCCGCACGGCGGGAACGATCACGAGCGCCGCGTTCGTCATGGTCGGCGTCTTCGCGCTCTTCGCCGCGGTGCGCGAGATCCCGGTGAAGCAGATGGGGTTCGGCCTCGCGGTCGCGGTGTTCATCGACGCGACGATCGTGCGCGCCGTGCTCCTGCCTGCCACGATGAAGCTGCTCGGCGAGTGGAACTGGTACCTGCCGCGGTGGCTCGAGTGGCTGCCGTCGTTCTCGCCCGAAGCACAGCCGGAGCCGGTCCCGGCGGCCGCAGTGCCCGCCGGCGCCCGCGCGCTGCCTCAGCCGTAGATCGAGCCGAAGATCGCCTGGTTGTAGTGGTGGTGGATCTGGTCGACGCTGAGCGCGTGGTCGTAGACCGCGACCTCGTCGAGCGAGCCGGCGAACGGGAAGCCGCCGCCACTGAACTGCCCGAGCCGAAGCGCCTGTGAGGAGGAGTCGCCGATCGGCCCGGAAGCGGGCGTCGCGACCTCCTCGACCTTGTCGACGTAGAGCCGAAGCGCCGCGCCGTCGTAGACGCCGACAATGTGGTGCCACTGGTTGTCCCACGTGAACGGGAAGTCGCCGGTGAAGCGGAACGGTCCGCCGATCCAGAAGCGCAACCGTCCCGTGCTGCCTGCATAGATCGAGTAGCCGGTCGTGCCGAAGAAATCGTTCTTGCTCAGAAGCGTCGCGAACGGTCGCTGCGGGCCTGCCTTCGCCCAAAGCTCGACGCTCAACGCCGGCGCGGTGATGTCGAGCGCCGGCGAGTTCGCGACAGACGCGTAGTCGTCGACTCCGTCGAAGTTCGCGGCGGTGTCCGCGTCGCCGACGACGACGCCGGGAAGGCCGAGCGCCACGCCATTCGCATAGGTGCCGTCCTGGTGGCTGGCGGTTTCGTCGAATAGGGTCGACCCGGTCGTCTCGCCGAGGCGCCAGTACGCGACCGGACCGTCGCCGAGCACGACGTCGCGGTAGGTCGCTCGCGCCTCTCCGTACGTCGCGGTGACCGTCAGCGGGCCGGTGACGAGGAGCGGTGACGCCGGGCTCGTCTCCGTCACCTCGAAGCCGTCGACGTTGCCGTAGGCGAACGAGACGGTCGCGCCTTCGTCGAGCCACACCTCCGGCTCCGGTCCCGCGTACGTGACGCCGTCGACGGTGACGCTCCACGGCGTCCCCTCGGGCAGACCGGCAACGGTGAAGCGAACCCGGTACTGGTGCACGTAGCGACACGTCTTCGTCGTCTGCGCGGTCGCGGTGCCCGGGTCGCCTGCGGGAAAGAGCACGAGTCCGCCGCATTCGCTGCTCAGGTCGAACGAGCGCCGCCACCGCTCGTCGGTGGTCACCGCGATCGGCGACTCGAACGAGAAGACCGTCCCCTCGAGGACCGCCTGCGCCGCACCCGCCGGCGTCGTGGTCAGGACGTTGCCCGGCGGCTCGATCGCGACGTCGGCGCTCGGCGGTCCCGGCTGTGCGATTGCGAACGTCGCCTTCACGACGCGGAACGCAGACGCGACGCACGCGTTGCTCTCGTTCGACCAGTACGTGCCGACGAGCATCAGGATCCCGTCCGCGCGGTACGGCATCTGCGTGAACTCGGGAAACGTCTCGCAGATGTCCGCAGCCTCGCCGTACGTCGCGAGCCGGTTGAGCGCGTCGACGATCGAGCGAAGGTCGGTGAGCGGAGGCGCCGTCGACTCGTCGAACCAGTGCGCGAACGGCGACGGGTCCGTCATCACCTCGACGTCCTCGTGCGACAGCAGCGCCATCAGCTCTTTGACCTTCGAGCCTGCGCACTCGAACGGAAGCACGGCGAAGTACAGCGGGCGCGTCCCGAGCAGACCGTAATGCTGATGTGCCGCAGCGAGGAAGTGGTACGCCAGCTCGCCGCCGCAGGTGAGCGTCGACGGAATCCCGGGAACCATCAGCGCGTGGATTCCCGCCGGCAGGACGACGTTGTAGATCGTGGTCGCGGTCGCGTTGCCGTACGGGAACGGACCCGGCGTCGGGAAGCCGCCGCCGTCGAGCACGTCGGGCAGGGCTTCCTCGCAGGCGACGAACGCCATGATCGCGAGCGTCGTCAGGCCGTCGTCGGGTCGCGCGCCGCAACTCGGGTCGGCGACTGCACTCCCCGCCCAGAGAACGCGCGGGACGCCGTACTGACGCGTCGCGGCGAAGTAGGCGGAGTCGATGAGAGCCTTCGACGAGGCGTCGATCTCCTCCCGCGACGACTGCGGCCACTCCGCATCCCAGTAGAGGTTGACGACCGAGAGCGGCTGGCCGTAGAGGAGCGGCACGTGCGACTCCATGTCCAGCGGCACGTCGCCGGAGGCCGCGGCACCGGTCGGCAGCACCACGACCAGGGCCAGCAGCGCGAGCGCTCCGAGGTGCGCGAGTCGCGTGCCCATCGTCCCTCCGCCTGCGATCGTCGCCGATCGTGCGTCCCAGCACAAGGGCCGACGACCGAATAACCGCTCCTAATCTTTGATATAAACACGAGACGTGGCCGGCAGCCTCTCCTTCGACGTGCTCGTGGTCGGCAGCGGCGCCTCGGGCTTGGCCGCCGCCGTCTCCGCCGAGCGCGCCGGCGCCCGGGTGGCGCTCGCGACGAAGGGCGCGCTCCAGTCCTGCAACTCGGCGAAGGCGCAGGGCGGGATCCAGGCGGCATTCGGGGACGACGACTCGCCCGAGCAGCACGCCGAGGACGTCTGGAAGAGCTCGCACGAGACGGCCGACCGCGGGCTCGTCACGGTGCTGACGTCGGAGGCGCCGGGCGCAATCCATTGGCTCGAGGGGTTCGGCGTCGCGTTCACGCGGGAGAACGGTGGCTACCGCCTGGCCCGCTGCGGCGGCGCGTCGCGCAAGCGGCTCCTGCAGGTCGGCGACCGCACCGGCCACGCGATTACGAAGGCTTTGCGCGCGGCGTTCGAGGCGGGCGGCGGCACGGCGTTCCCGAAGTCGCCGCTTCGCGAGCTCGAGCGCAGAGAGAACGGCTGGCGCGCGCGCTGCGGCGAGCACGCGATTGACGCAGGCGCGGTCGTGCTCGCTGCCGGCGGCCGCTGCTTCAAGGTTGCCGAGGAGCGCGGCGAGCTCACGACGAACCATCCCGGCGCGACCGGCGAGGTGACGCAGCTCGCGCTCGCGCTCGGCGCGGAGGCGCGCGACCTCGATGCGCTCCAGTACCACCCCAACGGCGGCGCGTGGCCGGAGAACATGCAGGGCTATTCGATTCCGGAGACGACGCGGGCGTACGGCGCCGTGCTCCTCGACGCAGACGGCGAGGAGTTCACCGACTCGCTTGGCCCGCGCGACGCCGTCTCGCAGGCGATCTTCGACACGGTCGAGCGAGGGAAAGGAGTGCAGGCGCCCGACGGACGGCCGGCGGTCTACCTCGACACGACTCGCATCCCGGTGCGCGACGCCGAGATCTCGCTGCCGTACATGCTGAGGCGCTACCGTGCGGGAGGCATCGACCCGCTGCGGGAACGGATCCTCACGTATCCGGTGCTCCACTACCAGAACGGCGGGCTCGTGATCGACGAGCACGCGGAGACGACAGTGGAGGGTCTCTACGCTTGCGGCGAGATCGCCGGCGGCACGCACGGACGAAATCGCATGATGGGAAACTCACTCCTCGAGTGCTGCGTGTTCGGCCGCAGGGCCGGCGCAGCCGCAGCTGAAAGGGCTACTGCATGAGCACCGTCGACGTTGATTTGGCCGGCGTCGTCGAAGACGCCGCGGCGCACCTCTACGTGTGGGCGCTGAAGGACATCCCGCAGGACCTCCGCGACGCGCTCGCCGCGGCGCGCGACAAGGAGACGTCGGTGCCGGGCAAGCGCGTGCTCGAGACGATCCATCGCAACGTCAACATCGCGGACTCCGAGAACAACCTCGTCTGCCAGGACACCGGCATCGCCGTGTACTCGTGCCGCGTGGGAGAGCTTTTCCCGCTCCATCCCGCGCGCATCTACGAGTCGCTGAAAGCGGGAACGGCGCGCGCGACGCTCGAGCATCCGCTGCGGTCGAACGCCGTGCACACGATCACGCGTGAGAACACCGGCCCCAACATCGGCTACCGCCTGCCGATCGTGCACTGGGAGTTCATCGAGGACTGGGACGGGCTCGATGTCAAATGCGTGCCGAAGGGCTCGGGCTCCGAGAATATGAGCTTCCTCAAGATGTGCGTCCCCGCCGACGGCGTGAAGGGGATCAAGCAGTTCGTGCTCGAGTCGATCGTCGGCGCGGGCGGCAAGCCGTGCCCGCCGGGGATCGTCGGCGTCGGCATCGGCGGCTCCGCGGACTACGCGATGTACCTCGCGAAGGAAGCGATCGCGAGGCCGATCGGCACGCGCAATCCCGATCCGATCGTCGCTCAGCTCGAGGACGAGCTGCTCGAGCTGCTGAACGAGACGGGCATCGGGCCGATGGGCCTCGGCGGCGACGTCACGGTCCTCCAGTGCCACATCGAGCACGCCGACACGCACATGACCCTCAACCCCGTCGCCGTGAACTACCAGTGCTGGGCCGCGCGCCGCGCGAGCGCGCACATCGCCGCCGACGGAACCATCGACTACGACCGGGAGGCGTGACGATGCCTGAGTTTCGACACGAACCCGTCACGCCTCGTCCTTTGGTGTCTGACACCCGGACATGGCCGTATGCCGGCGACAGTTTGCAGCGAAGTTGCATGTCTCGGCACGAAGACGTTGCTGTTCTTGCGTTGGTGTCTGACACCAGGAGGTGTCCGTAATGGCCACGCACGAGGTGACGTTCCCGATCACGGACGAGCAGGAAATCCTGAAGCTGCGCGCCGGCGACGAGGTGGTCGTCCAGGGACACATCATCGGCATCCGCGACCGCACGCAGATCCGGATCTTCGACCAGGGCGTCGAGCCGCCGATGGACCTCCGCGGCGCCTTCCTGCTCCACACCGCGCCCGGCGTGCGCAAGATCGGTGAGGGCCGCTACGAGAAGGTCTGCATCGGCACGACGACGAGCGCGCGCATGGTGCGCTTCACCGAGCCGCTCGGTGCGCAATACGGCGTGCGCGCGATCTGCGGCAAGGGCGGCTTCCCCGACGAGGCGATCGAGCCGATGCGAAAGCACGGCATGGTCTACTTCGCGATCGTCGGCGGCGCGGCGGCGCTCGAGACCACGCAGATCGAGGAGATCGAGGAGGTCGCGTGGGAGGAGCTGATGCCCGAGTGCCTCTGGAAGTTCCGCGTCAAGGACTTCGGCCCACTCACCGTCGGCATCGACGCGCACGGCAACTCGCTCTACCACGACGTGCAGGCGCGCGCGCAGGAGAAGCTGAAGGAGCTGTATGCCCGGCTTTAACGACGGCTTCCTCGACCTCCCCCAGCGTCCCGGCAAGCCGCGCGGCGAAGGGCTGACGCACGTCATCGACAAGGGCCTGAACCTGCGCGAGATCGAGGGGATGTTCGATACCGGCGGCCAGTTCGTCGACATCGTCAAGCTCGGCTGGGGCACGAGCTACGTCACGAACAACCTCGAGAAGAAGATCGCCCTCTACCGCTCGTTCGAGACGCCTGTCGTGTGCGGCGGCACGTTGTTCGAGGTCGTCTTCGCGCGCGAGCGCCTCGACGAGTTCAAGAGCTGGCTCGTCGAGCACCGCTTCTCGCACGTCGAGATCTCCGACGGGACGATCGACATCCCGCGCGACCGCAAGCTCGAGCTGATCGCCGATTTCGCGCGCGACTTCACCGTCCTCTCCGAGGTCGGGTCAAAGGACCCCGACGTCGTCTTCGCGCCGTACCAGTGGGTGCAGTGGATCAAGGAGGAGCTCGACGCGGGCGCGCTCAAGGTGATCACCGAGGCGCGCGAAGGCGGCACCGCCGGCATCTTCCGCACAGACGGTGAAATGCGGACCGGACTAATCGCGGAGATCGCGCACGAGATCGCTGTGCGCGACCTGATCTTCGAGGCGCCGACGAAGGAGTCGCAGGCGTGGTTCGTCAAGCACTTCGGGCCGAACGTGAACCTCGGGAACATCCCACCGGAGGAAGTCATCCCGCTCGAGACGCTGCGGCTCGGGCTGCGCGGCGACACGCTCAAGGAGGTATTGCTTGGCGATCCCGAGCCTGCAGCTTCCTGACGTCGAGTCGATGCAGGCGGAGGATGTGCTCCGCTGGGCGTACGAGGAGTTCGGCGACAAGCTCTGCCTGACGTGCTCGTGGCAGAAGCAGTCGTCGGTGCTCGTGCACATGGTCTCCGAGCTCGGCCTCGACATCCCGGTGATCGAGCTCGACACGCAGCTCTTCTTCAAGGAGACCTACGAGACGCGCGACCGCCTCGTCGAGCGCTACGGGCTCGAGCTGATCCGGCCGCACGTGATCAGCGTCGCCGACCAGCATCGGCTCGAAGGCCCGAACCTCTGGGAGCGCGATCCCGACCGCTGCTGCCACATCCGCAAGGTCGAGCCGCTGCTCGAGACGCTCGCGCCGTACGACAGCTGGATCTCCGGCATCCGGCGCGACCAGTCGCCGTCGCGCGCCGAGACGCCGAAGGTGCAGTGGTCGGAGCGTTACGGCGTCTGGAAGCTGCATCCACTCGCCGACTGGAACGAGAAGCGCGTCTGGGCGTACATCACCGTCAACGAGATTCCGTACAACCCGCTGCACGAGGTGGGCTACCGGTCGATCGGGTGCATCCCCTGCACGCGGCCGACGGCGCCCGACGAGGAGGAGCGCGCAGGCCGCTGGGCCGGCTCCGACAAGCTCGAGTGCGGCATCCATCTGGACACCCCGATCGAGGAGAAGAATGACTGAGCACATCTACGCGCACGAGCATCCCGAGTCGGACCGCGTGCGCGGCGGCGGTTTCACGCTGTGGTTCACCGGTCTGTCCGGCGCCGGCAAGACGACGATCGCGCATCTCGTCGGTCCGGAGCTCGAACGCCGCGGTCACATCGTCGAGTACCTCGACGGCGACACCGTGCGCACGCATCTGTCGAAGGGCCTCGGGTTCTCCAAGGAGGACCGCGACACGAACATCGAGCGCATCGGCTGGGTCGCGTCGCGGCTGACGCGTCACGGTGCGGCCGTGATCGCCGCGGCGATCTCCCCGTACGAGGCGACGCGGCGCAGGGCGCGCGCGCTGGTCGAGGAGTTCGGCCCGTTCGTCGAGGTGCACGTGAAGGCATCGGTCGACGAATGCGCGCGACGCGACGTGAAGGGCCTCTACGCGAAGGCATTCGCGGGCGAGATCACGGGCTTCACCGGCGTCGACGACCCGTACGAAGATCCCTCCGACCCCGAGCTCGTCCTCGACACGGAGGCGAACGAGCCTGAGGAGAGCGCGCGCCTGATCGTCGAGCGGCTCGAGCAGCTCGGCCTCGTCGGCGCGGAGGTGGTCGCATGACGACGGTCGCGACGCGCGACTTGATCGCGCCCCACGGAGGGAGGCTCGTCGACCGGACGGGCGATCGCCCCGACGGCGTCGAGTCGCTCGAGGTCGTGACGCTGGCGTCCCGCGAGGTCTCGGACCTCGACATGATCGCGAGCGGCGCGCTGTCCCCGCTCACCGGCTTCATGGGACGCGAGGATTACGCGAGCGTCGTCGACGACATGCACCTGTCGCGCGGTCTTCCGTGGGCGCTGCCGGTCTGCCTCGCGGTCGACTCGGCACCGCGCGGAGACGTCGTCGCGCTCGCCGACGGGAGCGGCCGTGTGCTCGCGACGCTCGAGGTCGACGAGGTCTTCGACTACGACAGAGAGCGCGAGGCGACACGCTGCTTCCGCACGACCGACACCGACCATCCCGGCGTCGCGCGGCTCTTCGAGCAGAAGCCGCTCTACCTTGCCGGCCGCGTGACGGTCTTCGAGCGTCCGCAGCCCACGTTCCCCGAGCTCGCGCTCGATCCCGCCGAGACGCGGGCCGCGTTCGCCGAGCGCGGCTGGCGGCGCGTCGTCGGGTTCCAGACGCGCAACCCGATCCACCGCGCGCACGAATACCTGACGAAGACGGCGCTCGAGACCGTCGACGGACTGCTCGTCCACCCGCTCGTCGGCGACACGAAGTCGGACGACGTGCCCGCCGCGACGCGCGTCGATTGCTACAAGGTCCTGGTCGACAACTACTACCCTGTTGATCGGGTTTTGGTTGCGTCGTTCCCCGCGGCGATGCGCTACGCCGGACCTCGCGAGGCGGTGTGGCACGCGATCTGCCGCAAGAACTACGGCTGCTCGCACTTCATCGTCGGCCGCGACCACGCAGGCGTCGGCTCGTACTACGGCACGTACGACGCGCAGCTGATCTTCGACGAGTTCGAGCCGCACGAGCTCGACATCGAGCCGATGTTCTTCGAGCACTCTTTCTGGTGCAAGACGTGTGGCTCGATGGCGAGCGCCAAGACCTGCCCGCATCCCTCCGAGGAGCACGTCTTCCTGAGCGGGACGAAGGTGCGCGAGCTCCTCGCAAACGGGGAGCTGCCGCCGGTCGAGTTCTCGCGGCCCGAGGTCGCCGAGGTCCTGATCGAGGCGTACCGAACGGCGTGACCTGGCAGTTCGTCGTCGCGGGCTTCGGCGTCGGCGTCCTCGTCGGGATGACGGGCATGGGCGGCGGCAGCCTGATGACGCCGATCCTGATCCTCGTCTTCGGCTTCGACGCGAAGGTCGCGGTCGGCACGGACATCCTGCACGGCGCGGTCTTCAAGTCGTTCGGCGCCATGCGGCACCGGATGCTCGGCACCGTCCACGCGCGGCTGGCGCTGTGGATGCTGCTCGGGTCGGTGCCGCTCTCGCTGGTCGGCGTGCAGATCGCGAGCTCCCTCGGCGACGGCACCGACGACACGATGACGCGAATCGTCGGTTCGGCGCTGATCCTCGGCGGGGTGGGATTCCTGGTGAAGACGTTCTTGACGGGGCACGCGGACGATGCACCGTTTCTCCTGAAGCCGCGGGACCGCGTCGTCGCGGTCGCGATCGGTGCGATCGGCGGCTTCGTCGTCGGGCTCACCTCGGTCGGCTCCGGGACGTTCTTCGGCCTTGCGATGCTACTCGTGTACCCGCTCACCGCGCGGAAGATCGTCGGCACCGACCTGCTGCACGCCGCGGCGCTGCTCTGGGTCGCAGGAGCGAGTCATCTCCTGCACGGCAACGTCGACCTGCATGCGATCGCGTGGCTCCTGATCGGCTCGATCCCGGGAGTGCTGCTCGGAAGCCAGATGTCGATCAAGGTGCCCGAGCGGGCATTGCGCGTCGCCTTCGGGGTCGTGCTCGTCCTCAGCGGGATCAAGATCGTGGGTGTGCCACAGGCGTCGCTGATCGTGGTGATCGGCCTTGCCGTCGGCGCGCTCGCACTCGTGGTCTACACCGCGCGGCAGCTGCTTTCGCGCGAAGTCGCGACGTCACCCAAATAGAATCGGCGGGCCGTGCCCCGCGCTCTCTCTGCGGCTCTGCTGCTCGTACTGCTCGGGTCGACGGCGATCGCCTTCGCGGTGACGGAAGGCCTGAAGCTCGAGCCGAGCCCGATCCGTTCCGTCGAGGTCGACAAGGTGATTTCGCCGACGTGCGGTTGCGCGACCGACCGCGCGTCGATTGCGTTCCGCCTGCGGAAGTCCGACCGGCTCACGCTGTCCGTGGTCGACGCAAATGGACACGAGGTGCGGATGCTGATCGACTCGCGCGCGCGCAAGGGCCGTGTCCACGCGTTCTGGAACGGGCGCGACCTCTTCGGCGGCGTCGTTCGCGACGGCGTCTACCGGCCGCGGGTCCACCTGCGCCGCCAGCACAAGACGATCGTCCTGCCGAATCCGATCCGGGTCGACACGAAGCGGCCCGCGTTCACATCCGTCCGAATCGTGCCGCACGTCGTGCCGCCGACGGAGCACGCGGCGGTCGTCTACCGGCTGAGCGAGCCTGCACACGTCATCGTCCGCGTCGACGGGAGGCGGGCGGTGGTCGGCAGGTTCGCGCGCACGAGCTGGAAGCTGGACTGGCATCCAGGTGAGGCGCAGCCGGGTCTCTACGTGTTGACGGTCGTCGCGCGCGACCTCGCCGGAAACCTCTCGGCGCCCGTGCGCGCGGGGAAGGTGCTCGTTCCGGTGCGGCTCGTCGCGAAGCGCGTTCGCGTCGCCGCGCGTGCGCGGTTCGCCGTCCGTGTCGCGACGAACGGCCGGCCCTACCGGTGGACGCTCGGCAGGCGGCACGGCAAGTCGCACGCGCACGTCTTGCGGCTCGTCGCCCCGCGCGTGCCGGGCCGCTACACGCTCACGGTCGAGCAGGCGCACGTCCGCTCGGCCGCCGCGGTGGTGGTGACGCGATGAGCGGGGAGCTCGCACGCGTTGCGGGCGCGGCGGCCGCCGTCGGCCTCGCGGCGTTGATCGTCGCGCGGCCGAGGCTCGCGCGCCTCGCGGGTCTTGTCGTGTGGGGCGTCGGCGCGCTCGTCGTCGCGCTCTACCTCGCGCCGTCGGGTCATCACGGCGTGCTCGCCGCGGCGGCGGTCGCGGCGGTCCTCCTCGCCGTCGTGCTCGCGGTGTGCTTCCGGCGCTGGCCGTGGCTCGTCGCGCTGCTGTCGCTCGCGTGCGTCCCGGCGCGAATTCCCGTGCATGTCGGCGGCACGAGCGCGAACCTGCTCGTCCCGCTCTACGCGGTGATCGCCGGCGCGGCGCTGCTGCTCGCGTTCGAGCTGCTGCGCGGCGACTTGCGCGCGCGCGAGCTCGGCCCGCTCGCGTGGCCGCTCGCCGCCTTCGTCGCGTGGACCGGTCTGTCGCTGCTGTGGACGGGAGACGTGCGGCAGGGGGCGATCGCCGTGCTCTTCTTCTACCTCCCGTTCGGCGTGCTCGCGGTCGTGCTGGCGCGGCTCCGCTGGGATCGTCGCTGGCTCCTCGCGCTGTGCGTGCAGCTCGTCGCGATGGCGGTCGTCTTCTCCGCGATCGGCGTCTACCAGTGGGCGACGCGCGACGTGTTCTGGAACCCGAAGGTGATCGTCGGCAACGTCTACGCGCCGTTCTTCCGCGTCAACTCCGTCTTCTACGACCCGTCCGTGTACGGGCGCTTCCTCGTGCTCGCGATCGTGCCGTGCCTCGTCGTCATGCTGCGGTCGCGCGATCCGCGCGCCGCCTACGCAGCGGCCGCGGCGACCGCCGCCGTGTGGCTCGGACTGCTGTTCTCCTTCTCGCAGTCGAGCTTCGCAGCGCTCGGCGCGGCCGTGATCGTGCTCGCGGCGATCGCGTGGCGCTGGCGCGCTGCGGCCGCGGTCGGGCTCGTCGCCGCACTCGTCGTCACCGCCGGAGTCGCCGCGCCGCGTGTCCGCAGCTCGATCCTCCACCACACCCACGTCGGCCTCAACCACGCGACGAGCGGCCGGTCGAAGCTCGTCGTCAACGGCGCGAAGCTCGCGATCCACCATCCGGTCGTCGGCGTCGGGATCGGCGACTTCAAGCAGGCGTACGCGAAGCAGGTCGGCCTGCGCGGGCGCGAGCCGAAGAGCGCCGCCTCCCACGACACACCGGTGACGGTCGCCGCGGAGACGGGGCTGCCGGGCCTTGCGCTGCTCGTCTGGCTTGTCGCCGCGGCCCTGCTCGCCGCCTTCCGGCGCGCTCCCGGCACCTTCGTGGGCCGCGCCTCCTTAGTGTTCGGGCTCGGACTGACCGCGATCGCCGTGCACAGCCTCTTCTACAACGCGTTCTTCGAAGATCCCACGGCGTGGGGGCTGCTCGCGCTGGTCGCGCTCGCCCTGCGTGAGCGCGAGAGGGAGGGTGCGACGTGATCTTCGGCGGCTGGGAGCGCGTGCTCGTGCTCGCGCCGCACACCGACGACGGCGAGTTCGGCTGCGGCGGCACGATGGCGAGGCTCGCCGACGCCGGCGTCGACGTTCGCTACGTCGCGTTCTCGATCGCGACGCGTTCGCTGCCGGAGGGCTTCCCGCCGGACACGCTCGCGCGCGAGGTGCGCGATGCGACCGCGGAGATCGGCATCCCCGAGTCGAGCCTCGAGGTGCACGACTTCGACGTGCGCACCTTCCCGGACCGCAGGCAGGACATCCTCGAGCTGCTCGTCGCGCTGTGGGAGGAGTGGCGGCCGGACGCCGTCTTCCAGCCGAGCCTGCACGACATCCACCAAGACCACCAGGTGATCGCCGCCGAGGGCCTCCGCGCGTTCAAGCGCACGACCATCCTCGGCTACGAGATCCCGTGGAACAACTTCGACTTCGCCTATCAGGCGTACGTCTCGCTCGAGAAGTCGCATCTCGACCGCAAGGTCGCGGCGCTCGCGAAGTACGCGTCGCAGCAACACCGGCGCTACGCGGATCCCGAGTACATCTGGAACGTCGCCCGCACGCACGGCATCAACGTGAACCGCGAGTACGCCGAGGTGTTCGAGGTGTACCGCGTGGTTGCCTAGCGGTCTAGAGCGGATACCGCCTTTACCGAAACCGCTCTTCCAGCGACGACCATGGCGCCCACGACACGCTCCGGTTCCGTGCGTATGCGAGCCCGCCGCTGGCAAGGCTGGCGTGCCCAATGTCCTGGTAGTGAACAGTTCTAAGGACAACGTCTTTGCCGTCGGAGTAACGGATGCCGCGGATCTGACGCTGCGTCTGATATGCGATGACGCCGCGGGAAAAATCGACGAGGGCGAGGTCCGCACCGTGGCGTCTGTCGTTGAATCTCCGAGTGCCGTCCCGGGAGCGCACTACGATCTTCGAAGGAACGAACCCCAGTCCAGGTCTGCCTCGAGAGGGAAACCCAATCAGGAGTCCCGGCGCGGCATAGCGGATCTGTACAAAGCCTGCTTCACTGACATCGCTGTATCGAGCGACAGCAAGGCCGCGCGACGAAAGGATGAAGACACTCAAGAACGTGCGCAGCGTCTCGTGGTTCTCATATTGAACCTCGACGGCAACATGATGGAATCCCGCAGCGAGCGCGAGAATGCGCCCCGACCGCTGTGATCGGCCGCCAAGCGCGGGCGCTACCCATGTGTAACGCGTCTTTCCGTCTGGGGCGAGACTGGTTACGCGGTCCCCGACCGCATAAGGCAGATCTGTCTCGTCCGCACGACCCACGATGATCGGCTGCAGTGTGTCCGCGATATCCCTTCTCTCGATAGACCGGATCAGCTTCGGCTTACGCTGCGCGAAGGACGCCGTGTAGAGGCGCCACTGGACAGGTGCCGTCCCGAGCGCGCACAACCAGAGCGCGCGCCCGCCTCCGATTGCCATCCCGAACCTGCAGCCGCTCGCGTTCGTGCCGCAATCGCCCGCGGGATGCGGAAGTCGGACCATCTCGCCCGATGACGTTCGCCAGAGCACAAACTGCTGGCAGCTAGGGACGCTTCCGGTCGTATAAAGGACGTCTGTTCCGCTTGCCGTTAGGCCTGTGACGCGGCTCGCAGTGCGGACTGTCACGTCCGCGGCGGAAACTTGCGCGAATCCCGTCGCGGCGATCATTACGCCAGTCAACGCAACGGCGCATCTTTGGAGTTGCACCATGTGAGCTTATCCCTTGCTCCTCAAGAGTGGATCCAAACTCACCATCAGAGCCACAAGTCAGGCCTCCTGCAGTTTCGAGGACCGCGGCCGTTTCCGGCAGCACGTCCTTGTACCTTGACAATAGGCACCAATCTTGTTTGAGTCGGCGTCATTGCCCGGTAGGACGTCCGTGAACCGGGTCGCCCAAAACGACAGGGGGAAGACGTGCGCAAAGTTGCATTCTTCTGCACTGTCGTCTCGATCGCGCTGATTGCTCTGATGGGCGCGACGTTCGGTGCGCGATCGGCAACAGCTGCGGATCCGCCGATGCCGCCTATTGACGGGGCTTGCGACCCCACCTATTGCGGCGGCGGGGGCTGTAACAAGGTGGTGTATGTGTTGTTCATGTTGTACCAGGGCGACCCGTTTAGCTCGACCGACACTTCAAGGCTCAACGGGTGTTGGGCATACACCAGTCCGAAGCAGCTGAGTCAGTCGCCGGGCTGGCTCACTTGCGTCTGGGATCACAACTTCAACGGTACTGGGCCAAATTGGGTGTACGACGACACGAACAACGTGATCCACTCGCCGTGGCCAGACAGCGACAATGGCAACATCACCGACTGCGCCTCGCGCGCAAGGGAGGTTGGCTGTTGTTACAAGTTGACGGCCTGGAACAGCCGTACGTCACCCACCGGAGCGATTGGCGGATTTGGTTACGAACTGATGGCCTGGAACAGCGGATGGGCTCCGACGAATCCTGGCGTGAGCATCAATAACTACTTCGCAGAGATATACACGGGGAGCTGTCCTAGGGATTGCTATTTAAGCTACTGGTCAAGTGCCATCGGTCGTCCGATGATGAACGCTTCGGCTTACCCCGGCAGCACAACCAATCCCGACCAGAGCGAGCTGTATGGGGAGGTTCTCAGGATCTGCCAGGCAATCGGAGGCCAGACGTATATGGGGATCTACGCGAACACAAAGGTCAACGATGAAAACGGGAGCATGATCCCGATCATCGATGCATTAAACAACTGCACCATTTAGAACCGATTCGCTGGGCGCATCAATCGCGTGATCGCGATGATGCGCCTGCGCGTTTTGATCGGTACCGGCGGAGCGGAGCTTTAGTAGCCCTCCGCATGGCGGCAATGACCGTGACTCGCGCGCAGGAATCCACCGCAGCGCGGCGAAAAGACCCCGCGCAATGCGCCGGCTGCTCGTCGTCTTCGCCGTCGCTGCGTGCTTCGCGATTTCGCCCGCCCCCTCCAGCGCGAATGCACAGCATGCGGGCATCCAGGTCGCGCTCCGCGCGCTCGGGCTCTACTGCGGTCCGATCGACGGCATCGTCGGGCCGAAGACCGTCGCCGCGATCCGCGCCGCACAGCGGGCCGCCCGCCTTCCCGTCACCGGCATCGCCGACCTGCGGACGCGCCGCGCGCTCGGGCCGCTCGGCACTCCGCTGCTCGGCAGCCGGGTCGTGCGCGCCGGCGATTTCGGGCTCGACGTCGCCGTCCTCCAGATCCTGCTCACGCAGCGCGGCCTCTACCACGGCGCGCTGGACGGCTACCTCGGCGCGCGGACGCAGGTCGCCTTGCGCCGGTACCAACGCCGTGCGCATCTCGGGGTGGACGGCGTCGCCGGTCCGCGCACGCTCGCGGCGTTCGTTCGGCAGACCGGTGTGCCCGTGCGTACGACGCTCGTCTCCTCCTCGAGTCGTATTTACGTCGTGCGTCCGGGCGACTCGCTGACCGCGATCGCCGCTCGCTTCGGCGTCACGCTCGCCGCGCTCGCGCGGGCGAATCGCATCGATCCTGCGCGCGTGCTCCTGATCGGCCGGCGGTTGACGATTCCGGCGAGAGCGGCGACTGCGCTCGCCTCGACGCCCACGAACGTCCGCGATCGACTCGACGCCTGGGCGATGCGGCTGGGCGTCTCGCGCGAGCTCGTCCGTGCGCTCGCGTGGATGGAGTCGGGCTATCAGCCGAACGTCGTCTCGAGCGCGGGGGCGCGCGGCGTCCTCCAGACGCTGCCGGCGACGCGAAAGTTCGTCGAGAACGTCCTCGTCGGCCGTTCGCTTCCGACGACGCTCGACGGCGACATCGAGGCCGGCGTCCTCTTCCTGCGGCATCTCCTGCGCCGCTTCGCCGGCGACGAGCGCCTCGCGCTGGCGGCGTGGTACCAGGGCGAGGATGCCGTTCGGAAGCACGGCCTCTACAAGGTGACGAAGCCGTTCGTCGCCAACGTGCTCGCGTTGAAGTCGCGCGTCTAGCTGCCCTAGCCGAGCGCCAGCTCGACGTCGGCCTGGTCGATCAGCGCCGGATCGTGCGTGGCGCAGACGATCGCCGCGCCCGTCTCGGCCGCGAGGTGAGCGAACAAGGCGCCGACCGCGCGCGCGTTCGCCTCGTCCAGTCGCGCCGTCGGCTCGTCGGCGAGGAGGAGCCTCGGGCGCGACGCGATCGCGCGCGCGAGCGCGACGCGCTGCCGCTCGCCCGTGGAGAGGCGCGCGACCCGCTCCTCGACCAGGTCGGCGAGACCGACCGCCGCAAGCGCGTCGGGCGCGCCGGACCGCGGCGCGCCTCGCAGCTCGAGCGCGAGCTCGACGTTCTCGCGCGCGCTTAGGAACGGAATCAGCTGCGAGTCCTGCAGTACGACGGCGATTTCGCTTCGCCGCAGGGCCGTATCGGGCGGCCGTCCGAGCACCTCCACCCTGCCCGCGTCCGCACGCTCCAGCCCCGCGAGCAGGTGCAGCACGGTCGTCTTGCCGGATCCGGACGGGCCCGTGACGGCGGTGAGGCGGCCGCCGTCAAAGGACGCGTCTAGGCCCGCCACGACCGCGCGGCGCCCGTATGCCTTCGAGACCCCCGCGAGGCGCGCGACGAAGGTGTCGACCGACGTCGATGTAGGTGTAGACCTTTGCACCGGCGGCTCGTCGGGCGGTCTGTCAGAGCCGAGCGGCGCGATGACGACGCGTCCGTCCTCGACCCGTGCGGTCGCGCGGTCGGCGATGCCGCTGACGCGCAGCAACTCCTCCGAGAGCCGCAGCCACCCGCCGCGGGCGAGCACGATCTCCTCGGCGTGGCCGCGCGACGAGGCCGACTCCGCGCTTACGCGCCCGTCGCGGATGTGGAGCACGCGGTCGGCGATCGCCGCTGCCTGTGGGTCGTGGCTGACGACGATCGTCGTCGCACGCTCCTCGCGGGCGAGGTCGCCGATCAGCGCGTACGCGGCGCGTGCGTTCTGCGCGTCGAGCTCGCCGGTCGGCTCGTCGGCGATCAGGAGCTGCGGGCGATGCGCGATCGCCGACGCGAGCGCGACGCGCTGCTGCTCTCCGCCCGAGAGCTCGCGCGGATATGCATCGGCGCGATCCGCGAGGTCGATGCGTTCGAGGAGCTCATCGGCGCGCTGGAGTCGCTCGCTTTCCGGGACTCCGAGCAGCGCCTGCTGCAGCGCGACGTTGTCGCGGATGGCGAGCTCCGGCGCAAGCGCGCGGACGTAGTGCTGGTCGACGTAGCCGAGGACGCGCGAGCGATACCCACGCAGACCGCTGCCGCGCAACTCGCGCAGGTCGTCGCCGAAGACGGTGACCGTACCCGCCGACGGCTCGTCGAGCCCCGCAAGGATGCGAAGCAACGTCGTCTTGCCCGAGCCGCTCGGACCGAAGACGACCACGACCTCGCCGGAGTCGATCTTCATCGTCAATCCCTGCAGTGCGACCGCGCCGCCGTCCCGGTAGATGCGGAACACGTCGTGCGTCTCGACGGCGCTCATCGCGCCACCCGTGCGGTCGCGGCGCCGACGAGCGCGCCCGCAGCGACGACGAACGCGGCGCCGACGAGCGCGAGCAGCGGCCAGTCCAGCGAGACGACAAGCGGCGGCAGCGGTGTCGTCGCCCCCGCGGTGACGGCGACGACCGACGTGACGAGCGCGACGAGCAATGCGCCCGTCGCGATCCCGCCGCCGATTCCGCCCGCCGCCACGAGCGCCGCACGCAGGCGCAGGTAGCGTCGCAGCTCGCCGCCCGCGAGGCCCTGGGCGCGCAGGTCGAAGAGCTCGCCGCTCTCGTCGCGAATGTCGGTGACGACCGCGAGCACCAGCCCGACGAGCGCCAGCGCGAGCGCGACGAGCGCGGCGACGGTGAGGATCGCGAGCGTGCCCCGCGCGAGTGGATCGTCGCGAAGCTCCCGCAGCCGTGCGCTGTGGGAGGTGACCGCGAGCCGGTCGAGCGGGTCGCGCCCGAGCGCAGCGGCGGCGTCCGGTGCCGAACGCAGCACCCACACCTCGTTTGGAACCGCAGCTCCCGGCCGCGCCGCGTTCAGCGCGGTCGTGACGGTGTCGCGGTCGGCGACGACGACGTCGCCGTGTACGGACGGGAACCAGCGCGTCGTCCCGACGACGCGCACCGTGAGCGGTGCGCCGTTCGCCGTCAGCGCCAGCACGTTGCCGAGCGCGGCCAGCGGCGGGGAGGCGAGCGCTGGAACGGGCACGCCGTCGGTCGGCTGCCGCGGCCGGAGCAGCGACACAGACGCGCGATTGACGACGTAGTGAACGCCGCTGCGAGTCGCGAGGACGCCGCCGGTCCCGATCCACGACGAGAACGAGCGTGGAAGCGTCAGGACGCCGCGTGTCGCGTTCGACACGCTGAGCGTCGTCCCGCTCTCGCGGTGGCCCGCGAGAAACGCCGCGACCGTGGGATACGAGAGCCGCAACGCCACGATTCGCCCGGCGGGCACGCGCGCGTGCAGCACCTGCGTCCCCCGCCGAGCGGTTCCGAGCGGGATGGCGGCATAGTCACCTCGCGGGCGGCGGATGTCGAGCGTCAGCGTCACCGGCGTGCCGCGCAGGGTGACGGGGAGCGCGAAGCGCGACGCCGTGACGTCGAGTCCGCGCAGTGGTGCCGCTCGTCCGAGCGCGCCGAGCATTGCCGGCTGCGGCCGGTCGCGCCAACCGCCGACGTCCGCAAGCGCGCCCGCCGGAACGCCGACGAGCGTGAAGCCGCTGCCGCGTACGTCTCCCGACAGGCGCACGACCTGCACGGCCTCGCCGAGCGCCGCGAAGCGTCCGGGCGCGATCCGCTGGATCGGCTCGAGCCGTGTCAGATCCTCCGACAGGACGTAGTCGGCCGGGACGGAGAACGACGCCTGGTCGCGCTGCCCGCGCTCGAGCGTCGCACGGTAGGTTGCCGCGAACAGCGCGATGCCGACGCTGACGACGAGGAACGCCGCCGCGACGACTGCGGCACCGCCCCGTCGCGCGAGGGAGAGCGCCGCGAGGCGCACGGGCAGCGGCCCGCGCAAGCACCCGAGCGCGCGGAAGCCCGGCGCGAGCAAGCGCGCAGCGACGACCGCGGCGGCGAAGACGACCAGCGCCGGCAGCAGGAGCAGGAACGCTCCGGTTCCGCCGCCGACGTCGCCGGCGCTCGCGTCGCCGCGTGCCAGTGCGAGGAGGACTGCGCCGACGGCGCCGAGCGCGGCGACATCGGCCGTCGTGATCGTGCGCGTGCCGAAGGCGGCGAGCTGCGCGCGCACGGAGGCGACGACGACTGCGGCGGCGCCCGCCGCGAGTACCGCGGCGAGCAGCACGCCGCGTCCGGAGACGACCGAGTGCGCGAGCACCGACCCTGCGTCCGCGTGCAGGAAGCGCGCGAGCAGCGCCGCGCAGCCGGCTCCGGCCGCCCAGCCGGCGAGGACCGCGACGACCGACACGAAGGTCGATTCGGCTGCCGTGAACGTCGCAAGCTGCACGCGGTGCGCTCCCGCCCACGTCAGCCGGCGTCGCGCATCATCCGTGTCGCGTCGGAGGCGCGCGGCCGCGAGTACCGCGAACGCGAGCAACAGCACGGCCGCGTCGCCGCCGACGAGCAGCAGCCGCTCGCCAGCGACGCGGGCGCGCTCATGCGCGGCCGCGAGCGCGTCGAGCGGCGCTGAGACGCTGAACACGACGTCGACTGCGTCAAGCGACGACGCGGCGGTGTCGACGCGGCGGGCGAGCGTCGGGATCTCCCAGTCGTGCAACGACCCCGGTGCGACGGGAAGCACCCAGCCGTACGTCCGCGCGATCAGGTCCGCATCGGGGATGGGCAGCCTGCCGAGCGCGAGTGCGCCCTCGGCGAGCAGGAGCGGCGGGCCGCGGTCGCCGAAGTACGCGTGTAGCGGGGCGTCCTTTCGGAACGCAGCGGTCCCGACGACGTGCAGGAAGGGGAGGCGCGGCGTGACGTGCGACCGTCCGATCCGCAGCAGCTCGCAGTCGTCGGGCGTGCACGCTCGCGGCAGCCGGCCGCTGCGCACGCGCACCCAGCGCGCGAGGCCGTCGACGCCGCCGAGGCTGATGAACGCGCCGCCGAAGCTCGCCTGGCGGAAGAGCGACACACCGAAGGGCCGGCCGCGCGCGAGCGACCGCAGCGCCTCGCGCGCACGCGCGTCGAGGGTCGCGACGGGTGCGGACGCCTGCGCGGGCACGCCGCTCCACACGACCTGAAGCGACGCGTCCGACGGGCCGACGCGCACGAGCTCCTCCGCGACGGCGCGATCGCGCACCGCACTGCTGCCGCCGACCGCGAGCGCGAGCATCGCGGCGCCGACGGCGATTCCCGCCGCGACGAGCGCGGTGCGGCCGGGCGCCGCGCGCAGCCGGACGAGCGCGAGCCGAGCGGGGTACAGCGCGCTCCGCACGCGCGTCATCACGACACCATCGTAGAGCTTTCGCCGGTAACTACGACACGCGTGCCGCGCGCGGGTTCGGCAGCGGCGTCAGCAAGGGCTCGAGCCGGTCGCGCAGGTGCTCGAAGGCCGGCGGCAGCGACAGCCGCTCGCCGAGGTGCTCGGGATCCTCGTCGGTCGCGAAGCCCGGACCGAGCGTCGCGATCTCGAAGAGCACGCCGCTCGGCTCGCGGAAGTAGATCGACTTGAAGTAGAAGCGGTCGATGACCGGCGTCGGCCGGCCGCCGCTGCCCTCGACGCGCTCGCGCCACGCTTCGTGCTCGTCCTGCGGCGATGCGAAGGCGACGTGGTGCACCGTCCCGGCGCCCTGGACGCCGCGCCGCTCGGCGGCGTCGTAGGTGTAGAAGCCGCCTCGCTCGTCGCCGCGCACGACGAAGCCGGGCTCGAACCCGAGCGTCTGCTCGAGGAACGCGCGGCTCGACTCCGGGTCGCGCGTGTACGCGCGCACGCCCGCGAAGCCGCGCAGCGCGTGCTCCTCCGGGATCTCCGGATGCCTGGCGACGAGTGGCGGCTCGCCGCTGTCGTCGACGACAAGCTCGAGCGCGAGTCCCTCCGGATCCGCGAAGACGAGCGAGGCGCCCTCGCGCGAGCCGCCGACACGTTCCGCCCAGAAGTCGAGCGACGCCTCGGAGCCGACGCGGAACGCGACGCGGTGCACCATTCCGGCGCCGGCGCGTCCGCGCGGCACGTCCGGGTATTCGAAGAACGTAATGTCGGAGCCGGCGGAGCCGCGTTCGTCCGCGTAGAAGAGGTGGTAGACAGTCGGGTCGTCCTGGTTGACCGTCTTCTTGACGAGCCGCAGTCCCAGCGTGCCCGCGTAGAACTCGACGTTGCGCGGCGCGTCACCGGTGATGCACGTGACGTGATGGATCCCTTCGAGCTTCACGCCGAGAAGTCTAGGAAAGACGCAGCCGTCTGAGCTCGGCGGGCAGATAGAAGCGCAGCGGCAGCAGCGCGACCGGATACACGGCGCAGAGCACGAGGGCGAGCGGTAGCGACGCGTGCAGCGCCTTGCCGAGCACGAGCAGCCCGACGGCGACGGCGGTGAGCGTCGCAACGCGTCGCCACTGGTACGGCACCGGCCACACGCGTTGCGCGTTCAGCGTCATTCCGACGAACAGCGCGACGTACGCGGCCACGGTCGCGATCGCCGCGCCCATCATCCCGTAGGGCGGGATCAGCACAAGGTTGAGCGCGACGTTGATCGCCGCGGCGACGCCTGTGATGATCCAGTTGAATTGCGTGCGCCGCGCGCGGCCGATTCCGATCGCCAGCACGGTGTAGCCCGCGTACGCCGTGCCGGCGAACGCAAGGATGCCGACCGCCTCCGACGCTCGGTGGAATGCCGGCTTCGTCGGCGCGAGCACTTGCACGATCCACGGCGACAGCAGGCCGAGCACGAGCGAGACCCACGAGCAGATGAACAGCAGATACGTGAGCACGTAGGCGTACGTCCGCCTCGCGTGCGAGTCGTCCTCGATCGAGTACGCGAAGGCCGGCCATGCGAGCCGGAACGCGGTCATCAGGAAGACGATCACCGACGCCGTGCGCACCGCGAGCGAGTAGACGCCCACCTCCGTCTGTCCCTTGAAGACCGCGACGAAGAAGCGGTCGATGAAGTTGATCGCCCAGAGGGCGAGTGCGGCGGGGACGAGCGGCATCCCGAAGCGGTTCATGTCGCGGAAGAGCGAGCGGTCGAACTGCAGGCCGAGCTGGAAGCGCCGGTACGCGAGCAGGACGAGATAGACGGTCAGCGTGCCGACGAAGTTCCCGACGACGGCGCCCGTCGGTCCCTTGTGGAGGCCGACGACGAGCAGGACAGTGGCACCGACGGTGATCAGGATGTTCGCGATGCTCGCGCAGACGAACGCGACGGAGCGCTCCTCGACGCGGAACAGCGACGTGAGCTGCTCGTAGTTCATCTGCGCCCAGAGCCCGACGAAAGCGGCGCGCACGAGCCAGACGTCGTCGCCGAGCCGAAGCGCGTGCGCGATCGGGGACGAGAACGCGAATCCCAGAACGAGTCCGAGGCTGGCCATCGCCATCGTGAACCAGAACGACGTCCGCACGACGAGCGTGCGGCGCGCCTCGTCCTGCGAGTCGAAGTAGAAGCGGAAGAACGCGCTCGAGATCCCGAGACGCAGGACGATCACGAGCACCGTCGTCAGCGCGACGATCGTCTCGATCTTCCCGAAGCCGGTTGTGCCGAGGTAGCTCGTGTAGAGCGGCAGCAACAGAACGGCGAGAACGCGCGAGAGGATGCCGCCGATCCCGTAGATCGCCGAGTGCTTCGCGAGCCGCCGGAGCTGCGCGCCGATCACGCCCGGTCTCCGTCCCACTCGACCTGGTCGAAGTAGCGAAGCGCCGTCCGCCCGGGCCGCACGCGCGCGCGCAGCGCCGCGAGCTCGTCGTCCGAGATCTCGCCGAGCGCGCGCTTAACGCCGAGGTACGGCAGGTCGAAATCCTCCTGGTAGACGATCGTCGAGATCCGCGGATTGACCTCGATCACATGCTCGCCGACGAGCTGGATGTTGAAGAACCACTCGATCTTTAGCTCCGCGACGATGCGGTCCGCGAGCTCCATCAGACCCGGGTCGTCGAGCGTGACGAAGTACATCGCGAGCCCTGCGCGCATCGACTCGCGCGTCTTGGGATGGCCGAGCACGACGCGCTTCCCGTCGGCGATCCCGTCGATCGTCCGCTCGCCGCCCGTCGCGAGCTCCATGACGAGCAGATCCGGACCGCCGTCGTCCGGAAGCAGCTCGACCGCCTCCTCGAGCCGCATCGCGACCGAGCCCGGCCGCTCCTCGAGCAGCTGCCGCGCGCGGTCGACGGTCGGATCGAGGACACGAAAGCCGCGCGAGCCGGACGAGAACACCGGCTTGAAGCAGACCGGGCGCTCGGGATAGCCGAGCTCGCGCGCGGCAGACTCGACCTCGCGCGAACCGCGTACCCGGCGGAAGTCCGGCGCCGGCACTCCGATGCTGCGCAGCAGCGCGTAGGTCTCCGCCTTGTCGTTCGAGCGCCGGATCGTCTCCGCCGATGAGACGAGCACCGGCACGGGAAACGAGTCGCGCTCCGCGGCGAGTCCCTGCAGGTCGAACGAGGACTGCGGCAGGACGACGTCGACGCCCTCGCGCTCGACGAGCTCGCGGAGCGCCGGCGCGAACGACGGCTCCGAGCCCGGCGGCACGACGTGGAAGGCGTCGCAGAGGTGCCGGCCGACCGCGCGCTCCTGCTTGTCCGTGCCGACGAGCCGCACGGCTCTTTCACCATTTTCTCGCAGGCCTCGCAGCAGCGCGGCCGTACCCGGCGCACCCGACGCGGTGACGAGGACGGTGATCGGCCTCACCCGCGGCGATGCTACTGGCGCGGCGGAGCGACGGCCGAGCGCAGAAGCCTCGAGAGCGCGTTCGCGTCGACGTCGAGGCCGAACATCCGCCGGATCACGATCCCGTCAGCGATCAGCCCGAGGAAGCGCATGATCTCGTCGACCGGCACGTCGCCCCGCAGCTCGCCGCTCGCCTGCAGCTCCTCGAACCGTTCCCTCGCGCGCTCCTGCGCCTCGGGATTTCGCGTCTGCCACTGCGCGAACGCGTCCTCGTCGCGCCGCAGGATGCTGATCGCCTCCGCGTAGACGCCGAGCCACGCCGCGTCGGCATCGAGGAAGACGCGCATCATCTCGTCGATCCCGCGTTCGTTGAACGCGTCGAGCGCGCGCGTCTGGTCGAGCTCGGCGAGCGCCCAGAAGAGCTCCCACTTCGACGCGAAGTAGTGGAAGATCGCGCCCCGCGAGAGGCCGATCTCCTCCTCGAGCCGCGCGACGGTCGCGCCCTCGTAGCCCCAGCGGGCGAAGCAGCGGCGGGCGCCGTCGAGGATCTGCTCCCTGCGGGCCTCGAGATGGGCGGGACTGACCTTCGGCACGACTCCACTTTACAAAACCGTACGGACGTCTTATTATCGCGCGATGCTTCGGCTCGTCCAAATCCGGGCCTTATTCACCGCACAGCTCGTCTCGACGACCGGAACGCAGATGACGTTCCTCGCGCTGCCGTGGTTCGTCCTCGTCACGACCGGTTCGGCTGCGCGGATGGGCGCGGTGCTGGCGGCCGAGCTGATCCCGATCGGCCTGTTCGGGATCCCGAGCGGGACGCTCGTCTCGCGGCTCGGCTCGCGACGGACGATGCTGCTCTGCGACGCGGTGCGCGCGCCGCTCGTCGCGGCAATCCCCGTTCTCCACTGGACGGGCGGGCTCTCCTTCCCTGCGCTGCTGGCGCTCGTCTTCTGCGTCGGCGCCTTCAACGCGCCCTACGGCAGCGCGCGCTCAACGCTGCTGCCCGAGCTGCTCGGCGAGGACGAAGGCGCCGTCGCGCAGGCGTCGTCGCTCTTCGAGGGCGGCCGCACCGCGACGTCGATTCTCGGGCCGGTGCTCGGTGGGCTGCTGATCGGCGCGCTTGGGCCGGCGAGCGTCCTCCTGGTGGACGGCGTCAGCTACCTCGTCGCGTTCGCGCTCGTCGGGGTGTTCGTCGCGGCGCCGGTGAGCAGCGTCGAGCCGCAGGAGGACGCGCGCGGCCTGCTCGCCGGACTGCGCTTCCTCTCCCGCGACCGGCTGCTCGGACCCGTCGCGCTCGTCGCGATCGGCCTCAACCTCACGGCGAGCGCCCTCTTCTCGAGCCTGCCGGTGCTCGTCTACCTGCGCTACGACGCGAACCC
>WNFV01000995.1_pt1 | contig 43925 bp, 42 predicted proteins | sample 5400101 | NCBI WGS metagenome assembly WNFV01 (sample SAMN13153361, study PRJNA577476) | soil metagenome | isolation source: 115 cm soil or saprolite under grassland replicate 1 | place: USA:California | collected 2016-06-15 | reverse complement strand
CGGCATCGTGCGCAGCAGGTGAAGGGCGAGAAGCTGCTGAACCAGCGTCGCGCCGCGGAGCAGGCCGCGGCGGATGCGATGGTCGCCGCGGAGGCCGACCGCGAACTCGCGGCGGCCGACCTCGAGCGGGTGCAGACCCGCCATCGAGCCCATGCCGTCGCCCTCGAACTCGAGGCCGGCGAACCATGCCCGGTCTGCGAGCAGCTGGTGACTCGCTTGCCGCTGGTCATGGCCCCCCCGGACCTCGACGTGGCCCGCTCCGAGCTGAGGGCGGCCGAGCTCGCCGTCGCCGACACCCGCAACGCGAGCCGCGAGGCGCACAAGGGGGTGGTCGAGGTCGAGAGCAAGTTGGCGGCCGTCGCCGAACAGCTCCTGGCGCTCGAGGCGCGGGTCGCGGACTTCACCGACGCCGCCGAAGTCGAGCTGGTGTTGCACGCGGTCGCGCAGGCGGAGGCGGAGCTCAACGCGGCGATCCATGCGGAGCGGGAGGCGCGGGCCGGGCACGTCGCGGCGCGAGCTGCACTCGACCAGGCGCAGCGCGCGAGCGCGTCGGCCCAGTCGCGGTTCGACGCGGCGCGCGACGCCGTCGCCGCGTTCGGCGCGCCGGCGCGCACGGGCGGGGGATTGGCGTCGGAGTGGAACGCCTTGGTCGAGTGGGCCGCGGCGGAGCTCGACCGCCAAGAGCAACGGGCCGGCGATGCGACGGCACGCGCGGCCACGGTCGACGCCGAGCGCACTGCGCTCCTGCGCGACCTCGCGGAACGCAGCATCGCCTTGGACGTCGAGATCGCAGGTCGCCCGCCGCGCGACGCCGTGGTCGACGCCCTCGCGACGGCGGAGGCGACGCTGGCCCAGCTCGATCGCGACCTCGCCGAGGCCGACACCTGCCGCGCCGAACTGCAGCGCGTCGAGGAGGCTCGGCAAGTGGCCATTGCTCTCGGGCAGCACCTCAACGCCAAGAACTTCGAGAAGTGGGTGCTGGACGAGGCACTCGGCCTTCTCGTCGCAGGTGCCACGGGCATCCTGCTCGAGCTCTCGGCCGGTCAGTACTCGATGGCCCTCGACGACAAGTCGGGCAACTTCATGGTCGTCGACCACCGCAACGCCGACGAGGTGCGGTCGGCTCGGAGCCTCTCCGGCGGTGAGACGTTTCTCGCCTCGCTCGCACTCGCGCTGGCCCTTGCCGACCAACTCGCGCTGCTCGCGGCCAAGGGGACGGCGCGGTTGGAGTCGATCTTCCTCGACGAAGGCTTCGGCACCCTCGACGCCGACTCCCTCGACGTGGTCGCCGCCGCCATCGAAGAGCTCGGCGCTCGCGGACGGATGGTCGGACTCATCAGCCACGTCGCCGAACTGGCGGACCGCGTTCCCGTCCGCTTCGAGGTCACCAAGGTCGGCAACGCCGCCTCGATCAAGAGGATCGACCAGTGACTACTTCGACGTCGAACCGAAGGTTCGAACTCGGGCTCGCCCCACAACCGGGTCCGGTTCGGAGGCGAACGTGAGGTTCGCCGTAGAGGCGTGGGCGCCGGAGTACGGGGGCGCGATCGAGGAGGCCGCGCTCACGCCGAGCGACGTCGTCGTCGATCCGGAGGTCGAGGTGGCGCTCGCGGAATGGGCACCGAGACCAGCGTCCGCCGAACCGGCGACGGCGGTGCTCTTCGTCGACGGCGTGCGCCGGGTCGAGGCGCGGGTGTGGGTGACGGGCGAGGACGGCGTCGTGCGTCAAGGCATCTGCGCGTCCTACGCGGCGGGCGCGGTGCGCGCCGACGGGCGCGCCGCGATCGTGGCCGCGGCGGTACGGCGGGGTCTGTTCTGTCCCGCGGCGGGCGCGGCGCCCATCGAGACCCGCCACGGGCGCTTTCCTCACGTCGCCGCCGCGGGCGACGACGTCGCCCACCTGTCGCTGTGCCTCCAGCAGCGCATGGGCGATCTCGAGGTCGAGGTCGCCGGCGAGGCGGCCCAGGGTCACCCCGGCGAGTTGATCGTCGTCGACGGTCCGCTCCGCCAGCATCGCCATGTGCCCGGGGCCGTCGGCTACATCAAGACGATGCATCGCTCGTACGGGCCCCCGATCGTGCTCGACGTGGCCCGCCAGTTGGACTCCGGTCAGCGCACGCCGGTGATGGTCGTGGGTGAAGGGTTCACGAGGTACACGTGGTACGTCCGCCTTCCCGAGATGGGCGGACCCGCGCATCCGCTCGCGGGACTCGTGCGCTGCGAGCTGTCCGCCGACACGGCCCGATCCGAGGTCATTGCCATCGCGGACCGGGTCACCTCGACACTGCCCCGCTTCGCGTCCCGACCCCACAAGGACACGCGGGCGCCGCAGAACCTCTACCCGATCGCGGGGCTCGAACGCGAGTTGCGGCGCCGCCTCGGCGACCCCGCGTTGTTGTACCGGGCCCTCCGCCGGGCCGCAGCCGACGCGGCGTAGGAGCGCGCCCTCGCGCGGACTAGTCCGGGCGTGTCATTTTCCGGGATGGCTGATCCGGGTGCCCGTCCCGCTCCGAAGACCGGGCCGTGATACGACGTGTGCTCCTCGATATCGGCGTGGCCGCGCTCGCGCTGCTTCTCGGTTTCGGTGGGTGGCGGGTCACGCACCGCGACGACGACTCCGAGCGCATCGTCGGGATCATCGGCGAGCCATCGCCCGGCGGGCCGTCGCTGCCGTTCGACGGGACGACGCCGGCCATCGCGGGCGCCCAGCCCGTCGGCCAACTCGAAGGTGGCGGCGCGCCCGACCCGCTGACCGCGGTCGGGCGTTATCTGGAGGCTGAGGTCGCGGGCGACACCGCGGGCTCGTTCCTCGTGTTGAGCACCACCGACCGCGGGCGATACACCTCGCCGGCGAAGTGGGAGCAAGCCCACAGGGCGCTGCCCCCGATCGTCGGGTACCGCCTCGGCGCCGTCACCGACGGCGGCGACCGGACGACAGTGGCCGTCGACCTCGATCTCGCAGCCGGGCTCGACGTCGTCGTCGGTGACATCCCGGCGCACGCCACGGCGACGTGGGCGACCGTGCGCGAAGGGGACGCCTGGTTCGTGTCGCTCGACGACAGCGCGCTCGAAGCGGTGTACCCGTCCGACGCCACCGCGGCGGACGCCACGGCCGCCTGGGTCGCGGCTCGGCAGCGCTGCAGCATCGCCAGCGAATTCGAGACCGTGGTCGGCTCGCCTGCCCTGGCCGAGCCGCTCTGCGGGTCCCAGAAGGCGGCGGTGATCGGCTCACCTGAGCCGTTGGAGCCCACCGACGGCGCCCCCGTGGTCGCCGCTTTCGGCGACCGCGCCACGGACTGGGCCCGGGTCGTGAGCGTGCGCGGCCCCACATCTCTGCGGGCCGTGCTCGCTCCCGTTGGCGACGACTGGATCGTCGTCGGGGTGCTCCCGCCCCCTCCCTGATCCCGGCGCCGAGGTCCGTCGGTCCCGCTTCACACCGGCCGCGCCGCGGCCTTCGACCTTCACGTCCAAACCCCCACCAGACACGTCCCAACAACACCCACAGAAAGGCCATGCCATGCAGCTCCGCAGCAAGCCGGTGCTCGGGCTCTTCGCCAGTCTCGGTCTCGGCGGGATCCTCGCCGTCACGACGATCGGTGAAGCGCCCGCCTCGAGCCACCGAGAAGCCCCGTTGATCTCCGAGGATCCGGTGGCCGACGCGACCGACACCTACGCGTTCGTCTCACCCGACGCGCCCGACATGGTGACGTTGGTCGGCAACTGGATCCCGCTGGAGGAACCCGCGGGCGGCCCGAACTTCCATCGCTTCGGCGACGACGTGCTCTACACGTTCGAGATCGACAACAACGGCGACGCCGTCTCGGACGTCAGCTACGAGCTTCGCTTCCAGACCGTCGTCAAGAACCCCAACACGTTCCTCTACAACGTCGGTCCCATCTCGGTGGCGACGAACGGGAACGGTGAGGCCACCGACTACGGCAACCTCAACATGCAGCAGTCGTACACGCTCACCGAGGTCACGCACGGCCAGCGGCGGACGCTCGGGTCCAACCTGCTCGTGGCTCCGGCCAATGTCGGGCCCCGGTCGACCGGTGACTACGCGACCCTCGCCGACGCGGCCGTCTACGACCTCACCGGTGGCATACGGGTCTTCGCCGGCCCCCGCGACGATCCGTTCTTCGTGGACCTCGGCTCGGTGTTCGACCTCCTCGGCCTCCGACCGTTGAACGGCTTCCACGCCCTCCCGCTCCCGGCAGAGGCCGGCAAGGACGAGGTGCAGGGCTACAACACCCACACGATCGCCTTGCAGATCCCAACCGATCGGCTCGTCAACGGCGACCCGGTCCTCGGTGTCTGGACCGAGACGTACCGCCGCAACAGCCGCGTCACCCGCAAGGACGGCACCATCAGGAGCAGCGGCAACTGGGTCCAGGTCTCTCGGCTCGGCATGCCGCTCGTCAACGAGGCGGTCATCCCGCTCGGCCAGAAGGACCAGTTCAACGCCAGCGAGCCCGACGATGACGCCCAGTTCGCAGCATCGGTCGTCGACCCCGAGCTTGGTCACCTGATCCCGGCCTTGTACCCCGTGTTCTCGTGCTTCCCGACGGCGCCCCGCAATGACCTCGTGACGATCTTCCTCACGGGGGTCCCGGGGCTGAACCAGCCGGCCAACGTGGTTGGCTCCGAGCAGATCCGGCTCAACACCAGCATCGCCCCGACGCCGTATGCGGACCAGGACCGGATGGGTCTCCTCGCCGGTCAGCTCGACGGGTTCCCGAACGGCCGCCGCCTCATCGACGATGTCACCGACATCGAGCTGCAGGCCGTGGCCGGCGCGACGCCGCTGGGTGCGTGCAACGGGCAGTTCCCCAACAACGCACTCACTGATGGGGTCGACGGAAACGACGTGCCCTTCCTGACCACCTTCCCGTACGTGCCGCTGCCCAACTCGGGCTACGAGCACACCGACTGATGCACGCAAGCTCCCCTGTGGAGCTGGCGGTTCCCACCCGGGCCGGTATCACCGGCCCGGTGCGGGGACCGGACCCCGCTCGCCTGCGTAGGGGCGTCGGCATCGCGGTCGTGGCCGCGGTCGTCGGTGTCGCTGCGGCGCGGTTCTTCGCTCCGGACCACCCGGCCCCCGACGACCGCCTTCGACCGGGCCGACGCGCTCGAGCCCGGAGCGGCGGACACGCTCGTCGGGCGCGGCGTCCTGTCGCTCACCCTCCATCGCTTCGACGAGGCGCTGACCTTGGGGGAGCAGGCCCACCGCGCCAATCCCTTCGATCCGGACGCGCTCGCCGTCATGGTCGACGCCTCGGTGGAGACCGGCCGCTATGACGCCGCCGCCACCGACCTGCAAGCACTGCTCGACCTTCGCCCCGGTCTGGCGGCCTTCAGCCGTGTGTCGTACCTGCGCGAGCTCAACGGTGACGTCACCGGCGCCAGCGAAGCGCTCAGCCAGGCCGAGACCGCCGGATCAGGCGCGACGTTCGACCTCGCGTCGGTTATCAGCCTCGAAGGCGACTTGGCCTTCAACCACGGCGACCTCGCGGGTGCGCTGCGCCAGTACGACCGCGCCCTCGCCCTGTCCCCCGACGTGGTGCTGGCTCGCATCGGTCGAGCACGCGTCCTCGCGGCGCGAGGCCGGCTCGACGACGCCATCGCCGATCTGGTCGAGCTCACCGAGCGTTACCCGGTCGCGACTGCGGTCTCGCTGCTCGGTGACCTCCAAGCGGCCGCCGGCCGGATCCACGACGCGGCCCGGAGCTACGACCTCGTCCGCACGATCTCCACGCTGCAACAGGCGTCCGGCGCGGTCACGGATCTGGAGATGGCCGTGTTCGAAGCCGATCACGGTGGCCGCGCAGCCATCACGCTCGCCACGGCCGCCTATGCCGCCCGTCCCACCATCTACGGCGCCGACGCGCTGGCGTGGGCGCTGCGCCAAGGGGGACGGTCCGCCGAGGCCGTGCCGTATGTCGAAGAGGCACTACGGCTCTCCACGCACGATGCGCTGCTCCACTTCCACGCCGCGGCGGTCTACGCCGACGTCGGTGCTGACGAGCGCGCCCGCGCCGAACTGACGGTCGCGTTCACTGTGAACCCGTGGTTCTCGTTCCTTCACCGCGCCGACGCCGCTGACCTCGCGGCGCGCCTCGGCGTGGCCACCCCCGATGAGTGGAGGTCGCCCTCGTGACTCGGGTGCGCGTTGCTCTCGTCGTCGGCGCCACCGCGCTGATCGCCCTCCTGTTGAGCGCGGGCCCGGCCTCGGCGCACCCGCTGGGCAACTTCACCTCGAACACGTACGCGGGCGTGCGCGTGGCCCGGGACCGGATCGCGGTCGACTACGTGCTCGATCTCGCCGAGATCCCGACGCAACAGACCATGCCGTCCGTCGACGCCGACGGTGACGGGCTCGTGTCGACGGGCGAGCGGGCTGCGTACGGGCGCGACCAGTGCGCGGTGTTGGCCGCGGGGCTCGCGGTGAGGATCGACGGCGAGCGGCTCGCGGTGGCGAGCGCAGGCGGGCGGCTCACCTTCCCGCCCGGCCTCGCCGGGCTGTCGACCCTTCGGCTCGAGTGCGATCTCTCCGCGCCCGTCGCCCGCTTGGGCGACGTGGACGTGCACGATGGCAACCTCGCCGACCGGGTGGGGTGGCACGAGGTGACCGCGGTCGGCGACGGGACGACGTTGCGCGACTCGTCGGTCCCCGCGGTGTCGGCCAGCGCCAGACTGACGGCCTATCCGAGCGGCGTCCCCGCACTCGACGTCCGCGATGCAACCTTTGCCGTGCGGGCCGGCGGCGCCCAAGCCGGCCCGGTCGACGCGGCGGCCTCACGCGGGTCATCGGTGCCCGGCGGCGACCGCGCGACGCGCCTGTTCGCATCGCTCGTCTCCGACCATGACCTCTCCTTCGGGTTTGCGCTCGTGGCAGTCGGCGTCGCGCTGGTGCTGGGGGCGTTCCACGCGCTCGCGCCGGGGCACGGCAAGACGGTCATGGCCGCGTACGTCGTCGGGCGCAAGGGCGGGCGCAAGCAGGCGGTGGGAATCGGCGTCGCGGTTGCGGTCACCCACACGGTGGGCGTCCTCGCCCTCGGGCTGGTCGTGTGGACCTCCCAGGCGTTCGCGGCCGAGCGCATCTACATGGTGCTCGGCGTGGCGTCGGGGTTGCTCGTAGCGGCGGTAGGCGCCGGCCTTCTGGTGCGCGTCGTGCGCGCGGCGCGGGCCGGCGCGCCGTTGGTCGGTCACACCCACGGCACCGGACCCGGCCAGCACACCCACGACTGGCTCGACGAGCTCGAGCACGAGCTGGCTCGGGCCCCCGAGCGAGAGCTGGTGACGGTCGGCGCGCCAGAACACGACCACCCCGACCATCACGACCACGGCCACCACGGCCGCCACGACCATCACGACCACGGGCACGACGATCACGGGCACCGGCACGGGGACCACCACGATCTTCACGTCCACGAGCCGGTGGCACCGGCCACACCGCCGATGGGGTGGGGCGGCATCCTCGCGATGGGGTTCGCGGGCGGGATGGTGCCGAGCCCGTCGGCCGTCGTCGTACTGCTCGGCGCGCTCGCACTGGGCCGGGCCTGGTTCGGCGTCACGCTCGTGCTCGCCTACGGAGTTGGTCTCGCCCTGACCCTCTTGGTTGCGGGGCTCGTGCTCGTCGGGGCCCAATCCTGGCTGGAGCCGCGGTTGCGGCATGGCGGCGGGTGGCAGCGATTGATGGTGGTACTACCTGTCCTCACCCCGGTCGCCGTCTTCGGCGGCGGCCTACTCCTGGCCGCCCGGGCTGCCCGAGTGCTCTAAGCGCCGAGCTTGGTGGTGACGACGGCGAGCTTCTCGACCTTGCCGCCGCGCAGCACCTCGAAGTGCAGCTCCTTGCCGATGCGCTCCTTGGTGAGGTGGTTGTACAGATCGGAGCGCTCGTCGCAGATCTCACCTTCGATCGCCAGGATCACGTCGTCGACCGCAAGCGAGCTCTGCTCCACCCGCACCTTGGTGACTACGAGGCGCATGACCTGTTCGCCGTCCACCTCGACGGCGCGGTTCACGACGGTCACACCGATCGAGGCGCGGGTCACGGTGCCGTCGGCGATGAGCTCGCTCGCGACCGAGCGGATCGTGTCCGAGGGAATGGCAAAGCCGAGCCCGGCTCCTCGGGTGTCGACGCACTTGTTCACTCCGAGGACGCGGCCGAGGACGTCGACCAGCGGCCCGCCGGAGTTGCCCGGGTTGATGGCGGCATCGGTCTGGATGGCGCGCTCGATGGGGCGGCTCCCGGGCTGCGGGATGGTGCGGGCCAGCCCGCTCACCATGCCGAACGAGACGCTCTCCGGGTAGATGCCGAGCGGGCTGCCGAGCGCGACGCACAGCTCGCCGAGACGGGCTTGGTCTTCGCGCAGCACGAGATGGTTGGAGACGGGTTGCTCGAGTCGGAGGACGGCGAGGTCGGTCATCTCGTCGGTCCCGACGAGCTTCGCCGTCTGCTTGGGTCCCTTGGGAGTCGAGGCAGCCATGCTGTCGCCGACGCCATCGACCACGTGCCAGTTGGTGACCACATGGCCCTCGTCGTCGAGGACGAACCCCGACCCCGAGACGTCGCCGTCCTTCGTGGTCCCCGCGAGGGACACGACGCTCGGCATCACCGACGCGACCAGCTCGGTGAGCTCGTCGCTGAACCTCTCGAGTTGGCCCTTGCCCGCCATCAGACGTCCACCTTCTCGTCGCCTTCCTTCTCGTCACCCTGGTCGGCGAACATCAGATCCCCGCCGAACTTCTCCTTGATCTGGTCGTCGAACGTGTCGGCCAGATATCCCATGTTGTTGCACGCGAACTCGAGCGTGTCCTTGTCCAACGACTCCGCCCGCAGCTCCGTGGTGGCGAGCACGTCGTCGTCGATCCACTGCACCGTGGTCATCACCGACTTGCAGTTGATCTCGTTGACGAACTCGAGGAGCTTGCACGTCCTCTTCACGTTGCGGACGAGCGGGCAGAAGATCCGCACGAGCGGAGTGTCGCCGTCGAGGACCCGGACGTAGAACATGGCGCTGCCCCACCGGACGGGAACGTCGCCGTCGCTGTCGACGACCAGCTCGTCGACACCGAGGACCTCTTTCATGGTCTTCTCGACGAAGGGCTTGAAGACCTCGGCCTTGCCCATGGGAGCCCACCTCTCTACGGACCCGCCCGCGGGGTCCGGACGAAGAATCATGGCATTGTTCTCGCCTTCCGACGAAGGGAGGCCTCGTGGGGCTCGAAGGACGGGTGGCGTTGGTGACCGGCGGCGGCCGCGGGATCGGTCGGGCGATCGCGCTCGGCCTCGCCGAGGACGGCGCGGACGTGGCCGTGAACTACCGGCGGGACAAGGAGGCGGCCGACGAGACCGTCGCCGACATCGGTGCCCTCGGCCGGCGGGCGATCGCCGTCCCGGGTTCGGTGGACGTCGTGGACGACTGCCGCTCCGTCGTCGCGGCCGCCATCGAGGAGTTCGGCTTCGTCGACATCCTCGTCAACAACGCCGGGATCGCCAGCCGCGGCCAGAGTGTCGCCGACACCGACCCCGCCGAGTTGGAGCGCGTCGTTCGTATCCATGCCTTCGGGCCGCACCACATGTCCCAAGCCGTGCTGCCCTCGATGCGCGAGCGGCCCCGGGGCGACATCGTGATGATTTCCAGCGCGGCGACTCGGTCGCATGCCGCGTTCGGGGCGCCGTACAACATGGGCAAGGCGGCGATGGAGTCGCTGGCCTACACGCTGGCCAAGGAAGAACGGGCCAACAACATCCACGTCAACGTCGTGGCGCCGGGGCTGGTCGAGACCGAGATGGGTCGGCGCCTCATGAAGGCGGTCGCCGGCGTGGACGACCTGCGGAAGCTGGATACGTCGATGCCGTTCGGCCGCGTGTGCCAGCCCGAGGACGTGGCCGCCGTCGTTCGCTTCGTCGTCTCGGAGGCCTCGGGGTACGTCACCGGTGAGCGCATCTACGTCGACGGCGGCCCCACCTGACCTTCTCGACGCAATAGCCCGTCGCTTCGCCGGGCTATTGCGTCAGGAACGAGGGGATGCGACCGCGAGGCCGACTTCTTGGCCGTAGGAGAGCTCCAGGTTGTGGCCGTCGGGGTCGGCGATGATCACGAAGTAACCCACGGGCGGCCCGAGATCCTCGGGGCCGAGGACGGTCCGGCCCTCCGCGCGCGCCTCGGCGGCCAGCCGGTCGACGTCCGCCCGCGACGCGCAGCCGACGCCGAGGTGGCCGAAGCCGCCCAGCGGGTGCGTCACCCGGCGCTGCTCGATGAGCACGATGACGAACGGCCGGGTGCGGTCCGACAGCCACACGACCGTGTTGCCCGAGTCGGGGTCGACGCGGCGATGGACGACCTCCATCGCCGCGTAGCGCGCGTAGAACGCAACGCTCCGCTCGACGTCCGTGGCCGTGAGGGCCACGTGGGTGAAACCCTGGTCCACAGCCATGTCGGGATGGTACGGCGCCCAGGTAGCCTGGCTCTATGCCTGAGCAGGCCACCGACACCATTGTGCGCGTCACCGACAACGCGCTGGCCAAGATTCTCGAGCTGCGGGCGGCCGAAGACGAACCCGATGGGCTCGCGCTGCGCATCGAGATCACCGGCACCCAGGGCCGCGACTTCACCTACGACCTGGCGTTCGAGCCGGTCGCCGAGTCCGACGACGACGACCTCATCCACGAGCAGGACGGGCTGCCGATCGTCGTTCCCGCGGCGAGCGCCGACAACCTGCGCGGAGCGGTCCTCGACCTGCCCACCAAGGCCGACCAGGGCGGCCTCGTGCTGCGCAACCCCAACCGGCCGTCGACGCCGGCGCTGGGCGATCCCATCGAGCTGAAGGGCACGCCGGCCGAGAAGGTGCGCCAACTGCTCGAGCAGCAGGTCAACCCGGCCATCGCCGTGCACGGCGGCTTCGCCACCCTCGAGAGGGTCGAGGGAAACACCGCGTACATCGGCATGGGCGGCGGCTGCCAGGGCTGCGCCCTCTCGGCCATGACGCTGCGCGAAGGGATCCAGACCGCCATCCTCGAGGCGGTCCCCGAGATCACCGAGGTCGTCGACACCACCGACCACGGCGCCGGCGAGAACCCCTTCTACTGATCGAGATTCTGATCGCTACGTAAACCTCCGGGCAGACCAGCGCGTCTGCAACCGTGATGGTCATCGAACCAGTGGCCCTCTCCTCCGCGGCGGCGACCTCCCGCGGCGCGGCGTGGCTCGAGCCGGTCTTCCGGGCCCACTACGCCACCCTTGTCGGCGTCGCCCGGCTTCTCGCCGATGACCGGGGCTCGGCGGAGGAGATCGTCCAGGAGGCGTTCGTCCGCCTCCACCTCAACCGGTGGCGAATTCGCGATCCTGAGCGCGTCGACGCCTACTTGCGGTCGACCGTCCTCAATCTGTGCCGCGGCCGGCTCCGGCGGCTCGAGGTGGCCAGGCGCCACGCGCCCATGCTCGTCGGGGACGCGGACGCGCCGCGCGTCGGGGACGGCACCGCGTCGAGCGATGCGAGACACCGTGTCATCGCTGCCATCCGCCAGCTTCCCGGCCGGCAGCGGGAGTGCATGGTGCTCCGCTACTACGGCGACCTGAGTGAGCGCGAGATCGCAGCCGCGCTCGGCATCGCGCCGGGTTCGGTGAAGTCCCACATCCACCGAGCGACCGCCACGCTCGCCGAGACGCTGAAGGACCTGCGATGAGTGACCTCGAGAACCTCGTCCGTGAGACGCTCGCCGAGGAGGCCGCCGGTGACACCACGGCTCCTCCCGACGCGTTCGCGTCGATCCAGGACGCAGCCCGAGCGCGACGCAGGCGGCGACATCAATTGACCGTGCTCGGCCTCGCCGCGGCCGCGGCGATAGCGACGTTCGTCGTGGTCAGCGACGGCGGCGGCCAGCGAGTTGTGACCAACCCGCCGGTCGATGAGCCTCGCACCACCGAAGCCTCGCCCCCGACGACCGCCGCACCGCCAACAACGGCAGCGCCGACCACCGGCACGATGCTGCCGACGACGGTTGCCAGCGACGGCTCCATGCCGGCCGAACTTGTCGCCGTGCACGGCACGAGACTGGTCGTGGTCTCGAGCGCCACCGGTGTGGTCGAACGGGTGCTCTACGAGCGGCCGGCCACCTTTGACGGCGACTTCCTCGGCGAAGTGGCCGTCGGCCCCGACGGAACGGTGTGGTTCGCCGCGACGCGCGGCCGAGAGCCTTCGCCCATCTACCGGGTCCCCCTCGCCGGTGGCAGCCCTGACTTGGTGGCCGAAGGCAGCGCGCCCGCGGTGAGCCCGGACGGCCGGTTCCTCGCCTACGCCGTCGAGGATGCGCGCCGTGAAATGGAGAACGTCGCGATCCTCGACCTTGTGACCGGCAGCGTTCGAACGCTGCCCTTGGCCCGTCGCCCGGACGAGCTGCCGAGCCCGGTGGTCGGGTTGTCATGGTCTCCGGATGGCCAGCGTCTCGCGATCGGGATCTCGTGGGAAGGGCTATGGGTACAGGTCATCGACCTTCCTGGGGCGTCATCACTTGATGACGCTCATGACGTCGACGTGCATCGCGACGGCGCCGAGCTGAGCCTGCCGCAGTGGCTCGCCGCTGGTCTCGCCGTCTTCGAGCAGTGCTGCACGATCAGCCAAGAGGAGGGTGGAACGAACGAGACCGTCCAGGTTCTCGTGGTGGACCCCGACTCCGGACGGGCAAGCAGTAGCCGATCGCTGCCTCACGTGAGCGACTTCGCCTTTGACCGCTCGGGGCGCCACCTCGCGTACGTCACCGTCGACGAGTCGGGTGCGGGCGGCGACCTCGTCATCGAGGCGGCAGGTGAGTCGCCGCGCCCGCTCGGGAGCGGCTATCTCGCCGTCGCGTGGGCTTGCTGAGTTGTCCGACCGCTGGCCCCGATAGCTAGGCTTGACGGTCCGGTCAAGTCATGTGAAGGGGGACCATGCGCGGGATCGTGTCGTATGGGGCGTACGTGCCCTACTGGCGGCTCCAGCGGTCGGCGATCGGCGCCGCGCTCGGGCAACCCGCTGGGCGTGGGACGCGCTCGGTTGCGTCCTACGACGAGGACACCACGTCCATGGGCGTCGAGGCGGCCCGCCAGGCGATGGCCGGTGCGCCCGAGGGCGTGCACTCCGCCGGCGTCCTCTTCGTCACCACGAGCCCGCCCTACCTCGACAAGACCAACGCCACCGCCATCCACGCCGCCCTTGCGTTCGACGCCGCGGACCCGGCGTACGACATGATCGGCTCGGTCCGCTCGTGGGCCGCGGCCACCAGTTCGGCGTTCTTCATCCCGTCGCCCCAACTCGTCGTTCTCTCCGACGTGCGCATCGGGCTGCCGGGGAGCGCCGACGAGCGTGATGGCGGCGATGCGGCCGTCGCCTTGCTCTACGGCGACGCCGATCCGGTGGCCGTCGGGGTGGGCGCCGCCCATGCCACCGCCGAGTTCCTGGATCGCTGGCGGGTGCCGGGCGAGTCGGTCTCGCGGGTGTGGGAGGAGCGCTTCGGCGAGCACGCGTACGTGCCGCTTGCCGAGGGCGCCATCACCGACGCCCTCAAGGAGACCGGCCTCACCGCGGCGGAGTTGGACCACGTCATCGTCACCGGCGTGCACCCTCGGGCGGCTCGCCGGGTGGCCGCCGGGCTGGGTGCCCGGCCCGAGACCTACGCGGACGACCTGAGCGCCACGGTCGGATTCACGGGTGCCGCCCACCCCGGGCTCCTGCTGGCCGACGTCCTCGACAAGGCCGGCGCCGACGAGACGATCGCGATCATCGCCCTCGCCGACGGCGTCGACGTGAAGCTGTTCCGAACGACCGCCGCGCTCGCCGACTACCGCGCCCGCCGCCGGGTCGGCAGCACGGTCGCGGAGCAGATCGCCAGCGGACGCGACGACCTCGCGTACCCGACCTACCTCACATGGCGGGGGCTGCTCGACCGGGAGCCGCCGCGCCGCCCCGACCCGGTCGCGCCGGCTGCGCCGGTCTCGTTCCGCCGTGAGGCGTGGAAGTTCGCGTTCTCCGGGAGTCGGTGCGAGGCCTGCGGCGCCCGCCATCTCCCGCCGGCCCGCGTCTGCGTCAGCTGTGGCGCGGTCGACCAGATGGCGCGGGAGCGCCTGGCCGACGTCCCCGGCACCGTCGCCACCTACACGATCGACCGCCTCGGGTTCTCCCTCAACCCGCCGATCGTGGCGGCCGTCGTCGACTTCGACGGCGGCGGTCGGTTCAGCTGCGAGCTCACTGACGTCGACCCCAACGCGGTCGCGATCGGCAACCGCGTCGAGATGACGTTCCGCCGGATCTTCACCGCCAACGGCGTTCACAACTACTTCTGGAAGGCCCGCCCGATCCGAGGAGGAGACGACTGATGGGTTCCCACGGCATCAAGGACCGCGTCGCGATCATCGGCATGGGGTGCACGCCCTTCGGCGAGCACTGGGACAAGAGCACGGAGGATCTCCTCGTCGACGCGGCCACCGGAGCGTTCGCCGACGCCGGCGTCGAGAAGGACGCAATCGATGCGTACTGGCTCGGCACGATGGGCTCGGGCATCAGCGGGCTGACGCTGAGCCGGCCGCTGAAGATCGACTACAAGCCGGTCACCCGGCTCGAGAACATGTGCGCCACGGGCAGCGAGGCGTTCCGCAACGCCAGTTACGCAGTCGCCTCGGGGGCGTTCGACATGGCGATGGCCATCGGCGTCGAGAAGCTGAAGGACTCGGGTTTCTCGGGGCTGACGGGAACCGGGCCGCCGAGCGACGGCACGGCCGCGGCGATGACCGCTCCCGCGATGTTCTCGCTGCTGGCCCCGGCCTACGCGAAGAAGTACGGCGTCGACCCCGACGAGATGAAGGACGTCCTCACCCGCATCGCGTGGAAGAACCACTACAACGGCGCCCGCAACCCCCGCGCCCAGTTCCGCAAGGAGGTGGCCAAGGAGACGATCGCCGCCAGCCCCCTGGTCGCCGGCCAGCTCGGGATCTTCGACTGCTCGGGCGTGAGCGACGGATCGGCCGCCGCGATCATCGTCCGCGCCGAAGACGCTCATCGCTACACCGACAAGCCGTTGTACGTAAAGGCGCTCTCGTTCGTAGCCGGCCCGGCGGCCGGGCCCATCGACCCGAGCTACGACTACACGACCTTCATCGAGGTCGTGCGGGCGGCCGAGGACGCGTACCAGCAGGCCGGCATCACCGATCCTCGGGCCGAGCTGGCGATGGCCGAGGTGCACGACTGCTTCACGCCCACCGAGCTCGTTCTCATGGAGGACCTCGGGTTCGCGGAGCGGGGCTTCGCCTGGAAGGAAGTTCTCGCGGGCACGTACGACCTCGGCGGCGAGCTGCCGGTGAACCCCGACGGCGGCCTCAAGTCGTTCGGCCATCCCATCGGCGCCTCCGGTTTGCGGATGTTGTTCGAGTGCTGGCTCCAACTGCGGGGCGAGGCGCCGGCGGCGCGCAAGATCGCCAGCGTCGACGCCGGCCGCACGCTCGGCCTCACCCACAATCTGGGCGGCGCGCCGGGCGAGTGCGTCAGCTTCATCTCCGTCGTGGGCACCGAGCCGAGCTGACCCGAGTTTCGACAGCGAGCGGGTCGACGAGGGCGGGGAGGTCATCGCCGGAGGCTGACCGCGGCGCGCCCGTCTACGCTCCCGGCTTCATGGCGAGGGCCGCCCCGGATGATGGTGCCGCGCTGGGCTGGCGGTCGCATTCGGGCTGGGCGGTGCTCGTCGCGGTCACCGGTACCGCCCGGGCACCGACGGTCGTGGCCCGGCAGCGAGTCGAACTGGTTGACGCTTCACTGCCGCGCCAGCCGTACCACGCGGCCGCCGGTCGCACCCTGGGCGCCGCAGCCGCGCTCATCGCCAAGGTGGAGGCGGCGGCGGCCGCAGCGGCGGCCGACGCGACGAAAGCCTCGATGGCCGCCCTCGCCACGGCAGGTCATCCCGTGGTCGCAGCCGGCGTGGTCGGCGGGGGACGCCGGCTGCCCGACGACCTCGTCAAGATCCTCGGCGCGCACGCGCTGCTGCACTCCGCGGAGGGTGACCTGTACGAGCAGGCGCTCGCCGAAGCCGCCGCCCGCGTGGGCCTGCCGGTGAGCCTCATCCCGCTGAAGACGGTGATCACCGACGCGGCCGCCGCGCTCCACACCACGGCGACCGCGCTCGACGCCGCGCTCAAGACGGCGGGCCGCACCCTCGGCCCGCCGTGGCAGAAGGATCATCGCGAAGCGGCCGCCGCCGCGCTGGCGGCCCTCGCCGCGGTGACGCGAGCACCCTGAGGCGGCCCCCAGAGACGAAACGGCGCCCGGATCGCACCGCGCCGGCGACCCGAACGCCGCCCGGACATGCCGAGACGCCTCTCGAGAAATAGTTGACGGATTTAGCGGGCGACGGCGCTGAGCAGCGACCGCGCCTCGGCGGCGACGCCGGCGGCGTCGAGCCCGAGGTCGGCGAGGATCTCGTCGGGCTTGCCGTGCGGGATGTACGCGGTGGGGGTCCCCATGGCCCGGACGACGGGGATGGGTCGGCCGGCCTCGACCGCCATGCGACTCAGTGTGTCGGCGATCGCAGCGCCGGCGCCGCCTTCACGCAACCCGTCCTCGACGGTGACGACGATGCGATGTCCGAGGGCGTCGCTGAGCATGTCCGGGTCGAGCGGCTTGACCACTCGAACGTCCCACACGGTGGTGGACGTGCCGTCGCCGTCGAGCAGCGCGGCTGCATCTTCTGCGGCCTCGAGCATCTTGCCGACGGCGAGGATGCACAGGTCGGTGCCTTCACGAACCCGGCGGGCGTGGAGCCCGTGGCCGACTTCGTAGTCAGGCGCGCTGCAGGCTGCGGTCTTGGGCCAGCGGATGGCGACCGGCCCGTCGGTGATGTCGAGCGCGTCCCGCAGCATCTGGCCGAGCTCCTCGTACGAGGACGGCGCGAGCACGGTCATCCCCGGCACCTTCGTGAGTAGCACCATGTCGAGCACGCCGTGGTGCGAGGGGCCGTCGTCGCCGGTGATGCCGGCGCGGTCGATGCAGAAGATCACCGGCTGGCGATGCAGGCCGACGTCGTACGTGACCTGGTCGATCGCGCGCGTCAGGAAGGTCGAGTACACCGCGACGACGGGGCGCAGCCCGCCCATCGCCATGCCGGCCGCGGCGGTGACGGCATGCTGTTCGGCGATGCCGACGTCGAAGCAGCGGTCGGGGAACCGTTCCTGGAACGGCAACAGACCAGTCGAGTCCGGCATCGCGGCAGTGATCGCCACGAGTTCGGGATGCTCTTCTCCCGCCTTGACGAGCGCCTCGGAAAAGGCGGCGGTATAGCTGCCGGGCTTGGCCTCGGACATCGTCATCGCCATCTGCGGCCTGGCGATGTCGTGCAGTCGTTTGACGGGATCGGTCTCGGCTGGCGCGTACCCCCGTCCCTTCTGCGTGAGCACATGCACGACGATGGGCCCGTCGTACTTCGCCGCATCCCGCAGCGCCCGCTCGAGGCCTTCGATGTCGTGACCGTCGAACGGTCCCGTGTAGCGCACGCCGAGGTTCTCGAAGAACGCCGGGGGCTCGAAGTACTCGCGCAGCGCGGCGACGGCGGCCTCGAGGCCGCGCTCGAGCCGGCCGCCGACGACCGGCACGTCCTTGAGCACGCGATCGAGGCGGGCGCGGTTGCGGAGATACGACGGGTTGAGTCGCAGCCGGGCCAAGCTGTCGCCGAGCTTGGAGATCGTCGGCGCGTAGGACCGCCCGTTGTCGTTCAGAATGATGATCGCCTTGCGCCCGCTGTGGCCAAGGTTGTTGAGGCCCTCGAAGGCCATGCCCCCCGTCATCGAGCCATCGCCGATCACCGCGATCACGCGCCGCCCGGCGCCGCCGGCCGCTTCCTGAGCAGTGGCGAGCCCGTGCGCGTAGCTGATGATCGTCGACGCGTGGCTGTTCTCGATCCAGTCGTGCTCGGACTCCTCGCGGCAGGGGTAGCCGGACAGGCCGCCCGCCTGCCGTAGCCCGCCGAACATCGCCCGTCGCCCGGTGACGAGCTTGTGGACGTAGGCCTGGTGGCCCGTGTCCCAGAGGATGATGTCGCGCGGCGAGTCGAAGACCCGATGGACCGCGAGGGTCAGCTCCACCGCACCGAGGTTCGAGCCGAGGTGGCCGCCATTGCGGGACACGGCCTCGACGATGAAGGTCCGGATTTCGGTCGCCAACTCGGCGAGCTGGGGATAGCTGAGCCGGCGCAGGTCGCCCGGACCCGTGATGGTCTCGAGGAGCATTTCGACAGACCGTACTGCCTCGCTCCCCACCCTGACGACGCGCGGCCCTCGCTACGGTTGGCGGGATGGCCCCGATGGAGGACGCACGCGCCGCTGGTCGCGCCGCGCTCGAGACCGTCCGCGTCTCAGCCGCCGAGCGGCTCGCCGGATTGTTGCGGCGCGACCCTGAACTCGTCGCCAATGCCGTCGAGGTCGGACTCATCGACCGGGACTGGCTCGAGGCACCCGGGCGCCATCCGCTCAGCACCGCGACGACGCTCGACGTCGTGCAGCGGTTTCTCGAGCGGTCCGTTGAGCGCCGGCCATCGGCGTTGGCTGCTATCGGACTCAACGCGATCCAAGCGCTGTCGTGGTCGAGCGAGGACCGGGCCACGGACGGGTCGGGGATCCCCACGCCACTCACCGTCGTGTTCACGGATCTCGAAGGGTTCACCCGCTACACGGCGACCAACGGTGACGACGCGGCCAGCGCCCTGCTGGCCGACCACCACCGGGTCGTCGGCCCCATCATCCGGGGTCGCGGCGGGCGGATCGTCAAGCGCCTGGGCGACGGCTTGCTGCTGTCGTTCCCTGCGCCTGAGGCCGCAGTCAAGGCGTCGATCGAACTGCTCGAGGCGGCACCGGGGCCCCTTCGGTTGCGGGCCGGTGCGCACGTGGGCGAGGTGGTCGTCACCCGCGACGATGTGATCGGACACGTCGTCAACCTGGCGGCGCGAGTGGCCGAGGCGGCCAAGGGCGGGGAGGTCTTGGTGACGACCGACGTGCGCGACGCGATCGGAGAGATGCCGGGTGTGGAGTTCGGCCGGGCCCGGCGCCGTTCGTTCAAGGGGGTGAACGACGTGGTGCGCGTGTGCCCCGTGCGGGCCGCGTGAGGTTCGTCGCGGTCGGCGCCGAGCCGGTTGGCATCATCGCGGTCGGTGCCTTCGCGCGCGGTGGTCTCGCCATCGGCCAAGGCGCGGTCGGCATCATCGCCTTTGGCCAGTTGGCCACGGGGATCTTCGTCGTCGGTCAGTTGAGCGTCGGGCTCGCCACCCTCGGGCAGCTCGCGATGTCACCGGTGTATGCGATCGGTCAGCTCTCGGTCGGCGGTTGGCACGGCGGTGGCCTCGTCGGCTGGTCGCTGCGCCCGGGCCGGGACGACCCCGTGTGGTACCTGATGATCAAGTTCGTGGTCTTCCTGGGAGCCCTGGCGCTGTTCTGGTACGCGGCCATCGTCCCGCTCGACAACATCTTCTCTACGGACCAGCCGCGGAAGCTGCGCTAGTGGGGAGCCGCGAGCGTCTGCTCGAGGCGCTCGACTGGCAGCGCCGAGGGATGGAGCGGCCCTCCCCGCTGTACGCGCGCCTTCTCGACGCGGTGATCACCGACGTGGAAACGGGCGGGCCGTGCGCCCGGCTGCTCGGGGATCCTCCGCCGGATCCGGTGGCCGACGCGTCCGTATTGCGTTTCCTCGGTGGCGTCCATCGGATCGTGCTCGACGGCCGGGCGCCGGCGCTCGCCGCGTTCTATCCGTCGGCGGGCGGTCGTTACGACGCCGGCGCCGACGATCCCGTGCCCGCGTTCCTGGACACGGTGGCGGCTCACGTCGAGGAGTTGACCGCCGCGCTCGGTCATCCCGTGCAGACCAACGAAGTGGCCCGGTGTGCAGCGCTGCTCCCTGGCTTTCTCGCAGTCGCGGTGGCAAGTGGTCTCCCGTTGCGCGTGCTCGAGGTCGGCGCGAGTGCCGGCCTCAACCTGCGCTGGGATCACTATCGCTACGAAGGAGGAGCCGACGGCAGCGTGTTCGGCGATCCTGCGAGCCCGCTCCGCTTCGACGACGTCTACCGCGACCCGCGGCCGCGCTTGGCGGGCATGGCCACTGTGGCCGAGCGCCGCGGCTGCGACCGGGCGCCCATCGACGCGCAGAGCCACGACGGGCGCATGACGTTGCGCTCGTTCGTGTGGCCGGACCAAGGGCTGCGGTACGCGCATCTCGACGCCGCGCTCGAGGTCGCGCGAGACGTGCCGGTCGTGATCGACCGCGCCGACGCCGCCGAGTGGGTCGCGACCCAACTGTCACGGCCCGCCGATGGTGCCGCCACCGTCGTGTTCCACTCGATCGTGTGGCAGTACTTCAGCGCGGAGACGAAGCGGGGCATGAAGGACGCGATCGTCACGGCCGGCGTGGACGCAACCGCCGACGCGCCGATCGCGTGGCTGCGGTTCGAGCCCGCGCCCGACCCCACGAAGGGTGTCGACGTCAGCGTCAGGCTGTGGCCCGGCGGCCGGGAGCGGGTCCTGATCCGCAGCGGCTACCACGGCAAGCCCGTCCGTGTCGCGGCGCCTTGATGCGACAACCGGGCCGCGCCGTCGCCGGAATCGGCACGATGGGACCGCGCGTTGCCGGCCCGATTGCGTTATGCCGGCGGTGGGCCCGTCAAGCGCGACTGGGCTGGTGAAGTGCGATTGCGTTCGCGACGATGGATCCCGGCCACGGCTTACGTGGGTGCCAGTTGATCCGCGACGGGGCTGTGGCGGCGTTCGAAGAAGCGGGTCATGCGGACGGCGAGGAACAGCCCGGCGGCGAAGCCGATGGCGCCGCCGACGCCGTCGAGCCAGTAGTGGTTGGCGGTCACCATGATGCAGAACAGCGTCAGCATCGGATGCAGCACCACGAGGACCTTCAGCCACCACCGCCGGACCATCGGGTACAGCACACCGACGACCCAGATCGACCAACCGATGTGAAGGCTGGGCATCGCCGCGTACTGGTTCGAGATCTTCTTGAACTCGCCCTTGTCGAACGACCAGATCGCCGGGTACTCGGCGAGCGTGTCGACGAACCCGTAGTCGTTTGCGTGCTCGGCGGTCGGCGGTCCGTACTCCGTCACGTCGGCGGGGAGCAGCCGGGGCGGCATGAGCGAGAACGACGCGAAGCCGATGAGGGCGACCAGCGTGGTGCACGCCAGGGTGTTGCGCCACAACGGGTACCGAGCTGGGTTGCGCCGGAACAGCCAGACCAGCGCGAACGCCGTGACGATGAAGTGGATGCTCCCGTAGTAGAAGTTCCAAAACGCAACGAACCCGTGCGCCGGCAGCCGGAGATACCAGTGCTGCAAGGGGGGCTCGACGAACAGGCCGATCGCCTTCTCCATCGAGATGATCGCCTTGGCGTGGCCGTACGCGATCCCGTTGGCGTGGCCGGTTGGGCCGCCAGCCGAGCCGAAGCCGTTGCGCACCCGCGAATACACGAGGTACACGACCAGGATGTAGATGACCTCGCGCCACCACCGCAGGCGCCGGCGCACCCGCACGTCGTCCTGTTCCTGGACCGCAACCTCCCGCATACCGCCCGACAGCTTGCCAAGAACCGGTGGCCCCACAAGCATCAGGTCGTGGATCTCCGCACTGTCACCGTCGGGGACGTCGAGCTCAACCTGGCCGAGGCCGGGGTCGGCGGCCGTCCTTTCCTCCTCCTCCACGGCTTCACCGGGGCCAAGGAGGACTTCACGGACTACGTCGACCGGCTGGCCGAGCAGGGCTGGCATGTGGTCGCGCCCGATCACCGGGGGCACGGCGACAGCGCGAAGCCCGACGACGAGGCCGCGTACGGGTTCTCGGTCTTCGCGAGCGACGCCCTGGGGTTGGCCGACGCCCTCGGCTGGGACCAGTTCGTCGTGCTCGGTCACTCGATGGGAGGGATGGTCCTCCAGTACATGCTGTCGAAGGCACCCGAACGGCTGGCCGCCGTCGTGCTCATGGACACGGCCCACGGCCCGCTCGACGCCATTCCGCGTGATCAGGCCGCGCTCGCGATCGCCGTCGTCCGCGAGCGGGGCATCGACGGCCTCGCCGACTTGATGGCCGACCGCGAGAACCTCCTCGAGTCGCCGGCCCACAAGCGGCTCCTCGCCGAGCGGCCGGGCTACGCCGAGTTCGGCGACCGCAAGCTCCGGGCCGCTTCGCCTCAGATGTATGTGGCGATGGTGCAGGAGCTCCTCGATCAGGAGGAACGACTGGGCGAGCTGGAGGGCGCCGAGCGCAGGCCCACGCTGGTGATCGTGGGGGAGCAGGACCAGGCGTTCCTGAAGCCGTCGGCCCGCATGGCCGAGGCCCTCGGCGGCGACCTGGCCGTCATCCCCGACGCCGGCCACTCCCCGCAGTTCGAGAACCCGGAGGGGTGGTGGGACGCGCTCGACGGCTTCCTCGGCGGGCTGGTCGACTCCTGACGCCGCCGGCGGACGAGCCCCGGGTCATCCGGGTCTTCGTCTCCTCCACCTTCCGGGACATGCAGCTCGAACGGGAGGAGCTGGTCAAGCGAGTCTTCCCCGAGCTGCGCCACCTCTGCGAGGCCCGGGGGGTCGCCTGGAGCGAGATCGACCTGCGGTGGGGCGTCACCGACGAGCAGAAGGCCGAAGGCGACGTCCTCCCGATCTGCCTGGCGGAGATCGACCGCAGCCGCCCGTACTTCATCGGGCTCCTCGGCCAGCGGTACGGCTGGGTGCCGGACCAGATCCCCATCGAGCTCGGCCAGCAGCTCGGTTCGCTGTCGAGGCCGGCGGCCGGTCGGTCACCGAGCTCGAGTTCCTTCACGGCCTGTTGAACGATCCGGCCAACGCCGGAGTTATCGCGCCGTCGACCGCGTCCGCCACCGCATCCGGGTCGGCGAGGTTGCGATGACCGGTGACACCGATCCGCCGCGCCCGCTCCGTGTCCGCCGCCACGGCGACGACGTTACGCCTGCGGGTAGCGTCGCCCCGATGACAACCGGCCATGGCGGGGACCTGGCGCTGGCTGCGCTGCGCGGCTACGGCGTCTCGGAGCTGTTCACGTTGTCGGGCGGCCACATCTTCCCGTTCTACGACGCGGCGGTGAAGGGCGAGGCCGGTGTGCGCATCGTCGACGTGCGCCACGAACAGACGGCGACGTTCGCGGCCGAGGGCATGGCCAAGCTCACCCGGCGCCCGGGCGTCGCCGTGCTCACTGCCGGCCCCGGCGTGACCAACGGGATCAGCGCGATGACGACCGCCCATTTCAATGGCTCGCCGTTGGTCGTGCTCGGCGGGCGGGCGCCCCAGAACCGGTGGGGTTCCGGGTCGCTGCAGGAGTTCGACCACGTCCCGGTGGTCGCATCGATCACGAAGTCGGCGCGAACGGCAATGGCCACCGACGACATACCAGCCGAGGTCGACCGCGCCGTCACCGCCGCGCTCACACCGCACCGGGGCCCGGTGTTCGTGGACTTCCCGCTCGACATCGTGTTCGGTCATGGTTCGGCTGACGTGCCCGCGCCGCGCGTGCCTCGGGGCGCGGACCCCGACCCGGCCGACGTCGAGCGGGCCGCGGCGCTCATCGCCGCCGCCGAGCGCCCGGTGATCATCGCCGGCACGGACGTGTACTGGGATGGCGCGTGGGACGCACTGCGCGATCTCGTCGAGACACTGCGCGTACCGACGTTCATGAACGGGCTCGGGCGAGGGTGTCTCCCCGCCGACCACGAGCTCGCGTTCTCGCGCACGCGCGGGATGATCAAGGGCAAGGCCGATGTGGTCGTGGTCATCGGCACGCCCCTCGACTTCCGCTTATCGTTCGGGCGCTACCGCGATGCGGCCGTCATCCACGTCGTCGACAGCCCCGAGAGTCGCGCCACCCACGTCACGCCCGCGGTCTCACCGGCGGGAGATCTCACCCGAGTGCTCGAGGGCGTCGCCGAGGCGGGAGGACGGGCGCAACGGCGGGCGTCGCACGAACAGTGGATCGCCGACCTCACCGACGCCGAGGCCGCAGCCGGCGCCGAGGACGCACCGCTCCTCGCCGCCGACACCGACCCGATCAAGCCGACCCGCGTGTACGGGGAACTGCGCTCCCGCCTCGACCGCGACGCGGTCGTCGTGTGCGACGGCGGCGACTTCGTGTCGTACGCGGGCAAGTACGTCGAGTCCTACCAACCGGGATGCTGGCTCGACCCCGGTCCCTACGGATGCCTCGGCACGGGCATGGGCTACGCGACCGCCGCCCGGATCGCCCACCCCGATCGCCAAGTGGTCGTCATGCTGGGCGACGGTGCCGCCGGTTTCTCATTGATGGATGCCGACACGCTCGTCCGCCACAACCTGCCGGTCGTGATCGTCGTCGGCAACAACGGCATCTGGGGGCTCGAGAAGCATCCGATGCGCATGCTCTACGGCTACGACGTCGCCGCCGACCTCCAGCCCGGCTGCCGCTACGACGACGTCGTGCGCGCGCTCGGGGGCGCGGGTGAAGTCGTCGAGAAGCCCGGCGACATCGGGCCCGCGTTGGACCGGGCCTTCGCGGCGGGCGCGCCCTACGTCGTCAACGTCCTCACCGACCCCGAGGACACGTACCCGAGGAGCTCGAACCTCGGCTGAACGGCGGCGGTCAGCTCCGGCCACGGCGGCGCATGACGAGGTGACCACGGCCACGATCACGGCGAGGGCGACTCATGAACCCCAGGCTGTGGCGCTTTGGGGTCTGTACCCCCCCAACCGCCACATCCCCCCGAATCACAAGAGCCTGGGGTCGAGATCCTTCCCGTCGAGGGCGGCGTAGCCGCGCTGGACCGCGTCCTCGAGGACGTCCCCGGGCCAGGGCCAGCGGTCGCCGCCTTCGGCCAGCGCGTCGTCGGCCGCGATGCCCGCGTCGTGCAGTTCGTGGATCAGCGCGGCGACCTGCGCGAGGGACGCCCGTTGCTCGACGCAGAACGCGTGGTCGACGACGGCGCCGTGCCCCGGCACGACGGTCGCGTCGCCCACTTGGTCGGCGAGCGTGCCGGCCGTCAACGGCCAGTCGAGCGGGAAGGAGTCGATGCCGAAGTACGGCGGGTCGGACTCCTCGATCAGGTCACCGGCGAAGACCGCGCCGGCGTCGGCCGCGACCACCACGAGGTCGCCGTTCGTGTGGCCTCGACCGAGGAAGCGCAGTTCCACGCCGCGGTCGCCGAGGTCGATCGTCTCGACGGTGGTCACGAGGTGATCCGGCGGCGTGACCACCAGTTCGGCCATGTCCTCGGCGAGGTCGGGCAGTTGGTCGGTGACTTTGCGCCGGACCGAGTCCCCGAGCGCCGCCAACAGGCCGGGCACCGTCTCGTGGCCCCACAGCTCGGCCTCGTCCGGCGGCGACGCCAGCACGTGATTGCCGAACGTGTGGTCCCAGTGCCAATGGGTGTTGACGACCCACCGCACCGGCAGTGGGCTCAGCAGGCGGATCTCGTCTCGCAGCTCGCGGGCCCGGCGGTGACTCTCACGGCTGTCCACCACCAGTAGGGCGTCCGAGCCGCGCACGACACCGATGTTGAGATGCATGCTCTCGAAGCGCCGCCGCCAGGCGCCATCACCCACCTCGTCCCAGACGCCGGGCGCGGTTACCGGCACTTGTCCATGAAGCGCTCGGTCTCGACGACGACTCGCGTGACCTTGCCGGCGGCGACGAGGCCGCGGTCGTCGGTGACGCTCACCGCGAAGATCAGCCGTCGGCCCTCGACTCGCTCGAGGGTGGCCTGGGCTCGTACGCGATGCCCCACCGCGGTCGGGGCCAGATGGTCGAGCTGGATGCGCATGCCCACCGTCGTCTGCCCGGGGTCCAGCCAACCCGCCACGGCTCGCACCGTTGCCTCCTCGACCAATGCGACGACCCGAGGTGTGGCCAGCACCGGCACTTCGCCCGACCGCATCGAGGCGGCGGTGTCGGCGTCGGCGACCGAAAGATCGACTTCGGCCGCCAAGCCTGGTTTCGGGGGCATCGGGGTACAGTAAGCGGCTCCTACGCCCCGGAGCCAACGATCGAAAGGAAGGCCCGCGGTGATCGAAGAGGCCGTGATCCAGCGGGTCCTGGGCGCCGCACTGCGCACCGGCGGCGATTTTGCCGAGATCTTCGCCGAGGACCGGCGCTCCTCGTCGGCCATGCTCGACGACGGCAAGATCGAAGAGCTCAGCTCGGGCCGCGACCGCGGCGCGGGCATCCGCGTGGTCGTGGGGGACAGCACCGGGTTCGCCCACACCGCCGACCTGTCGGAGAACGGGCTGCGCGCCGCGGCTGACACCGCCGCCGCGGCCGCCCGCAGCACCAGCCAAGGCGACCGCGCGGTCGCGCTCAGCCGGGCCGACGCGCGCGCTCCGAACCAGATCCTGGTGTTGCCCGAAACCATCGCCAAAGCCTCGAAGGTCGAACTGCTCGTGCGCGCCGACGAGGCCGCCCGGTCCGAGGGCGGCGCGATCAAGCAGGTCAGCGTGCGCGTCGCCGACAGCCGCCGGCGCATCCTGGTCGCCAACAGCGATGGCTTGCTTGCGGGCGACGACCAGGTGAAGACGCTGTTCACCGTGGCGTGCGTTGCCGTCGGCGACACCGGAATGCAGACCGGCCGCGAGACGAAGGGCATGTCGGTCGGCTGGGAGATGTTCGACCAGTTCGACGTCGAGGAGCACGGTCGCAAGGTGGCGCGCCAGGCCCTCACCAAGCTCCAGGCCCGCCCCGCGCCCAGCGGCGCGATGCCGGTGGTCATCGGTTCGGGTGGCGGTGGCGTCCTGTTCCATGAGGCGTGCGGTCACGGCCTCGAGGCCGATCTCGTCGGCAAAGGCGCATCCGTGTTCAAGGGCCGGCGGGGCGAGCTGGTCGCCAGCCCGCTGGTCACCCTGGTCGACGACGGCACCATGGCCGAAGAGTGGGGCTGCTTCGCCATCGACGACGAAGGCACGCCCGCCGGTCGCAACGTCCTCATCGAGGACGGTGTGCTCACCGACTACATGTGGGACTTCCTCAGGGCCCGCAAGGAGGGTCGGGGCCGGTCCGGCAACGGCCGGCGGCAGAGCTATCAGCACCTGCCGATGGTGCGGATGACGAACACGTACGTGCTCGCCGGCCACGACGACCCCGGCGGCATCGTGGCGTCCACGGACCACGGCGTGTTCATCAAGTCGCTCGGCGGCGGCCAGGTCAACACGGCCACCGGCGACTTCGTCTTCGGCATGACCGAGGCCTACCTGATCGAGGGCGGCGAGATCACCGACCCGATCCGCGAAGGCAACCTCATCGGCAACGGCCCGAAGGTGCTGTCGCTCATCGACGCCGTCGGCAACGACTTCTCGATGGGACCTCCGGGCATGTGCGGCAAGGACGGCCAGGGCGTCCCCGTGGGCGATGGCATTCCCACCCTGCGGGTCACCGAGCTCACCATCGGCGGCACCGCGGCATGACGGTGGACGTCGGCGACCTCCTCGCCCTCGGCGACCGCGTCGTCGCCTGGGCCCAGGAGGGCGAGCAGGTCGAGGTCGTCGTCGTGCACTCCCGCGACACCGACATCCGTTCGTACGAGGGCGAGATCGAGAAGCTGGCATCCGCCGAGGCGCAGGGCGTCGGCATCCGCGTCATCCGCGACCACAAGCAGGGATTCGCGCACGCCGGCACCTTCGGCGAGGACGTGCTGGCCGAGACGCTCGTCGAGGCCCGCGACAATGCCAGCTTCGGCACGCCCGACGAACACCTCGGGCTGGCGGTCCCCGACGGCGTCGCCGTCGCCGACCTCGACCTGTATCGCAACGACCTCGCGGCGTTCCCCACCGACAAGAAGGTCGACCTCGCCGTCGCGCTCGAGCGGGCCGTGCGGGCGGCCGACGCGCGGATCTCGGGGGTCGAGGCGTGCGACTACTCCGACTCCGCCACGGTCAGCGCCGTCGTCAGCACGTCGGGCATCCGCACCGGGAGCCGCCGCACCTCCTCACATCTGTACGTCGATGCGTTGGCCACCGCCAACGGCGAGACGCAGACCGGGTTCGGGTTCTCGGTCGGCCGCGACCCCGGTGAGCTGGACGTGGACGTGGCAGCGGCCGACGCGGCCGATCGGGCGACCCGCATGCTCGGGGCGACGAAGCCGGCGAGCGAGCGGCTCACGATCGTCCTCGATCCCTACGTGGCCGCGCAGTTCCTCTCGATCGTGGGGGGAACGTTGAGCGCGGAGGCCGTCATCAAAGGTCGGTCGCTCTTCGCCGACCGGGTCGGCGAGGAGGTCGGGTCGCCCCTCCTCACCTTCGTCGACGACCCCACCGACGCCAGGGCGTTCAGCGCGACGCAGACCGACGGCGAGGGCCTCGCCACGCGCCGCAACGTCCTCATCGACGGCGGTGTGCTCCAAGGCTTCGCATACGACACGTACACCGCCCGTCGCCTCGGCGCCCACTCCACCGCGTCGGCTCTTCGTGGCTACTCGTCGACGCCGTCACCGGGCTGCCGGGCGATGTCGTTGCGGCCGGGCGAAGGCACCCAGGCCGAGCTGATCGCAGCGATCGACGATGGCATCCTCGTGCAGTCGGTGTCCGGGTTGCATTCCGGGGTCAACACCGTGAGCGGCGACTTCTCCACCGGCGCGGAAGGACTCCGCATCCGCGACGGGGCCGTCACCGAGCCGGTGCGCGAGTTCACCATCGCCTCGACGATCCAGCGGATGCTCAAGGACGTACAGGCCGTGGGCGCCGACCTCGAGTGGCTGCCGATGCGGGCGGCCGGCGTCACGCTGGTCGTCGCCGACGTCACCGTCAGCGGCGAGTAGCCCGCGCCACGATCGCCGCGGTGGTCGCGGCGTCGAGCGGGCTGCGGGCCGCGGCGACGCGCACGAAGTACTCGGCCATCGCCGGTTGGGCGGCCACCGCGGCTCGCAGGACGTCCTCGGCCTCGTCGCGGCGATCGATCGAGGCCAACAGCACGGCCCGTACGGTGTCCGGGTCGCGGCGCGCGCCGAAGCGGGCCTGGGCCCGTTCGAGCCCGGCGATCGCACCAGGAATGTCGCCCGCCGCGACGAGGTCGAAGCAGTCGGTGTAAGCCATCGCGGCGCGCTGCCGCTCCACCAACCGGTGGAGTTCGGACACCGGGTCGTCGTGGTCGTCGACGCGTAGATCGATCCGGTGAGTGCCATTGTCGACGATCACCGCCGCCGACTGGCGGCCCCGGAGGTCGCCGCCCGCTTCCTCGGCCGACACCAGAGCGGCGAGCAGGCGCTCGAGCAGATGACCGGAGCGGTCGTGGTACGCGCGCAGCATCGTCTCCCACGTCCCGTCGTTGACCATGACGTTGGCCTGACAGCTCACGCCGTCGCCGGTCACATGGCCGGCGTAGGCGATGCACCAACTCCCGGTGTGCGCCGCGGCGCGCCGGTGCGCGTCGACCATCGCGACTTGCCGGTTCTCACGGCCGTCATCGCCGTCGACCAGGTCGCGAAGGACGTCGGGTGCCGCGATCCCGGCGCGCATCCGAGCCAATCCTTCGACGCCGAACGCAACGTTCGTCACCGCCTGGGTGGCCACCGCGCCGGCGCCGAACTCGACCCACGGCACGGCCGCACCGACGGCCGGGAGCGCCGTCTGCACCGCGACTCCGGTGGCGCCGTCGGCATCGACCGCGGCGATCGAATAGGTCATCTGTCCTCCGCGGGTTGCGTGCGTCGCAGTGTCGCGCTCACCTACGGTCTGCCGCCGTGCCCGTCGTCCACGCCATCGTGCTCGGCGTGGTGCAAGGGCTCACCGAGTTCCTGCCGGTGTCATCGAGCGGCCATCTGCTCGTGGTCCCATGGCTGTTCGGCTGGAACGACTTCCGCGGCAGCGCGTCGCTCGAGAAGGCGTTCGATGTCGCCCTCCACCTGGGGACGCTCGTGGGTGCCGTGGCGTACTTCCGCACGGATCTCGTGCGGCTCGCCCGCGCCGCGTTCGTGGCAGCACCGGAGCGGGCCGGCGACCGCCGCCTCGCATGGTTGCTCGTCGTTGCGTCCATCCCCGCCGCGATCGTCGGCGCCGCGTTCCAGTCGACGATCGACGAGCATCTCGGCAAGATCTGGCTGATCGCGATCATGCTCGTCGTGTTCGGCGTCGTACTCCTGTGGGCCGACCGCCTGCCCGAGCGCCGCCCCGTCGATGCGTTTCGTGTCGGAGATGCGGTTGCAATGGGGGTGGGTCAGGCGCTTGCCCTCCAGCCCGGCGTCTCGCGGTCAGGGGCCACGATCACCATGGGCCGGTACCTGGGGTTCGACCGTGACGCCGCGGCGCGCATCTCGTTCCTCATGAGCATTCCGATCATCGCCGGTGCGCTCCTCGTGAAGGGCGTCGACGTCCTGCGTGACGGCCTGCCCGAGGGCATGGCCTGGCCCTTCCTGTGGGGCATCGTCACGTCCGCGGTCACCGGCTACATCGCCGTGTGGGGACTTCTGCGCCTGGTGCGCACCCGGAGCTTCGCCCCGTTTGTCGTGTACCGGGTGCTGGCGGGAGTGGCGATCCTCGGCCTCCTGGCGACCGACTTCCGATAATCGTCAGCGGCCCCGCAAGGCCAGGGTGACGACGCCCTCGCTCAGGGCGAACGCGACCCGAGGGGCGTCGGCGACGTCGACGGCGACGGTGACGGCCCCGTCGGCGACGGCCACGACGGTCGCGGCCTCGGCCACCGCGAAGCTCGGTTCGTCGGTGCCCGCGATCGACGGGTCGAAGGTGGCCAGCACGTCGACGGTGTCGCCCACCTGGAGCTGCAAACCTGGACCCACGGGTACAGCGAGGGCCCGGGTGTCGGGCGGCAGCAGCGCGGCGATCCCCGAGAGCCCGTCGGGCGCCACCCGATCGGTGACGAGCGCCTCGCCGGTATACACCGCAGCGGTCACGACCCGGCCGAGCGGCGGCTCCGCGAACGAGCCCGCGGGCACCAGCCCGGACGGCCACGGCTGCACCGCGACATCCGCGGCTTCGACGACGTCGCCGATCTGCAGGGAGCGCACGGCGACGACAACGGGCTCGACGTCACCCCACCGGCGGCGAGCCGAGTCGGCCCGGGCCACGAGACCCCCGACCACCAACGCGGTGACGACCGCCAGCCCGACCGCGCTGGTCCAGTAGAGCGACGGGCGGGCCGGCAGCCAACGTCGGCGGCGCACGACGAGACGGCGATGCACGGGCGGCCTCCATCCACGAACGAACTCGCGGGGAAGCGCGGGTGGAGCTTAGAGGGTGAAGGCGGGGATCACCGCGACGAGGAGGTCGCGCACCCGGTGCACGTTCTCCTCGAACACCGCGAAGACCTGCTCCTGCGAGACCGGCTCGACGCCGACCGTGCCCTCGAGGCCGGTGTCGTAGTCGGTGATCAGGGCCACCCCGACGTACGGCAGGTCGAGCTCCTTGGCCAGCGCGGCCTCCGGATACTGCGTCATGTTGATGACGTCCCAGCCCAGGCTGCGGTACCACTTCGACTCCGCCCGGGTCGAGAACCGGGGTCCCTGGACCACGACCACCGTGCCTCCGTCGTGGACGGTGATGCCGAGATCGTGGGCGCCGGCCACCACCGTGGCTCGGAGGCCGGCGTCGTACGGGTCGGCCAGCGACACGTGGTGGGGGCCGTCGTCGAAGGCGTCGAAGAAGGTGTCGGGCCGGCCCCATGTGCGGTCGACGAGCTGATCGCACACCACGAAGTCGCCCGGGCGGATACGGGGTTGGAGCGACCCGGCGGCGTACGGGCCGACGAGAGCCCGGACGCCAAGCTCCTTCATCGCCCACACGTTGGCTCGGTACGGGACGGTGTGCGGCGGGAACTGATGGGCGCGCCCATGGCGGGGGAGGAACGCCACCCGACGCTGGCCGATCGTCCCGATGGTCACCGGCGCGGCGGGCGGGCCGTGGGGCGTCGAGACCGTGATCTCGTCGATGTCGTCGAGGAAGGCGTAGAACCCCGAACCGCCGAAGACGCCGATGTCGGCGGCGGGCGTCATCCCCGTGCTACGCGGTCTTGGCCTCGGACTTGCTCGAGGAGGACGAGCCGTCGCTGCCGGACGCCGCGCTCGTGGACTCCTTCGCCGGGCTCTTGTCCTTCGTGCCTCCGCCGTCGCCGTCGGCCTTCTTCTCGGCCAGCTTGCTCGCTGATCCGGCCCGGCTGTCGGTGCGGTAGAAGCCCGACCCCTTGAACGTGACGCCGATCGAGCCGAACACCTTGCGCAGCGGGCCCCCGCACTTCTCACACGTGGTGAGGGGATCGTCGGTGAACGACTGCACGACCTCGGTCTGGTCGCCGCATTCCTTGCACCGGTACTCGTAGGTGGGCATCTCCCGGCCTCCGCATGCCGCCCGCTGGCACTCGCCACGGTCGACTGCCAACTCTACCTTGGTCCGGGATCGGCACCGCGCCCGTCGTACGCTCGGCGCCGATGCTGCTCGACGTGGTGGTCGTCGCAGGTGGCTACCTGTTGGGCTGCTTCCCGACCGCGGCGCTCGTCGGGCGGCGGGTCGGACACGACCCGGCGCTCGAGGGTTCCCGGAACCCGGGCGCCACCAACGTGTACCGGGTGGCCGGCACCCGCGCCGGTGTCGCGGTGCTCGCCGGGGATCTCGCCAAGGGCGCCGTCGCCGCGGCCGCCGGCCTCGCCGTCGGCGGCCGGGTCGAGGCCGTCGTCGTCGGTGCTGCCGCGGTGGTCGGTCACGTCCTGCCCGCGCCGAGGCGTTTCCGAGGTGGCAAGGGCGTCGCCACCGCCGCTGGCACGGTGCTCGTCGCCGATCCGGCGGTCGCGGCGGCGGTGGGCGGAGGATGGCTGCTGGTAGTGGCGATCAGCCGGAGGGCGTCGCTGGGGTCGGTCGTCGCGGCCGCGGGTGCGCCGCTCGCGGCGGGGCTCGCCGGTCGCCCGGCCGGAGAGGTCGGCGCGCTCGCGGCGGTCGGTGTCCTCGTGATCGCCCGCCACCGGCAGAACATCAGCCGGCTCCTGCGGGGGGAGGAACCGAAGCTGGCCTATCGTCGCCCGCCGTGACCGCACCGGTGCGCAAGGCCGTCATCCCCGCCGCCGGGCTCGGCACCCGATGGCTGCCGGCCACGAAGGCGATACCAAAGGAGATGCTGCCGGTCGTCGACCGGCCCGCCATCCAGTACGTCGTCGAGGAGGCGGTGCGGGCAGGGATCACCGACATCCTCGTCATCAGCGGACGATCGAAGCGCCCGCTCGAGGACCACTTCGACCGCGACCCGGAGCTCGAAGCCGAGCTGGCCGCGAGGGGCAACGAGGCTCTGCTCGCCGAGGTCCGCGCCATCGGCGACCTGGCCCGCGTCCACTACATCCGCCAAGCGGAACCGCTGGGCCTCGGCCATGCCGTCTCGCTCGGACATGACCACGTCGGCGACGAGCCGTTCGCGGTCCTGCTGCCCGACGACCTCCTCCACCACCGCGTCCCTTTGCTCGAGAACATGATCGCCGCCCACGTCTCGACGGATCGATCGGTCATCGCGCTCATGGCCGTGCCGCCGGCGGAGGTGTCGCGCTACGGGTGCGCCCGGTCCGAGCCCGTGGGTCAGAACCTCGTGCGGATCGTTGGCATCGTCGAGAAGCCCGCGGCCGACCAGGCCCCCTCCAACCTCGCGGTCATCGGCCGGTACGTGTTCACGCCCGCCATCTTCGATGCCCTCGATCGCGTGCAACCGGGCGTCGGAGGCGAGGTCCAACTCACCGACGCCATCGCGCTGCTCCTCGCGGACGAGGACGTGTACGGCTACACGTTCACCGAGGGCCACTTCGGCACCGGCAACAAGCTCGACTACCTCCGCGCCATCGTCGAGCTGGCGGCCGAGCGCGACGACCTCGGCCCCGAGTTCCGGGCGTTCCTGGCCGACTTCGTTCGGCGCACGGGCATCGCGTAGCCGCGCTCCGCTACAGCACGCGCACCACTCCCGCGAGCGGATCGACTTCCACCAGGGCGCCGTCGGGGATGGCGGTCATCGCACCGTGGGCACCCACGACGGCGGGGATGTCGAGCTCGCGAGCCATCACCGCGGCGTGGCACAGCGCACCGCCCTGCTCCACGACGATCGCCCCGGCCACCGTCAGGACGGTGTTGTAGGCCGGCGTGGTGAACGTCGCGACCAACACGTCGCCCGGTTCGATGGTCGCGAGTACGTCCTCCGGGCGGGCCGCCACCCGGGCCCGGCCGCGGTACGGCTCCCGACCGATGCCGGTGCCGCACAGTGCCCGGCGGGCGCCCGCCGGCGGCTCGATGACCGCAACGGCAGCCAACACGGCCCCCGTGACGCGGGCCAGTCCGGCGGGGAGCGCGGACATCGGCGGCGGTGGCGTCTCGCGGCCGAGCGTGGCCGGCGGCTCGAGCGTCGCCTGAGTGGCCCGCGCCTTTGCCCGCGCCGCCACTTCGGCGGCCGGCGGACCTTCGGCGCGGGTGAGGAGCGCGGTCACCTCCTCCGGCAGCAACTCCATGACGTGATCGGCGTCGACGAGTGCGCCCCGCTCGACCAGCCGGCGGCCCACCTCGAGTAGCGCCCTCCGCAGTAGTCCGATCGGCCACTCGGCCGTCAACGGGCCGTTGTCGTCGCGCAGTCCGTAGACGCCGCGGGCCTCGGCCAGAAGGTCGTCGAACGCCGCACGATCGGAAGGCGAGAGTCGCGCGCGGATGTTGACGGCCGCGGCATCGGCGCGTGCGGCGGCCGCGCCGCTGTCGGTCGCCGGGCCGCGGGCGGCGGCGAGGATGGTGGCGAGGATGGCTTCCGGCAACTCGAGCAGCACCCGGCCGTCGACGTCGTAGTTCGTCACGATCCGCCAGCCGTACTCGCGCAGGTAGTCGTCAAGGGCTGCGGCCGCGGCCGGTGAGATGGCCCGGACCTCGTCCAGCGTCCGGGGCTGGTGCCCGGAGGCAGCCACGAGGGCGCCGAGCTCGGCCGTGCGGTCGGCGGCCGCGGACGACGCCGGCGATGCTCCTTCGAGGGCGGCGACGACGTCGAGATCGGGGATGCCCCACCGCTGCGTGTGGGCCAGCAGATCGCCGATCGGTCCGAGGTCGACGCCATGCATCTCGAAGTGGAAGACGTGACCTTCGTAGGTGGTCGCGAAGACCCGCTCGACGTGCGCGGCCAGCGTGGCATCGTCGAGGGCCTGCACGTCCTCGTCCTGGACGGCAAGGTTTCGTTCGCGCCACTGGGAACGCAGCTCGGTCTCCCAGCGCGCCAACGGTTCTCGCCAACGCCGCTCGGCGAAGGTGGCGAGCGCCCGCCGGTTCCGCCGGCGGAACTCCGGATGGAGCCGGCTCAACAGCCAGACCGCGGCGCCCGGAGGCGGCGGCAGGTCCCGCTTGGCGCCGACGAGCGGGACGAGGCGCCGGTAGTACTGCCCGTTGACGAACTTCGCCTCCATCCCTGCCATCGGGGCGCCGAACCGCTCGAGCACCGCGGCCATCCCCTCCGCCATTGCGTCGGCGTTGAAGCGATGGAACCACGGGGTGGGTGCGCCCGGGGCGTGGGATGGGTCGTGCTGCCAGAACCCCGGGCCGGGGGGCGACCATGGGGCTGCGATGGTGCCGGTCTCAGTCGCCACGGGCCACCTCCTTGGTGCGGCGGGCCTGAGAGAGGAGCGCCTGAACCGTGAAGACGGACATCGCGGCGGCCTCCTCCGGGGTGTGGCCCTGATGATCGACCAGCTCGAGCAGCATCGCCGACGATGTCACGGCCACGACGAGGTCGACCAATCGGCGCATGTCGGCCTCGGGCAGCCGGAGCCGGGCCACGCCCAGTGCGATGCGCACCTCGGCGCGGTGCTTGGGTAGCCGCCGTCGCCGCAACTCGGCGCCCGCGGGGGTCGTGTGCTGAGCCCGCACGTACGGCCGTTGGTCGGCAAGGACGCGCCACAACTCGGGCAGGTAACGGGCCAGGGTTCGCTCGTCGAGGCGTCCACCCGGGATGGTGCTCCGGGCCGCGCCGTCCTCGGCCTCCGCGACTGCGTCGAGCAACGCCTCCTTGGTGGGGAAGTAGCGGTAGACGGTGCGCAGCGAGACCGCGGCACGGTTCGCCACGGCCGGCACCGACACGGTCGCGGGATGTTCGTCGACGAGTAGCGCGGCGACGGCCTCTACGATGCGCTGCCGCGTGTCGTTGCGGTGCTGTTCGCGCAGTGCGGGGCGGGATGCTACGGTCATGGCATGATTCATGTCATAGCGACATGATCCGTGTCAAGTGGGCTCAACTAGGCTGCCGGCCGTGATCGCATGGCACGAGGCGCGCGCCAAGGTGTTGGGCGCGTGCGCCGCGTTGCCACCGGCCAGCGTGCGGTTGGGCGACGCTCGAGGCTCGGTGGTGGCGGACGCCGTCACCGCGCGCGAACAGGTTCCTCCGTTCGACAACACGGCCATGGACGGGTTCGCCGTCCGGGCCGCCGACACGGTCCACGCCCCTGTCGAGCTGGAGGTGGTCGGCACGCTCGCGGCCGGTGCCGCGCCCTCGGTTCCGGTCGGTGCCGGTGAGGCCGTGCGGATCATGACCGGCGCGCCCATGCCGCAGGGCGCCGACGCGGTCGTGATGGTCGAACGGACGACGGCCGTGGGCGACGGGCGAGTCCGCATCGAGGTGGCGGCCGAGCCGGGTGACCACATCCGCCCCGCGGGCGACGACCTCGAGCCCGGGCACGTGGTCGTCGCGCCGGGCGCCGTCCTCGGGGCGGCGCATCTCGGAGTGCTTGCCAGCGTCGGCGTCACCGACGTCACCGTGTATCCCAGGGTCAAGGTGGGCGTGATGTCGACCGGCGATGAGCTCGTGCAAGGCGCCGCGCTCCTCCGGCCCGGCCAGATCCGTGACTCGAATCGGCCGGTGCTGCTCGCGTTGGTGGCCGAGGCCGGCTGTGTCCCGGTCGACCTCGGCTCGATCCGTGACGACGAGGGCTCCATCTCCGCGGCCATCGAGAGCGGCGTCGCGCGCTGCGATGCCATCCTCACGAGCGGGGGCGTCAGCATGGGTGACTTCGACTACGTGAAGGTCGTACTCGACCGGGTGAGCGACGACATGGAGTGGATGCAGATCGCGATCAAACCGGCCAAGCCGTTGGCGTTCGGCACGATCCGTGCCGGTGACCGCCGGGTACCGGTCTTCGGTCTGCCGGGCAACCCGGTGTCGTCGATGGTGTCGTTCGAGCTGTTCGCACGCCCCGCTCTCCGCCAGATGATGGGTCATCCGGTCCTCGACCGGCCGACCGTGAGCGCGGTCGCCGACGACGGCTTCCCACGGCGGCCGGACGGCAAGACCCACTTCGTGCGGGTCGCGGCGCGATTCGAACCCGATGGCCGGTGCCACGTCCGCTCGTCCGGTGGGCAAGGCTCCCACCAGCTCGCCGCCATGGCCGCGGCCAACGCGCTGGTGGTGCTGCCCGACGGCGATGGCGTCGGGCCGGGGGCCGCTGTCCAGGCGATGTTGCTCACCGAGCCCGTGACGGGCGGCGTCGCCCCGCTCGGCGGATAGCCTGGCCGGGATGGCCACGCCCCTGACGGACACGTTCGGTCGTGTCCATCGTGACCTGCGTATCTCAGTCACCGACCGCTGCAACTTCCGGTGCGTGTACTGCATGCCGGAGGAGGGGATGGTGTGGCAGCCCCGAGCTGAGCTGCTCACCTTCGAGGAGATCGACCGGGTCGCGAGGGTGTTCGTCGAGCGCTATGGCGTCGACAGCATCCGCCTGACGGGCGGGGAGCCCACGGTGCGCGCCCACCTTCCCGTCCTCGTCGGCAAGCTTGCCGCCCTTGGCGTCGACGTCGCGCTCACCACCAACGGCGCGACGCTCGGGCTCGTCGCCCACGACCTCGCCGAGGCGGGCCTGCGCCGCATCAACGTGTCGTGCGATTCGTTGCGGCCGGATCGCTTCGAGGCACTCACGCGACGGAACGCGCTGGCTCAGGTCCTCGACGGCATCGATGCCGCCGTCGACGCCGGCTTGTCGCCCGTGAAGATCAACGTCGTTGTCATGAGGGGCGTGAACGACGACGAAGCCGTCGACTTCGCGACGTTCGGGCGTGAACGCGGCGTCGTCGTACGGTTCATCGAGTTCATGCCGCTCGATGCGTCGGGGGAGTGGACCGTGGAGACGGTTGTCCCCGGCGACGAGATCGTCGCCGCCATCGACGCGGTGTACCCGTTGGAGCCGGTGACCCGCGACAGCGCGCCGGCCGAGCGCTACCGGTACCGCGATGGGCGAGGCGAGATCGGCGTCGTCGCGAGCGTCACGCACGCGTTCTGCGCCACCTGCGACCGCGTCCGCCTCACCGCCGACGGCCAGGTGCGCAACTGCCTGTTCGCGGTCGAGGAGTTCGACGTGCGGAGCGTCCTCCGCAACGGAGGCGACGACGACGCGGTCGCCGCAGTCATCGAGCGCGCCGTGGCCGCGAAGTGGCGGGGCCACGCGATCAACCAGGTGCACTTCATCCGGCCCGCCCGGTCCATGAGCCAGATCGGCGGCTAGCTCGTCCTCGGGCCGGCCCGAGAGTGTGCGCCTAGACTCTCGGCCCATGTCGGATCGCGGCCTGACCCACCTCGACCCGCTGGGCCGGGCCCGGATGGTCGACGTCACACCCAAGGAGGCGAGCCACCGGCGGGCCATCGCCCGCGCCCGGGTGTTCATGCAGCCCGACACCACCTCGCTCGTCGCCCGGGGGGCGATCACCAAGGGTGACGTCCTGGCCGTGGCCCGCGTCGCCGGCATCCAAGCCGCCAAGCGCACGCCCGACCTGATCCCCCTCTGCCATCCGCTCCTCGTGGGTTCGGTGCTCGTCAACTTCCGCATCGAAGACTCCTACGTCGAGGTCGAAGCCCAGGTCGACACCGTCGACCGCACCGGTGTCGAGATGGAAGCGATGACCGCGTGCTCGATCGCCGCGCTCACCATCTACGACATGTGCAAGTCCGTCGACCGGTCGATGGTGATCGGTGACGTCACTCTCTGGGAGAAGACCGGCGGACGCTCCGGCGTCTACCGAAGGGCCCCGCTCGACGACACCGAACTCGGGTTGTAGCGGTCGCCGGAGGACGCTTCGGCTGGCCCGCGGGTCAGTTCCGTAGTAAAACCGCAACAACCGTCGCCCGATCGTAATTCGCGCGTCTCGACCCAGACCCCGTCCGCCCGACCGTGCCCATCCACCACCTGGATGTTTGCCGACGGTACGGTCCCCTAGTCCAAAGGTAGGCGCCGGAGCGTGACCATCTTGGTGCTCTTCATACTCGCCGCTGTCTGGGCAGCCGTACTGCTGCCGCCGTGGCTCCAGAACCGAAGCGAGAGCCGGCCCGCCGACTCGATCACGTCCTTCCGGCGTCAGCTCTCGGTGCTGTCCCGCTCGAATGCGATCGCCCAGGGCGGGGCACCCGGTTATCTGCCCGCGCCCCCGGCCGGGCAGGCGTTCCCCGTCTACGCCTCGGCGGGGCTCACGATGTCCCGGTCCGAGGCCCGCCGCCGTCGGCGCGACGTGCTCTTCACGCTCCTTGCCGCCGCGGGCCTCACCCTGGTCCTCGGGGTCGTACTGGGCGGCCCGGTGCTGTTCTTGCATCTCTTCGTCGACGTCCTGTTGCTGGCGTACGTCGCGCTGCTGGCCCGAGTCCAGAAGCTCGCGGTGGAGCGGGAGACGAAGGTGCGGTATCTGCCGCACCGGCCCGGCTCGCCTGAGCCGGCGTTGCTGTTGCGTCGCTCCGGCAGCTGACGCCTCTGGCGATGGCGGCCGACGGGGGGCGCCTGCCGGCCCGTCGCGACGAACTGCTCGCGCTCATCGAGCCGATCCAGGTAGGGCTGGAGGCGGCCCACCGCGCACGCGAAGCCGGGCTGGCCGCGTCGCGCCGGGTCATCCGCGCCTCGGCGAGCAGCATCCGCGCTGTGCACCGTCGCGATTTCGAGGGTGCCGCCCGGTTCGCAGCCACCGCGGAAGAGGCGCTGCGCGAGGCGCAGGTCGCGCTCGCCCCATATCCCGCGCTTGTCCACGCCGGATTCCTCCACGACGCCGAGAAGGAGTACGTCGAGGCCCGGGTGACCGCGGTGCTCGTCGATCGATCACCGATGCCCTCGCCCGCGGCGCTCGGCGTCGAACCGGCGGCCTGGATGCGAGGCCTCACCGAGGCGGCGAGCGAGATGCGCCGCCACTTGCTCGACCGGTTGCGCGCCGGCGACCTCGAGCGGGGCGAGGAGTTGCTCGGCGTGATGGACGACGTCTATGACGCCCTCCTGGGCGTCGACTTTCCCGACGCGCTCACCGGTGGGCTCCGTCGCTCCCTCGACGCCCTCCGCGCCGTGCTCGAGCGAACTCGAGGCGATGTCACCACCACGGTGCTCCAGACCCGCCTCCGCGAAGCGATCGAAGGCGCGGCCGGGCCGTAGCCGTCAGGTCACCGGTCGGAGCATCATCTCCTGCGCGACCGAGATGCAGAGTTTGCGGTCGAGCGTGTGGATCGATCCCCGCAAGAGGCCCCGGCCGCCGGTGTTGATCAGCGAATGGACGTCGTAGAAGAGCCAATCGTCCGCCCGCGGGAGACGGTGGAACCAGACCGCATGGTCGAGGCTCACCATGCCGGTCGTGTCGCCGTCGAGATGGAGCGGGCGGCCGCCGGTCTCGGTGACGTCGGTGAGGAAGCCGAGGAGTGCGGCGTGCAGATGCGGATCTTCGGGCAGCGGCCTCGCGATCCTCGACCACGCCCGGGCCGTCGAGCGGCGAGTGCCGTCGGCCCCCGGCTCGGACGGGCCCAGCCGCGCCCGTTCCCACGGGCCGGGGCCGAGATCGACCGCAAGGTCGGTCGGGTCGGGGACGGCGGCGATCGTCTTCAGCTCGTACTCATAGCCGTCGGTGTCGGTCGTGAACGAGCAGGCCATGGTCAGCACGGGCTTGCCGTCCTGCACCGCCTCGACCTGGCGGAGCGCAAACGTCCGACCGTCCCGCACCGCCTTTACCCGGTAGTGCACGGTCGGGCCTGCCATCATCGGGCGGAGGAAGTACGCGTGCAACGAGTGGATCCGCTTGCCCTCTGGTGCGGTGCGTGTCGCGGCGTGGATGGCCTGCGCGATGGCGAACCCGCCGAACAGCACGGGACCAAACCACTCCGGCGTCCGCCCTATGTAGCCGTCGCCATCCGCGGCGACGGTGATGTAATCGATCGTCTCGGTGACGATCGCATCGATGTCGGTCAGCGGGCGGGCTCCTTCAGTCGCTGATGTCAGGCTTGCGGACCGTAGACCACGAGGCGTGTTGCGCGGCGAGACTGGGCACGCGACCGCGTTTGACCGGCCCGATCGCGTTTTTCCAGCCTTGAGCCGGCGTACCGCGATCGCGCCGGCATAGTGCGACCGCGTCGGCCGCCGTCCAACCGCATCCCCTTCGGACCGATGAAAGGGCTCGGCTATCCTCGCGGGTCCCTCCCGGGGGTGTAGCTCAGCTGGCAGAGCGCTACGTTCGCAACGTAGAAGTCGGCGGTTCGAATCCGCTCACCTCCACCCTGTTGAGGCCTTGTTGGGGCTGGTCAGTGCCGGTTTTCGATTTGCCCGGTGTTGACCGTGAGAACCCCCAAAACCGCCTCGTGCCATTCGTTAGTGGCACGCCAATGGCACGCCGGCAGCGAGCGGGGCCGCGGAAAGGGTCTGTCGCGACCGCGTGACCCGCGCGATCCTGCGGTGTGTGCCCGGTGACATCGAGGACGGCGACCTGCCCCATCGGCAACCCGCCCTGTGCTGGGTGGACGTCGCATCGGGACGTCAATGGGAACGCCCCGTCAAGCCCGATGGGCTTAGCCAGTCGAACGTCGACGGCACGAAGCTCTCACTCATGCCGCTACCGGTCCCACCGCCTTCCGAGCGGAGCGTGTTCGTGGAGCGGTCACCGAGTGGTCTGCCACTGGCAGCCCGCGGTCTGGATCGTGCGACGAGCGCGGAGCGGACAACCGCGCTCGCCTGGAAGGCAGTGTTGTCGAAGGCCTTCACCGGCGACCTCGTCGCTCAAGGCGCGCAATGACACTCGGTCCCTTCGACATCACACCGGAGCGAATTCAGGCGCTCGGGCCGAGCTTCACACCGTTCGTGAATCGGCTGCTGGTGGTTGAGGTCAGCGGCGCCCGGGTTCACGGGTACCAACTCGCCATCAACTCCAACGAGAACACTCCGGATGGTGGTGTCGACGCGGCACTCCGCAACGGCGTCGCTACCGATTTCATCCCAGCCGGTGATTCGGCCTGGCAGTTCAAGCGGACGAGTCTCGGGCCGCAAGCATGTGCCGAGGAGTTTGGAGGGGCAGCGTGGGCACACGAGTTCGTCCGCACCGGTGGCGCCTACATCATGGTCATGGGCGTGGCCCTGCCGGACAACCTCATCGAGGCCAGGCGTCGAAGTGTCGCCGAGAAGGCTCTCGAGTTAGGACTGCTCGCGGCCGATGACCCAGACCGCCTTCGCGTCTACGACGCCAACCGGCTAGCCCGGTGGGCGTCGCGGTTCCCGGCGCTCGCTGTCAGCCAGCTGTCTGGCGGCCCCGGTCTGGTCGCCGTTGACTTCGACACTTGGGCGACCGGCTTCACTCACACCACGACATGGGTCCCAGACGATGGGCGAAGCGCAGCGGCGGAGTCGATTCGTTCTCAGGTGACCTCACAGGGCGTGGTGGAGGTCCGCATTCAGGGCGAGTCCGGAATCGGCAAGACCAGGCTCGTGATGGAAGCGCTGCGCATGCCGGATCTGCGACCGCTCGTGGCATACGTGGCTGATGCCAATGCAGTCAGCGGCGAGTTGCTCGCCCACCTCGTTAGCGAGGGTAGGACTGCAGTTCTTGTTGTCGATGAATGCCCTGCGGAGCGCCACATCAAGCTTGTGGAGCAGCTGCCGTCGGACCCCGCCATCAAGCTCGTCACGATCGGCGACCTCGGACCGGCCCTGTCGAGGGGGCCAGTTATCGGCATCGTCCCAATCGCATCCGAAGTCACTGACGAGTTCCTGAAAGTCAACTTCGCGACACTGTCGCCGGAGGCGCGACGGTTCGTCGCTGATCACAGCCGTGGCAATCCTCGCTGGATGATCGCGCTGGCCGGCAGGGTGGCAGGAGCCTCGGACGCACAAGCCGCTGACCTGATCGCGCGCAATGACATCGAGCAGTTCATCGCCACCCTCCTTCCGGAGGGTCGAGGTTTTTTTTGCGCCGCGGTCCTGGCGCTCCTTGACCGTGTTGGCTGGGACGGCGAGCTCCGCTACCAGGTCGAGCGTCTCGCGTCGTTCGCTGGAGCCACGGTGGAGGAGATGGAGGCTGTGGCCTCCGATCTGGCGCAGCGCGGGCTCCACAACCGCACTGGCCGCTACCGCATGGTGTCTCCTCATCCCCTGGCCGTCTACCTCGCCGCGGAGGGGTGGCGTGGGCTTGGTAAGCGACTCGTTGAGGAACTCCTCCCGCAGCTCGACGAGGGAATGGCTCTCGCCTTCTTTCGACGAGTCGCCGATCTTGGCCGTTTCGAGCCGGCGCGGTCCGTGCTGCCACGGCTCCTGGCATCGGATGGTCCCTTCAGCTCACTTGCCAAACTCGAAGGGGCCGGCCTGGGCCGCGTACTTACACAACTCGCGATTGTCATGCCTGACGAGGTCGCGCTGCACCTCCGCGAGCTGTTCGAGGAGGTCGACCGAGACACACTTGTCGGACAACACAACAGTCGCCGCGACTTGGTGTGGACGCTTGAGAAGCTGGCGTGGCACAGCACGACGTTCGAGACTGCTGCGGACAGCCTGCTCAGGCTGGCGCTCGCTGAGAACGAGACGTACGCGAACAACGCGACCGGAACCTGGGTCGAGCTTTTCGGGACGTTCTTGCCCGGCACTGCGGCGTCTCCGTCGGACCGCGTGGCGTACCTACGTCGGGTCGCGTCATCAACGGACCCCGAGATCCGCGCGCTTGTTGTGAAGGCGGCTGCCGGGTCACTGACTCA
>WNFV01000758.1_pt1 | contig 43946 bp, 44 predicted proteins | sample 5400101 | NCBI WGS metagenome assembly WNFV01 (sample SAMN13153361, study PRJNA577476) | soil metagenome | isolation source: 115 cm soil or saprolite under grassland replicate 1 | place: USA:California | collected 2016-06-15 | reverse complement strand
CCCGATGTCTGACCTCCTGCCGCTCGACCGCTGGATCCTGGGGGAGGCGCGGGAGGTCAGACATCGGGAGATCGGACGCCTACGAGAGCTATCAGTTCCACGTCGTCTACCACTCTCTCGTCAATTTCTGCGCCACGACGCTCTCCGCCTTCTACTGCGACATCGTCAAGGACCGCCTCTACGCCTCGGCCCCCGCATCCCGGGAGCGGCGCTCGGCGCAGACGGTCATGGACCGGATCGGACACGCTCTCGCGACGCTCGCGGCGCCGGTGCTTCCCTTCACGTCGGAGGAGATCTGGGCGGCGCTGCCCGAGCCCAAGGAACAATCCGTCCACCTGGCGCGTTTCGAGACGCTGGACGACGCGGCGAGGGACTCCGCCACCGCCCCGGCGTGGGAAAGGTTGACGAAACTGCGAGAAGAAGTGGCCGTCGTGCTCGAAGAAGCCCGCCGGGACAAAGTGATCGGCTCCTCTCTGGAGGCGGCTGTGGTCTTGACGCAGCACGGGTCTCTCGAGGCTGACCGCGCGGCCACGGGCACGGAAGGCCCGGGGCTGGCCGACCTCTTCATCGTGTCCGCCGTGTCTCGCGGCTCGACGGAAGGCGGGCCGAGCGGCTGGAGAAGCTCGGCCGCTTATCCCGGCCTCTCGTTGCGCTTCGAGAAGGCGCCCGGGCGCCGGTGCGACCGCTGCTGGAAGGTGACTCCGGAGGCGGAAGATTCCGGCCTCTGTTCCCGCTGCCGGCAGGTCCTGGCGGAGCTGGCCGCGAGCCCCCTGGGAACGACCGCATGAACGACTTTCCCAGGATCAAGGAGAGCGCGCTCTACCGGGCCGCGTACTTCATCGTCTCGCTCTCGGTGCTGCTGCTCGACCAGTGGACCAAGGGCATCATCACCCGCACCTTCGAAGTGCATCAGTCGCGGTCCGTCATCGGCAACCTTTTCGATCTGACCTACGTTCGCAACAGCGGCGCGGCCTTCGGCCTCTTCGCGTCTGTGGACTCCTCCATCAAGGCGATCATCTTGAACAGCGTGGCGGTGCTCGTGTTCATCGTCGTTTCGGCGTACGCCCTGCGCTCCTCGCACAAGAGCGTGCGGCTGCAGGTCGGCTTCGCGCTCATCCTGGGAGGCGCCGTCGGTAACCTGCTTGACCGCGTCCGCTTCGGCTACGTTGTGGACTTTCTCGACTTTTCCATTTCGGGGCATCATTGGCCGGCCTTCAACGTCGCCGACTCGGCGATTTGCATCGGCGTGGGACTCCTCTTCCTCGACATGCTCGGCAGCGAAGAGGACGCACCGCGCCCGGCGCCGCCGCCGCCGGTGTCGTGAGCTAGAGTGCTTCCGCGCCTCATTCACATCGGGTCGTTCTACCTGCCGACGTATGGCGTCGTACTGGCGATCGCCTACCTGACGGGGATCTGGCTCCTGCGCCGCAAGGCGGTCGAGGCGGGACTGCCGGACCAGAAGATCCTGGATCTCTCGCTCTACATCCTCGCGTCCGCGATTCTCGGCGCCAAGGTAATGCTCATCCTCGTGGAGTGGCGGCGCTACGCGGCGCATCCCGCGGATCTCGTCGAGGTGTTGCGCTCCGGGGGCGTGTTCTACGGCGGACTGATCTGCGCTTCCGTCGTCGGGATCTGGTACTTGCGAAAGCACCGGCTGCCCGCGTGGCAGGTCGCCGACATGGGCGCGCCCTCGATCGCGCTCGGCGAGACCATCGGGCGCTGGGGCTGCTTCGCCGCCGGTTGTTGTTACGGCAAACCGTCCTTCGGTCCCTTCCGCGTGACGTTCACGGATCCCTTCGCCCACGATGCGGTCGGGACACCGTTGAACGTCCCGCTCCATCCGACACAGATCTATCTCTCCGCCAACGCCTTCCTGATCTTCCTCGTGCTTCAGTGGGCGTACCGCCGGCGCACGTTCGACGGAGAGGTCTTCTGGCTCTACATCCTCCTCTACTCGATCACGCGCGGGATCATCGAAGTCTGGCGGGGCGATCTGGTCCGAGGGTTCGTCATCCCCGGCATCCTCTCCACCTCTCAGTTCATCGGCGTGCTGACCGCGCTGGCATCCCTCGCGATGCTCTTCTACCTCTCGCGGCGCAGCCGCGCGGAAGCATAGGAGTAGTCTCCAGTTCTCAGTTCTCAGTTTTCAGTTCAGGCGTCCGAAGGAAAACTGACAACTGAAAACTGATCACTGCCAACTACTCATGGTTCTCAGTTCAGGCACCAGCGGAAAACTGACAACTGAAAACTGATTACTGACGACTACTCATGATTCGGCGCTTCAAAGTCGGTCAACCCGCATCCGGGACCCGGTTGGATGTATACCTGGCTTCCGTCTGCTCGGACCTTTCCCGATCCCGGATCCAGAAGCTCATCGAGGAAGGGGCGGCTCGGATTGCGGGCCAGTCGGCGAAACGCTCTCACGTCGTGCGCGCGGGCGACGCCGTCGAGATCGAAGTCCCCGAGCCGCGTTCCGTCGCGCTCGACGCCGAGAACATCCCCCTCGACGTGCTCTACGAGGACGAAGACTTCCTTGCGATCGACAAGCCGGCCGGCCTCGTCGTGCATCCATCGCCCGGGCACGACGCCGGGACCCTGGTGAATGCCCTGCTCCACCATGTCAAAGACCTCGCGGGCGTCGGCGGCGAGCTGCGCCCCGGCATCGTCCACCGCCTCGACCGCGACACCTCGGGCGTGCTCCTCGTCGCCAAGAGCGATCTCGCCCACGCCTCCCTCTCGCGCCAGATGACGAAGCGCGCCATGCGCAAGGAATACCTGGCGCTCGTTGCCGGAGTCCCGAAGGTCCGAAAAGGAGAAGTCACGTTCGCCATCGGCCGGGACCCGCGCGACAGGAAGAAAATGAAGGCGTTCCGGCCGATGGAGTCCCTTCCCGCCGGCGCGCGGGAAGCACGCACGTTATATGAGATCGAACAGGAGTGGTTCGCGCTGGGCCTCGCTCTGTTGCGCTGCCGCCTCGTCACCGGACGCACGCACCAGATCCGCGTCCATCTCGCCGCCGCCGGCCTCCCCGTCGTCGGCGACCCCGTCTACGGCCGGCCCCACTACGACCGGCTCAAGGACGCCGCGCTGAAGAAGACCCTCCAGGAGTTCCCGCGCCAGGCCCTGCACGCCGAACGGATCGCTTTCCGCCATCCCGCCACCAACGAGCCCATTGACATCGTCGCCCCGATGCCGAAGGATCTTCGGGAGCTGCTCGCCGCGATCGACACTTCCTTGTCATCCTGAGCGAAGCGAAGGATCTGCCCTCGTCGCCCTTTCTGATGCGTATAATCGTTGATCGATGGCAGGCCAGGGAGAAACGCCGGCTCCATGGACTTCGACATCATCGGCGCGATCTCGGACGTCGAAACGATCGCGGTCGGCCGAAGAATTCGCGATCTCAGACGCCTCGAACGGAGCTACGGTCGTGGTCGGTGGCGAAAGCGGAAGGACTTCGAGGGAGTTCGCCTGAAGGATACTCGTGAGACCTTTGCAGCGGAGATCCACTGGTACGAAGCGACCGGCATCGGCCGGAAAGAGTTCAAAATCAAACGCCGGCTCGAGCCGTAGGGTCAAGGGCTACGTCCTGTGCGTGACTAACTCTGGATATCCGGCTTCACTGGAGGTGCGCAAGCTCTACGAATATCTGGAGCCTCTAGCGAAAGATCCCAGGTCGCGCATCCGCGTCGTGGACGAATCCGGCGACGACTACCTCTACCCAAGAGCTTTCTTTCGCCGAGTCGCACTCCCTCGGCCGGTTAAGCGAGCGCTCCTCCGGTCGAACCCCGCCGCGTAGTCTCTGCGGCCCGCTTTTGGCTACTGGCTTGAGCTCCTTTCATCGCGACACCGCGAGCCGGAACATTCGATCCGACCGAAAGACCGTTCTTAGACCCAGACGACAACCGTTTCCGCTCAGGCCCAGACTGCCGTGAAGGAGCCACGACGAAGCCAAGCTGCCTTCCCTGTGGCCCTGCCTCATGGACCTTGGATAAGTCTATTCATTCTCGCGAGAACGGCCATCTGCTTCTGAACCCTCGCAGAAAAGTCATCGACTAATCTGGCATAGGCCTTGACGTCCGTTATCGGTGGCGTTCGCTGAGCGTAGTCTCGCAAGACCCAAGCGTTTGACAGGATCTCCACGCGCCTTGCGATCCCGGCCGAGTTGAAGTAGGCGATTCGGAATGCAATCGTCGAGACGATCAACTGAGTAAACATGGGGTTTTGCTTCAAGTAGATCTGCGCGGTCTTTCGGACTCTTAGCTGACGCTCGTCGGGGTGCTCCACCGCCTTCAGCTCGGTGAAGACTCCATCCGGAATCAACTGATCCATGATTTCCACAGCCAGCTGGTCCGACTGCAAGTGCCAGGCAAGCCACGCCCGCGATACGTCGGCCGCCTTCTGGAGACTGCTGGTCAGTCTCTGGAAGTCTCTCTTTAGTTTCCTCTCACGGAGGAAATCCCACACGGATCCGCCCCCTATCCGCTCCGACAGCCCAACCGAATATGAGCATGCTCACCTGATCGGCGCAAGCGGCACTTCTGTTGCATTCCCCAATTCACCATCCGGTCGATATGCTCTAAGGGTCTCAGCCATCACAATTGGCGCAGACGGCATCCATCTTCCGTCGAAATAGCTGCCAAGTTGTTTCGTCCGCCTCCATGGCTTCTGCGTATTTCTCAACTGCCTTGCGCAACTCCCGCAGAAACGTTGTGGCGTTGATCGTCTTCGCTTGGCGGTCGAGCAGGGGTCCAACTCGGAGGACTCGCCAGCCGCGGCGAGTCTCAGCTTGGTGGAGGATTCCGCAACGCACGTCGTTGTAGAACCAGTCGTCTCCCCCGCCGAAGATCTTGAGCGCGGTATCACGCTCAAAGAAGCCACTGAACATTTCCTTGCTGTGCCGACGGGTGTCGGTCAGGCCTCGATAGAACGATTCGAGAGTCTCTATAACGAGGCACGCTACAGCCATTTGAGCGAACCCATGCTTCGCGCACGACTTCTCGGCAGGTCGGAAATACCGCTCAGCGAACCGATTCCTGATGAAGGTACCCAACCGCTTGCGGTCACCTGCCTGAGCGAGAGATCGGTATTGAGCGACAGTCACAGTTCGGGAAAGCCTTGTCGATGCAGCGGAGAGAAAAACGACGTTGGCCATGGGGGGTGTCTGAGGTCACCCGCTTGAGGTGGATAGCGTTCTCATCCCTACGTGCCTTCCTTCTTCCTGGTGACGACGACGACGGGAGGGATGTCCTGCTTGCGGACTTCCTGGTTGAAGTCGGCGAGGTCTTTGTCGAGGACGTCTTTCAGTTCCCCCTGGACGGCGGCAAGCTCTGCCTGAATCTGCTTCAGGAAGACCGGTGACGCGTCCGTGGGCTTGGCGTCGGCCGAGGCGACGACGGTCGCGATCCCGGCGAACTGGTGGTCGAGGGCCGGCTCGAAGTTCAGAATGTCCTGATTGCTCTTGATGTCGGGGTTGACGAGCTTCTTCTCGATCGCCGTCAGCTTGTCGGAGAGAGCCCTCCCCTTTTCCTTGAGGGCCTGTCCCTTGCCGAGCTTCTCGGCACGGTCGCCGATCTCTCTGACCTGGGTCTTGATGTCGCGGATCTGCTGGACGCCGTCGTGGCAGGCCGAGAGGCCCTCGCGCGCTTGCCGCAGGAGGTCGTACTGCTTCTTCAGATCCTCGGCCGTGGCCCCGGCGTTGGGGTTCGGGCGCACCTCGAGCTGCTCTGTCAGCGTCTGCCCGGCAAATTTGAGGCGCACCGTGTACGTTCCCGGCGCGACCTTGGGTCCCTGGCTGTTTCCCCAGATGATCGCGCGGGGCAGGAGTGAGGGCTTCAAGATCCGCATGTCCCAGACCAGCCGGTTCAGTCCCGCCTTGGGCTCGATTGGCTTCTCCCCTTCCTCCTCGCCGGGACCTCCGCCTCCAGGTGCCGCGCCCGCGGCGCCGGCCTCCTCCCCCTCGCGCGTCTTCTTCTCGCTCGTGAATGTGCGCAGGACCTTGTCGCCCTCGAGGAACTCGACGGTCAGAAACTCCTTTTCGCCTGGTTTCTCCTTCAGGTAGTAGTTGACGGCCACGCCGTTGGGCGGGTTCTTCCCAATCGCGCCGGCAGATCCTTCCTCCTCGCCCCCTCCGAAACCCCCGCCGGGAAAACGCACCGCGGGACGCGGCTTGAAGACGTGCAGGCGCTCGGCCGCGAGCGAATCCTTGTACTGACGCACGGGCGTCAGATCGTCGAGGATCCAGAAGGCCCGCCCCTGCGTCGCGACGACGAGGTCCCCCTCCTTGACGGCCAGGTCGGTTACCGGCACGACGGGAAGGTTGAACTGAAAAGGCTGCCAGCTGGAACCGTCGTCGAAGGAGACGTAGAGGCCCAGCTCGGTTCCCGCATACAGGAGCCCGTGCCGCTCAGGGTCCTCCCGGATGACCCGCGTGAAGGCGTTCTCGGGAATTCCGCTGACGATCCTCGTCCAGGACTTGCCGTAATCGGTGGTCTTGTAGAGATAGGGGCGGAAGTCGTCGAACTGGTACATCGTCGCGGCGACGTAGCAGGTCCCCTTGTCGTTCCGAGAGACATCGAGCGAGTTGATCCGGATCCATTCCGGGATTCCCTTCGGCGTCACGTTCTGCCAGTTCTTGCCGCCGTCCCGCGTCAGTTGCACGAGGCCGTCGTCGGTGCCGACCCAGATCAGATCCTTCTCGAGGGGCGATTCCATGACGGTGAAGATCGTGTCGTACACCTCGACGCCCGTATCGTCGTGCGTGATGGGGCCGCCCGATTTGCCCTGCCTGGCTTTGTCGTTGCGTGTCAGGTCCGGGCTGATCTCCTCCCAGCTCTGACCCTCGTCGCGGCTCCTCAGGAGAACCTGCGCGGCGTGGTACAGCGTGTTGGGATCGTGCGGCGAGATCACGATCGGCGCGTTCCACTGGAAGCGGTACCTCAAGTCCTTCCCGCCGCGCCCGATTGCGAGCTGCGGCCAGGCGACGACGTTGCGCGTCTGGCCGGTCTTGTGGTCGTAGCGCGAGATGTTGCCGCCGTAAGAGCCGGCGAAGACGATGTCGGAGTTCTTGGGCTTGGGCGCGATCCAGCCGCTCTCGCCTCCTCCGACCGGATGCCAGTCGCTGGTGTCGATCCCTCGTCCCCTCCCGCGGCTCGCGATCGCGACTGTCGTGTTGTCCTGCTGCGCGCCGTAGACCCAGTAGGGGAACCGTTCGTCGGTCGTGACGCGATAGAACTGCGCGGTCGGCTGGTTCATGATCGAGGACCAGGTGCTGCCGCCGTTGAAGGAGACGTTCGCGCCGCCGTCGTTGGACTCGATCATGCGCTCCGGGTCGTCCGGATCGATCCAGAGGTCGTGGTTGTCGCCGTGCGGGACGCGGATCGCGTTGTAGGTCTTGCCGCCGTCGTTGGAGCGGAAGAAGGCGGTGTTCAAGACGGAGACGCTCTCCGCGTTCTTCGGATCGGCGTAGATCTTCGTGTAGTACCACGCGCGCTGGCGCAGCTTGTTCTCGGAGTTGACCCTGGTCCACTTCTCCCCGCCGTCGTCCGAGCGGTAAACGCCCCCCTTGTCCTTCGACTCGACAATCGCCCAGACCCGCTCCGGCCGCGCGGGCGAGACCGCGACCCCGATGTTGCCGACACTTCCCTCGGGCAGACCGCCCGCGAGCTTCTTCCAGGTGTCGCCGCCGTCGGCCGTGCGCCAGATGCCCCCCTCCGGGCCGCCGGACTCGAGCGTCCAGGGCTTGCGGTACACCTGCCAGAACCCGGCATAGAGGATTCGCGGATTCGACGGATCCATGCAGAGGTCGGAGGCTCCCGTCTTGTTGCTGACGGAGAGGACTTTCTCCCAGGTCCTGCCGCCGTCTCTCGAGCGGAAGATTCCGCGGTCGGGATTGCTTCCCCAGACGTGACCGAGTGCGGCGACGTAGACAAGGTCCGGATTCTTCGGATGGACACGCACGCGCGAGATCTGGTACGTGCTCTTCAGGCCGACGTTTTTCCAGGTCTTGCCGCCGTCGGTGGACTTGTACACGCCGTCGCCGTGCGAGACGTTGCCCCGGATGGGGGCCTCTCCCATTCCGGCGTAGATCACATTGGGATCCGACTCCGCGATCCCGATCGCACCGACCGATCCGGTCTTGAAGTCCTTGTCCGACATCGGCGTCCAGTTGGAGCCGCCGTCTACTGTCCTCCAGACGCCTCCGCCCGTTCCCCCGAAGTAGTAAACGAGCGGTTTCCACCGCACCCCGGCGACCGCCGTCACGCGGCCTCCGCGGAAGGGCCCGATGTTGCGGAACTCCAGCCCCTCGTACGCCTTCGCGATCCCGACCGCCGCGGGCCCTTGTTTCTTCTCAAAGGCCTTCTCGTCGGCGAGGAGGAAAGTGGCGGTAACGAACAGACCGAGAGCCACCGACAGACCGCGCAGAGTCTTCAAGGTCCCCTCCTTACGACGACACAAAATGAGCCGCGGATTCTATCGGAGGAGCTCGGTCGTCAATTCTTGCCCTGATCTCCAGCCCGGGTCGCGGCGCGCGAAGTCTCCCAGAGGGGAGGAGCGCGCGCCGCGGGAGCGGAGCGCCGGAGCGGGATCAGCCCGAAGGGGGCGGATCCCGCGGAGCGCGCGGAGCGACAGTATCGATCTGGGCTTTCTGGAGGCGGCCGGAGAAATCCACGTAGATGGACTTCCACTCGGTGAAGACGTCCAGTCCCGCGATCCCCGCCTCGCGGTGGCCATTGCCCGTGTCCTTGATGCCGCCGAACGGAAGGTGGACCTCGGCGCCGATCGTCGAGGAGTTGACGTAGAAGATCCCGGTCTCGAATTCGCGCATCGCCTGGAAGGCCTTGTTGACGTCATGCGTGTAGATCGAGCCGGAGAGGCCGTACGCAACCGAGTTGGCGACGCGGATTCCCTCCTCGAGCGAGGAGATCGGGACGACCGTCGTGACGGGACCGAAGATCTCCTCGCACGCCACCCGCATCCGCGCGTCCGCGTCGGCGAAAACGGCGGGCGAGAGGAACCAGCCCTTCGAGAGCTTTCCCTCGGTGAGTTTCTCCCCGCCGCAGAGGAGCTTCGCGCCTTCCTCCCTTCCGATCTCGACGTAGCGCAAGACGCTCTCGCGCTGCTTTTCCGAGACGCAGGGCCCCATCTCCACGCCCGGATCGAGGCCGTTGCCGACTCTGAGCGCCCGCACCCGCGGCACGAGTTTCTCCAGGAACGCGTCGTAAGCCGCCCGGTGAACGAGGAGGCGCGAGGAGGCGGTACAGCGTTGGCCCGTCGTGCCGAAAGCCCCCCACACCGCTCCGTCCACGGCGAGGTCGAGGTCCGCGTCGTCCATGACGAGGATCGCGTTCTTGCCCCCCATTTCCAGGTGGAGCCGCTTGAATGTTGGCGCGCACGCGATTGAGATGCGGCGGCCGACCTCGGTCGAACCTGTGAAGGACACGACCTTCACGTCCGGATGCTCGACGAGCGGGTCTCCGACGTCTCCCCCCGAGCCCATGACGACGTTGAAGACGCCGGCGGGAAGCCCGGCCTCTTCGAAGACGCGCGCCAGCGCGACGACAGAGGCCGGTGTGTCGGTCGCGGGCTTGATCACGATGGAGTTGCCGGCGATCAATGCCGCCATGGACTTCCAGGCCGGGATCGCCATCGGGAAGTTCCACGGAGTCACGAAGGCGCAGACACCCACGGGCTGGCGGATGCACATGGCGAACTTGTTGCGCAGTTCCGAAGGCGTCGTGAATCCGAAGAGGCGCCTTCCCTCTCCCGCAGCAAGGAAGGCCATGTCGATCGCTTCCTGCACGTCCCCGCGCGTTTCGGCGAGCACCTTGCCCATCTCGCGCGTCATGAGACGAGCGAGCTTCTCCTTGTCCCGTTTGAGGATTTCTCCCGCGGCGTAGAGGATCTCGGCCCGGCCCGGAGCCGGCGTGTCGCGCCACGCTGGAAAAGCCCGCTTCGCCGCCGCGACCGCCTTCTCGACGTCCTGGCGGCCGCTCCTCGGAAAGACGCCGACGAGGTCGTCCACGTCGGCGGGATTCCTGTTCTCGAACGTCTCCCCCGACGCGGCCGCGACCCACTCTCCGCCGATGAAGTTGGTCTGCGGCTCGACGGCCAGCTCGGTCGCCATCACGGCTCTTCCGCTCTGCGCGGCGCGGGCGCTTCGCCTCCGGCCGACATGGCTACGTTGCCCTGAAGATGCGCCCCTTCCGCGATGATGATCTTGGGGGCCTGCACGCCCCCGTGCACGACGGCGGTGCTGGCGAGCTCGACCCGCTCCGTTGCGATGATCTGTCCGCGGACCTTACCGCCGACCACGACCGACTTCGCGGCGACGTCCCCCTCCAGGTCGCCGCCCGCCCCGATGACGACGCTGCGTTCGCCCCGGATCTTTCCCTCGATCTGGCCTTCGAGGAGGACGTCCTCGTCGGAGATCAGGTCGCCCACGAGGCGGGAGCCGGACCCGACTACGGTCTTCGAAGAGGCCGTCGCCGCGACCGGCCGCGGCTGCGGGTGCGGCTGAACCTGCGGCTGCGGAGCATCTCCGGCGAAACTGGAACCAGGCTGCTGGGGTTTTCCAAACATGGTCACGGGAACCTCCTCCAAAAAAAGATCAAAGTATACGCATTCTCCCCCGATCCCCGCGATAGATTCCGATCAGCCGCTTGCCGTCCCGACGTTCGTCTGACATACTTGACACATGAAACGTACAAATCTCGTGCTCGACGAGATACTCCTCGAGGAAGCGACGCGGCTTTCCGGACAGCGAACCTACTCGCGCACCGTGAACAGCGCGCTTGCGGACTACGTGCGTCGCATCAAGGCGCGCCGCATCCTGGATCTCGAGGGCTCCGGCCTCTGGGAAGGGAGCCTCTCCAAGATGCGCGAAGACACGGCCCGGCGACGTGCTCCTCGTTGACACCTCTGTCTGGATCGAGGTCTTCCGCAGTCGTCCGCGCATGCGGCTGGAATCCATCGTGGACCTGGAGGAGGTCGCGACCTGTCTGCCCGTCATCCAGGAAGTCCTCCAGGGCTTTCGCGACGAACGGGCCTTCCGCGCCGCGCGTGAGGCCCTGCTCTCACTCCCGATCGTCGAATCCCCGATGCACCGGGGAGTTTTCGAGGAAGCCGCCGACCTCCACCGCGCCGCCCGCCGCAGCGGCCTCACAGTGCGCTCCGGGGTGGACTGTCTGATCGCGGCCTGTGCGATCCGCCACGGCCTGACCGTCCTCCATGTCGACCGCGATTTCGACCTCATCGGGAAGATCTCAGAGCTGGATTCCCGCAACGCCTTATCAAGTTGAGCCGCCATGAGCAGGTCGCTCCGGTGAGCCTCCCCGGGAATACGGCCCAAGTCCGAGATTTTGTGATCCTGAGCGAAGCGAGGGATCCGCTCATCCGGGGAGGACAGATCCTTCGTCGCTGCGCTCCTCAGAACCTGCCCTGAGCAGGACGGTACTGCGAGAACGGATAGATCAGATCCTTCGCTGCGCTCAGGATGACAAGCAACGACAGCGAAGGGACGACAGTGATTTCCGAGACACTGTCGCTACGTGCCGGCGGGAGTGAAGTCGGGGCCGGCGGAGGGAGCGGCGAGGGCCGCGGCGGCCGGTTCGACGTTCCGGACGTTCGCATAACGCTCGAGGCCGGCCGCGAGGATGCGCACGGACGCCTGGAGGTCCTCCGACTTGAGGACGTAGGCAATCCGGACCTCGTCGGCTCCCAGACTCGGCGTCGCGTAGAAGCCCCGCGCGGGGGCGACCATGACGGTCGCGCGGTCGAGAGAAAAGTCCGAGAGCATCCAGCCCGCGAAGTCGTCGCAGTCGCGGATGGGCAGGCGCGCGATGAAGTAGAAGGCGCCCTCCGGCTTCGTCAGGAAGACGCCGGGGATCTCCTTCAAGCCGCGGTAGAGGACGTCGCGACGCCGCTCGTATTCCTCGACGACGCCGCGGTAATACTCCGGAGAGAGCTCCGAGGCCCCGACGGCAATGAACTGCGCCAGGCCCGGCGGCGACAGCCTCCCCTGCGCCATCCGCAGGCACGCCCCGTAGACGTCCCGGTTGCGCGTGGCGAGGCTCCCCAGGCGGATGCCACAGGCGCTGTAGCGCTTCGACAGGCTGTCAGTGACGACAACGAGGTCTTCAACGCCGGTGAGCTGGAGCGCGGAACGCGTCTTTCGCCCGTCGTAGAGGAACTCCCGGTAGACCTCGTCGGCAACGAGGAACAGACCGCGGTCGCGGCAGAACTGCGCGACCATCTCGAGCTCCTCGTCGAGATAGACCGTCCCCGTGGGATTGTTGGGGTTGCAGAGAAGGACGAGCCGCGTCTTGCGAGTCACCGCGCGCTCCCACATTTCGCGCGGAGGAAGATGGAACCCTTCCTCGACCCGGCTCGGCAGCGGGACCAGGCGCACGCCGGCCATCTGGGCGAAGGCGGTGTAGTTCGTGTAGAACGGCTCGACGACGAGAGCCTCCTCCCCTTCGCCCGCGCAGGCCAGCATCGCGAAGAGGATCGCCTCGCTGCCTCCCGTCGTCGCGAGAATTTCGTCGAGCGCAAGCGGGATCCCGAAGCTCGCGTAGTACTTCTGGAGCGACGCAAGGTACTCCGGGGTTCCTCCGGAAGGCGTGTAGGCGTAGACTTTCTCCTTCTCGAGGAGGCGCAGCCGCTCCCGCATCGGCGCCGGCGTTTCCAGGTCCGGCTGTCCGATGTTCAGGTGATAGACGTGGACCCCCCGACGCTTCGCCTCCTCCGCGAGCGGCATGAGCCTGCGGATCGGAGAAGCCGGCATGGCACGGGCTCTTCCGGAGATCGTCGGCGTCATGCATGGAGATTCTAACGCCATGCCCCTCACCCTGCCCTCTCCCGCCGGCAGAGCGCTAGTAGATCAAAGCGGAGCTGTCCAAAGTCACCTTGTTCCTGGGGTTCGGCACGTGAATCGTGGTCTCGATCACGTTCGGGTAGCGGTTTTGTCCCTCGGCGAAGGTCCCCGCGGCGTTGATCTCGACGTGGACGATGTAATCGCCTTCCGGCACGCCTGTGATGTCGATCCACTGACCGCTCAACTGCTTGAAGTACCAGTCTGCCCAACCCGACGTGATGCCCTGAGAGGCGCACGTATAACCGCCACTCTTGTTGTCGTTGCTGTACTTCAAGAGGTCTTCGAGGCAGAAGGCTTGCTTGTGCCCCTGGGCCGCGACCGTCCGGTCCGGGTTGAGCAGCTGGTAGTTGGAGAAGCCGCTGATGTGGTAGTGGTGGTGGCACGGCGAGAACTCGAAAACCCCCTGCTGCACGTAGGGGTTGTTTGGATCGGTCGGGCTGCCGACGAGCAGATCGGCGTCGCCGGAGTTGATGAGCACCGTGTCAAAACGCAGGAGCCGTCGATAGCCGGTTCCGCCCACGGAGCCTTCCTCCAACTCGCAGTCGCCCACCTGAAAGAGCCGATCCACAATCTCCATCTGCGAGACGAACCGCTTGGGATCCGGCGTTAGGTCGGGCTTCCCAAGGTTGTCGTAGATAGGAAAGTCCCGAGAAACCGAAGTCCGCTGCGCAAGAGCGATGGCGCAATCAACCAGGATCATCGAAACCAGCAACGCCAATGCTCTCTTCATCACTCCTCCTCGGGCGGGTCGCCCGAACCGGCGTCTCGTTTCACCACGATTGGGTGCATTCTAGTCCTTCGTCGGCAACGGGTGTCGAAGAGGCGATATCCAGCTTGGGCGAATCCCCATTTGGAAACCCCCGAGGTCCGGAACGGCCGGTTTCAACGGTTTTCGCTCTTCTTCTCGGCCTTCACCGCGGGTTTCTTTTCTTCGGATTTCATCGCGGCGGCCGCCTTCGGCTTCCAGAACTCCGGATCGCCGGCCGCCCACTCCTTCGCGGGATAACTCATCTTCGGGTTGAACGCGAAGATGTTCGACTCGACGGAGAGGTACGCGTCGGCCGCAATCGTCTGGAGCTTCTTGGCGTTCTCCTCCCCCTCGGCCTCCTGAAGCGTCTTCGATCGGCTGGCCAGGACGTCCACCTCGTCGAGCGACTTCATGGGAATGAAGAGGAGGAACGTCGGACCCGACATGCCCGAGGAAACCTGGTACGTGGCCCAGGGTTGAGTCAGGTTCGCCTTCTCGTACCCCGCCTTCACGATCTTCACCGCGTCGGGGAACTGGGCCTCGTGACCGGGCTTGACACGGAACGTAATGAGTCGGAAGTAGCGCATCTTCGGCATGTCCACGTTCCACTGATTGGTGAGATCTTCCCGGAAGGAAGCGACGACACTGCGCCCGCCGGAGCGGAGCTCGCCGTCCTTCGCCTCGAGCTGGTCGAGCTCTTTCTTGAGCCCCGGATTCTTGTCGATGTTCCGCGTGTCCGCCTCCCACGCGGCGAACGAGTCGTAACCGGTCATGAACCACGCCTCGCTCGGGCCGGTCAGCGAGGTCATCGCAATGTAGTGAGTCGGCCAGTTCGCCCTGGCGAAGGCGCGTGGCCAGCCCGCTTCCACCATCTCGTGTGCAGCGGTCTTGCCCGGCTTGATCTCCTCGCGGTAGATCTGGAGGACTTTCGGCGGAGGCCACCCGCCGGCTGCTGCCGCCTGCCCGAAGACCGGAAAACCGCACGAGAGCAATGCAACCGTGATTACCGTAATCCCGATTCCTCTCCTGATGTTCATCCTTCGCCCCCTCCTAAAAGGGCAGTCCACCGTTGTGCCGGTCTCGTCCGCGCCGGACCATTCGGATCGACTCGAAACCTCGATTCAAATCACACCAGTTCTGCGAGAACTCTAAAGCAACTCGCCGGCTTTTTCGCCTGGTATCTCAACAAGAGTTGTTAATTCCAAATGGTCTCATCCGCCTGTGTGCTTGACGGCCGACTCCGGCACGTTCTGTACCGGGCAGGAGGCGGCCACGACGACGCCCCGGGCGAGACGCTGGAGGGCGCCCTGGAGTTCCTCCACGCTTCCGGCCGCGAGGCCAAGGTCGCCATCAACGAGAGCTAGAGGCTCAGGCAATCCTGGCGCAGGTCTGACCCCGGTCAAGCGGGCGGAGTCCTTCTCCCTCTCCCGGCGGGAGAGGGCCGGGGTGAGGGGCAGACGTGGCTTAGTTCGAGGTGTTGTCGCGGGCTTCGAGTCTCCAAGGAACGGCCCTGACAAGCCCTCTTCACGCCTCGATCCTGGCGGCGAGAGCGGTGATGTTGTCCTCGCCTCCGCGCTCGTTAGCGAGCGCGATCAGGCCCTCCACGGCCTCGCGTAGACCGGGCGCCCCGAGCCGCTCCGCCATCTCCTCGGGACGGACCTTGTCGGAGAGTCCGTCGGTGCAGAGAAGCAGAACGTCTCCCGCCGAGAGCTCCACGGCGTCGAGCGCGACTTCGACGCTCTTCTTGCGTCCGATGGCCTGCAGGATGACGTTGCGGTAGGGAGACTGCGCCGACTCCTCCTCGCGGATCGCCCCGGCCTCGACGAGCGATTGAACAACGGACTGGTCCCGCGTGATCTGCCGGATCCGCTCTCCGCGCAGGAAATAAGCGCGGGAATCGCCGACGTGGGCGAAGATCGCGCGGCTGTGACAGATGACGGCCGCGGTCAGAGTCGTCGCCATTCCCTCCAGCGCCGAGTCCGACCGTGCCTGATTCCAGACGCGGGCGTTGACCTTCTCGACGGCGGCGCGGAAGAGATCTCTCTTCGGGCAGGTCGGCGCCAGCATTTCCATCTCCTCCGAGAGGACCTCCAGGGCAAGACCGCTCGCGACCTCCCCCGCCCGCCGGCCGCCGACCCCGTCGCACACGGCAAGCAGCACGCCCTTCTCTCCGACCTGGAGGTGCTCGGCGGAGTGGTCCGGAAACGTCCGCCCCTCCGTCAGATCTACCACCGCCAGGTCGTCCTCGTTGTTGGCCCGCCGCCTCCCCCTGTCCGTCTTCCCAAATGCCGTAATCCGCATGACTCCACCTTCTCACGGATTTCCGTTTCGTCGCCGCTTCGACCGTCGAGCAGACACATCTGCTCTTTTCGGAAGGGCTTCCGCGAATTCTTCTAGCCTTTTTGGCCTCGCCAGGCGACTAGACGGTAGAGGGGCTTACTCGAAACGGGGGCATATAATTCCAGGTTGTGAAGTGAAAAGGTGATTCCGGGTCGAAACCACGGCGGTCGAGGATTTCCTGAGTGATATCGGCAACTTTACTCCCGCGGCTTTCGCTGCTGTCGGCGGGATTGGTGGGGTCATCATACCCGGAGCCGATACGGCCATCAGCGCGGGCGCTGCGCTCACGGGCCGCGCGCCACACCTGCATGTCAAACGCATCCACAAAAAGGAGTTCAAGATGATCTTCCAGAGACGCCTTACGTTGCTCAGTTGGACGCGCCCTTTCGGGCGGCTCGTGATCGCGGCACTCGGAACCCTGGCAACAGCCTACGGCTTCGCACAGGAAACGGGAAAGAACGAAGTGGTTACGACTTTGCATCGGAAATCGGTTGCGGCGGAGTCCGAGAGAGACGCCCAAAAGTTCAAGACGCGCGAAGGCCGCCTCCAGGCGAAGCCTCTCGATTGGAATGCCACCATCGGCAAGCCCACGCCGCGGCCGCAACTAAGCAAAGAGGAGGAAGAGCGGGCCAAGCGGGAAGAGCCAGGCTATGCGAAGGGAGGCAGCCGAAACCCGAGTTCGAAGCGGGAAGCGCAGAAACTGCATCCGGAGGACTGGCGTCATCTGAACAAACCGGCAACCGGACGCCCGACGAGTCTGCTGCGAAAAGGCGAGAGCGGCAGACTTCTACTCGCCGCGGGTTCGCCGAACGTGTTCACACAATACTGTGAGAACTGTCCGAGCGTGAACACGGATGCCCCTTCGGCAGCGATTGGCCGGTTGTTTTCCAACGCCGGATCGTGCACCGCCTCGGTGGTCAGCGGAAACAACGTGATCGTGACCGCGGCCCACTGCTGCTACAACCGCACCGGCAAGAACTGGATTGGCGGTTGGACTTTCGCGCCCGGGTATGACAACGGGAATGCGCCCTTCGGCACCTTCGACTGGAACAGCGCAACCATCCTGACCAGTTGGATCAATAACGGCGACATTCCCTCCGATGTCTGCCTGATAAACCTGCAGAACGATTCGGCGGGTCACGGCGTCACCTACTACACAGGCTGGCTGGGCAGGTCATGGAACTGGGGAAGTGAACAGGAGCTGCACGCACTGGGATATCCCGGGAACCTGGGTAATGCGCAGACCCTGGAGCTGTGCACCGCGGAGAGTTTCAGTCCGAACAGTTCCTGCGGCGGGGCCGGCGTCCTGAACATGGGTTGCTCGATGACGTACGGATCGAGCGGCGGGCCGTGGGTGCGTCACTACCGGGGCGATAACTGGGTCAACGCGGTGGTGCACGGCTACGAAAGTCAAAGCTGTACGGGGACCTTCGGGCAGACGTTCAACGGGCCGCGCTTCACGTCGGGCAACATCGTAACGTTGTGCAGCGCGGCAGGATGTTAGCTTAGGTCCGTCACGACCAGAGAGCTTCCGGTCGGCTGTTCATATCTGAATGCACTTGGACGCCCGGCTGAGCTATCGCGGCCGGCATTGCTTCGATCGTCGAGATTTCGCAGAAGGTGGCGATCCCAATCGAGGTGGATCCGGCAATACGCCGAGGACCTAAGCGAAGAGAGGGGAATCAACAATGGCGAAACCCAAACCCAAGCCGAAGCCCAAGCCAAAGTATTCGTGGATCCAGAGCGGGAACTACGTCTACTGTTTCAAAGGATGGGGAGGTCAGGACGTCGCAAAGCTGTGGGAAGCGGAGGAACTCACGGAATTCCACGATGCGGAACTCGCCCGGGCAACCAAGGAGATCAATGCGATCCTGAGCAAGGTGGGAAGAAACAACCGGCACTCGGAACGCAAGCTCTCATTAATAGAGTTCCAGAATCGTCCTCTCCTGGTCTGGGCAAGGTACGGCGTCGTCGGGCAGGAAGACGATGATGAGACGATCAGAAAGGCGCTCAAGCTAAAGGGAAAGTGACGGGGGAATAGGAACTCCGTCGGGTCCGGCTGTGATGGCGATGGGGCTGCAACAAGCAGGAAACTCGGTAATCTGGACGCTGCCCTGCGCCAGTAGCCTTCCAGCCGCGAGGAAGGATACAAGAATAGCAGCCGAAAGAATCCTGCGCGCCATGACTAGCTTGAGGTCGCCCAAGGGCTTGAAGCCCACCGGCGAGCGCAGCGTAGTAGAGCAAGTTCGACGAAACCGCGGGTTAAGCGCATCCTCGTTCACGTGGAAGCCGGTTCTGGTAGATGCAAAGCATATCCTCAATCTCGTACGCCGGCAGCGTGCGGAGGCAGGCCGGCAGTTGGCCGACCTCGAGCCATTTCGTACGATCGAACCCCAGTTCCCGCGCGCCCTGCCGGGTTCCGGCGTGCAGATAGACCTTCTCGGGCAGAAGGCCGAGCCTTGAGCCGATTCGAAACGAGGTGTCATACACGTAGAGCTCGCCGATACCGTGCATGCCGCCCACGACCCTTTCGACCAGCCGATGCAGGTCGTGAAAGCTCCGCGCCTTGCGCAGCGCCGGCAGTTCTTTCGAGAGTCGGCGGGCAGCTTCTTCAAGGAGATCGCGGTTGATTCGGCAATGGTGTCGGTATCGACGGCCTTTCGCATTCTCAGCCAGCGCAGCCCGCCTGACGGCATCGGCCAGTGATGGCTGCTGCCGGAACCACTCCAGTTCCATCCGGGTTCGACGCCGGAATACGCGGTCGTAATGTCGAATGAGTTCCTGCCAACTCCTCCGATTCGAGCGATCCCGCGGACTGCCTTTTCTCATGCGCCTGTCGTCCTGGGCTTTCTCTACCGCCGATCACCCGCAGGTGGCCATGAAAGGCCAATCTCGAGTCTGTGAGAGGCCGCGTAGCACATCGGGCAGTCGAGCACGATCACCATTTCGGCGCGCCCCCTGGCCTCAATCGGTCCGCCCTGGAAACTCGCAACCTCGCGCGCAGCCGTCCCTCCGCCATGGCGAGAAACCGCGCGAACCTCAATCCAGACGTCGGGCCCTGCGAAACCGAAATCGCAATTGTTGGTGACGGACGCCCGGACCTGAGTTTTCGTCGGCATGTAGGCGGCGTGGATCTCGTCGTCTTCAATCCTGAAAGTGAGGCAGCGGGTCATCGCGTCCTGAACCGTCTCCGCAGGGACCCGCGTCGGTTCCGGGCTCGGCGGCTCATCGGCGAGCTGCCGCACGGGCGAAGGCCGGGGGATCGTCACCTCCATGACCGCGCTTTGGAATGACGGCGTGAGTGTGGGCCCGGGCTCGGCAGTGGGTTCCTCGATGGGCGCTGGTGCCAACGAGGGCGCCGCCTCCGCCGGCGCGGGCTGGGTTGTCGTGGCCGCGACGGTGGGAGCAACGGCCAAGACAGGAACGGCCTGGCGTCGGTGCCCGAGCTCGTACGCGCCGAGAGCGAGCACGACGGCGGCTAGAACCGCGGAAGCGATCTTCCAGCCGACCGAGCCCGTGCGGGGCGCCAAAGGTCGTGGCGGAGGAGCGTCAATCCGGCCCACGGTTCACAGGTTCCCCAGCGGAGCGGAGCGACTCCGCTGAGGCGCCGCGCTAGGCGGATTCTGTTGCCACCCACGAAGCGAGGTCGAGCACGTAGGTCTTTGCTCCATACCGTTGATTCTCCCTACACAGATAGACGATGTCCACGGGGCATCGCAGGATTGCCCGGATCTGAGCGATGCAGAGCAGCTGAGCCGGACGGAGGCGATCGCCACCCTTCTTCACTTCCACGAACATGAAAATGCCGTCATCCTCGCTGGCGCGAGGGCTTCAGCCTCACGAGATCCGAGTGCATTTCTCGAAGGACGTTGCCGCGCGAATCGTCGGCGTGACGCCGATGGCCGAGGATGGCGAGCACAGGCGCTATCGAGAGGTCCTCGCCTACATGATCCGCAGCGGACAAAAGGGGCGGCCGTAGGCGGCCGTGGACGACGACCCAGCGCATTACCCAGCGAGCGTCCGGGTGATCCTGGTGAACGCGAGAAAGGGCTTCGACGGAGAGGCGGCGGCTGCGCTTCTTGGGCGGTAGCGTCGCGGGGATCGTAGCTCTGAGCGAGGAAGCCTCCCGTTCCACACGCCGGATCGTAAACCGTCTCGCCCGCGGCGGGCGCCACGGTGCGGTCCATCGCCCGGATAACCTCTCGCGGCGTGAAGAACTGGCCTCCGTCGTTCCCCTTCTCCCCCATCTTCAAGAGCAAGTCCTCGTACACCTGGGAGAGCGTGAAGACGTGGATCGAGTCAACGGCCTCCGAGCTGATCTCATGGACTTTGTCGATCACGTGGAGGAAGTTCCGCTCGGTGTCGATCCGGGTCCGTTCGACGCCGGACATGATTTCGCTGATGACCCTCTGGCGGGAACCTGCGCCGGGCCGGGTCTTCAGCCCCTTCAGATAAGGAAGAAGCTCGCCGTTGATGAAACCGAAGAGCCCACCCAGAGCGCCGTTCTGGAGCTCGATTCGCTTAGGCCCGTCCGGCGCGGCCCAATCGCACCAGCGGTAGGGCGCCTCGAGTGACGGTGAAACTCGGCGCCGACCGCCTCGGCCTGCTCTGCCTCTTTGGCCTCGCGTTCATCGAGAATCCAAAGAAAGAGGATCCACGTCAGCTCGGGGACGTATTGCAATGCTCCCGCGCAGTTGGACCGCCGCATGATGTCGCAGATCGACTTGACCGCAGCGTTGACGGATTGCGGCGAGGCGAGGCGCTTACTCCGTTCCCCGTGCCTCCAGGCTTAGGAGGCATGGGTCTTCTCCAAGGGTGTCAGCCGTGCAGGCTCCTCAAGAATGGCGAGCAGCTCTCGAGCGCAGAAGACGCGGTCGCGGCGGGCTTTCGACACCGGACTGAGGATCGAGGCGGTCCGTAGATTCTCGATCGCTCTCTCGGCCGTCGTGTAGGCGACCTCGAGCCTCGCCGCGGCCCCCTTAACGGACCAGAAAGGATTCTCAGCCAGAAGTTCTACGAGCTCCCCCGCCGCATGCGAGCGCGATCGAGCCGCGACGCGACGCCAGCGGTCGAGAAGTCCGTTGATCCGTTCCGCACGATCGAGAGCGTCCTCGGATTGCCTGGCCACGCCATTGAAGAAGTATTCGAGCCACACCGCCCATTCGCGTCGCTCGGTGACTCCTAGTAACCGGCCGTAGTAGTCCTGTCGAGTCGCCTCGAAGAAAGCCGAGATGTAGAGGAGGGGGGACGGCAGGACCCCTCGCTCGATGAGGAAGAGAGGGATCAGAAGTCGCCCGACACGGCCGTTTCCGTCCAGGAACGGGTGAATCGCTTCGAACTGAGAATGCGCGAGCCCGATCTGAACGAGCGGCGGAAGGGTCCTCTCATGCAGGAACTTCTCGAAACGATCCAGGCACTCTTTCATCTCGTGCGGCGGCGGAGGAACGTAGGTCGCGTTGGCAAGAGTCGAACCGGGCGCCCCGATCCAGTTTTGCGAACGCCGAAATTCCCCCGGCGTGGCCTGGTTGCCCCGCACCCCTTCCATGAGACGGGCGTGGAGCTCGCAGATCAGCCTGAGCGAGAGTGGGAACGTCTCGAGCCGCCGAACGCCGTACTCGAGGGCAGTCACGTAGTTTGCGACTTCACGCAGGTCCGCCGGGCTCCGATCCACAGCCGCTCCCGCTTCCGCCGCGAGAAGCTCTCCGAGCGTCGCCTGGGTGCCTTCGATCCTGCTCGACAGCACGGCCTCGCGACGGATGAATGGACGGATAAGAAGATGCGGATTCGGAAGCCTCCCCCCCTCTCCCGCCAGCCGTCCGATCGCGCGGTCCGCATCGGAGAGACCGCGCACCATCCGCTCCGTCCAGTCGATTCGCGGCGGCAGAGCATCCGGGACATGGGCCGTATAGCCCTCCGGGCAGCGGATCCGGTGCCCAGCCGGTCCGGAAGCCCTGCCCTTCATCTTGTTTGCAGTGGCGCTAGTATGAGGCATTGTTATTATCGAAATATGCCGTACGCGATAATAACCCGATTCACTTTGCACGTCAAGTTGGAGAGCGTGCGGAAGGGCGGGGCTAAGTCTCTCAGGAAAAAAGCAGATCTCTCTTCGGGCAGGTTAGCGCCAGTGATTCCATTTCCTCCGAGAGGACCTCCAGGGCAAGCTCGCTCGCGACCTCCCCCGCCCGCCTTTGACAATAATACAGGAAGTACACGGCTGACCCCATTCTTCACTCACGAATCACAGCAACCCGGAAGTCTGCACGGGAAGCGCTACATCAGGGCCATTTCGACGGCAGGAGAGACATCATGCGGGAAAGCGCATCCGGCGCAGCAGGGTCTTGAAGCGGGGGTCGTCGCGCAGAGCGTCCCACTCCCCTGCGACATTCAACCAAACCAGGACCGCGGCGCGCCGCTCCGCCGCCTGTTCGAGCCAGCGGAGTGTCTGCTCCTTTTCACCGGCCGCGGCCCAGAGCCAGGCGATCTGGTTGGAGTCGACCGAGCGGGTCTTGGACAGTCGCGTGAGCTCTTCGGCTGCCGTCCGCATCGCGGCGGCATATCCGGATTTTGCGTCCACCCCTTCGACCGCATCGGCCGACTCCGAGTAGCCGGAAAGCCGCATCGACTGGAGGTAGTGCCGGAGAGCTTCCTTCTTCATTCCCTTGTGGTCGTAGGCGACCCAAAGCCAGACCTCGGCCGGCGCGAATCGCGGTGCGAGCTCGAGCGTTTTGCGGCACTCCTCGATCGCGCGATTGTGGTCGTGCGAAAACGAGTAGTGGACGGCGACGTCGAGGCCGGTGACCGGTGAGAGCGGGTCGAGCTGTTTTGCCCGCAGGATTTCCTCCAGGGCTTCCTTGCGCCGCCCCATCGCTTCGAGGTAGGCCCAGTACCATTGGTGAGCGGTGGCATAGTTCGGGTTCTCGGCGAGCGCGAGCCGAAACTCCGTCTCCGCTCCTTTCCAGTCCCAGCCGTGGAAGAACCGGACGAAGCCCAAGGAGGCGTGCGCCTGGGCGAGGTGGCTGTCGAGCGCGAGTGCCCGCGCGGCAGCGGCCTCCGCCTTGGCGAAAATTTCGACTGGTGTGGGTGACTGGTAGGCCAGGACCGCGTACGTATCGGCGAGCCCGGCGTACGAGGGCGCGTGCCCCGGATCGAGGGCGATCGCCTGCTCGAAGGACGAGATGGCTTTCTGCGTGCCCTCGGCGGTGCGGAGGTTCCAGTAGTACCGGCCCTTCAGGTACGCCTCCTGCACAGCGGGGTCAACCGGCTCCGCGCCGGACAAGCGGGCCTTCTCCTGCGGCGTGAGCCGCACCCGAATCTCGGTCGCGATCGCGAGTGCGATATCGCCCTGCAGGGACAGGACGTCGCGGAAGTCGCGCTCGTAGCTTCGCGTCCAGAGCTGCTTTTCCGGAAACGCGCGGATAAGCTGGGCGGTGATCCGGACCCGCTGGCCAGAGCGCAACACCGACCCCTCGACGAACATGTCAACGCCGAGTTCCCGGGCGATCTCCGGAATGGTCTTGCGGGAAGCCTTGTAGCCAATCACGGACTGGCGCGAGATCACACGCAGGGAGCGGATGTTTCCGAGCGCGGAGATCAAGGCGTCGGTCATGCCGTCGACGAAGTACTCCGGATCGCCCGAAAAGTTGGCGAGGGGGAGCACCGCGAGAGAGGGAACCGCCGGAACACCCTGCGGAGTTGCCGCCGGGCCACGGCGTGCGAGAGTCAGACCTGCCCACACGGCGACCGCGATCAATGCCCCGGCAACCGCGAAGACGAGAGCCCGCCTCCGCCGTGGGGGTGGCGTCGGCAGCGCGGCCGCGGATGTGCTTCTCTTCCAGGAAGCCGAAGCGAGCTCGCCTTGGATGGCCCGAAGCTCGTTGCGGAGGTCCTTGGCGCTTTGAAGTCTCCTCTCGGGGTCCTTCTCCAGGCAGCGCATGATGAGCCGGGCGAGATCGGAAGAGAGGTCCGGACAAAGAGACAAAATCGGAGAGGGCTCGTCCCGAAGCACGGAGGAAATCTGATCCGCGGCGCCAGAGCCGCGGAATGGGCGAACGCCGGCGCTCATCTCGTACAGGATGACGCCGAGCGAGAAGATGTCGGAGCGCGGATCCGCATGCCCGCCTCGGAGCTGCTCGGGTGCCATGTACTCGACCGTCCCCAGGATCGTCCCGGTCGCGGTCAGCGGCGACTGTGTGAGAAGCCCGGATGGGTGCGGGCCAGCCGAGACCGGCTCCGTGCCGAGCACCTTGGCCAGCCCGAAGTCGAGGACCTTGATTCGTCCCTCGCGGGTGATCATGATGTTGCTCGGCTTCAGGTCTCGGTGGATAACGCCCCGTTCGTGCGCGGCAGCCACGCAGTCAGCCAGTGGCACCGCCACATCCAGGATCTCCTTGGTCGGCAAGGCTCCGGAAGCAATCCGCGCGGCGAGCGTCTCGCCCTCAACCAGCTCCATGGTCAGGCAGCGAACCCCCTCGATCTCCTCGACGGAATAGATCGTGACGATGTTGGGGTGATTGATGGCCGCGATGGCCTCGGCTTCCCGCTCGAAGCGTTGGAGGAACTGCGGGTCCGACGTCAGGTCGGGCCGCAGGACCTTCAGGGCGAGGCGGCGCCGCAGGCGCGTGTCCTCGGCCAGATAGACCTCTCCCATGCCGCCTCCGCCGAGCTTCTGGAGGATTCGGTAATGGGCCAGCGTCGAACCGATCATGCAGCTGGCAGCCTGCTAGATGGGAACCTGAAACTGACCGGTATCGACCCACTCGGTCTTGATCAGGGTCCAGAAATCACGCGCGTGACCCTCGAGCACGAATGCATACGGGACCCAACCGAAGCCCCGGTCTCCCCATCGGGAGCCCCAGGAGTTCTGAATGAGCAGTGCTCCGATCGTTGACGGCCCCTTCGGGTTGCGATTGCGAATCGTTATTCGATCATCGTAGCCGACGGCCAGGACCGCGTGGTTGGCCAGTTGCTTCTCGCCCCGTGCCGGATAGGGAACCTTGCCCCGTTTCATGCTCTGGCGGATCGACTCATAGAGCGGAAAGCCGAACGTGAACGGGATATGCGCCGCCAGATGCGCGCGGGCGAGACGAAGCAGGTCCGCCCCGCTCTGGCGCGTCGTCGGTGAATCAAAGCGGTAGTAGGAGACTGCCTGAAAGTCCATCGCGAGGGCGTAGCAGAAGGGCGTCGGCTCGGCGTCGAGCCTCGGATCGTTCGTGGCCGGAGCGGCAAGCGTCCCGCTCTTCAGGTAAGGCCAGTACCTTTCCGGCGGCACGCCGAGAAGCTTCAAGGCGCCCATGACCTGCCGGATGTAGACTGCCGCATTGCCTTGGACACCAAGGAAATTGCGGGCCACCTTGTAGAGAAAGAGACGCGAGGCACGGATGGACTTGCCGTAGGCCTTCTTTTCGAGGAACTCGACCAGTTCCGCGACGACGTTGGCGGCGCAATCGTTGTAACCCCCCTGAAAGCGGACGGGTGGGCACCAGCGCCGCAGGTCCATCCGAGGCGGAAGCTTCTTCTTTTCCCGCAGCAGCGGAGCAATTCCGACCTTCTCGAGGATCGCCGCCACGCTCTCGTGTTCGGGTGTGAAGTCGCGGGGATCGCGGTCCTCGGGCAACCATCCGGTTCCGAGCTCAAACGCTGCCGGCGCGCGCGATCTCCCGCGGGCGCGGGCCCGCGAACCCTTCGTTGACATGTGCCGATACCAGGGAATAGTGTAATCCCAGTGTCCCAGCGCTCCCTCAGAGTCGTCTTGCGAGTTCGCTCTCGCCAAAGGAGAAGACCATGTCGAAGAAGGCCGCCCTTTTCATAGCGAAGCTCTCCAAGGACCCCAAGAAGGTGGCTCAGTTTCGGAAAGATCCGGACCGTGCGATGAAGGGCCACGATCTGAGTTCGAAGGACAAGGCGGTGCTCCGGACGAAAGACACGGAGAAGATACGCAAGCACCTGGGAGATGACGCTCCTCCCGGCTGCGTCATGGTCTAGCTGACCGTGGAGGCGGCCGCCGGCGTGGCGAAGGGCTCGCTCGCGTTCGTCGGGACGGGACTCTACGCCGCCGGGCAGATCACGCCGGAGGCGGTCGCCTCGATCCGCGAGGCCGAACGGTTCTTCCACCTCGTCGTGGACCCCATCTCGCGCCTCTGGCTGGAGGAACTTCATCCGTCGGCCGAGTCTCTCTTCGACGCGTACGCTCACGATAAACCGCGCCGCGCTTCCTACGACGAAATGGAGGCGCGTGTCCTGGCTCCGGTGCGGCAGGGGCGAAGCGTGTGCGTGGCGCTGTACGGCCACCCGGGGGTTCTCGTGGATCCCTCCCACCGAGCGATCGAACAGGCGCGCTTCGAAGGGCATCCGGCTCGGATGCTGCCGGGCGTCTCCTCGGAGGATTGTCTCTTCGCGGACCTCGGGATCGACCCGGCGGCGCGAGGCTGCCAGAGCTTCGAAGCGACGGATTTTCTGGTGCGTAAGAGAGGCTTCGACCCCCGCTCCGCGCTCATCCTCTGGCAGATCGGGGCGATCGGCGTGACGACCTATCGCCGGGAGGAGCTCTGGAGCCGGGATGGGTTGAAGATACTTTCGGACGTCCTCCGGAGATGCTACCCGAGGAGACACCAGGTCGCCGTTTATGAAGCGGCTCGATTCTCGATCGGCGAGCCGTCGATCCAAGTTCTTCCGCTCGAGCGCCTCGGTCACGCTCGCGTTTCGACGAGTTCGACGCTCTACGTTCCACCGATCGATGCATCGGGGTCCGGCTATTCCTTCCAACAGCAAGTCGAGGGCTTCTCCCGGACCAGTTCCGATCGCGCGGCGCTTTCCGTCGTCGGCACGGGATATCGTGTCGCCGGGCAGGTCACGCCGGAGACGCAGTCCGTTCTCGAGAGTGCCGACCGCCTCCATTATCTCGTGACGGATCCGGCAACGAGTGCCTGGCTCGCGAGCGTGAACCCCCGCGCCGAATCGTTGCACGACTGCTACCGGATTGGCGAGAGCGGCGCGGCCGCCGTGTGCCGGATGGTCGAGCGAATTCTCGCTCCTCTGCGCGACGGGTTGGAGGTCTGCGCGGCGTTCTCGGGACATCCCGCAATCGGGGTGCCCGTGTCCCACGAGTCGGTCCGGCGGGCGCGGACCGAGGGTTTCCCCGCGAGGCTGCTTCCCGCCATTTCCTTCGAGGACTGCCTCTTCGCGGATCTCGGCGTGGATCCGGGAGACAACGGCCGATTCCTCTTTGACGCCGGAGACTTCGTCCGGCGAGCTCCCAAGATCGACACCTCAAGCACACTCCTGCTCATCCAAGCCGGAGCCGTCGGCGTGACCGACTATCGGGACGGAGATGAACCGGACCGTGCCGGTCTCGCAAGGCTCTCCGAAGTCTTGTGTCGGCTCTACAGCGCCGACCACGAAGTCGTCGTTTACGAGATCTCGGACTTTCCCATGTTCGATCCCGCGGTCGAGCACGTTCGGGTCTCGAATCTCTCCCAGGCTCCCATTACGATCCGGTCGACGCTTTACGTCCCGCCTCTCGCCTATGCCGAGAAAGATCCCCTGGTGGCCGAGCGTCTCGCAGCCGCGGCGCTGACCCCCTCATAGCAACAGGCACTTCCCCAACGGATTTCCTCTTCTGGTTTCTTATTCGGGCGGAGGCGGCAGGCGACGCGCGCTTCGAGGATCCCGCCGTGAACTTCATCACGCAAGGCGACATTGACATGAGCCCGCCACCAGCAGATCACGCTCTTGGGCGGCGACGTGGACGCTCTGGTGTCGGCCGGGACGCTCAACGCGGGAGAAGGCGGAGCCCTGAAGGCGAAACTCGACGCCGCTCGCGACCTTGCTCTTCCTCTCCCGGCTGAAGAGGCCTGCCCTCCGAAGCCGCGCCGTCGCCATAGCGGCTTTGGCGCGTCGGCGACTCGGCGAAGGGGGGGGCAGAGTGAGGGGCAGACGTGGGCTTAGTTCGAGCTGTTGTCGCGGGCTTCGAGTCTTTCGAGGCGAGCGCGAAGTACGAGAGATCGTTCTCCAGAGACCGGATTCGGCGGTCGAGCTAACCGAACGACAGGCGGATCATCGCCCTGACTTCGGCGATCTCTTCACGAACAGTCCTGAACTCGGCTGCCACCTCTTCACGGAAGCCCCGAAGCTCCCCGGCAACGGCACCAACTTCCGATCGCATGCCTTCAGCAACGAAGTTAATGTGCCGCTCGATCTCCTCCGCTGTCTCCCGATCCATCGTAGGAACACCTCAGGGGGATGTACCTGTCGATCTGCCAGCCTCATTCCGCAGAATCTACGAGGTCGATCCTCCGCTCCGCCCGCGCTGCCGCTCGCTCATGCGCGTGCTCTCGTTCATCACCGAGCCCGGCCTGATCCGCCACACCTCCAACCGCGCCCAAGAGGGCCGAGCGCCGCCGCCCTCTCCGCCCTCGGCCGGATGTCGTCGCACTCCGACAGCAGGAGCTGGTCGAGTACCGCCTGCGCCGGTGCCGCGGCTGGATGAACGCGGGCGGCTCGATCGAGATCCTCAGAAACCGCATCGCGCTGGCCGTGTTCGCGCGCAGCTTCTCGGAGCGCCCAAACAGGCAGCAAAAAGCCGCCTCGCCGCGCCGAATCTCTATACCCCGTTCTGCCACCCGCGCCGGCAGGACCGGGAGGTCTCCCGCCGGCTCACTCAATTGATCTTCCCGCCTATGTTCATCTTTTGCAACATTTCCTCGAAGAAAGGCCGATCCCTGAGGCTCGTGAATTCCCCCTTGAAAATGATCGCGTTGAATCCGGCAGTCGCTTCTTTCTTGTCGATATTCGATAAAAGCAGCGCGAATCGGCTGCCGTCGAACAATCGCGTATTGTCCATGTAGGGTAGATCAAAAAAGGATACTTCAAACCTTATGGGTTTAAACGCCTGCACGAGGTTCAACGTGCTGTTCTTGAACGATTCCCGGTACGGAGTCACCTTTACCGTGACGGCCATCTCGTTCACTTCTTCCAGCTCTACATCGATCGCAGGAGAGCCCTTGTCCACGCTCTGGGGCTGGGGGTTCCGGATAACTACATCGCTGCAACTTCCGCTCTTACTATCCTCAAGGATTTGCTTCTCAAATTTATGGTTCAATTCCTCACGATTGTCCACGGAGTAAAGGTGAACACACCTCGTCTTACCCTTTGTTACCTCAAAAGGTCTGCTGATCCCCGATTGCGATTGCGTCAGCATCGCCGATTGACTTGAGGCCACATTTCTCGCCACTCGGAACAGCTCTTTCTGAAACTTCTCCCATGTGTCGTAAGCTGTACTGCCGGTGTTTTCCCTCTTCTTCGCCTTCTCCAGCCGCAAATAGACATCCTCGAACAGCGGTCTGGCATTGAGATATTCCTGAAAGTTCAGATTCAGCAGATCGAGAAACATGATTCGCTTTCGGAAGGATTCCTCACTCTCGGTGCCATGCGCTTCCTCCGTGAACCGGCCGAGGTAATCCGCCAGCAGAGTTTTGAACATCTCCTGCCTGATGGCAGTGTCCGCCTTCTCTCTCTCGCTCATGACTTGCATATAGACCTGCGCCCTGTGACTTTCTTCCGACGTCTTTCCAATAATGTAGGGGATCGCAACCGATCCGATGGACACCCCCACAGCGGCGACGATTTTGGCGAAAGATTCAGACTTTTCCCAAAGATCTCGCTTCGGGTTCTTCGCTTCTTTCTCCTCCCGCTCTCTAGCCATGCTGTGTCCCCCTCCTTCCACCTTTATTGCACCCGAAAGTTCCTTTCCGTCCCCTCTGGAGGCACGGTGACCTGTTCCTCCCGGCCGCCGCCAACCGTCACCGTGTACGTCCCCGGAGCAATGCTCGGGAATCGATAGAATCCACTACCGTTGGTCGTCGTCGGGTCCACTGGTTGGGGTCCCTTCGTCAGGGCGACCGTCACGTTCGCGGCCGGCGCGCCATTGCCTCGTAAAACCTGGCCCTTAAGCTCTGCTGCCGCGAGGGGTGCAGCAACGACCAGCATAAGAAGTGAAAACATACCGATCAGCAGTGCCCTCATTTTGCTTTCCTCCTTCGGCACACCACGCGATGCGCCGTTATTAATCATCGGCAACGCCATGCCAGTCAGTCGGCACGCCGCCGGATAGCTTCACCACCTCGCCCCAGCTCGCCACGTCCTCGCGCAACTGCCGGTGGAACTCCTCGGGCGTGTGGCCGATCGCCTCGGCGCCCTGCAAGAGGAGCTGCTCGCGGGTGTCGGGCCAGTGGTAGGAATTGGTTCTTGTGACGCTGCGCTAAAATCTGGCATCCTACGCCCACTTCCACACTACGCCTGTCAGTTGCTCAGAACAAGTCACAACTGGCCGACGGCACGCCGACCGGAGAACCCGGCTTCCACCCTTGGGTTGCGACTGCGGATCGGTATGGCTTGGCCGCCGTCGGCCCGTCGCAGGATGTCAGGCCGGCTTCCACGACCTCGCGCAGATCAGGCGCCGCGAGTCTCTCCGCCATCTCTTCGGCACGGACCTTGTCCGATAGCCTGTCGGTGCAGAGAAGCAGAACGTCTCCCGCCGAGACCTCCACAGCATCGAGCGGGACCTCGACGCTCTTCTTGCGTCCGATGGCCTGCAGGATGACGTTGCGGTAAGGAGACTGCGCCGTCTCCTCCTCGCGGATCGCTCCCGCCTCGACGAGCGACTGGACGAAGGACTGGTCTCGCGTGATCTGCCGGATCCGCTCGCCGCGCAGGACATAGGCGCGCGAGTCCCCGACATGGGCAAAAATCGCGCGGCTGTGACAGACCACGGCGGCGGTCAGCGTCGTCGCCATTCCCTCCTGCGCCGAGTCCGAACGTGCCTGCTCCCAGACGCGGGCGTTGACCTTCTCGACGGCAGCGCGGAAGAGATCTCTCTTCGGGCAGGTGGGTGACAGCGATTCCATTTCCCCCGAGAGGACCTCCAGGGCAAGACCGCTCGCGACCTCCCCCGCCCGCCGGCCTCCGACCCCGTCGCACACGGCAAGCAGCACGCCCTTCTCTCCGACCTGCAGATGCTCGGCAGAATGGTCCGGCACTATCCGCCCCTCTGTCAGATCCACCACCGCCAGGTCGTCCTCGTTGTTGGGCCGCCGTCTCCCCCTATCCGTCTTCCCAAACGCCGTAATCCTCATCGCCCCACCTTCTCACGAATCACAGTAAACCCGGAAGTCTGTACGGGAAGCGCTACATCAGGGATCATTTCGGCAGCAGGAGACGGCGCTGCCAACTGATTGGAGGAGTTGGAGCGGGCAACGGGGTTCGAACCCGCGACATCCAGCTTGGGAAGCTGACGCTCTACCAGCTGAGCTATGCCCGCTCGGGCAGGCTGGAATATAGCGAAAGCGCGGCGGCGGGGCAATGGCGGTTGGATGTTTGTTTGTCCCGTGGACAAGCCTGGCGGTGTCGGCTACGATAGGCTTGAAGCAGAACAACGGAACACCTATCAGGCGCTTGTCCACACCGGAGATCTCCTTGCCGGCCGAAATCCCTTCACGGAGCCCCGCATGAATCCTGTCTCATGTTTCGTTTTTCGCCACCTCGTGCTTCTTGCCATCTCGATCCTCGCAGCCGGCGCGGCCGGCGCGGCGACCTATCTGCCTCTCTCCGACGAAGAACTCGCTGCGAGATCGCCTCTCATCGTTCGAGCGCGGGTCCTCGGGCAGGAGACCCGCGTCGCGACGGTGGACGGCGCGGATACGGCCGTGACGGTCACGCGCTTCCGGACTCTCGAGGTCATCAAGGGCGAGATCGCGTCCGAGACGTTCCGGGTCGAGCTTCCGGGCGGCGTCGCCGGAGATGTGACGACTTGGGTTCCGGGAACGCCTTCCTTTGCCGCTCAGAGCGAAGTCCTGCTCTTCCTTTCTCCGACCACGGCGGGTGATGACGCGTTCAGCCTGACCGAGTTCGGTCTCTCGAAGTTCGATGTCGTCGAGGATCGAGCCCATCGCCGGTTCGCCGTGAGGACCGTTTTTCGAGCCGAGGAAGACGACTTCCTCGCGCTCGGTGAGAACGCGCCTCCCAGGAGTGCTGAAGGCCCGAGGCCTCTGCGCGATGCCGACTCGTTTGCGGCGTCGCTCACCAGCGAGGCTGCCGGGCAAGGGTTTCAGCCGGTTGTGTACGCGGCGCCCGACGGCAACGTGCGCGGCCCGCAGGGCGCCCACCCGGCCTGGGTCAACATCGGTGGCACCGAAGGGAGCGGGGGGCTCTATCGCTGGTTCTGGGACATGGGGAGATCTGCCGCCGCCATCGTCTCCGCCAACGGCACCCAGAGCGGATTGACCGACGGATCCAACGGTCTCTCCGCTGTTGCAAACGCAGTGACGCAGTGGAGCGCGGTCCCTGGTGCGACGGTGCGCTACAGCCAGACGGCCGGCTCGGCGCCGGTCGTCGTCCACCTCGACGTGGAAAGCAAGTCGCCCTACTGGACGTCATCTCTGTCCTGCACGAGCGGCGGGGTGATCGGCGTGAGCGGACCCGGCTCCATCTCGCCCGCCGGAAGCTTCAAGGGAGACAGTGGCTACTACGCGATTTCCAACGCAACCATCTCGATGAGAAAGGTCACGGGCGGCTGCTACTCTTCCCGGACCTTCCGCACCGCGGTGCTCCACGAGCTCGGCCACACGCTTGGCCTGGGCCACCCCGACCAGACGGCGAGCATCCACAGCACGACGGCGGTGTCGGACTGGGCCTCGGCTGCGATGACGTCGAGCGTGCCTCCCTCGCAGCCCTCGGTGCCGCAGGGCGACGACATCCAGGCGATCCTCTGGTACTACGGCGCCGGCGCGCCCCCGCAGGCAGGCATCCCTGATCGTCCACGGCCGGCCCTCTCGAAGCGCCGCGTCATACGCTGAACCCGCGGGGTGCTGAGCTGAAAGTTCGCGAACCTGTCATCCCGAGCGAAGCGAGGGATCTGCCCCCGTACTTCCCGGCACGGAGCAGATCCCTCGTCGCTTCGCTCCTCGGGATGACACGGGGCCGTGGAATTGCTAATCATTCTCCTGCGCGGCACGGCGAAGGCGCAGGGCCGCCGTGAGGCGCGGGAGCCGGACCTTGGCGAAGAGGCGGCCGTTGACGAAGAGGACGGGGATGGAGTCTCCGTAACGGCGGGCGAACTCCGGGTCTGAGTCCACGTTCACTTCCTCCCAGCTGCGGGGCCGGTCCGCGAGGATCGCGTCCACCTGCCGGCGCATCTCGACGCAGAGATGACAGCCGGGACGGGAAAGAAGCTTCAGAAGGGTCAAGGCTGGGCTTGGGTCTTCGATACGAGGTACACGTAGTGGAAGCCGGAAAGGACCGTCGTGGTCGCTGCGGCTCCGAAGGCGATCCGGACGATCGCCATCGGCCAGCTCCAGATATTCGCGCAGAGGACGAAAAGCACGGTCATGATGAGCGTCACGGTCGTGACCTTGCCGAGCCACGTCGGCGGAAACTGGCGGACGCTCGAGGAGAGGATCAACAGAAGCGCGACCATCATGAGCAAGAGATCGCGCGAGATCACCAGCACGGCCAGCCACACCGGCACTTTCACCGCGACCGGAAAGGAGGGCACGGCGAGAAAGAGATACGAGCTCATCATCAGGAGCTTGTCGGCGATCGGGTCGAGATAGGCGCCGAGCGCGGACTTCATGTCGAAGCGCCGGGCGAGGTAGCCGTCGATGCCGTCGGAGACACCAGCGACGACGAAGATGACGAGGGCGACGTCGAGCCGTCCGTCGGCAATCGCGAAGAGAAAGAAGGGGAGCACGGCCAGCCGGAGCAGAGTGATGAAGTTGGGAAGAGTGAAGGGCCCTCTCAAGCGCTCCAACGCGGTCATTGCGGGGTCTCCCCGCCGGCGACGGAGCGCGCGCGGTCCAGTGCCCGGAGGAACATCGGTCCACCGACGGCTCCCCCCTCGTGCGCGGAAATCAAGCCGCATCCCTGAGCGAGGCGCACCGCCTCCGCGTTGGCGAGAGGACCCCGCACCGGCCCCGGAAGGCACGGCACTTCGCCCGACGGCGGCTTGAGAATCGCGAGGAGTCTCACCAGCAGCTTCGCGGCCGCCGGTAGCGACAAATGCGTGTCGGGGCTCACACGGTGAGTCTCCTGGTCAACCTCGAGCAGGCCCAGCGCCACCGCGCGGGTCAGCGATCGGCTGTCCCGGCGGGAAACGGCGTCGCTGGCGACGACGCCCGCTCCTCCCCTCGACTCCCGCACCTCGGGGACCATCCACCAGAGGAGCTGCGCCGCCTGCGCGCGCGTCAGGCGGGAGGCCCGCGCGGCTTCGCGCTCGGCCGGCGGCCAGTTTGCCACGCGGAAAGCGAGTCTCGCGTCGGCGGCGCGCGCCGCAAGCCGCGGATCGTTGCGAGCCAGCCGATCGAAGGCCGAGATCGCCAGCGCCTGGTCGCCCAGCTCGAGCGCGAGACCGCCGGCTTTTTCGAGAACGGCAGCGTTTTGCGGCTCGATCTCCATCGCTTCACGGTAACGCCGGAGGGCGGCGGCCTTCTCTCCCGCTTCCGCTTCGATGTCCCCGGCCGCGGCGCGGAGAGAGGACGATTCCGGCGCCAGCGTGATCGCCTGCGCTATGGCGGCGCGGCTCTTCGTCCATTCCTTCTTCGCCGCGCTCGCGCGGGCTCGCCCGAGGAGCTGCTCGCCTGCGGCCAGCCGCAGTTCCTCTGTTCGGGCGCTCAGCCCCGGCCGATTCGCGCCGCGGGCGAGCGCTCTCCGATAGAGACCATGTCCTTCGACCGCGTCGCCCGCGCGCGAATTCGCCTCTCCACAGGCCACCAGCAGCGGGACCGTCGGGTCTCCGGCGCCGAGCTGCGTCCGGCAGGCGGAGAGAGCCTCTTCCGCGCGATCCTGCAGGACCACGGCTTCGATCCATCCGATCTCGGCGACCAGGCGCTGGCTCGCGCCCGATCGCGCCGCCGCGAAGGCCGCTTCGGCGGCAGGAGCGTTGCCCGCCGCCAGCGCCTCGCATCCCCGGATCGTCTCGTCGGCGAAGGGCCCCATCAGCTCCTCCCGAGGATCGAGTGGAAACTCGTCCCGCTGCCTGGCGGGATGCGACGACGTGGCGCAGTGGGCGGCGAGCAGGACGGCGGCCAGGAAGATCGCGGACGGGAGGCGCGAGGTGCGAGGTACCAGGTGTGCGGTGTGCGGACCGGTGCCTGCGCGACGACTTCCGGCTCGTGACGAATTCACGCGCCCGGCGGGAGATTCTCCGAGCGGATCGAGGCGATCGCGTGCTTGTAGATCATCTCTTCCCGCCCCTCCACCTCGAGGACGAGGGCGAACTTGTCGAAGCGGCGCAGACGGCCCATCCGCTCTTCTCCGGAGGTCAGCCGAACCGTGATGACGACGTTGTCCTTCCGGAGGTTGTAGAAGAAAGAGTCCTGAACGTTGATGGGCGCTTTATTCATGGTCGTCCGCTTTCCTTCCCGCCTGACCTTCGCCGAGCCTTTCGAGCGCGATGGCCACCGCCTCGCCCGGCCGAGCCCATTCCACCCCAGGCTCCCGCGCGAACCATGTCCGCTGTCTCCTGGAGAGCGCGCGGGTGGCCGTCACGATTTTTCGCTCCGTCTCCTCCCGGTCCGAGCGTCCGGAAACCCATTCCGCCACTTCGCGATACCCGATGGCGGTAAATCCGCTCGCATCCGGCGAGATTCCGCTCGCGAGTAGTCGTCGCACCTCGGCGTCCCAGCCCGCATTCAGCATCTGCCGGACTCGTTCAGCGATCCTAGCATAGAGGTCCTCGCGCGAAGGCCGGAGGCCGAGCAGGATCACTCGCCAGCGTTCGGAGAGCCCGCTGCCCGGACGCGTCCTTGCCGAGGCGGGGGCGCCGGTCTCGAGCACGATCTCGATGGCCCGCAGGATGTAACGAAGGTTCGAGAGCGGGATCCTCGCCGCGGAGACGGAGTCGTTGATTTCGAGGAAACGTCGGGCGGCGCCGGGATTCGCGTTGCCCCACGCGGCCAGGCCGGCGCGTCGCGCGGAATCCGTCGCCTCTCCGGGCGGGAGCCCTTTCAGAAGCGCCTCGACATAGAAGCCGCTCCCGCCGCACACGATGGGAAGCCGGCCGCGGCGGCCGATCTCCTCGATCGCCTGCCGGGCCTCCCTGGCCCACCGCCCCGCGGAAAAAGTCTCGACGGGATCGGCCACGTCGATCAAGTGGTAGGGCACCTCACTCTGCTCTCGCCGCCCGGGCTTGTCCGTCCCGATGTCGAAGCCCCGATAAACCGCGAAGGCGTCGGCCGAGACGATCTCTCCGCCCCGCGCGAGCGCCACCCGGTGGGCCACGTCGCTCTTGCCCGACCCCGTGGGCCCGACGAGCACGAGCAGCGGCGGCCGCGCGGCAACCGTGCTCACCGCAGCCCCCGCGACCAGAGGCGCGTCGCATCCGGAAGAAGATCGATCCGGAGGTCCGAGGAGAGGTCGGTCCGGAAGACGGGGACGCGGGCAGCGGCGAGCGTCTGCAGGGTCACGGGAGCCGGGTGACCGAAGCGGTTCTCCCTGCCGCAGGAGATCAGGGCAGCGCGCGGGCAGACCGCTTCGAGGAACGCCGTCGTCGTCGAGCTCCGGCTGCCGTGGTGGCCGACTTTGAGGACGTCCGCCCGGGGGACCCGGCGTTCCCACAGGAGCGCCTCCTCCGTGGCCGCGCTTGCATCTCCGGTCAAGAGCGCGCTCCTTCCGTCTCTCTCGAAGAGAAAGACGAGTGACTGATTGTTGATTCCGTCCACTTTCCGACGCGGGCCGCCCGAATGAACGACGGTGATCTTCGCGCCCTCCCGGTCGATTGTCTCCCCGGCCTCGAGCACGCGCACGGGCACGCCGTGCTCGGCGGCCAGGACGTCAAGATCCATGAAGAAATCGGACTCGTCCTCCCCGCCGGAACGCCAGAACTCTCGAACCGGAAGATCTTCCAGGACGACAAAGAGGCCCAGAGCATGGTCAGGATGCGGGTGGGTCAGAACGACGGCATCGAGCGACGTCACGCCCCGGTCGAGGAGCTTCGGAAGCAGGCGCGTTCTTCCGAAGTCCCGCCGGTCGAGATCGAAGGGGCCTCCGCCGTCCACGAGGATGGCGTGCCGGCGCCAGCGCAGAAGCAGGGCATCGCCCTGTCCCACGTCGAGGCCCTCGATCCCGAAGCCAGCCGACGGCCCCGGCGGGCCCGGCCGCAGCGTCAGAACGAGAAAGAGAATGGCCGCGCACAGGAAAGCCGCGGCCCGCAGCCGCCGGGGAGCGAAGGCGCCGGCGGCCGTGAGCGCGGAGACCGCGAGGACCGCGGGGAGAGACGGAGTCGGCCTCAGGAACGCTGCGCCGGCGGCCCTTTCGGCGAGAAACTCCATCGCACGCGCTCCCAATGCGAAGAGGTCGACGAGCGGCTGCGGGGCCCAGCCGGCTGCGTAGAAGAACAGCAGTCCCGCGCCGAGCGCGATCATGCCTCCCAGCAGAGGGATCGCCAGCGGGGCCGTCAGCCAGGCGCCGGCCGCAACGACGTTGAACCGCCAGAGGAGGACCGGCGCGGTCGCCGACTGCGCCGCGAAGGCCGCCGCGAGTCCGGAAAAAAGCTCGCGAGGCCGCTCGGGCAGGCGCGCCCGGATGGGAGCGGTCAGCAAAGCGATGCCGAGCACCGCGGCGAACGTCAGCACGGTGCCGATCGAGTAGACCTGCGACGGGTCGAAACCGAAGAGGATCAGTCCCGAGAACCCGATCGCCTGCAGGTTCGTAATCGGCCTTTCCAGCAGGCGCGTCGCGCGGTGAATCCCGAAGACTGTGCCCGCGCGCACGGCCGGCGGGTGGCCGCCTCCGACGAGGACGAACAGGAACACGATCGCGAGGAAGACCGCATCGCGGACCTTGCCGCGGACGCCAAGGGCGCACAGGCCGAGCATGGCGAGTTCGCAGGCGAGCGCGACGTGGAGGCCGGAAACCACGAGCATATGGTAGAGGCCGCCGCGCCGGAAGCGAGCGACCATTCCCCGCTCGAGGTCCGAAGTTCTCCCGAGCAGGAGGGCCGCGAGCGGCCCCCGCACGTCGCGATCGAAGGCCTTCCCCAGAGATCCCGCCGCCGGGAGGCGCGCGTGCAGCCACCGGTTCGGAAGCGTCAGCCAGGACATCAGCGTCCACCCGCTCCGATCGATGAGCACCGTACTCTTGATCGAGAGCCGGTACCGCGGCCATGGCAGGGAGAGGTCCCGCTCCGAGGCGGGAAGGTCCTCCGCAATGAGATGGCCGATGGTGAGAATGCGGTCTCCCCTGTCCGCCACGCGCTCGGGGGAGAGATCTCCCGCCACGAAGAGGAAGACTTCCGCCGGAAAGGGGCGCGGACTTCCGAGAATCCAGAGCCGCTCGGCTCGCAGTCGCCCCGTTACGTGCGGCGGCGACCCGCTCCAGAAATCCGTCAGGACCCCCTCGATTCGGACCGCGCGGTCCCGCCGCGGGTCGAGCCGCGCAAACGAGACCCTGGCCGTGACCGCCGGTACCACGATGCGCGAACGCGCCTGGACGAAACCGAGACTCGCCCAGAGGAGCGCAAAAGCGGCGCGCGAGACCCCGGCTCTCGAGCCGCGGGCGGACCGGTAGACGAGCAGAAGAAGGCAGGAACCGGCCAGGGCGGCCGAATCCGAAGAGCCCGTCACCGACCGCGCGCCGAGCAGGATGCCGGCAGTGAAAAAGGCCGCCGCCGCGGCTGCCGGGGCCGCGCGGGAACCGGGAACCGCTTCGCTCAATCCGCGCCGGAGGCGGAGAGCACCACGACCGCTTCGACCCGATGAGTGAGGGGAAACAGATCGTACAGCCGGGCGCTCCGGATGTGAAGACCCCCGGACAGGAGAGCGGCCAGGTCGCGCGCCAGCGTCGCCGGCTCGCAGGAGACGTAAAGGAGAAGCCCGCCCCGGCGAGAGAGAGAACGGGTCAGCGGCAGGAGGAGACCCGCGCGCGGCGGGTCCGCGACGGTGACGTCGAAAGAGTCATGAGACTGGCCGAGGAACGCCAGAGCATCGGCATGCCGGATCGTCCAGGACTCGGCCCGCCAGCATTTCTTCGCGGCGAGAGCTTGCTCGACGGCGGCATGGTCGGCCTCGACAGTCACGACTTCATGTCCCGCGTCGAGCAGCGCGCCGGCAAAGAATCCGACGCCGCCGAAGAGATCGAGGGCGCGGGCGGGAGGAGTGGAGGCGGCTTCTCCCGCGACGGCAGCATAGAGAGACTCCAGAAGATGACGGTTCGCCTGGAAGAAGGTCCCGGCGGTCAGCGGAAACTCGCGATCCTTGACTCCGATCCAGAGACGCCGCTCGCCGCTCCTGGCCAGGAGGGGACCCTCGGCGTCCGCGACCGCGACTCCGTCGAAGAGACCCGAAAACGCGCCGAGGACCGCGTTGGCATCACGGCGCTCGGAGCCGGGTGGAAGCACGGCGCGAGCGAGACGCTGAGAGCCATCCAGGTTCTCGACCGTTGAGACCTCGGCAACCGCGGCGCCGCTCGACGAGATCGCCTCGCGCAGCCGCGGCAGGATCGCGCGCATCGAGTCGGAGAGAGCCTCGCAGTCCTCGGCCGATTCCACGCGGTGCGTTCGAGGAGCGAAATACCCGACAGCCGCGGTCCTGTCGCGTCCCGCCACATGGAACCGGTTGCGCAGACGGTAGGCGAGAGGAGAAGGCAAGATTGGGAGATCGCCGAAGAGGCGGGCATTTAACTCACCGATACGATCCATGGTCTCCAGGAAAAGATCGCGCTTGGCCCGGAGAGCGGCCTGGAGGCCGAAGTACGACCAATCGCAGCCGGCGCATCCCTCCGCGTGCGTTCCCGAGCGGCGCAGCGGGGAACGCGAGAGGATCGCGCAGGCGCGTCCCTTCCAGAATTTCTTGCGGACTTCCAGGACTTGCGCCTCCACTTCCTCGCCGGGCAGAGCGCCGGCGACGAACCCGATGCCGTCGGCCTTCGAGACGCCCTCCCCGGTGGGCGCGAGGTTGGTGATCGTGACGCGGCGCAGCATCGAAGAGATGGTAGCCGGAAGACGGAAGACGGATCTGTAACGACTAAATTGATAGCGCCGAAAACCCGCCCCGGAGCCGGCGGCGCCTCGTTGGCACGCGGCGGCCGGCCGCAAAAAGTGAGCACCGGCGGCTTTCGGCCGTGGCATTCGCTTCGCGAACGGCGGCCGAGAGATTTCAAACGGGAGCCTGATTCCTCCCATCAGGGGCGTCACCCATCACCTCCGGCGCCGCCGTCTCCGGAGCTCTCAGTCTGGCTTAAGCCGAAGTGAGAGGGCCGGCGGGTGGCGACGGACGGAGGCCTCGCGCGCGGGCGGAGGAACCCTCCCTTGGTCCGACTCGAACAACCGCCCGCAGTCCGCGCGGGAGGTGGACGGCGACAGGACCTGCCGGCCCGGATTCCCGCGATTACAATCCAATAGTTACAGGCAACTAGAGCAGGGTCAGGCGGGGAAGGTCGAGGAGGTCGCGGAGGGTGCGGCGGGTCAGGGCCCGCGCGGTTCTCTCGGCGGCCTCGGCGTCCATGCGGATGCGCGCCCTGGCCAGAGAGGCCTCAACTTGCGCGTCGAGACGGCGGCGTTCACTCTCGGACAGCGCGTCGTGCAGCGCCCCGGCCAGACGCTTGTCCAGCCTCGCGAGAGAAGCCTCGGTCTCTTCGGCGCTCTTGCACGACTTCTCCAGCCGCTCGATCGACCGGAGCGCCGACTCGAGCGGTCGGGCGAGGTCCGGCCGGCGGCCCGCGAGATCCCGAAGTCTTCCCGCCAGAACCTCGAGCGCGCGCGGCACATCCGGCTCTCCCGCTCGGATCCGGCTGCCGCGCCCGACGGACGTCAGGAGCCGGCGCTCCCACGCCTCGAGCACCGCGTCCCGGCAGTAGGAGAGCGAGTTGACGCGCCCGGCGGCCGAGCGCTCCTCCCGGCGGGAAAAGGCCTCGTCGATTCCCTGCTCGATCGCTTCGACAGGCACGCCCAGGGCGCGCCACTCCTTGAGCAACGCGAAATCTCTGGGCGACAGGAGGAACGGAGTCCCGCGGCGCCGGATGAAAGCCGCCTCGGCCGCCTGGTAGTAGGCCTTATCCTCCGCGGTTTCGCTCATGGATCAGGAGAAGCCCCGTCAAGGTCAGGAGAGGATCCACCTCCTCGATGCGCTCCGATCCCGCTCCGAAGAGCTCGGCCAGTCCTCCCGTCGCGATGACGCGCGGCTTGGCACCCATCTCGCGGGCGATACGGTCCACCATGCCGTCCACCAGGGAAAGGTAACCGAAATAGAGCCCGGACTGAATCGAAGCCGCAGTCGTCTTCCCGATGACCCGTTCCGGGCGCCGGATCTCCACGCGCCAGAGGCGCGCCGCCTTCTCGAAGAGGGCTTCCGCCGAGACCGAGATGCCAGGCACGATGACGCCGCCCGCGTATTCTCCTTTTTCCGTCACGACGTCGAAGGTCGTGGCCGTGCCGAAGTCCACCACGATGCAGGGGCCTCCCAGCCGCGCGTACGCCGCGACCGCGTTGACGATGCGGTCGGCGCCGACCTCCTGCGGGACCTCGTAGAGAATGGGCATTCCCGTCTTGACGCCCGGCTCGACGAAGAGAGGTTCCTGTCCCGAGATCTGCCGCAAGGCCTGACGCAGGGGAAACTTCAGAGACGGCACGACGCTGGCGACGATGACGTCCCGGAGTGCCTCGCGCCCTCCGGACGCTTCGAGCAATCCGCGCACGGACAACACGATTTCGTCGGCCGTCGCATCCCGCCGCGTCGTCAGCCTCCAGTGGCGCAGGAGCCTGCCCTCCTCGTAGAGACCGAGAACCGTATTGGTGTTGCCGACGTCCACCGCCAGAACCGCCTGCGTTTGCTGCGTCACCATTCGGCCACCTCGCCATGGGAGAGCACCGCCTCGCCCGAGCCTGTCTCGAGCTTCAAGAACCCCTCCGCGGTCAGCCCGATGTACTGCCCGACGATCTCCCGGCCATCATGCCGGACTTTCATCCGGTCGCCGCGGCGGTGCACGGAGGCCTTCTCCCAGGCGGCAACCTCGACTTCCCAGCGCGGGGCCGCGAGTTCCGCGTCCAGCCGGTCGAGCACGGCCTGGAGCAGAGGAGCCAGCGCGAAGGCGCGGCCGGTCTCTTCCTCGAGAGTCGTCGCTCCCGCGACACCCAGGCTCTGCGGGGAACCGAGGACATTCAATCCGACACCGACGGCGATATAGGTGTCCTCTCCCTGAGTGCGGGCCTCGGTCAGGATGCCCCCGATCTTTCGTTTGCCGACGTACAGGTCATTGGGCCATTTGAGCCTGACGCTCACGCCGCTCGCGTCTCTGATCGCCTCGCGCAGCCAGCGCGCGACGGCGATCGGCATCAGAGAGATCGGCTCCCCCGTCCGAGCCTGCCGGACGAACGTGAAATAGAGGCCGCGGCCGCCGGGAGCTTGCCACCGGCCCTTGCGCCCACGCGCGCCCGGCTGCGTCTCGGCGACCAGAACGGTCGCCGGAAAGCTCTCTTCCTCGTCGAAGTACATGTCGATGAGCTCCTTGGCGAGGTCGTTGGAGGATTCCATCACGGAGAGGAACGTCACGTTCTCGAACGCCCGCCACCGACGGGCTTCGAGCTCTCCCCCCGCGAAAGGGATCACGCGCCTCCCGCGGACAGCGCCGAGCGGCGCCCCTCCAGCTCGACGAGCCGCTTTCGCGTCTTCTCGACGACCGCCGGCGGAGCCTTATCCAGGAACGCGATGTTCTGCAGCTTAGCGGAGAGCTCCGCGATCTCTCCGTCGAGAGCCGCGAGCGTGCGGCCGATCTTTCGAGTGTCCGCGCCCGGGCCGCTCTGGGGAACGGAAAGGCGGATCGAGATGCCCTCCAAGACGTCTCGGGATGTTGCGGGAGCCATCGTGCCAACGCTACCCGTGGCCTCCACGCCCTGAATGGCAAGGGTAATGTCTGAGAGCCGCGCCAAGTGCCGCAGCAGCGGAAAGAGCGTCTCGATCTCTCGGACGAGAATCGGATCCGGCGAGTTGGGATCGACCGCGAGCTGCACCGGCTCGGTCGGCGAAAGGCCGCGCTCGGTCCGGAAGTTTCGCACGTGGGTGACGAGCACGCGGGCCGCCTCGACGACCCGCTCGGCCGCGTCGTCGCGGAAGGCTTCGTCCTCCTGCGGGTAGGCCGCGGCGATCAGCGCGCCCGGCCGCCCGGTCGTCTTTTCCCAGATCTCCTCGGTCACGAACGGCATGAAGGGGTGAAGCAGGGCGAGCGAGTCGGAGAGGCAGCGCGCCAGGATCGCTCGAGAGGTCTCCTTCGCCGTTTCCTCGCCTGCCCCGCGCGATCCCAGCAGCGGCTTGACCATCTCCAGGTAGCCGTCACAGAACTCGTGCCAAACGAAGGCGTAGATCGACTGCGCGGCCTCGTCGAAGCGAAAGCCGGCCAGGTCCCGATTGACCTTTCGGGCGGTCGCGCTCAGCCGCGACAGGATCCACCGGTCCGGAAGGCTCATCCGGCGGCCCTCCAGAGAATCCGGGATGACCTTCCCCTCCATCTGCCCGAGAGTGAAGCGCGCCGCGTTCCAGAGCTTGGTGGCGAAGTTTCTGGAGCCGGCCATGCGGCTCCTCTCGACCGACACGGTCGGGCCCGAAGCCGCGGCCGAGGCGAGCGTGAACCGGACGGCGTCGGCTCCGAACTCGGCGATCGCCTCGAGAGGGTCGATCACGTTGCCGCGCGTCTTGGACATCTTCTCGCCGCCGACGCGGACGAGGCCGTGCAGGTGCACCACGGAAAAGGGGGCGCGCCCCGTGAAGTGGAGGCCCGCCATGATCATGCGCGCGACCCAGAAGAAGAGGATGTCATAACCGGTGACGAGCGTGTCGGTCGGATAGAACTCCTTGAAGTCCTCCGTCTCCTCCGGCCATCCGAAGACGGAGAAGGGCCAGAGCTGAGAAGAGAACCAGGTGTCGAGCACGTCGGGGTCCTGCTCGAGCGCCTCGGAACCGCAGACCTCACAGGCCTTCGGGTCGGTTTCCGAGACCGTCAAGTGCCCGTTGG
>WNFV01000750.1_pt1 | contig 44132 bp, 44 predicted proteins | sample 5400101 | NCBI WGS metagenome assembly WNFV01 (sample SAMN13153361, study PRJNA577476) | soil metagenome | isolation source: 115 cm soil or saprolite under grassland replicate 1 | place: USA:California | collected 2016-06-15 | reverse complement strand
CCGTCTTCTCCTCGGCAGCCGCGGCGTCGCCGGCCGCAGGGGCACCAGGAGCCGCAACCGCGACGGGCGCCGCGGCGGTGATCCCCCATTCGTCCTCGATCTTCTTCTTCAGCTCGACGAGCTCGAGGACGCTCATCTTGCCGAGTTCTTCGAAAATTGTGTCAACTGGCATTCGTCTCTTCCTCCGTGTTGGTCTCCCCCGACGGCTCCGCCGTCGGGGTGGGCTCCTCTTGATCAGACTCTTCGCTTTGGGAATCGGGCGCCTCTTCGGGCGCAGGGGCCACTGGAGCTTCCGGTTCGCCGGCGCTGGTGTCGCCTTGGGCCTGGAGCTGCTCGATGCGAGCATCGATCAGCCCGACAAGATCGCGCAGCGGCGCAGTGAAGAGACCGACGATCGTCGTCAGCGGCGCGGTAATGGCGCCGAGGACCTGCGAGCGCAGCACCTCCGCCGGCGGCAGCTTTGCGAGCTCGGCGACGTCCTCGGAGGTGATCGCCTTGCCTTCGAGCACGCCCCCGCGAACGGCGAGCACCTGCGTTTCGCGTGCGGCGTCCTGGAGCGCCTTCGCCACCGCAACCGGATCGCCTTCGCTCTCGAGGAAAGCGATCGCCGTCGGCCCTTCCAGCAGCGCGAGCACGGCATCGGCTCCCGCTTCCTCTGCGGCACGACGTGTGAGGGTGTTCTTCACGACCGTGAAGCGCGCGCCTTGCTCGAGCAGCTTCGAGCGCAACTGGTCGATCTGGGGCATCGTCAGGCCGCGGTAGTCGGCGACGATCAGCGTCTCCGAGGTGCGCAGCCGCTCTGTCAGCTCCGCGACCTGCCGTTCCTTTTCTTGTCTGTCCACTCGCTCACCTCCTCTTGCGAATCGAGCCCGCACACAGGCGGGCTCGGAGAGGCGAGTGGAAACTCGTTCTTCCCGGGCCGCCTCGGCTGGTCTTCCGCGCTTGTGCGCTGCCAACTGTCTCTGGCGACGGGCGGTTGTCTGGCGACAGCTTACGCCGTGGCGGCCTCAGCCTCCTGCTCGTCCTCGACGATCCCGCGCGTCCGTGCCGGATCGACCTTCACGCCGGGGCTCATGGTCGTCGTCAGCGTCACTTGACGGATATACCGACCTTTCGCCGCCGCAGGCTTCGCGCGGACGATCTCGTCGATCAGCGCGGCATAGTTCTCGAGCAGCTGCCGCTCCTCGAAGCTCTTCTTGCCGATCGAGACGTGGACGTTCGCGCCGCGGTCGGTCCGGTACTCCTGCTTGCCGGCCTTTGCCTCGCGGACGGCCTTGCCCACGTCCATCGTGACCGTGCCGGTCTTCGGGTTGGGCATCAGGCCGCGCGGCCCGAGGATGCGCCCGAGCTTGCCGACGTTCCCCATCTGGTCAGGTGTCGCGATCGCGACGTCGAAGTCCGTGAATCCCTCTTCGACGCGCTTCGCGAGATCGGCCGAGCCGACGACGTCGGCGCCGGCCTCCTGCGCCTCGCGTGCCTTCTCGCCCTCGGCAAACACCGCCACGCGCTGCTCCTTGCCGGTCCCGTGGGGAAGCGAGATCGTGCCGCGCAGCTGCTGGTCGGCGTGACGGACGTTCAGCCCGAGGTTGAAATGGGCCTCGACCGTTTCGTCGAACTTCGCGGCCTCCGCCTCCTTGAGGATGCGCACTGCTTCGGCGGGCGAATAGAGGTTCTCGCGGTCGATGACGGCCCGAATATTGCGGTAGCGCTTGCCGTGGCGCATCAGACCTCCACCTCGACTCCCATGCTGCGTGCCGTACCCGCGATGACCTTCATCGCCTGCTCGACGTCGCGCGCGTTCAGGTCCTCCAGCTTCGTTTCGGCGATCTGGCGCACCTGGTTCCTGGTCAGGCGGCCGACCTTGTTCCGGTTCGGCTCGGCCGAGCCCTTGTCCAGGCGCAAGGCCTCCTTGATCAGAACGGCAGCCGGGGGAGTCTTCGTGATGAACGAGAACGAGCGATCCTCGAAGACCGTGATCTCCACGGGGGTGATGCGCCCGTTCTGGTCGGCGGTCTGCGCGTTGAACGCCTTGCAGAACTCCATGATGTTGACGCCGTGCTGACCCAGTGCGGGGCCGACCGGCGGCGCCGGATTGGCCTGCCCGCCCGGAATCTGCAGCTTGATCAGGGTCAGAACCTTCTTTGCCATGGCTCAGTCCAGCTTCTTTACCTGATCGAACGCGAGCTCAACCGGAACCTGGCGCTCGAAGATGTCGACGAGCACCTTCAGCTTCTGCTGATCCGGGTTGACGTCGACGATCTCGCCGTCGAAGTCGCTGAGCGGGCCGCTCGTCACCTTCACCGACTCCCCGAGTTGGAACTCGACCTGCGTCCGCGGACGCTCCGCGGCGCCGACGCCGGTGTGGAGGATCCGGTCGACGTCCGACTGCGTCAGCGGGACGGGCTTTCCACCCGGTCCGGCGAAGCCGGTGACGCCGGGCGTGTTCTTGACCACGGCCCAGCTCTCGTCGGTCAGATCCATGTTGACGAGCACGTAGCCAGGCAGGACGCGTTTCTCGGTCTGCACCTTCTGGCCGTCCTTCGTCTCGATCACCTGCTCGGTCGGGACGACGACGCGGCGGAAGCGCGTCTGCTGATTCATCGAGTCGATCCGATGCTCGAGATTGGTCTTCACCTTGTTCTCGTGCCCGGAGTAGGTGTTGATCACATACCAGCGGAACATGCGACTCTCTCTATTCCTACTGGCCGATCAGCCACTTGACGGTCGGCTTCCAGATCTGGTCGGACACATAGAGGAAGCTGCCGACGACGAGGCACGCGATCAGGACGACGACCGTCGCCTGGATCACCTGTGCCTGGCCGGGCCATTCGACCTTCTTCAGCTCGCCCCACGACTCCGCGACGAAGCTGCGCGCGCCGCCCCGCTCGCGGCGCTGCGCGCCTGCCTGGCTCTTCGCGGGCTGCTGCGAAGGCCGCACCTGCTGCTGGCGGGTCCGGGCGCGCTGCGCGACACCCTGGCCTGCGGCCGATTGGGCCTGCGCCTGCCTGCGCGCGCGCCGCTGCGAACGGGTCTGCCGGGCCATCTAGCGGGTCTCCCTGTGCAGCGTATGCGACCCGCACCAGCGGCAGTACTTCTTGAACTCCACCCGGTCGGGCGAGTTCCGCTTCGACTTCTGGGTCTGGTAGTTGCGCCGTTTGCACTCGGTGCAGGCGAGCGTGATTCCGACTCTGACTCCGGTCTTTGCCATGTGGTCTCTCAGGGTACTCCGGGCGTGGAAAAATAGCGGCGGGTGGACTCGAACCACCGACACGCGGATTATGATTCCGCTGCTCTAACCAACTGAGCTACGCCGCCGCGCGGGGCCGAAGTGTAGCGAAAGCTCAGTGTTTCAGCCGTTCACGGGCTATTCCGGCCCCGATCTCCGGGTCCGCTCCACGGCTGAGCAGCAAGGCAATCAGGTCCTCGTCCTCGTTCTGGACCGCCGTGTCCAGGGCCGTGAAACCGCCCTCGCCCTGGCCATTCGGGTCCGCACCCGCGTCGAGCAGCAACTCTGCGAGGTCCGTGCGGCGGACAAAGGCAGCCGTGCCGAGCGGCGGCACCCGCGCGATCGAGCTGGTCGCGCGAACGTTGGGGTCCGCGCCGCACTCGAGCAGGAGCAGCACCGTGTTCGCATGCCCTCCGAAGACGGCCCCGTGGAGCGGGCTGAAGCCGTCGGCGGAGAACTCGCCTGCCCGGGTCGGATCCTCGTCGAGCAGGGCCCGGAGGCGCTTTTCACGGCCGAACGTCGCCGCCTCGTGCGCCGTCAGCTCCTCGTCGGCCGGCAACAGCGCATATGCCTTCTCCTCGTCGCCGCCGTAGAGGGCGTGCATCGCCGACAGGAGCCCGTCGCCTTCACGCCCGGCGTTCATCCCAGCTATCTCCTTCCGGGCCGCTTATTTAGGTAGGCTAACTAACTATCCGATGGCCCGCAAGTCCAAACGCGAGGTCGCCGACCTGATCCATTCGGCCTCGATTCACGTCCTCCGCAGAGCGGGAGAGCGGGACGCGGAATCCGGACTGACGCGAGCGCGTCTCTCGGCGCTGTCGGTCGTCGTCTTCCGCGGTCCGCTCACCCTCGGTGCTCTTGCGCAGGCTGAGGGAGTGCGCCCTGCCACGATGACCAACATCGTGACCGGTCTCGAACGGGACGGGCTCGTGCGGCGCAAGCCGAACGCGGCTGACGGCCGCTCGGTCCTGATCGAGGCGACGGCCGCCGGCAGTCGCGCCACCCAGCGCGGCCGCGGACGCCGCATCGATGCGATCGCGGAGCGGCTCGCCGACCTCGATGCAGAGGAGCTGGCAGTCGTCTGGCGTGCCGGGGAGCTGCTCGAGGCGCGCTTCGGGCTACGACCGTGGCGACCGCTGAGTCGCCGTGACGGTCGATGAACGAGAGCACCCCTCCCATGCGGCGCGCCGTCGTAGGTGACGACGTCGTGCTCGACGTCGGCGCCGGCGAGCGCACGCTCGAACGCATCCACGTCTTGAGCTGGAATTGCCTGGTCGAGCACCGCCCATCAGCGCGAGGATCGGCGCTTTCAGCTTCCCGGCTCTCTGCGCAGGCCCGGGCGCTCCGTCGCTGGTGGGGCCGGGTCGCCCATAGCGATCGCGCCTGCAATGGAGGTTCGTCTGCGAGGATGCCGACACGCGCACCTGGGGTGTGATCTGCATCGTTCTCGCCACGTTTGCGGCGGCGGCTGGATCGGCAGCGCACGACTCCGCAGAAGTGCCGTTACTGCTCGTCGAGAGCAACCGGACGACAGGCGTTGACGGAGCGACGTTCGTCTATGCCGCCTCCGTCGACGGGAGAGCGGTTCGTAGGCTGTCGACGGGTTCGCTGGTCGCAGTCTCTCCCGACGAGCACACCCTGGTCGTGAACGAACAGGACGCCCTGTTCATGCTCAGCGCAGACGGAAGCAGCCGCCGACGATTGCCGGACTCAGCGTTCTCGGGCGTGTGGTCGAGCGAGAGCTCGACCTTTGCATACGACAACTTCCTCGCGGACACACTGCACGTCGTCGGGGCGAACGGCATCGAGCGCGCGTTGGTGAGCGACGCGAACCTCCCCGCCCTCGCCCCGGATGCACATGCCGTCGCTTTTCTCGTCACGGAGGACCACGGGCACATCGAGCGCATCGCTGCCGACGGAACGGCGCACGAGTCGCTGCTCGCTCAGCCGGACGTCAGCGTCAGGGACGTGGTGTCGAACCCCGGTGGCGACCGGCTGGTCTTCGCCCTCTCCCGCGGGTCGGATCACGATCTGTTCAGCTCCGGCCCGGACGGCGACAGCCTCGTGCGACTGACGGAGACCAAAGCCGATGAGCTCGAGCCGGCGTGGTCGCCCGATGGCTCGGCGATTGCCTACGTCCACGTTCTGCCGGACGGAACGGCCGGCGTCTGGATCATGCGCGGCGACGGCAGCGAAGCCCACGCATTGACGGGCGGTCACGCAGACCACCACCCAGCGTGGTCTCCAGACGGGCGGTCGATTGCCTTCGACCGTCGGGACACTCCGCGCTCCGGTCAGCCCCGCCTCTACGTGATCGACGTCGAGGGCCAGGAGGTACGCGCGCTGGCGCCGGCCGTCACCGCCTGGGCTCCACGGTGGTCCCCGGACGGCGCTCGCCTCGTCGCAACCGTGAGCGCGCCGCGACGCACGACGGCAATCGGCGCGTTCGACGCGAGCGGCTATGTGGGAGCGTTGACGGACGCAGGTGCCGATTCGACGCCGACCTTCTCGCCCGACGGATCGCAGATCGCGTTCGTCCGTGACGGGAGGCTGGCGGTGATGGCCGCGGAGGCGGGAGCGGTCCGCTTCCTCACCGCCGGCGAGGAGCGCGCCGACGCGCCGTTCTGGAGTCCCGCGGGCCTCGTGTACACGACGTGGCCTCGCGTCCAGGGGGAGGACATCGACGTGCTCGACGTCTCGACCGGAGCGCGACTGACGATCGCGCGCGACGCCGATCCGTTGGTTCGGCCGTCTTGGTCCCCGACTGGAGGCGCAATCGCGTACCGCGATCCGGACGGTGCAGTGCGGATCTACGAGCTCGCGACGCGCGCGCACTTCGTCGCGGACGTCGAAGGCCAGAAGACGCCGTCCTGGTCGGCAGACGGGACGATGCTCGCCACTCCGAACATGAATGGACTTCGAGTCCTTGATCAGCATGGTCGTACGCTGCTCGACGTCGAGCGGGCCGGCGGCTGGGCCTGGAACCCGCGCGACGCTCGAGTCGCCTTCGTTCGAGGCCGCGCGCGCATCGAGAGCGTCGACGTGCGAACGGCGTCGTTCGAGGTGCTGGTGCCTGCCGAAGGCGAGCGGCGGATCGCCTCGTTGAGCTGGAACTCGGACGGCAACTCGCTCGCGTTCTCGCGTGAGCGCCTCGCCGGCGTCGGGATGGACGTCTTCGTCGTCGATCGCCACGGTGCGCAACAGCGCGTGACGCGGCCATTCCCGGACGGCGGCGACAACGGGCTCGCCGGCTGGCTGCGGGCGCCTCGACCACCGGACGCGCCGACCCCGGCGAACGTTCGCGCCGTGGTGCCGCACATCGTCGCCGAGGCTCCGCCGGTCCTGGAGCTTCACGCGGGCGGCGCCCTCCCGATCTACAGCAGCACGGTCCCGCGCGGGGACTGCGGCCTGCTCTTTCTCGCCAGCGGCGGGATCCGAGGCGCGTTCAATCCGTGCGTCGGCCCGCACGCGCTGCTGTCTGTCGCGGCGACGCGGCGCGAGCTGGCCTGGACGCTCAGACACGAGGACGAGGGAATCGGCGATGAAGACGGTGCCTGCCTCTACGTCGTGCCGATCCAGGGGCCGCCGCTCAAGGGGCGACTGCCGGACTGCTACCAGAACTGGGATCGACCGGCCGGGCGCGGGCAGATCGAAGAGATCTTCTCCGGCTCGATCGGCCCGGTCCTCGCGGCGGGCGAACTCCTCGTTGCGGCACGCCGCGGCTATTCGTATGCAGGACTGAAGAAGTACCGCGAAGTGCGCGATGTCGTTCGCATCGACGGCGGCCGGATGCGGTCGGCCGTCGCGCGCGCGGACGCGCTGTTCGACCTCGATTCGAAGCGCATCCTGATCCGCCGCGGTGATGCCGCCGTGGTCGTCACCACATCGGGACGGCTTCTCCGCAAGTTGAGGGTGAGCCCCATGCTCGACGCCGCACTCGACGGACGCCACATCGTGACGCTGACCCCGACCGCGATCGAGCGCTACGACATCGCCTCGCGTACGCGAACGGCGCGGCTCGCGATCCACCGCGGACTCGGGCCGCGGCCCGTCCTGGCCGGGGCATCCAGAGGAATCGCTGCATACGTGGAAGGCGCCGTCGTACACGTCGTCCGTTTCTCGGATCGCCGCGACATCGCGCTCCGGATCGCGAATCTCGCCCCACCGCTCCACGCAGTGCTCACCGGCGGGACGCTGACGCTCGGCTATCAGCGGGAAGGCGAGGGCGACTCGGGCGTCGTCGCCCGAATCGCACTCGCCGCCGTGCTCGGCTGAGGAATCCGCGACCTCGACGGCGTAGGATCGGGCGCGCACAGGGTTAAGGACTGGACTTGCAACGGCAAAGGGAAGGGAGGCCCCTTGATGTCAAGCAGACGAGTCCGTCTCACGCTCGCAGCAGCGCTCGCGCTCGGACTGGTCGGCACCTCGCTCGCGCTCGCGGCAGGAAGCGGCAGGCGGGACGACGACGGAAATCTCCGCGCGAAGCTGTCCGGCTTCCAGGAGGTTCCGGCACTGAACACGCCCGGTCACGCCGACTTCACGGCCACGATGACGAACACCCAGATCACGTTCAAGCTCGTGTATGCCGACCTGACCGGGCCGCCGTCGGCCGCGCACATCCACGTCGGGCAGCGCGGAGTCAACGGCGGCGTTTCGGTGTTCTTCTGCGGCGGAGGCGGCAAGCCGGCCTGCCCGGCTTCGAACTCGGGCACCGTCGAAGGCACGATCGTTGCGGCCGACGTGCTGGGGCCCGTCGCGCAGGGGTTCAACGCAGGTGACCTCGCCGCGGTGGAGCGGGCGATCAGGGCCGGAGTGACCTACGCCAACATGCACACGGCCAAGTTCCCGGGTGGCGAGATCCGCGGCCAGATCCGGGCACACGGCGACGACAACGGCAGCAAGAAGGGGAAGAAGAAGGACAAGTAGACGATCAGCCTGTCCATTCGCGAACGTCGGTCACGTCGACCGCGAGCACTGGACCGTCGGGCGGCTCGCGCCGGTACTGCGGATACTTGCGGGCCAGCAGCGTCAGCGCGTGCGCGCGCTCGTCGCCCTCGTCGAGGACACGGGCGCGGCCGCGCAGACGGATCCACCAGAGCCGGCCCCAGTCGTCCTCGTAGTGGTCGACGAGGATCGTCACGTCCGGGCGGACGCGTGCGTTCTCGATCCTGCGCAACGTGGACGAACGCTTCGGTTTGCGGTCGACGGCCGAGTAGAGGGTCTCGCCCTCGAGCACGAAGACGATCGGCACGAGGTGCGGCCGTCCGTCCGGGTCGATCGTCGCAAGCCTCGCCACTCGCGCCGCCGTTAGTCTCGAGTCGTGCATCTCGGTGTGATCCTGCCGAACTACGGCGAGGACTCGAACCCGGACGGCATTCGCCGAGTCGCCGAAGCCGCGGAGGAGGTCGGCTTCGACTCGGTCTGGGCGACAGAGCACATCATCGTCGGCCCCGGCGGAGTGAACCCGTACGGCCGGGTTTACGCGCCCCTCGTCACGCTGAGCTGGATCGCCGGGTGGACGGAGCGGGTCGGGCTTGGCACGTCGATCATCCTCGTGCCGCTACATCACCCGATACACCTGGCGAAGGAGGTTGCGACGCTCCAGGGGCTCTCCGCCGGCCGCTTCACGCTCGGCGTCGGAATGGGTTGGCACCGGGACGAGTTCGAGTTCCTGGGAGTCGAGTTCGAAGGTCGCGGACGACGAGCTGACGAAGCAATCCGTGTGATGCGCGCGATCTGGAATGGCGAGCACGACTTCGAGGGGACGTACTGGTCGTTCCACGACGCGATGTCGACGCCCCATCCGCAGCCGGTGCCCGAGATCTGGGTCGGTGGCAGCTCGGAGCGAGCCGTGCGGCGCGTCCGCGAGCTGGGCGACGTGTGGCATCCGTCGCGCGGCTCGGACGTCGAGCACGTGCGTCGCGTCAAGGAGCGCTATCCGGAGCTGCGGGTGATCCCGCGCACGTCCCCGCACCAGTTCGAGGCGATGCTCGAGGCCGGGGCCGAAGGCGCAGTCCTCACCTTCGCCGATGAGCCCTCGCTGCGCGAATTCGCGCAGCGGTATCGGTAGCTTCGCCACCGAGGGCTCTACGCGTTCGCGTCGTGCGAAGCCGCGGCTACTTGATCAGCGTCAGCAGCTTGAACATCGGGAGGTACATCGAGATGATGATCACGCCGACCATCAGGCCGACGCCGATCATCATGATCGGCTCGATGATCGAGGTGAGCGTCGAGATCGACGCGTCCACCTCGTCCTCGTAGAAATCGGCGATCTTGCCGAGCATCTTCTCGAGCTCTCCCGTCTCTTCACCGATCTTCACCATCTGCGACACCATCGGCGGGAAAATCGGGTTTTCGATCAGCGGCTGCGCAATCGGCACACCTTCGTGCACCCGCTGACGCACGTCGGCGAGAGCGTTCTCGATCACCCAGTTGCCGGACGTCTGCCCGGTGATCTCGAGCGCCTTGATGATGTCGACGCCCGCGGCGACGAGCGTCGAAAGCGTGCGGGAGAAGCGCGCCATCGTCACCTTGAGGACGACGTCGCCGATCTTCATCGGCACCTTGAGCTTGAACGCATCCCAGCGTTTGCGTCCGGCTTCCGTCTTCTTCCAGCGACGGAAGCCGAAGATCGAGCCGATCAGCGCGGGAAAGATGATGAACCAGTCGTGCTTGAGGATGTTCGACGCGCCGACGACCAACTGCGTCAGCTTCGGGAGCTCGCCCCCGAGCTGCGCGAAGATCTTCACGAAGATCGGCACGAGGAAGAGCAGCATTCCGGTCAAGACCAGGGTCGCGAAGACCAGGACCATGATCGGGTAGATCATCGCGCCCTTCACGCGGCGCTTGATTTGCGTCTCCTTCTCGATCTGGAACGCAACGCGGTCGAGAACGGTGTCGAGGATGCCGGCCGCCTCGCCCGCCTCGACCATCGAGACGTAGAGGCGGTTGAAGACCTTCGGGTGGCGCGCCATCGCCTGCGAGAGGAGGAGCCCGCCCTCGACGTCGCCGCGCAGCTCCTTGATGATCGCGGCGAGATACTTGTCGTCGGTCTGCTCCTCCAGGATCACGAGGGCCGCGACGACGTTCAGACCGGCCTCGATCATCGTCGCGAACTGGCGCGAGAAGATCTGCAGGGACTTCGGCTTGATCGCCTTGAAGACGGTCCGGACTCCGTCCTCGCCGCTCGCCGCGCGCTCTTCCAGCTTCTGCGGCAGCAGGCCGCGGACGCGCAACTGCTCGCGCGCCGCCGAGAAATCGGGGGCATGGATCTCGCCGCTGGACTCGAGGCCCTGGGCGTTGATTGCCGTGAACGCAAAAGCGGCCATTCCCGGTCTCTATCGGACGGGGGACGGAACCCCTTGAGGGATGCGCGCGCCCTGCCGATGACCGGAGATGTGAAGGTGCGGTCCGAGGAAGGCTTCGGCCTGATCGAGCTCTTGATTGCGATGGTGATGCTGAACGTCGGCATCCTCGCTCTCGTGGCCGCGTTCCAGTCCGGCTCCATCGCCCTCAAGCGCTCGAGCCGGATCGGCACCGCCTCCACCCTGGCCGACTCCCAGCTGGAGCTCTACCGGGCCCTGACCTACGGCCAGATCGTCCTCGATCCGGCCCAGCTCGCGTCCGTGGACAGCACCTACACGTGCGACGTGGCACTCGGGGCAAGCTGCCCCAACTCGACGTCGGCCGAGCTCACGGGCGCCTGCTCCTCGCAGCCAAATGCCTGCAACCCCTCGCGGATCGTCACCGGTTACGGGGACGGCTACCCCTACCGGGTCGATACCTACATCGTCTCGGAGACGCCGCCCACGGGCCGGACGTTGAAGAAAGTGACCGTCGTCGTGCGAGACGGCAACAACCTCGCGAAGGCCTGGGCGCGTCAGACGTCGACGTTCGACCCCACGGTCAGCGGCTGATTCGGCGTACGCCGCCCGATTACTCCTTTCGGCCGATGGGAGGCCGAGAGGGTCGGCGCTAGTTTCGCGTACATGAACGCGAAAGCCCCCTCCACTCCGCCGAAGATCACGGAACGGCAGCGCCAGGTCGTCGAGTTGATCGCAGTCGGCTGCTCGAACGAGGAGGTCGGCGAGCGGCTTGGGATCTCGCCGCGGACGGCGAAGGCCCATGCGGACATCCTCCGGCACAAGCTCGGCGTCCGAAGGCGCCGGCAGATCCCGGCTGCCTATCGCGAGCTGACCGGCGACGACCCACTTTCGAAAAGCCTCGAGCCGATAGCGCTCGGGGACTAGCGGCAAACCCGCGCCCGTCCGCACTCACAGGCCGGCGGGCGCGGGTCCCCTCCCTTGAACACCCGTCTCGACTTCCTGCTGACGCCCGGCTACGCTGACGCGGCGGGTCCTGCGGCTCCGCTACCGGACGACGGCGGGGGCACGCTCGTGGCAGCGCAGGTCGAGAAGAATCAGTCGGAACTCCCGCCCGCGCAGCGGCACATCATCAAGCGCCCGCGATTGACGCGGCTGCTGGACGAGGCGGAGGCGCGGGTCTTGCTGCTCGTCGCTCCGGCGGGCTACGGGAAGACGACGCTGGCTCGGGAGTGGGTTAGCGGACGCGGCCGGAGAAGCCTATGGTTCCGCGCCAGCGTTGCGAGCCCACACGTCGCGAGTGTGGCCCAAGCTGTCGCTCATGCGATTCGCTCGATTGCTCCGCGGGCTGAGGGATACGCCAAAGAACTCGTGTCCGCGGCCTCCGTCGCCGAGCGGGAACCTGGCGAAATGGCCGAACTTCTCGCAAGAGAGGTGACCGACTGGCCGTCGAGCGTTTGGCTCGTGATAGACGACTACCAAGCGCTGCTTGGCGATTCTGGTTCCGAAGAATTCATCGCGCGGTTCGTTGAACAAGCGCATGCGCGCGTCGTGATTACCAGCAGAGAACGCCCGTCATGGGTCTCGCCGCGCGACCTCCTCTACGGAGAGGCACTCGAGATAGGGCGGAGCGTGCTTGCTTTCACGTCCGAAGAGACAGCTCAGGTCTTGCGGCACGCACCTCGCGAAGCCACGGGACCCATCGAGCTGGCTGCGGGATGGCCAGCCGTCGTTGGCCTTGCAGCACTGCTTCCGAACTTGGGAGGAGCAACTGAGGCAGCCGTACCTGAGGAGCTTTACGACTATCTCGCACAGGAGCTCTACGGCTTCTTGACCGACGAAAGTAAGGACCATCTCCCTTGGCTGGCGGTCCCTAGTTCGGTCGACCGCCGCCTTGCTGAGCTCATTTTGGGGAAAGAACTGGCTGACCGCGTCGTGCGCGACGCCCTTGCTGTCGGATTCATTGCTCCTCGCGAACAGAACGAACTCGAGATACACCCGCTTGCACGGGCGTTCTTGAATCGCAAATTCCACTTCACGGGCAAAGACATCGAGCGAGCCAGGCACGTAGCTGGTTGCCTGATTGAGCGCGGCCGATGGGACGACGCGTTCAAAACGATTCGACAGTTTCAGCAGACGGACATGCTCCCCTTCCTGATTCGGGCTGCCTTCGATCAAATGCTGAGCGAAGGACGCCTGTTGACGATGGCAGAGTGGCTTGACTCGGCGAGATCGCAGTTCGCAAGCGAGTCCTCAGAAGCTTCACTCGTACGCGCGGAACTAACGCTTCGCCGTGGTGAATGGCTACTGGCGCAAACGTTGGCAGAGTCAACGGTTGGGAGCACAGCCGACGGCTTCGTCGAAGCGCGGGCACTCCTTTGTGCGGGTTCTGCGGCAAACTTGCTCGACAAACCAGAGCGTGCAAGGGTTTATTTCGCCCGAGCAGTCGAGATTGATCCCTCACGTCTTGTCCAGCGGGCAGCGCTCTGGGGAAATTTTCTCGCGTCAAGCGTCGAGAGCGGGGATGCTTGGCGGCGGGCGCTGCGTCAACTTGAGGACGCGAGGGACTCCTCGCCTACGCAGCTCATCCGCGTCGCGCAAGCTCGAATGATCGGAGCAGCGAGAGGAGGCAACCTGTCGGATTCGGCATCCGGCGGACTGGCAACTGAGCCGCTTCTCGAGCACATCACGGACCCGCTGGTGAGATCAGGGTTCCTTAACAGCCTGGCCGACACACTCGTCATGGTCGGCAGTTACCGCGAAGCTGAGCGCGTTGCCGCGCGCGAACTGCGGGAAGCCGAACGATTCCGCCTGGTGTTCGTTGCACCCAATGCTCTGCTGAGCTTGGCCGGAGCAAAGCTCGGACAGGGAAAGTACACGTCATCTCTCGCGTTGCTTGACCGGGCGGCTCGAGGTGACGAAACGAATGACTCCTTTGTCCGAACAAATCGTCTTGGTCTTCGCATGCGCGTGTTCCTTTCACTCGGCGATCTGACCTCGGCGGTGAGACTTACCCCTGAGCTCGATTTGACCGCGCGCAAGGACATAGTTAGCGAAGTGAGTTCGGTAATGGGGTTCGCACACGCCGTCGCCGGGCTTGAAGAGGAGGTGAATGTACACCTACAACGGGCTCAAAGCTGCGCATGGTTCGGTGCGACGCGAGTCTTCATCGCCGCAATCAAAGCGGCTCTCTCAAGGGATGGAGACGGGGCTGTTAAGGCCGACGCAGCGGCGGAATTTGGTGTGCGTGTTCTCGAAACCGGCCATGTCGATAGTGCTGTCTGTGTATTCCGCTCCTTGCCGACACTCGCCGCGAGCTGCTCAACACACGAATCGACCCAAGCACTCCTGCTCGCAGCACGTGCGAGCGGAGATCGTGAACTCATGGTGGCCGCTGGCTTGCCAACGTCCAAACCATCTGCTGTCCAGCAGGTCTCAGCCCGCGAACTTGAGGTGCTCGAGCTTGTTGCTCAAGGACTCCGCAACGTAGACATCGCGGAGCGACTCGTGATCAGCGAAAAGACCGTGAAATCGCACCTGCAACACATCTACGAGAAGCTCGGCGTGCGCTCCCGCACTGAAGCTGCAGCACGGGCGCGAGAGCGCGGGCTATTCGACTAACGCGCCGCGGCGACGAGCGGTGCTGTCACGAGTTCCGGACGGCTTTCCCAGATGAGCCCAAATTCGGGTCCGGAGGCAAGTCGATAGTCCTCGGATGCGCCGGCAAGTATCGCTTCGAACGCAGCCACCACGGAAGTATCGAACTGACTCTCGACGGCCTGAGCGAGTCGCAACCTGGCCACACGACTCGGCATCGCCTCCCGGTACGGGCGGTCAGACGTCATAGCGTTGTATGCGTCGGCAACGGCGATGATTCGCGCCAGCAACGGGATTTCGTCGCCAATACGACCGTCGGGGTAACCGTTTCCATCGACGCGTTCGTGATGATGACGAACGACTGCCGCGACCTCGGCGTAATCTGCGACGTTCGCAAGAATCCGTTCTCCGATCTCCGAGTGTCGTTCCATCTGGCGCCGCTCGTCTAGGGTCAACGCTCCGGGTTTTTCGAGCAACCCAGCCTGCAGGCCGACCTTCCCAATGTCGTGAACGAGACCCGCGAGGTGTACGAGCTGTTGCTCTTCGTCGCTCAGTGCCATTCGGCGAGCGATATCTCTCGAATAGATTGCGACTGCTGCAGAGTGACCGGCTGTGTATCGGTCGCGGGCGTCAAGGGTCGCGACAAGTGCAGTCGCGAACGACAGGTTTGCCTCCTCAAGCCGCACATTCGCCTCAGCAAGATCCACAGCAGTATCGCGCTGTTGCCGGTACAGCAGGAAAAGACGATGTGCCGCGAACGCCGGGATCGCGAACAAGGCGGTACTCCATGGCGAAACGTGCAGATATGCGTACGCGAGAACAGCGATGATGGGAGTGTGTAACGGCACGGAGGCGATGAGGAGAGGAACGACCACTCCTGCGGCACTACGCAAGGTCCCGGTTCCGCGAATCGCGGTGGTTACAGAGCCCAAGGTCACGTCCGCGAGCGCCTCCGTTAATGAGGCAGCAGCGACCGCAATAAGCAAGAGCCCAAGCGATGCTCCTGAGGCCCCCACTGGCCCCTCGACTGCCGTCGCAACCAGCCCCGCAGCGCCAGCAACAACTGCACCGATGGCAGTCCAAATGATCCACTTGATGTACGGACGCCCAAACGCACCAATTAGAGCAGCGGTGCCTACAACCATTGCCGCGAGTGGCCCGAAGAGCACGGCAGCGAAGACAAGTACTACGGAGGCGACCGAGATCTCGATGGTCGGCGAGAGCTTGACGCTCCCGCGTTCCGCAAGCATTGCCACTCCGGCGAGGACCGCCACGGGAAGGCCACCGCGCAGCGTGGACCCCGTAGCGACGAGGGCTGTCGCGAAAGAGATCGCAGCGGCAACAAGCAGGGCCGCATATCCGTGGAGGAGAACGACGCTTTTCTTATTCAAATCTGCCGCAAGCTCATTGAGATTCAGTTTCCGGAAACCTCTTGTAACTCACCCTTTCGGGTGATACCTTCAGATTGCCGTTAGTCCCCTACAGGAGGATTCCTGTGAGCACTGTTTTGCGCATCGTTTCCCGCGCGGCGCTGGCCGGCGGGATCCGCCTTTGGTAGAGCCGACGTAGTCTCCGTTTTCCGCAGCCTCGTGACTTCCCCCACTTGAGGGATATCCACATGCTGGGGAGAACGGCTTGAGCCGACTATTAAGCGATAAGCCCGCGCCGAAAGCCCACGGCTACGGCGTGGGCTCTACTTCTTGCCTGGAGTTTGGCGAGAAGGTGGCGCACGTGGCTCTTGACGGTCTCTTCCGACAGGAAGAGCCGCTGGCCGATCTCGCGGTTCACGAGGCCGTCCGAGATCAGTTGAAGGACCTCGATCTCCCGCATCGTCGGCTCCTGCTCCAGTTGCTGGAGCGGGCCGTTGAACGGAATCACCTCACCGACGCCGCTGCGCCGCCTCGCGGCGACCTGGTCGAACCGGCGAGTGTGATCGATATAGCGGGAAAGGATCTCCTTGCGCTCAGCAGCGTCCACGGCCCATCTATCGACCGGGATGGGCTACCTCTTTAGAGGGAACTACCCCTTCTCAGGGATTCGCTTCGGGAACGGGGATGCTTTCGCCGCTGGAATCCTGTGGTAGAGCCGAATCGTCGGCCGCGAGCGGCGTTTCCGGGGCTGCCTGGACGCGGGCCAGCGTCTCGGCATCCACGTTGAGTGGGTGATGGCACGCCGCCAGATGCCCGTTGCCGTAATCGACCAGCGGCGGCTCGACCTGCGAGCAGATCTCGGTCGCGTAGCGGCAGCGCGGGTGGAAGCGGCAGCCGCTCGGAGGGTCGATCGGGCTCGGGACGTCGCCCTGGAGGACGATCCGCTGCCGTTCGTGGCTCAAATCCGGGTCGGGGATCGGCACCGCCGAGAGCAACGCCTCGGTGTACGGCATGATCGGCCGCTCGTAAAGCTCCTCGGCGGGCGACAGCTCGACCAGCTTGCCCAGATACATGACCGCGATCCGGTCGCTCACGTGACGGACGACCCCCAGATCGTGGGCGATGAAGAGATAGGTCAGGTTGAACTCGTCCTGGAGCTCCTCGAGCAGGTTGATCATCTGCGCCTGGATCGAGACGTCCAGGGCCGAGACGGGCTCGTCGGCCACGATCAACTTCGGCCGCAGGGCGAGGGCGCGGGCGACGCCGATCCGCTGCCGCTGGCCGCCGGAGAACTCGTGCGGGAAGCGGTTGAAGTGCTCGGGTGAGAGCCCGACGATCTCCAGCAGCTCCTGGACACGTCGCCGGCGCTCCTTGGCGTCGCCGACTCGGTGGATCTTCATCGGGTCCCCGATGATCGAGCCGACACGCTTCCGGGGATTGAGGCTCGCGTAGGGATCCTGGAACACCATCTGCATCTCACGCCGAAGCGGGCGCAGGCTGCGCGTTCCAAACGCCGCGATCGACTGCCCTTCGAACCGGACGTCACCAGCGGTCGGCTCGAGCAGCCGCACGATCGTCCGGCCCAGCGTCGACTTCCCGCAGCCGGACTCGCCTACCAGCCCGACCGTCTCGCCTTCGAACACCTGGAGCGACACGTCGTCGACCGCATGGACGCGCGCGACTTCGCGTTGGAGCAGCCCCGCCTTGATGGGGAAGTGCTTCTTCAGATGGACTGTCTCGATCAGAGGCGTCGCGCCGTTGGAGCTCACGCGGCCTCCGACTCCCCGTGAATCGTCAACTCGCGCAGCCGGCGCTTCTCCTCCACGGTCAGCCAGCAGCGGTCGAGATGCCCCTGCGCTTCGAGACGTTTCTCGAGCGCGGGCTCGTCGGTGCATTTCTCGAAGGCATGCGGGCAGCGTGGCCGGAACTTGCAGCCGCGCGGAAGGTTGATCAGCGAGGGCGGCGCACCGCTGATCGAGGCGAGCTTCTCGGGCTTGGGGCGGTCGAGCCTCGGGATCGAGCCGAGCAGGCCCCAGGTGTATGGGTGCTGCGGGTCGTAGAAGATCTCGCGTGTCGAGCCGAACTCGACGAAACGCCCCGCGTACATGACCGCGATGTCATCGGCGATCTCCGCGACGACGCCGAGGTCGTGGGTGATCAGGATCACGGAGGAGTTGAAGTCGTCCTTCAGCTTGTCGATCAACTCGATGATCTGCGCTTGGATCGTCACGTCGAGCGCCGTCGTCGGCTCGTCGGCGATCAGGACGTCGGGGTTGTTCGCGAGCGCCATCGCGATCATCGCGCGTTGGCGCATCCCGCCCGAGAACTGGTGCGGGTAGTCGTCGACGCGCCGCTCGGGATTCGGAATCCCGACCTGGCGCAGCAGCTGTACCGCACGGCGGCGCGCCAGCTCCTTGCCGATGTCCTCGTGCGTCGTGATCGCCTCGCTGATCTGGGCGCCGATCCGGTAAACAGGGTTCAGCGAGGTCATCGGATCCTGGAAGATCATCGCGATCTGGTTGCCGCGGAAGCGGCGCAGTTCCGCCTCGCTCTTGGTGAGCAGGTCCTCACCTTTGTAGTCGACACGGCCCTCGAACTCGGCGTTCACGCCGCGCGTCAAGCCGAGGAGCGTCATCGCAGTGACGCTCTTGCCGGACCCGGACTCCCCGACGATGCCGAGGACCTTGCCACGCTCGAGCCCGAAGGAGACTCCGTCGACGGCGCGCACCAGACCGTCCTCCGTGCGGAAGCGGACCTTCAGATCACTGACTTCTAAGAGCTTCTCGGCCACTAGGTGGCCCGGATGCGCGGGTCAAGATAGGCGTAGAGGAAGTCGACGATCGCGTTGAAGAGCACGATGAAGAACGCGCCGTAGAGCGCGACCCCCATGATCGGCGGCAGATCGAAGTTCCGCACCGATTGGGCGGCATACTGGCCCACGCCGTGCAGGTCGAAGACGGTCTCGGTGAGGATCGCGCCTCCGCCGAGCACTCCGGCGAAGTCGAGGCCGAACAACGTCACGATCGGGATCATCGAGTTGCGCAGGACGTGCTTCACCAGCACGCGGCGGGGATCGATCCCCTTCGCGCGCGCGGTGCGCACGTAGTCCTCGTTGATGGTGTCGAGGATGTTGGAGCGCATCACGCGCCCGTAGAAGCCGATGAAGAGCACCGCGAGCACCGACCAAGGCAGGATCAGGTGGAAGAACCACTGTGCCGGGTTCGCGAACAGGCCGACGTACTCGCCGTCGGGGAACCAGGTTCGTTTTTCGGCGAGGTAGTAGCGGACGATGATCCCGAGCCAGAAGACGGGCATCGAGATCCCGATCAAGGCGAGGATGGTGACGAGTCGGTCGGATAACTTCCCGGCCTTGACGGCAGCGACGATCCCGACTGCGATCCCGAAGATCAGCCAGATCAACGCCGCCCCGATCGAGAGCGAGAACGTCGCCGGCAGGCCCTCCTTGATCTGCTCGGTGACGCTCGTCTGGTTCGTGTAGCTCTTGAGGTCGCCGGTGAACGTCTTCTCCATCATCCGCCAGTACTGCACGTAGAACGGCCGGTCGAAGCCCCACGTGTGGCGGATGTTCTCGATCAGCTGGTCGTTCGCGTTCCTGCCGGCGATCCGCACGGCCGGATCGCCGCTGGGGACGATCACGAAGACCGCGAACACGAGCACGCTGACGGCGAAGAGGACGAGGACTGCGCCGATTACTCGTCTGATGACGAAGGCGACCATCAGTGTTCGATCTTCACCTTGGCCCGCGGGTCGAGCGCGTCGCGGAGGCCGTCCCCGAAGATGTTCAGCGACACCGCAGTCAGGACGATTGCGAGCCCCGGAACGAGTGTCAGCCATGGAGCGGTGACGATGCGCACCTGCCCGTCGGCGATCAGCGTGCCCCAGGACGGATTCGGCGGCTGGACGCCCGCGCCGAGGAACGAGAGCGCCGCCTCGAGCAGGATGTTGTTCGCCACGATCAGGGCGAAGAAGACGAGGACGCTCGAAGCGATGTTTGGAAGGATCTCGCCGAACATGATCCGGAAGCTGCCTGCGCCCTGCGCGATCGCAGCCTCGACGAACTCCTTCTCACGCAGCGAGAGAATCTGCCCACGCAGCGGCCGGCCGATGTACGGCACGAGCACGTAGGAGATGACAAGCGTCGGAATCCACAGGCTCTCACCGGCGAGATTGATTTCGAACAGGCCTAAGTTCCAGTGGATGCCGCCGATTGCCAGAGCGGCCCCGATCGCGATCGCGAGCAGGATCACCGGAAACGCCCAGATCAGGTCGTAGGCGCGGGTGATGATCCAGTCCGCCCAGCCGCCGTAGTAACCCGCGAGCAGCGAGAAGAACACGGCGAGGATGACGCAGATCAGTGCCGAACCAATGCCGATCTTGAGCGAGTTGCGGCCGCCGTAGAGGAGGCGGACGGCTTGGTCGCGGCCGTTCTCGTCCGCGCCGAGGACGAAGCGCCCGCCTGCGTGCCACCACGTCGGACCGAGGACGGTCACGGGCCTGACCCGCGTCTCGCCGGTCTTCGGATCGGTGTACGTCCCGGCGGCCGAGATGACGTCGATGAGCTTGCCGTTCAGCCGCACCTGGTCGGTGATGTGATTCGTGTACGGGTCGGTATGCGCAACGTGATTCGCGTACACCGGCGCGAGGGCGCAGCAGACGACGATCAGGATGAAGACGAAGAGCGAAAAGAGAGCGACGTAGTTACGGCGGAGCCGGCGCCAGGCGAGATACCAGGGGCTCCGCCCCTCGATCGGCCCGTGCTCTTCCCCCGCCAGAACCGCCGCGGTGTCGAGCGAGAGGTCGGAGGCGCCTTCGCGAGTTGAGTCTCTGGTCTGAGTCGCCATAGGTACTGAGGGCGCCCTCGAGGGGCGCCCTCAGTATTCCTCTTTCGACGCTCCTTACTTCATGCAGATCCGGCTGAAGTCGAACTGGTACAGCACGTGGTTGAGGTAGCAGCCCGTGTCCACCTTCGAGCTGAAGAAGTCCGTGAACTGGCGGTTCACGTACGGGGCCCACCCGGCGTCCTTCATGATCGTGTCGTCGACCTGGGCCCACTGCTGATTGACCGCGTCCGTCAGCTCCGGCTCGGTCTTCAGCTTGTCGATCGTGGCGTTGACCGACTTGTTGTCGTAGTTCGAGTAGTTGTTGTTGTGGGTCTGAGTGATCCGCTCCCCGTTCAGCAGCACGTCGAACCAGTCGAGCGGGTGCGGGTAGTCCTGGAACCAGTCTGCAAAGCCGACCGAAGCCTTGGTCGCCTGGTTGCCGATCGTCGTCCAGTAGATCGAGGCGTCGATCACCTTCAGGCTCGCCTTCAGGCCGATCTGGTTCAGGACGTCCTGCAGATAAGCGGCCGGCTTCTTCGCCGTGTCGCGGTTGGACGTCCAGACCGTGACCGCGACACCCTTCGCGCCGGCCTGCTGGATCAGCTGCTTGGCCTTTGCGAGGTCGTGCGGATAGAGGTTGTGCTTCTTGTACTGCGGATACGTCGGCGGGAGGATGTTCTCCGTCGGCGTTGCGAGACCGCCATACAGACGCACGAGAGCGTTCCGGTCGATCCCGTAGTTGACGGCCTGCCGCACCTTGAGCTTGTCGAACGGCGCCAAGCGCGTGTTCATGAAGAAGTAGTACGTGTTCGCCGGCGTGTAGATCTTCAGCTGGTCGCCGTACTTCTGCTGCACGTCGGCGAGCCGGTCGACGGGGATCGGATGGAAGTCGTAGTCCGACTGGCCGTTGATCACCTGCTGCAGCGCGGCCGAGTCGTCCTCGACGATCTTGAACGTCATCTTGTCCGGGTTGGTCGCCGGGACGTTCGCCGTGGGCTTGAAGTTCGGGTTCCGCACGACGACGAAGCTGCGGTTCGGCTTGTAGCTCTGGATCATGTACGGACCAGTCGAGGGGATCGGGGTGGTGGACTGGTCCTTGGCAGGCGTCCCCGTCGGCACGGGCGCCGCGAAGATCGTCGCGAGGATGTTCTGGAAGTCACCCTGTGCCTTGACGAGCTTGATCGTGATCTCGCCGGTCGCATCGTTTGTGACGATGCCTGTGATATCGCCCTTCTTCGTCTTCGAGAACGCGTCGGCGCCGACGATGTTCGTGAAGAAGCCGACGCCCGGCGAGTCGACCTGGAAGAGGCGCTTGACGGTGTACTTGAAGTCACTTGCCTTCACGGCCTTGCCGTCTGAGTACTTCAAGCCCGTGCGCAGCTTCAGCTTGTAGGTCTTGCCGCCTGCGGAGATGTCCGGCATGTCCTGCGCGAGTGCGGGCACGAGCGTCGCGCCGTCGGGGCCGGCAACGTGCTTGTACCCGAGCAAGCTCAGGTAGACGTTCCACATCACTGCCCAGCCCTGGACGGTGTACGACAGGCCCGGGTCGAGGTAGTCGGTTCCCGTGTCGTAGACGATGCGGAAGTTGGGGAATGTCTTTTGCTCGGTCGAGCCACCGCCGCCGCCGGTTGCGGTCGCAGTGGTTTCCTCCGCCTTGTTACCGCCGCCGCCGCACGCGGCCGCGAGGAGCGCAACGCCGATCGCAAGCACTGCAAAGCTCGCGAACAGCGTCGAGCGATCCCTCCGTGTCACGTCTTCCACCTCCCGTGTCGTCGGCGGCCGGGCGGCCTCCGCGTGAATCGCTATCCGGTGATTCTTACAAGGACGTACAGAGCCGCGCACGGTTAGAGGCGGAAGAGCTTGCGCCGCTGCGCACGAAGATGCTCCGGTTCGCGTTCTTCGACCACGCCGGCGGCGTCCTCTCGCTCGGTCGAGTGGAGAATGCGTCCGTCTCCGAGCCAGAACGCCACGTGCGTTGCTGCGCTCTCGTCGGCATCACCGTAGGTGATGAGGTCACCGGGCCGGAGGTCGGATTCCTCGATCGGGCTGCCGGCCTCCTCCTGCTGGTCGGCATCGCGGGGCACCAGCCGGCCCAGCGCTCGATAGCTCATATGGACAAGACCGGAGCAATCGATGCCGCGCTCGGTCATCCCGCCCCAGAGATACGGGCTGCCGAGGTAGCGGCGCGCCTCCTCGACCGGCTCGCCCGGACGTGGCTGCGAGAGCCATCTCTCAGGGACTGTCCCTGGCCCGAGCGCGGCGCGGTCGACCCAGCCCGGATAGTCGTACGCGGTCCGGATCCAGGCCCAGCCGTCCCGCTCTTCCACGATCGTGAGCGGCTCGCCGCGGAGCGCCTGGGTCACCTGCTCCGCGGCCGGGTCCGGCTCGGCGCGAATCGGCGCAACCTCGACGATGCATTCATGCACTTCGGCCATCTCGCCGCGAGTATGCAGAAGGGGCGCCTTCCGGCGCCCCTTCAGTCTTCGATCGCTCTGGCTTCGCTCAGGCAGCGATGGAGATCATGTCCCGGAGGGCGGCAAGGCGCGCCAGCGCCTGGCCCTCCAGCTGCCTCACCCTCTCGCGGGTCAGATCGAGCTCGTGCCCGATCGCCTCCAGCGTCCACGGCTCGCCTTCGAATCCGAACCGCAGCTCGAGGATCCGCCGCTCGCGCTCAGGCAGGGCATCGAGCGCCTTCCGGACGCCCTGGCGGCGCAGCGACTCCTCCGCCTCGTCGAACGGATCGGCCGCTTCGCGGTCTGCGAACAGGTCGCCGAGCTCGCCCTCGTCGTCCGCGCCCACGGTCTGGTTCAGCGAGACCGAGGCCTGCGCGGCGCCGAGCGCTTCGTCGACGTGCTGGATCGGCAAGCCGGTCGCCTCCGCCAGCTCCTCCTTCGTCGCCTCGCGGCCGAGCTCGACCTCGAGCCGGCGCGCGGCGCGCGACAGCTTCTGCTGCCGCTCGACGACGTGAACCGGTACGCGGATCGTCCGGGCGTGATTCGCCACCGCGCGCTGCACAGACTGGCGGATCCACCAGGTCGCGTACGTCGAGAACTTGTAGCCGCGGCGCCAGTCGAACTTCTCCACGGCGCGGTTCAGCCCGAGCGTTCCCTCCTGGATCAGATCCAGGAACGGCACGCCGAGACCCCGGTAACCCTTCGCGATCGAGACGACCAGGCGCAAGTTGGATTCGATCATGCGCCGCTTCGCGATCAGATCTCCGCGCTCGATTGCCTTGGCGAGCACGACCTCTTCGTGCGCCGTCAGCAGCTTGTGACGTCCGACATCGGCGAGGAACAGCTGCAGGCTGTCGCCCGCGCCGGTGGGCTCAGCGGCCTCGAGGTTGACCTGCGGCTCGGGCGTCTTCTCCTTGTCCGCGGCGGGACGCCCGATCTCGAGTCCGATCGTCTGGAGCTCGACCGCCAGCTGTTCGATCTCCTCGTCCTGAAGATCGTGCTCCAGCGCGAAGGCCTCCAGCTCGGCAGGCTCGATGAAGCCGCGCTCCTCGCCGTTCTCGACGAGCGAGCGGGCGCTTTCGGTCTCAAGCAAGTCGTGAAGCTGGTTTTGCGTCAAGTGGGGTGTCTCAGTCCTTTCGCTCCGCTTCGGGGGTAGCTGCAAACCTTCGCACTGTAAGAAGATTCCCCTTGTTTTGCCAGGTCAACCGTCGTTTTAAGAAACGCGGCCTTCCCCAGTGTTATTCCACACGAAGACCTCGGCGGTTCAAAGCCTCCGTAAAGAAAGACGCGCGGAAACGGAAAAGGTTTGTTAGGAGCGCGACCGCGCGCGCCGCCTCGGCTTGGCCGGGCCCTTCGCGCGGCGCTCGGCGAGCAGCTCGAGCGCCCGCTCGAAGGACACGGATTCGGGGTCGTCGCCCGTCCGCAGGCTCGCGTTCGTCTCGCCGTCCGTCACGTAGGGGCCGAAGCGGCCGCTGCGCACGGTGATCGGCTTGCCCGTCCCGGGGTCGGCGCCCAGCTCGCGCAGCGGCCCCTGAGCCTGGCCACGGCGACGACGCTGTTTCGGCTGGGCGAGGAGCTGCAAGGCCTCTTCGAGCGTGATCGTGAACAACTGCTCCTCGCTCTCGAGGCTGCGGGTCTCCTTGGCTTTCTGGATGTACGGGCCGTAGCGCCCGTTCTGGGCCGTGACCTCTTCGCCGTCGGGGGCAGCGCCGAGCGTGCGGGGGAGCGAGAGGAGCTTCAGCGCCTCGTCGAAGGTAATCGTCTCGAGTGACATCGTCTTGAAGAGCGAAGCCGTCTTCGGCTTGTCCTTCGAGTCGTCGTCCGGGGGCAACTCGGCGACGTACGGCCCGAAGCGACCGGCGCGCACGACCACCTTGCGGCCGGTCTCGGGGTGCACACCGAGCTCCCGCTCGTCGCCGCCGGCGCGCTCGAGCAGCTCGTTCGCTCTCTCGATTGTCAACTCGTCGGGCGCGATGTCTTCCGGGACCGAAACGCGCTCGTCCCCGCGCTCGAGGTACGGGCCGTACCGACCGATGCGGAGCGCGATTCCGTCGCCGATCTCGATCGTGTTGATCTCCTTCGCGTCGATCGATCCGAGCTGGTGCGTGACGAGGTCGTGCAAGCCCTCGTCGCCGTCCGAGCCGAAGTAGAAGCGGCGCAGCCACTCGACCCGCTCCGCGTCACCGCCCGCGATCCGGTCGAGGTCGTCCTCCATGCGCGCGGTGAAGTCGTAGTCGACGAGTTGCGTGAAATGCCGTTCGAGCAGCGCAACGACCGCGAACGCGAGGAAGGACGGCACCAGGGCCGTGCCCTTCTTGAAGACGTAGCCGCGATCGAGGATCGTGCCGAGGATCGACGCATACGTGGAGGGCCGACCGATGCCACGCTCCTCGAGTGCGCGCACGAGCGTCGCCTCTGTGAAGCGCGCCGGCGGCGTGGTCGAATGGCCCTGAGGTTCGAGCTGTTCGGCGACCAGCTCGTCGCCCTCGGTCAGCGCGGGAAGACGTTGTTCCTTTTCGTCCTTTCCGTTGTCGTCACGGCCCTCTTCGTAGGCGGCGAGAAAGCCGCGGAACGTGATCACGGTGCCGGCGGCGCCGAACTCGGCGTCTTCGCCGTCGCGGGACTGCGCGCCGACGCGAATCGACACGGTCTGGCCGCTCGCGTCCTTCATCTGCGAGGCGATCGTCCGTTTCCAGATCAGGTCGTACAGCGCGTGCTCGTCGCGCGACAGCTCGCGCTCGACCTGTTGCGGCGTGCGGAAGCGGTCGCCGGCGGGGCGCACGGCCTCGTGCGCCTCCTGCGCGTTCTTGACCTTTCTGTCGTACCGTCGCGGCGCGTCCGGCACGTACTCGGCCCCGTACAGCTCGCGCGCCTGATGGCGTGCCGCGGTGAGCGCCGACTCGGACAGCGTCGTCGAGTCGGTGCGCATGTACGTGATGTAGCCGTTCTCGTACAAGCGCTGCGCGACGCGCATCGTCGTCTGCGCCGTGAACCGCAACTTGCGTGAGGCCTCCTGCTGCAGGGACGACGTTATGAACGGCGCAGCGGGACGCCGCGAGTACGGCTTTTCCTCGACGCTTCGAACCTGGAACGCACTGCCCTCGAGCGCGTCGGCGAGCTTGCGCGCGCGCGCCTCGTCGAGTTGGACGACGTCCGGGTCGCGAAGCTCACCCTGCTGCGTGAAGTCGCGCCCCTGCGCAATTCGTTTGCCGTCGACCTGCACGAGGCGGGCCGCGAACGGGCCGGGCGTGAACGTCCCGTCGATGTCCCAGTACTCGGCAGCACGGAAGCGCATCCGCTCGCGCTCGCGCTCGACGACGAGTCGTGTGGCGACGGACTGCACGCGTCCCGCCGAGAGGCCCTGCGTGATCTTCTTCCAGAGGACGGGCGAGACCTCGTAACCGTAGAGCCTGTCGAGAATGCGGCGCGTCTCCTGCGCGTCGACGAGTCGGTCGTCGATGTCGCGCGTGTGCTCGAGCGCCTCGTCGATCGCGGGGCGCGTGATCTCGTGGAAGACCATCCGCCGCACCGGCACCTTCGGCTGCAGGACCTGCGTCAGGTGCCAGGCGATCGCTTCGCCCTCGCGGTCTTCGTCCGTCGCGAGGTAGAGCTCGTCGGCATCCTTGAGCCTCTTCTTCAGCTCGGTGACGCGATCTTTCTTCTCGCGGTCGACGACGTACAAGGGCGCGAAGTCGCGCTCGACGTCGACGCCGAGCCGCGCCCACGGTTCCTTCCTGTACTTCTCCGGGATGTCTGCGGCGCGTTCCGGCAGGTCGCGGATGTGGCCGATGCTGGAGGCGACGTCGAAGCCCGGGCCGAGGTAGCCCGCGATCGTCTTCGCCTTCGCCGGCGACTCGACGATGACGAGCTTTCGCTTGGGATCGGTCTTCGGCATCCGCACGAGGGTAGCGGCAGGAGATACTCCGTCGAATGCCGCGTCCCTCCACGGCGTACCGAGTCATCGCCTATTTGAGCCAGCCTTTCCGCTGGCTCTACCGTCTCGAGGCGCGGGGAACCGAGAACCTTCCCCAGGACGGGGGCTTCGTCCTCGCCGCCAACCACGTATCGAACTTCGACCCGTGGCCGCTCGGGCTGCCCCTCTTTCCAAAGCGGTACCTGCGCTTCATGGGCAAGTCGGAGCTGTTCTGGTGGCCCCTGTCCACGATCATCAGCGCTGCGGGCGCCTTCGAGGTCCGGCGCGGAGAGGGAGACACGCAGGCGATGGACACCGCCGTCGAGCTCGTCCGCAACGGTGAGATCGTCGTCATGTTCCCGGAGGGCACTCGCCAGAGGAAAGGACTCGTGAAGAAACACCGGCCGCGCTCGCACACAGGCGCCGCGCGCATCGCTCGGGACGCAAACGCGCCGCTCGTTCCGGCCGCGATCAAGGGCACCGATCGGCTAGTTCGACTCGGCAAGCTGAAGGTGGTGTACGGCGAGCCACTCGAAGCGAGCGACGATCTGCAGGAGACGACCGACCGGCTGATGGCCGAGATCCAGCGCCTGCACGAGACGCTATGAACGCGCCGCTGCTCGCGGTCGACGGAGATTCGTTCGCTCACCGCGCCTACCACGCACTGCCGAAGTCGATTCGTCGCAACGCAGTCGTCGGGTTCACGAACATGGTCATCCGGCTCTGGGAGATGGAGTCCCCACGCGCCGTGCTGGTCGGCTGGGACTCGATCGGCAGCCCGACCTACCGCAACGAGCTCTTCCCCGGCTACCAGGGAGGGCGAGTGTTCGACAAGGAGCTCCTCGAGCAGCTCGACATGCTGCCCCAGCTCGTCGAAGCGCTCGGCTTCGTCGCGGCGAAGGCTGCGGGGTACGAGGCCGACGATTTCCTCGCCGCCGCGGTGCGTGCCGAGGAGGCGCGCAAAGGAACGTGTGTCGTGGCGACGGGCGACCGCGACGCGTACCAACTCGCCGGCGACAGTACGGTCATCCTCTTCCCGACCAGGGGCGTGTCGGAGATGTCGCGCATCGGCCCGGCAGAGGTGCGCGAGCGGTACGGGGTCGAGCCGCAGCAGGTCCCCGATTTCATCGCGCTGCGAGGCGATCCCTCGGACAAGCTGCCGGGCGCAAAGGGCGTCGGGCCGAAGACCGCGGCGGACGTGATCCGCCAATTCGGATCGCTCGAGAGTGCGCTCGATGCAGGCCGCTTCGCCGCGCAGGCCGACGAGCTCCGGATGTATCGGCGGATCGCGGCGATGGATCCGGATGCGCCGCTGCCGGACATCCCGGATGCGGAGCCGGACTGGGCCGGTGGGGCCGCGCTCGTCCGCGAGTGGGGGCTCAACGGGCTTGCGGAACGCCTGGCGAAGCGAGCTTCCTAGAATCGCGCCCATGAACGAGTGGCTCACGCGACAGGCAGATGCGCTCGCTGCTGCAACCGGTGTTCAGCGCGAAGCGCTCGAGCTGAGCCGATCCGAGGTCCAAACGCTGCTCGACCTGGCAAGGCAGGCGGCACACGAAAGCGGCGAGCGCACGAGCGCCCCCCTCCTTTGTTATCTGCTCGGGCTCTCGCACGGCCGCGCGAACGGGCTCGACGAGCTCGCCGAAGTCGTCCGATCGACGTCCTGACGCACCCGGAGCTCGCTGAGCTCCACCCGACGTTCGGGCATCCGGAATCGACGGAACGTCTGAGGGTGCTGTTGGCGGCGTTCCCCGACTACGTCGAGGGACGGACCGCAAGCGAGGAGGAGGTGCTGCGCGTGCACGACGCCCGGTTGCTCGACCTGCTGAGGTCGCTCACCGCCGCCGTGCAGCTCGAGCCGAACACCGTCGCCTCGGAGACGAGCTACCGAGCGGCTCTCCTCGCCGCGGGCACGGCGATCGAGGCGGCGCGCAGCGGCGGATTCGCGCTCGTGCGGCCGCCCGGGCACCATGCGTCTCCGGGGCGGGCGTACGGGTTTTGCCTCCTGAACAACGTGGCGGTCGCGGCGCGGGCGATGCAACACGAAGGCGCGGGCCGGGTCGCGATCGTCGACTTCGACGTCCATCACGGCAACGGAACGCAGGAGGTCTTCTGGGACGACGACTCGGTGCTCTACGCATCGCTGCACCAGTACGCGCCGCTGTTCTTTCCCGGAACGGGCGGCCCCGGCGAGCAGCGCGAGACCACCCTCAACGTGCCGCTCCCTCCCGGACTGCGCGACCGCGAGTGGCTGGAGGCCTTCGACAGGCACGTCGCGCCTGCGGTTCGGCGATTCGAGCCGGACTTGCTTCTGGTCTCCGCTGGATTCGACGCTCACGAGGCCGAGCGCCTGTATCTCGTCGACCAGCATGTGACCGACGGCGGGTTCCGTGAGCTGGCCCGCCGCTGCGCATCGCTCGCCCCGCGGATCGCGGCCGTGCTCGAGGGCGGGTACAACCTCGAGGTCCTCCCGCGCGTTGTTGCAGCAGCGCTCGAAGGCTTTTCGGCCTAGTGCCCCTTCAGGTAATGCTGCCGCCCTTCTGGGTCGCGAGCACCAAGTCAGAGGCCGCACTCGCGGTCGGCAAGGCTAGAAGCCTTGGCGAGCGCGAGGGTGGACTCTGGCGCCGCGTGGTCGCGGGCCAGAAGCCGGCGTGTATTGCCTGATGGGGCACAAAAACCAAGCGGCCGGCTCTGTGAGCCGGCCGCGAGCCGCTGAGTTCTGACGCCAGTGCTCCGGAAGGGTGCCACCGCTCCGGAAGGATCAAGAGCAACTGGCTCAATCATCGGGCCCAAAGGGGGTTTTCTCATCGCCCGGATTTGAGGAACGGCATCACTCACCGTGGGTGATTACTCCGGTTAACGCCTGGCGCGCTCCAACGCCTCGAGCGCCTCCTTCCGCGAGGAGACGTCGAGCTTCCGGAGCAGGCTCTTGACGTGCGACCGGACCGTGTGCTCCGAGATGAAGAGGCGCCTCGCGATGTCGTGCGTATCGAGATGCTCGTCCAGCAAGAGCAGGATTTCGACCTCCCGAGCGCTCAGAGACTGGGCGATCGCGTCGGGCACGCCGGTCTCGCGGCCGCCCGTCGCTCGAACCGTCTCCAGGAGCCGCCGCGCGATCGCGCCGGAAAGCGCCGCCTCCCCTTGCGCCACACCACGGAGAAACTCGACGATTCGCTCCGGCGGCTCGCTCTTCAGGAGGTAGCCGGCCGCGCCTGCCCTGATCGCCGCGAGGAGGTTCTCCTCGGTTCCGCTCGCGGTCAGCACGACCACCTCGGCGCTCGGTGCAGCGTCGCGCAGCTTCGGGAGCGCCTCGAGTCCGTTCATTCCGGGCAGGGAGAGGTCGAGGAGGACGAGGTCCGGGTGCAGCTCCCTCGCTTGCTCGATCGCCGCCTCGCCGTCCCCGGCCTCGCCGACCACGTCGAAACCGTGCTGCTGCAGCAGCGCGCCGAGCGCGCTCCGCGTCAGCGGATGGTCGTCGACGATCAGGATCCGTTCGGGCACACGCTCATCCGCGGGGTTCTTCCTGCCGACAACCATGATTGTGCGGCAGGACAACAGGGACGCATATCAGGCCTGGCTCGCGGGCGAAGTGCTGCTCGTCGGGCTCCTCGGGGCTTCGCTCGCCCTCTTCCTGACGCACGCGAGCCTGCCCACGAGCTATGCCCTGCCGCATCTCCGGCTGGTGCTCGCGACGGGAATCGCCCTTGCCGCGGCGCTCGTCGCGGTGCTGACCGGCGCCCGGTTCAGCGCCGACGGCCGCAGCACGGATGTGCTGCTGTCGATCGGCTTCTTCATGGTCTCGGTCTCGAACATCGCATTCATCGTCGGCCCGGCGATCGCCGAGCGTGCCCCGAGCAACACCGGCGCGTGGGCCCTGGTCGTGTCCCGAACGTTCGCGACGATCTGCATCGCGGCGGCGCCGTTCGCCAAGGGACGAACGGCTAAGAAGGAGCGCGTCCTCGGCGCCTGGCTGCTGTTCATCCTGATGTCCGTCGCCGTCCTCTGGGCGCTGCTCTATTCCGTCGGCGAGGCGCTTCCGAATCTGGTGACGCCCAGCTCGGACGACACGCCCTCGCCTTCGCTGATGGCGGCGTACTCGGCGCAGGCCTTGCTCTTCCTGATCGCGCTCCTCGGATTCGGCTGGCGCTTCCGAAACCGCGGGGAGGATCTCGACGGCTGGCTCGGGCTCGCGGCGTCTCTGCTCCTCTTCTCGTCGCTGTACTTCGTTTTCACGCCGCTGCTCGGTACGGATCGGGTGTCGCAGGGCGACTTCCTTCGCGTGCTCGGGTACGCAGTGCTGGTGCTCGGCGTCTGGCGCGCCATTCGCGCGGCAGAGTTCGGCCGCGCCGTGGCGGACGAACGTGCGCGCGTTGCGCGTGAGATCCACGACGGGCTTGCGCAGTATCTGTTCGCGATCTCGACGCACGCGACAATGCTCGAGAGCGGCGGCTCGGCGACGGCGCTCGCCCCGCAGATCAAGGAAGCGGCGACCGCTGCGCAACAGGAGGCTCGCTTCGCGATCCTGGCACTCTCGTCCGCGAGCGGCAGCGCGCCCTTCGATGCGGCGCTTCGCCGCTACGTCGAGTTCCTCACCGCGGACGGCGCACTGGACGTCGAGATCGAGATCGACCCGCGCACGCGCCTCGATCCCGACGAGCAGATCGAGGTGTTCCGGATCGTTCAGGAGGGTCTGGCAAACGCGCGAAAGCACGCCGGCGCGACATGCGCCGAGGTCCGGATCGAGGAGCGCGAGGGACGCAGGTTCGTGACGATCGTCGACGACGGCGCAGGTTTCGACGGAGCGGAAACGGCCGCAGGGCAGGGACTGCGCAACATTCGTGCACGCAGCGCTTCGATCGGCGGCGACTTCAGCCTGCGCACGGCCCCTGGGTCTGGTACGGCGCTCGAAGTCGCGCTCCGTTGCTAGCGAAGTCCGGGCCCGGTCAGGCGGCGTTCGCCGCGTGTCGTCTTCGCGAACAGCTGCCAGCTGTAGTACGTCAGGAACGCGAGCCTATCTCGTCCGATCCAGCGTGCGTAGCGGCGGACCGCGTCCACGTAGACGCGCGACGGGTTGTACGCATACAACGCTCCGGGCAGGTCGCGGCGCGCGCCCGCGGCGCCGAGAAAGTTCGCCGCGCCGAGGATCGCGTCGTGGGGATCGTGCACGTCGCCGCCGAGACCGTACCGGCGCCAGGTCGACGGTAAGAACTGCATCGGCCCCTGCGCGCCCGCGGCGCTGGCGCTGCGAATCCGCCCGAAGTCGGACTCGACGAAGTTGACCGCGGCGAGGACCGACCAGGGGACGCCGAAGCGGCGCTGCGCTTCTCCGTAGTACGTACGCAGGCCGGCCGCGGGCGCTGCGATTGCGATTCGGATCGACTCGATGTGCAGCGGCGGGGTCAGGCGCGAGAGACCTCGATGCGCGACGACGTCGTCGCGCACGTGAGCGGCCAGCATCGAGGGGAGACGCGACAGCACGGCGCGGGCGAGCCGGTCGTCACGGGACAGGAGTCGCTCGATCCGCTGCTGATACAGCGCCGGCAGCGTGACGTCGAGCGGCGGAGGCGAAGCCGGCGGCCAGCCGGCAAGCGCTGCGCGCAGTGCCCCCGTCGTCCGGACCAGCGCCGCCGCGAGTCGTGCCGGCTCTCGCGGGATCGGCGTCTTCGGCGGCGGACCCGGCCGAGACGCAGTGAACGCTCCGGCCGGGAACGCAAGAGCGAGCAGGACCCCCGCGAGCGTGGCTCGACGCACGCTTCGACGCTAGCGCGCAGAGCCCCGCCGAAGCGGGGCTCTGCGTCCGTCCGACCTCAGTCGTCGTCCTTGGAGAGACCGGAGGTGATGGCGTGAATCAGATCACCGGAGGCGGTGTCGCCGCTCAGCTCCCAGAACATGATCCCGCCCAGGTCGTTCTCGTTGACATATTCGGCTTTGGCCTTCAGCACTGGTGGATCGTCGAGCGTCCAGAAGGTCGAACCGTCGAACACCCAGGCCGCGCCGCTCGTCTCGTCCTGGTAGCGCGTGAAGCCGCTCAGCCCTTTGATCACCTTGTAGTCGTCGACGCCGGCCTCCCAGGTGCCCGGCGCTGGTCCAGCCGCCGGCTGGTACAGGCCCTGGTTCGCCGGATTCACCCCGCTCCAGCCCCGCGAGTAGAACGGCACGCCGATGACGAGTTCGTTACGCGGTGCACCGCGGCGTGCGTAGCTCTCGACCGTGTCGTCGACGGAGTAGCGCGGATTCGCGGGGTCGTTTCCCGAGGTGAACAGGTTCGACTGATGGTTCGTGCTCGACTCCCACGCGCCGTGCAGGTCGTAGCCCTGGACCGTCGCGAAGTCGAGGGACTTGAAGATCTTGTCGACCTCGAAGCCCGCATCGATCTTGGTCGGAGCCGCAGGGAGGAACGCGGTCAGCAGATACTTCCTCCCCGTCTGTCGACCGAACTGATCGAGCTGCTTGCGGAATTCCGCCAGAAGCTTCGTGAGGTTTTGCTTGTCGTCCGGCCGGATGACGTTCCCGGTGTTTCCTTCCGAGCCGGGCCACTCCCAGTCGATGTCGATCCCGTCGAAGATGCCGGCGGCTGCGCCGGGCCCACCCATTCCTCCCCAGCCCGGGTCGGGCAGGTTGCCCTTGATGAAGAGGTCGATGCAGGAAGAGACGAGTCGCTGGCGCGACTGTTGGGTGAGCGCCGCGTCGGAGAAGTACTTCGACCAGGTCCAGCCTCCGAGCGAGATCACGACCTTCACGTTCGGATAGCGTTGCTTCAGCTCCTGGAGTTGCTGGAAGTTGCCGAGGATCGGGCCCGGCCAGGTGATCTCGTGACCGGAGACGGACTCCGAAGCCGCCCACGGCTTTTGGTAGTCGGCCCACTCGTCGCCGAGCTTGCAGACGACGCTGCCGGCGCCATCCGGAGCGACATTCCCAAAGGCGTAGTTGACGACGGTCAGCCTGGCCGCCGAGCCGCTCGTCGCGACGTTCTTGACCAGGTAATTGCGGCCGTAGATGCCCCACTCGATGAAGTAGCCGACCACCGCCTTGCCGTGATGGTCGCCGTTGCTTCCGCGCACACTCGTCGACGCTTGCGCCCCGGCGAGCGGGAGCGCGGCGGCGAGGGCCACGAGGAATACGAACGCAGCGATACGACGCGGGCTCCTCATTCTTGCTTCCTCCTTCGGTCAACCGATGAGGCGAAGTGGCTTATACCACTTCGCATCGCGGGAGCCTCTCACCACGGACAGGCACTGTCAAGTTCAGCGAGTGGTACGACCCAATCAGCGCAGCTTGCTGTTCGGCAGGCCTGCTTCGCCCGCCTATCGCAGGCGGTAGACGTTCAGCACGCCGGAGCGCCCGTGGTCGTTCGCATCCCCCTCGGGAAGGGCGATTCGTCCGTCAGTGACGATCGGGCTGTTCCAGTGTCCCGTCCCCGCCGCAAGACGAGCGCGGACAGAGTTGACGGCAGCCGCAACCGCAGCAAGTGCATCTCCAGTGGATCCGAGATGCGCGGGGCTCACCTCTTCCGCGAACCCAACCGGACGCGGGTCATCGGGCGCGTAGCGGATCGAAGGAACGATGTCTGCCATGTGCTCCTAGCCTCTGAGCGGATCCAACGAATCTCCGAGCGGCGCCGTCAAGCGGCCGATGTAATCCACCGCAAGGGTCGCGACCTGCTCTTCGGGGATCGCGAGCTGAAGAGCTCGGACGGCCATCTGCACGCCGTCGCCACTTCGGCGCCCGAAGAGCTCGACGAGATAACCGATCGCGGCCTCGGTTACGGCTCGCGCTTTCTCGTGCTCCCGGAGCGCCACGAGTCGGGCGGCAACGTCGGTCGGCAAGGTCGTCTGCATGAGCCGGTAGACGTCCGCGGCGTCCTTGTCCTCGGCTCTTCCGGGTCGGTTTGATTGGAGTCGGTCGTGGATCTTGTGCGCTTTGGCGACGAGGAGTGCTGCGACGCCGGCGACCTCGACCTCGACCTCGCGCGTGTCGGAGGGTTCGAGAGCCGTGACGGTCATCGGGGAGTGATCGACGAGTGCTGCTTCGAGGCCAACCGCGCGGCGCGCAGCGCGGTTGCCATGTAGTCCGAGGCGGGCGCCGCGACGCCCGCCCGGCGGCGCAACGCCTTCGGGAACGATCAGATCGATCGGGATAGTGAGCTCGTCACCGTCGACGGTCACGGATGTGAGCCAGACGCCTGGTTCGGTAAGGCTCGGCGTGAACGCTGCCGCACGCATCGCGGCTTCGAGCCGCGGCTCGTCGCGGAGCATCGTTGGGTCGATCGCGAGGTCGCCGTCGGTCGTGTATGGCGCAATGCCGATCTCGCCCTCGCCGGTGCGCAGGTAGATCGCCTGCGCTCCGGCGACGATCACCGCGCGCTCTTGGGCGGCGAGCGCCTCGAGCGCGTCGAGAAGCACGCGCCGCGCCGCGACGTATTGCGGGTCTACTGCAGCCATTACTCCGTCTCGCGCCTGCTCACCTCGGCGAGCGAATCCAGCCTCCAGGCTTGCTCGTTCGCAATTAGCCACTGGATGAGTGCCTCGCCTTCAGCCGGCATGCGGCCGTTGCCTGTGAGGCAGTCGATGGCGGCTTGCGACGGCGCGACGTACCGCACGCCGTTTTCGTCGTCTGTGCGCGCCCATACGATCGGGTCGAATGGGCGGAGCAAGACGACGTTTGCGCCCTGATCCGCCGGGATGAGACCGAGTGCGTCGGCCACGGCATCCACGTCATTGACGTAGACAGTCAGGAGCGCGGGCGCTGCGACGGGCGAGACGCGGACGGCGGCGAACGAGCCGGTGACGGCGGGCTGGTCAGCGACGGGAATGTCGGCAAGACGAGAGAGCGCCTCTTTCGCGCCGCGTGCGGCGAGGTACGGCTGGGCGTCATTGGAGCTGAAGAGCTCGTAGCTCTCTGCCCAGCGCCCGAGGAGGCCAGCGATGTCGACCGATTCGACGCGGCCGCGTTTCGTGCGCCCGACGAGTGCCTCGTCGTCCAGGGCATCGAGGAGTCGCGAGATGTAGCCGGGAGCGAGGCCGATCGCCTCGCCAAGGTCGCGAACGCCGTACGGCGGGCGGACGTCGACGAGGGTTCGGATCAGCCGACCCGCTTTTGGCCCTCGGACGCGCGCCTTGCCGCGCGGGGCGGGTGATGGATCGCGGTCGGCGCCCTCTGACTGGATGAAGAGGGCCGGGTTCTCAAGGCGGACGAGCGCGTTCCCAGTGAGGTCGATGTAGTTGACGCCTTCCGCGGCCAACAACTGGCGCGTGCGGAGGCTGAGCCAGGGCGCAACGAGAAGGATCGGGATTTTCGGCGAGAGTGCCCGAAGCGTCCGCCCGATGCTCCCGAAGAGGCCAGCGACGTCGCGCGGTCCGAGAGAGCGCTTCGCCTCGACGGCGAGCGTGGCGTAGATACCGGGGCTGCGGATCTCAATCGCGGCATCTGCGCGACCTGGGCCAATCGTGAGTTCGGGCCGACTGGCAGGCTCGACCGTCCACGACGCTGGAACGCGGTCTCGCAGCCACGAAACGGCCGCGTCGACAAGGTCGTTCTCTCGGAGGGGTGCGTTTGCCGCCATTGCGAACCCAGAGTATCAGGAATATGTTTTCTCTAATAAGAAGTTTGCTATAACGGCAAACAACCGAAAGAAGGAAACTTCCCCTTCTTGAGACCATCCGCCCCACGTGGTACGGTCTGGCCGCGGTTCGAAGCGAAGCCGGCACAGCCCGAAGGGCGAAGGCCGGGCGCCCGGGCCGAGCGGTTCCAAGGAGACCGCCGCGTTCGCCCGTCGGAGCGGAAACGTGACGAGTCCCCGGCGAATCGGGTCCAATAGAGAAAGCCCCGTTTCCAGGGCTTTCTCGGTAGCAGGCCTGTAAGCCGGATTCTGTCGAGGGTGACCATCTCTCTAGGCCGTCGGTCGCCCGACGGCTCGAGCGGCGTACCCGGTTCCTCGGCGGGCCGCGTCGTCGGAACCTGCTTCGCCTTGCACCGGACGGGGTTTGGCCAGCCGCCGTGTCACCACGACGCTGGTGGGCTCTTACCCCACCGTTTCACCCTTACCGCCGGCGTCTCCGGAGAGTTGTCGCCGGAGGCGGTCTCCTTTCTGTGCCACTTTCCGTCGGCTTTCGCCGCCTGGGGTTTCCCCAGCGTCCTGCCCTTCGGTGTCCGGACTTTCCTCGGAGGCTCGAGGCCCCCGCGGTCACCCGGCCTGCGAGCTCAATTGTAGCCCGCCTTTCTCGAACCCGACCCGCGGACCGACGCTCATCCCGCATTCGTTGCAGGCGATCTCGTGTCCCCGGTGGAGCACGAACTCGCCGCAGACCGGGCACTCGAGCGAGGCGCCCCGGAGCAGCGCGAGCAGCTCCTGCTCCAGGTTGCGGTACAGGGGCCGAAGCTCGGTCACAGCGCCCGGAACACCCCTACGACCTTGCCGAGGATCTGGACGTGCTGCGCGTAGATCGGCTCGAGCGCAGAGTTCTCCGGCTGGAGGCGCACACGGCTGTCCTCGCGGTAGAAAGTCTTGACCGTCGCCTCTTCCGCCGACTCGTCGTCGCCTGCAAGGGCCACGACGACGTCGCCGTTGCGGGCCGTGTCCTGCTTGCGGACCACGACGAGGTCACCGTCCAGGATCCCGGCGTCGATCATCGAGTCGCCCTTGATGCGGAGCAGGAAGTCGGCGCCGCCACGAGTCAGCTCCTCAGGCATCCCGACGTAGTCCTCGACGTGCTCTTCTGCGAGCAGCGGGGCGCCGGCCGCGATCTGTCCGACGAGCGGCAACTGCAACACGGACATTTCCGCGGCGGGCGCTTGCTCGCGCCGACGGTGCTGCAACAACTCCAGCGCACGCGGCTTCGTCGGGTCCCGCTTCAGGTAGCCCGCGCGCTCGAGATTCGCGAGGTGGGCGTGGACGGTCGAGGGCGAGGCCAGTCCGACCCGCTCCCCGATCTCCCGCACCGTCGGCGGATAGCCGTGCCGGTCGACGTACTCGACGAGGAAGTCCCAAATTTCTTGTTGCCTGCCCGTCAGCATGCTTTCCTCCCGTTCGTTGGACGAACGTGTGTTCGTGAGAAGCGTAGAGGGCGTAGCGGACGACGTCAACGGACCTTTCGCTTTCCTCCGCTGCGCTCCGGAAAGCGATAGGCACGCACTCGAGCCGGCAGGTGCACTGTGGGTACCGTCGCTAGGGCAGGCGATCGCCCGCACCTGCGTCGCTACACAAAGGCGAGAAGCGGGCCTGCGGTAGTGCCGATCGCAAGCCCCGCGAAGCGGGGCTTGCGAGTGCGCTGGAGAGGACTTGAACCTCCACGGCCTCAAGAGGCCACTAGGCCCTCAACCTAGCGCGTCTACCAATTCCGCCACCAGCGCGAGAGCCTGCCCAGTGTAGCGGGGCTTCGGAGCGCCGCTTTGACACGAAATCCTTACGGACTCGGGCGATTTCGGCGGCCGGAATCCGTGTAGCGTCACTCTCCCGTGCACGACCTCTGCGGACTCGCTGTCGACGCTGCGCAGTCGGCAGATGCCTCCTACGCCGATGCGAGGGCGGTCCTGAGGCGGTCTCAGTCCGTGGCGACGAAGAACGGCCGCGTCGACGCCGTGAACGACGTCGAAAGCGAAGGGATCGGCGTCCGTGTGCTCGTCGACGGCGCCTGGGGCTTCGCCTGCGACCGTCGGCTGTCGGAACGGGGCGCGCGCGAGGCCGCTCTCCGCGCGTGTGCATTCGCGCGCGCGGCGGGCGGGCGCAGCCCTCGCGTGCTCGCTCACGTCGAGCCGCGCAGCGGCACATATCGAACCTTCGTGCAGGTCGACCCCTTTTCCGTCTCCGTGGCCGACAAAGTCGAGCTGTGCCTTCGCGCGGAGAGTGCGCTCGCCCAGCCCGAGGTCAAGGTCGCAGAAGCCGCCGTGCGGGCGCAGCGCGAGCGCAAAGTCCTCGTCACATCCGACGGGATCGAGGTCGAGCAGGAACTGGTCGAGTGCGGCGGCGGGATCGACGCCACCGCGGTCGGCGACGGCACATCGCAGGTGCGCTCCTACCCGAGCGCGCACGGCGGGATCTCGGCGCAGGCCGGTTGGGAGTTCGTCACCGACCTCGAGCTCGAGCGCGAAGCGCCGCGAGTCGGCGAGCAGGCAGCCGCGCTGCTCCGCGCACCCGAGTGCCCAGCAGGACTGACCGACCTCGTGATCGATGCCGAGCAGATGCAGCTGCAGGTGCACGAGTCAGTCGGACACCCGACGGAGCTCGACCGTGTGCTCGGCTGGGAAGCCGCATACGCGGGAACAAGCTTCCTGCGCCCGGACGATCTCGGCTCGCTTCGCTACGGCTCCAACTTGATGAACATCACCGCGGACCCGACGACTGCGACGGGGCTGGGGACGTTCGGCTTCGACGACGAAGGCGTTCCCGCCACGCCGATCCCGATCGTGCGCGAGGGCGTGCTCGTAGGCTGGATGGGCTCCCGCGAGGTCGGGTTCGCAGGATCGATGCGCGCCGACGGATGGTCGCGGATGCCGCTCGTTCGGATGACCAACCTGCACCTCGAGCCCGGGGCGGGAACCCTTGACGAGCTGATCTCCGGCGTCGACGAGGGGCTGTACCTGGAGACGAACAAGTCTTGGTCGATCGACGACAAGCGGCTCAACTTCCAGTTCGGGACGCAGATCGCGTGGGAGATCAAGGGCGGCAAGCTCGGACGCATGTTTCGCGACGCGACATATACGGGGATCACGCCGCGGTTCTGGGGCTCGATGGATGCGGTCGCCGGACCCGAGGCGTGGAGACTGCACGGACTGACGAACTGCGGCAAGGGCCAGCCCGGACAATCGGCGCACGTGTCGCACGGCGCCTCTCCGGCGCGCTTTCGCCGGGTCCAGGCCGGAGTTCGCGCTTGAGTGCTCTCGAGACGGCGGCGCGCGCGCTCGCGGCCGCCGACGGCGACGACGCCGAAGTCTTCGTCCAGTCGGAGCGCTCCGGTCTCGCCCGCTTCGCCGCCTCTGTGCAGCATCAGCCGACGCTGGTCGAGGACGAGATCGCGACGCTGCGCATCGTCCGGGATGGACGCGTGGGCGTTGCCGTCTCCAACCGGACGAGCGACGACGGGTTGCATGCGCTCGCTGCACGCGCGCGCGAGGCGGCGAACAGCGCACCCACCGATCCCTACTTTCCAGGGCTCGCCGAGCCGGCCGAGCTACCCGAGGTGGAGGGGTACGACGCTCAGACTGCCGCGCTCGACCCGGACGAGCAGGCGAGGTTTGCCGCCCGCGCCATCGACAGCGCGGGCAGCTTCCCTGCCTATGGCTTCTTCACGAGCGGCGTCACGGAGCTCGCCGTGCTCTCCACGACGGGAACCGAAGCCTCACAGACCATCACCGACACAACGCTGCTCGTGCTGGCATCCGACGAGAATGCATCGGGCTACGCCACGCAGACGGCGTGGCGGATCGACGCGCTCGACGCGGAGCAATGCGCGCAGGAGGCAGCGGAGAAGGCGGCTCGCACGCGCGGTGCGGCCGAGATCGAGCCGAACGCCTACCGCGCGGTGCTCGAGCCGTATGCATTGGCAGAGCTGCTCCAGTACTTCGCCTACGACTCGCTCGGCGCACTCGGATTGCTCGAGGAGCGTTCCTACTTCTCGGGCCGGATCGGCGAGCTCTGCTTCGACGAACGCGTGTCGTTGTACGACGATGCGCTCGACGCGCGCGGTCTCCCGAAGAGTTTCGACGTCGAGGGCTCGCCGAAGCTGCCGGTCCCGCTCATCGAGGACGGGGTCATTCGCGGCGTCGTCTGGGACCGGCGAACGGCCAAGCGCGCGGGCGGTGGGAAACGGGGCACCGGACACGCGCCACCGGTCGCCTGGCAGTCGTACGGCCCACTCCCATTCGCCCTTTCGATGCAAGGCGGCGAGGCAGAATCGCTCGACGAGCTTGCGGAACAGGTCGAGGACGGCATCTACGTGACGCGCCTGCACTACCTCGGCGTCGTCCACCCGCGCGAGGGCGTGATCACCGGAATGACACGCGACGGAACGTTCCGTATCCGCGAGGGCAAGGTCGCCGAGCCGTTGGTCAACCTGCGCTTCACCGTTTCGCTGCCGCGACTCCTCCGTGAGCTGCTCGGGCTCACGAGCGAGGTCACGCTCGTCAACGGAAGTGACTTCTACGGCGAACGCTATCCCACCGGCGCGCTCGTGCCGGGAATCGCAACGGGCTACTTCAACGTCACGGGCGTCGGCTCGACGCCCGGAATCTGACCCGCGAATAATCGACGACTCCGAGACGATCCTCGCGCCAGCCGCTTACGCGCGGCGAGACGAAGCGCGCGTCCGCGACCCAGGACACGGGGAGAGCCGCGCGTGCGGCGCACTCGTCGTCGGCGCGCTGGAGATCGCGTCGCTGGTCGCGCTCGCCCAGCGCCCGCACGAGCGACGCGCCTCCACACCGCTCCCCGCGCAAGTACAGCGAAGCGAGCAGCGCCTCGTCCTGCGCATACGGCGCAAGGAGGCGGACGAGCCGTGCGTCGGTGCCGCCGGGGCCTGCCTTCAGCCCGACGTCGCGCCAGACTGCGACGAGCAGGTCGCGCCCGTAGCGCGTCTCGTCGTCCGCGCCGATCCCGACCCGCACGCTGGGGAGTGAGGGAATCCGTGCTCTTGCCGCGCGAAAGTCCTTCGCCAGCACACGTCTCGGCGTGTGGCCGGGGACGAGCGAGGTCGCGGCGTCAGCCTGATTCTCTGGCACGAGAGCGCGGTAGTCGCCGCGGTCGACCGTGGCCGCGTAGGCGCTTCTCGTGTTCGGGAGCATCGCGAGTGCGCCGCGCCCAGTGTCGAAGAGGACGGTGTCGACCGCGAGCAACTGCGTCACGTGGACGGCAGCGCGCACTCGATGATCGAGCTGGGCCGCACGGATGTCACCGAGCGGAACGGGCGCCTCGTCGAGCTGGCCGCGGCGGAAGAGCACGGCCGCGCGATGCGGTTCGATTTCTCGGAACACGAGCGTCAGGTCACCTCGCCGCGCGATGATCTGGCCCCGTCGGGCACGCACGACGCGGAAAGGGCCCGGAAGACCGGGGACAGCAGACCGCGCGGAGGTCAGAAGATACGGAAAGCGCAGCCACCGGATCGGCAGGCGAACATGAACGAGGTCGCCGTCGACCGTGACGCGCCCAACGGGAATCGCGCGCGCCACGCGCTGCGGGTCGCGGCAGCGGAACATCCAGCGCGTCCCGGCGGACGACCAGGACCTGCAGAGCCCGGGCACGACATCGCCGCTGCGCGGGTCGACCCGAAGCGGAGTCGCGAACAGCGTCTTCACGAGCAGGACCTCGTCCCGCGTCTGCGCGTGCCTTGGATCGAGCGGCCACGGCACCCGTTCGAGCGCTACGCGCAGGGAATGCGGCGGGCCGTTCGTCGGGAGCGCGGGCGCACGCGTCTCGGTCGTCCCGCAGCCCGCGAGGATGAGCGCTAGGAGAGCATGCGGAAGAGCAGAACGGTGTCGACGGTGAAGATCGCCGCGACGACCAGCGTCAGCCGGGTCAGGTTCCGCTCGACGATATGCGTCCCGCCCTGTGACGCGGGCGTGAAGCCCATTCCGCCCAGCCCGGCGTCGCGTCCGGAGTGCATCAGGATCAGGCCGACGAGTGCCAGCGAGATGAGTGTGTGCCAGACGGCGAGGACTTGGAGCACAATGCAAGGGTAGCGCGTGACGCCCCTGACCGACCGCAGCTCCCGGGCGGGGGAGCCGCCCTCCGCCGCGGTCTGCCGACGCTGGACGGCGCGATCGCCTACGAGGCCGTGCGTTTGCACTGTCTCTCCGGCGCTCCCACCGCCAGCGTCGACTCAGGGACGTCACGCCAAGCGACGCTACCGCGAGGCGACCTCGAGGATCGAGTCGATCAACTCCGCCGCGATCCGGTCCTTGGTCACGTAGCCGGCGGCGCCCGCCTTGCGCGCGCGGTCGACGTCGGCGCGAGCGTTCGATCCGGTGAGCATGAGGATGCAGGCGGTCGGCCACTCGGCGCGCACCTGCTCCGTCGCCTCGAACCCGTCGAGCACCGGCATGGCGATGTCCATCAGGGTCACGTCCGGACGGAGCGCCAGTGCGCGCTCGACTGCCTCCCTGCCGTCGCGCGCGAGTGCGACGACCTCGAACCGGTCATCGGTCGCGAGGATCGCCTGCAACGCTTCGGCGAACAGCGAATGGTCGTCGGCGATAAGGATGCGAACTTTAGGCACTTTGCGGCAGAAAAAGCGTATCTTTCCCGCTTGAGAATGCAAAGGGACGAGGCGCGCGCCAAGATCCAGAAGCTGCTCGTCACCGGGGACAACCGGCTCAAGCAGGGCGTCGACCCGGCGAAGGTACGCGAGTCGTTCGAGCAGGCACTCGAGGTCGCGCGGGAAGCCGGATTGGAGGAGCAGCTTCGGCCGCTCATCGAGATCAGGCTCGCCGATCTCGAACGGCTTGCACGAGAAGACGCTCCACCTTCTCCGCCTGCCGCCTGACGTCGTGCTCGGCGGCCGCGGCGCGCGCGTCCTCGTTCGGGCGCGGCAGCGACGCAGCGGCGCGCAGGCCTCGTTCCAGATCGTCGAGATCGGTTGGATCGACGAGCACACCGGCCTGCCCGCGGACGAACTCGGGCGGGCCGCCGATCCGCGTCGCGACCACCGAACGCGCGCACGCCATCGCCTCGAGCAACGACTGGCCGAGAGGCTCGATCAGCGACGGCTGGCAGAGCACGTCCGAACGGGCGAGCCAGAGAGGCACGTCCTCGTGCTGCACCCGGCCGACGACGCGCACCCGCGTGCGGCCCTCGAGCGCGGCGCGCAGCGGCCCGTCACCGACGAAGGTGAGGCTTCCCTCACCGAGGCGTGCGAACGCGTCCGCCAGTCGGACGACGTTCTTGCGCTCGGTCAGCGAGCCGACGCAGAGGAACGCCGGGCGCGGCAGCCGATCGTCGGCCGGCAGCGGCCGGAAGCGATCCAGGTCGACGCCCATGTCGATCACGTGCGTCTTGCCGCGCGCATGCGGCACCTTTGCCTCGAGCTCGAGGCGCAGGTAGTCCGAAACCGTGACGACTGCCGACGCATGCTCGACGACGCGCCGGGTCAGAGCGGCGACACCGGGGATCGCGCCGACATTGCGGACGTCCCGCCCGTGGGCGGTGACGACGAGCGGCGCATCGACGCGTGACGCGATCAGCCCCGAAGGGACGAGGAAATGCACGTAGACGACGTCCGGTGCCGGCGCCGCGCGCACGCGACGGGCCAGCTCGAGGAAGCGGCGCTTCCCGCCGCCGCGCCGGTCGAGCACCGCGAGGTCGACCGCATGTCCGCGCTCGCTGAGTGCGCGCTCCATCTGCGCGACGAAGACGCCGAGGTCCGGCGCGCCGGGACCTGGATACATCTGCGACACGAGGAGGATCCGCACGATCGCAACTCTG
>WNFV01000805.1_pt1 | contig 44139 bp, 44 predicted proteins | sample 5400101 | NCBI WGS metagenome assembly WNFV01 (sample SAMN13153361, study PRJNA577476) | soil metagenome | isolation source: 115 cm soil or saprolite under grassland replicate 1 | place: USA:California | collected 2016-06-15 | reverse complement strand
CCGCGCGCTCCATCGGCGGCCTGTGCTCACGCTCGCTGCGCTTCGGGGTAGGCGTCACGCTGGAGGAGGTGATCCTGCGCCACGCACTCGGGCTTCCCATCGACGACCTGCGGCGAGAGTCGGCGGCCTCGGGGGTGATGATGATCCCCATCCCTCGGGCCGGGGTCCTCGAGGGGGTGCGAGGACAGGACCGGGCCCGCGCCGTCCCGGGAATCGGGGGGCTCGAACTCACCATCGGGCCGGGGCGGCACGTGATGCCCCTGCCTGAGGGCGACCGATACCTCGGCTTCCTCTTCGCTTGGGCCGACGGTCCCGAGAGGGTCGAGCACGCGCTCCGCACCGCGCATGGCCACTTGGAGATCGTGATCGGCGCACAGGAGGGATCACCCTGGGTCCCATGAGGCCTGGTCGCATCAGGCGTCGACGAACAGGGCTATCGACGCGGTGAAGCCGTGCAGGAAGTTCTTCCCGCCGACCGGCCCGATCTCCCCCGCGCAGTTGAACCCCGCCAGCGGAAGGCCCCCGAGCTTCTCCGAAACAAGCGACGCGTCGTGGTCCGGAACCGAGAACAGGCGCGACCCCCTCCCGTTGCAGGTGAACAGCAGCGCCCCGGCCGCCGGCTCCGCCTCCCGCTCGAGGAGGGTGCGCAGGTCCTCGTCCGCGGTGGCCGCGTCCCGCACGTGGAACTGGATGGTCTCCCCCACCTCGATCCCGTCCCCCACCGCGAGCGCCCCGCTCTGCGGGTCCACCCCTATCACTCCCCGGATCAGGAAGTCCCCGCGCTCCAGCTCGGTCTTGTACTCGTCGATGACACGACCCACATGGAGGCCCCGACCGACCAGCTCGCGGTCTTCGGGCCGGAGCGTTCCCACCAGCTCCTGCAGTCGCTGGAGGGGCGGCCGACCTCCCAGCTCGTGGATGACGTTCCCCTCCGCCCGCGTCACGGTGTAGACATTGCCGATGGGGCGGCATCCCTGGGAGACGAGCGCCCGGATCCGGATCCCGGGCACGCGGGCCCCGACCGCGCCGGTGTCCACCACACGGTCGTCCAGGAACAGCCGGGTGTCGCCGGGACCCATCCCGCCGCTCGCCATCCCGCCCATCACGACCGTTCCGGGAACCCGCTCGTTCACATGCCCGAGCAGTAGGTCGGTGGGGAACGAGAAGGGGTCGCCGATGAGCAGGTACGGGCCCGGCCCGGCCTCCTCGAAGCGATACCCCCCGAACACGCCCCCCGCCGAGGTGCGGACGAACTCCATGTGAAAGGTCTCGACGGGCTTTGGCAGCGAGGCCAGCCACACCGCGACGGCCGGGCCGCCCTCGACCTCGCGGTCGCCGCCCACCACCAGGTCCGGCAGCGAATCCCCTAGTCAGCGGCTTGGTCGTAGTTTCTGAACCCTTCAGGGCGCGCTCCGGGGCGTGGTCTCGAGCTCGGCCTTCCGCCTGAGAAGTTGGTCCAGTCGAGCCTGAACATCCGCCCGCTGGAGATCCACCTGCTGAATCAGCTCGCGCTCCGTCGACAAACTCTTGCATTTCGTCGAGAGAGATCGCCTCCTCCGGCCGCACGCCGAGGCGCTCGCAGGTCAACTCGTAGATCACCCGGTCTGGCTTGAGCATCCCGACCTCATGGGAGTAGACGATGAGATCGGTCATGTCCTCGAGGCCATAACGGGCCTGCTCCCTCTCTCTCGCACCTCGCGACCCCGGCCTTCGTCATAGCTTCCTCGGGGAAGGGTGTGGAACCCGCTGAATCTTGGTCGAGAACTACGCCTCGACCAGGATCACCAGGGTCTCGGGCAGCACGCCGTCATATGCCATCGCCTCGGCCATCGCCTCGTTCTGCATCGCGGCCATGACGACGTCCATGTCGGCAACGTCCATGAGCACAGCCACTCGGGTCGGGTTCTCCGGGTCGACGAACGTCCGGATGTTGGTAACGCCGAGGGGTCCGAAGACCTCTTCGCGCTTCGGCGAGGCAAGCCAATGCTTGGTGTCCTTCACGTCGTGATGGGCGATTACGGTAGGCAGGGTGTCTCCTCTCCGTCGTGGGCCCGGCGGTACCGCCGGGCCGGTACGCGGAATGGTACGCCCTCATGCCAAGCGAAGGCGAGCGCGGGCGGTGCCGGCCCTGGCAAGCGCCGGAGGGCCGGTGGCGCACCGCGAGCGCCGGCGCGAAGAATCTCGGAGACGGTACGGCGCGCTCCCTATAGCGAGAGGGGTCATCAGCCAGTACTTCACCGTCTTCGGTCGGTTCTTCCGATCGATGTATCGATGCGCGCGCGCACCCCAAGTCTCGGGCGTTCTGGTTCGCCTGGTCGCACTTCTTCCCCCACACGGCGGTCGTCGCTTTCCCGAGGGCGTACCTCTTTTGTCGGAGGGCGAGCCGCCTGGAGGGCAGCAAGCGGAAGGGAAGGATCTAGTGCTCGGGGGCGAAGGTACCCGACCGGAGCTAGGGACGAGCCTCCCAAAGGGTCAGCACTAATGAGCTCCGACGAAGGCTCGCTCGCTGTATCGACTTCGTGGATGGCAACGCGGAGATCTGGCCACGCTAGAATCTCAGTCCGAGGTAGTCGTTCACCACGTACTTCTCATGGCACGCTGGGCAGATTCAGGCGCGACCGTCCGTAAACGCCGAATCCCCTACGTCACGACTCGTCCAGCAGAGAGGGCAGAAATCCTGGGCTGTGTCATCGAAGGGTGCCTCCGCCCAGCGCCTGGAGGTATCTGTGACGTACTCGAGGGTGTCAGATGTCCACACCATTGCTGCAAGCCGAGTTCGGATCCGGGTTCGGGCATCGGAGTGCGCTGGTCCGAGGTCGCGAAGGTCCACGCATCGCCGCTCCCGTCGATGATCCGATGTAGCTCGAGGATAACGGTCCAATCTCCGGTCAGCGGGACAAGCGAGGCAGGGGCGAGTGGCGGAGTCACGCGCTCGGGTTCGAGAAGACGAAGGGTAACCCTGTTCATCCCGCTCCCATCTTGGTTGATCATCAGGATCTCAACGGCCGGAGCGCGATACGTGCTCACTCAGGCGAAGCTAGCACGTGAGGCGACGGGAGGTCCGGGTCCAAGTCCGACCGCCGGAAGGCCAGGATCTTTCCCTGACCCGCTGAGTGCACCTCCTGTCTACCCTGGTTATGTGTACAGATGTCAGCATTCCCATCATTCCGAGCTGAGCAAGGACAACTTGTGATGGAGGGAGGAGCTCTTTCGGGCCATGGATCTCGATGCCGTTGCCGAGATCGTCGCCGTGGACGGCATCGATCACACGGCCAGGCCCGGCGAGCCGCAGGGGATGAGCTCCTCGGCCGTACGAGGTTCTAGCGTCGTGCTCTTCCCCGGAATCACCGGCTCGGCTCTTGCGGTCGACCATGACCGCAACGAGGTCTGGGGCCTCTCTGGCCGAGCGATCATGAACGGTGTCCTGAGCTTCAAGCGCGTCGGCTACGATCTTTGTCGGAGCCCTCGAAATAGGTGGGGTAAACCGCACGAATGAACAGCAAGCCGAAGACTCCTACCAGGAAGCCCCCGAGGACGTTGGAAGCTAGGGAAGTCTTCCTGATCAGAAATGACACGCCAAGACCGAATGCAAGGACAAGCGCAGCACCGACAGCGGCCCAGGCTCGTGGCACATACGCCATCAAGCGCTTCTTGCCCCTGCGCTCACTCGCCTGCTTCTTGCCCACCATCAAAGCCCCCTCAAAGGCTGGACCACCAACCCCTGACAGTGGACTTTACGCACCCGCAATCGGGTGTGTGTCTCAGTTTGACTCAGGAATCTCGGGAGACCGTGGCATACTCGGGTCAATGCCCAACCCCAAGGGCCACGCCACCCCAACCAGCGGGCGAAGCCTTACCGTGGGCATCGCCACCGGCGAGTCAGATGAGCCCAAGGCCCCGACACCCAAGGGCTCGGCAGCCGTGGAGCTTGGACGGCGTGGGAAGGGTGGTGGGAAGGCAAGAGCCGCGAAGCTCTCCACCAAGAAGAAGCACGCGATCGCCCGAAGGGCCGCCCAAGTGCGGTGGGACTCGGAGAATAATCTGCCGTAATGACCCACGTCGCTTGCGAGGATGTCGATCCCAGGCATGTTTCCCGTGAAGGTCACGGCGTGCGCACCGCGCCCAAAGGAGGCCCGTGTGCCCGGTCCTGTCTCGACTTCGAGCGAGGTACATCGTCGGAGCTCCGGGTGGTTCTTGGCGTGGGTCGCCGTGGGTGTTGTCGCCGCGCTCGGAATCTTGGTGTTCGGCTCCCCCGCCGTCCTTCTGGTCGGCGGTCTCTCGGTCCTCCTGGCACGAAGGCCGGCCGTCAGGAATGGTGCGTTCGGTGCATCTACGGGAGCGGGGCTCGTGCTGCTCTTCGTGGCCTACCAGAACCGCCGGGGCCCGGGATCTACGTGTTGGCGCACCGCCGCGGCAACTGGATGCGACCAACATCTCAACGCTTGGCCCTGGTTTGTGGCCGGCATCGTTTTCGTTGCCGCTGGCCTCATCGGCCAGGTTGTGAAGAATCGATCCGGCCATCAGTCGTAAATCCCCGTTCTTGGCCATTGCAGCTCCTTGGGGCTCCTGCCCGATCCCTCGATCGACCACTGGGAGCCCCGAACCTGCCAACGGTGCAATCGTTTTTCTAAACCGTGTGTCGCAGGGTCGATTCCTGCCGGGGGCACCAAGTCGTCTGGAACTGACGGACATCGTGTACATATCGGGTCCTCCGAGTGAAGGGGGGACCGATGACCGATCGAGAACGCGATCGGCATGCTGCGCGCCGGCTGGCGATCCTCCGCCATGCCCGGGAGGTCACCGGCAACGTCTCCAGGACCTGCCGGTACTACGGAATCACGCGGCAGGCCTACTACACGTGGCTCCACCGGTACGAGGAGCTGGGCCTGGAAGGGCTGCGCGACCGCTCACGCCGACCCCACGTGAGCCCCAATGCCACCAGGACGGAGGTGGTCGGCAAGATCGTCTACCTCCGCCAGAGCTACCACTTCGGCCCCCACAAGATCGCCATGTACCTGAAGCGCTACCACGACATGGTGATCAGCCCGTCGGGGGTGTGGCGGATCTTGAAGCGCCTGGACATGAGCCGGCTCCCCTCCTCCCAGCGGTACCGCCGGCACGTCGACCGGTGGAAGCGCTACGAGAAGCCCCTGCCGGGTCATCGGGTGCAGATCGACGTGAAGTTCATCGCCCCACTCCCCGGCTCACGCAGGAAGCACTACCAGTTCACCGCAATCGATGACTGCACCAGGATCCGGGTCCTCAGGCTGTTCGACCGGCTGAACCAGACCACGGCGATCCGGTTCCTCGACTACGTGCTGGAGAAGCTTCCCTTCCAGGTCGAGGTCATCCAGACCGACCACGGCGCGGAGTTCGGATCGCAGTTCCACTACCACGTGCTGGACCGCGGGATCGGTCACGTCTACATCAAGCCCAGGACCCCGAGGCTGAACGGCAAGGTCGAGCGGTCCCACCGGATCGATCAGGAGGAGTTCTACCGAATGCTCGAGGGGATGGTGATCGACAACACCGGGCTGTTCAACGACCGGCTGCAGGAGTGGGAGAACTTCTACAACTTCAGCCGACCTCACGGGGGGCTCGGTGGCCAGACGCCCTATGAGAGACTCCGGCAGAAGACGAGGGCCCGGGCGTGAACGGTCACCGTCAGTTGCACAACGGTGCCCCCGGCAGGAATCGAACCTGCGACACACGGTTTAGGAAAACGATTGCACCGTTGGCAGGTTCGAGGCTCCCCGTGGTCGATCGAGGGATCGGGCACGTGCCCAAAGGAGCTGCAATGGCCAAGAAACGGGATTTACGACTGACGGCCGGATCGACCCTTGACAACCTGGCCGATGAGGCCTGCGGCCACCAAGTCGAAACCGGCTACTAGCCATGGCCAACGGTTGAGATGCTGGTCGCATCCAGTTGCCGCGGCGGTGCGCCAACACGTAGATCCCGGACCCTGGCGGTTCTGGTAGGCCACGAAGAGCAGCACGAGCCCCCTCCCGAAGATGTACCGAACGCGGCATGCCTAACGGCGGGGCGAGCGTTGACCCACTCGACACATGGCCTCCTGCGTTCTGGTTCTCACCGTGCTCCGTCCGCCTGCTTCCTACAGGACCGCACAGGTCACCGCTGCGGCGGCGTATGCAGCGGCTTAGGTCTTCCGATCTCCGAACTCTAGGGGTGCGCGGCGTACACCGCGTCCAGCGGCCCCCTCCCACACGCGGCCGATGCTACTGAACCCCGCTTCGGCGGCGAGGAGGTGCCGCCCCACGCCCGGACCTCTCGCCTCGGGCACAGACATCACAGATCCTGAGCAGAAAGGGGCCCCACGGGTGCAGCAAACCAGCTTCCGGGACGATGTATGAGCGGGAGACCACGTCCGGGAAAGGAGTCCCGCCGATGTCTGAGCAGGGCATCACCGACCGGGCGGAAGTCTTGCTCCTGGCGCCTCATGAGGCCGGTGATGGGCCAGGCAAGGCGGGCCTAGTGATCCCAGCGGCCAAGACCCCTCCGGCCTCCGCCCCTTCTGGTGAGGATTGCATCGCCTGCCCGGGGTGCGGGGCTTCCTCCGGCCCCGGACCGGGTTGCGACTCCTGCGGCTCACCTCTCAGCTTGGGCATTCACTAGACGCGGGCCTTGGGAAACCAGCCGTGAAGGTCTTGCTGGTAGCGAAGGAGGGCCTGGTCCGCGTCGCTCTGGGCGGGGTGCTCGCGACGTGCTTGGAGGATGCCGAACTGACCTACGCGACCGGGGACGAGGAGGCCGTGGAGATCCTGGGGCGCGCGTCCCTCGACGCAGCCGTGGTGGACATCGACGGGCCCACCGGTTACGGCCTCGAACTCCTCCGAAGGATCCGCTCAAGCTGGCCCGACCTGCCCGTGATCCTGCTCAGCGCCTCAGACGACGCCGACTCGGTGAAGGCGGCGCTGACCGCTGGCGCCGCCGGGTACGTGTTGAAAGATGCGGCGCCCGAGGACCTGGCCACGGCGATCCAGGTGGCCCGGTCTGGATCGGGGAACGTGATCTCGCCTCGGGCAGCACGGAACCTTTCCGCGGGAGCACAAAACGGAGGGAGGGCCCGGCTCCAGCCAGCGGTCGAGGCGGCGGGACTCACCCGACGCGAGGTGGACATCCTTGGACTGTTGGCAGGGGGCGACACCAACCGGCAGATCTCCCGACGTCTGTTCCTTTCGGAGAAGACCGTCAAGGCCCACCTCGCCGCGGCGTTTCGAAAGCTGGGTGTGCAGAGCCGCACGCAGGCAGCACTAGCTGCGCTAGCCATCGGTATTTCGAGCCCGGCAGCCGTGCTCAAAGGATCGGGTGCCAGGACCGGCTAGGAGAACTGACTCCTCCGGGGAGCGGGTCCGACGACCTTCGCCTGACTCTAGGCCGATCCGCTCCTTCGTCTGGTGGCTCCCGCGAGCTACGACGTGCTGATTCGGCCGATCCGGTTGGCCGCTTCCTCTGTGAACCACATGTCGTTGCTGGCGCCGGTGGCGATGCCCTCCAACGTGTCCGGGTAGTTCCCGTGGAAGTGGTTCGGGACGGGGAACGGCGTCACCCGGCCATCCATCGTGACCCGGCCGACCTCGTCCAGGAAATAGCAGGTGACCCCGCCACCGCATCCGCGCCTCCTGTTCCGCCGTGAGCGTCTGGCATGCTCGGCCTCGAACCGCTTCACGGCCTCAAGGTGCCAGGGTTCGAAGCCCGTCAGGAAACACACGGCGCAATCGTTCGTGACCGGAACGGTATGGCTGAATGTGAAGCGGGTCAAGAGGCGCCGACTCGACCCGGGCGGCGCGTATGGGCAGGCGCACTATGGTTGCGCGTCGACATTGGAGGGGCCATGGGAAGCGAGACTCCAGGTGACCGCGAGGCGTGGCAAGCGCTCGCCGAAGAGATGAGGGAGCGCCTGAAGATTCGAGGGGTGCTGGTGCAGATGGCCGAACGCGGTCAGCTCATTGAGCTCCGATGCGAAATGCCTCGGTGCTTCTGTCCAAAGGGGCGCGGGTACTTCGACCCGAAGTCGGTCCCAATGACCGAATGGGCTCCCAATCCGGATCACTACCCAATCGATCGCCAGGAGTCCTGGATCCGGGGCCGGAGCCCCTGTGCCTCGAGCGCTTCGAGCACCCCTTCCAGGTGCGTCCTGAAGGACGGGAAGCACTCGCCCAGCCGCTGCTTGTTGCGTTGCCGGCGCGCCGCCTCGTCCATTCCCCCCACCTCCTCCCCGCCGACGTATCGGGCGCCCCACATCTTGCTGTTTCCGAGCGCCGGCCGCCAGCCCTGTGGCCGCAGATGGGGGGAGGGAGTGCACCGACAAACCCTGCGAATCAGGCCTGCTGCTTTCGCCGAGGAGCAGCAGTTTCAAGCCGGCACTGACGCTCGCCCCACTCTGGTCCTTCAGCACGCCCGTCGTGTCCTGTGGAAGGGGACATCTGTAGGATGCCCTCGGGGGGTGAGGGCGGCCGGTGGGGAGGATTTCCGGGCTCGAGAACCACCTGGAAGCGGCGAGACGCTTCTACGGCCCGGCCGTCGATCAGTCGAAGGTTCGGGTCAAAGGGAGCTGGGTGGTGTTCGGGGGCGCCGCCGCCTGGACATGCAACAACGTGATTCGGTTCAAGAACGCCCAGCGAGCCGAGGACCTGGACCTGTCCACCTTTATCCACGAGTTCGGGCACGTGTGGCAGCACCAGACCGGCCAGGCCCAGGTGCTGAAGGGCGTGGTGGAGCAGCTGGGGCGCCTCCGCGGCCGGGACCCCTACGACTACGGCGGCCCGGAAGGGGTGCACCGGGCCACCCGGCTCCAGGACTTGACCAAGGAGAGCCAGGCCCAGATCCTCCAGGAGTACTGGAGATCCCTCCAGGGCGAGGCCGCCGACCTCCTGCGCAGACCGTTCACGCCCGAGTACGTCGAGGACCTCCGGCGACTGGTCAAGGGAGCCGGCATCGGCGGTGCTGCACTTGGTGGGAGGGGACTGCCCGGGTGGATTGACACGGTGGCTGGCTCAGTCGTGAATGCAGTCCTCGGTCTGTTCGGCTGGTAGCCGTCCGCGACGGTGGTTGAGACGCACACGCTTGCCTGACTGGGCGGGCGACAGGACGCTTTCACCGAGACTTCTACCAGGGGAAATTGTTTCGACTTCTGTCCAGTTGGGTGCCCTCCATCATGGCATGATTCGCATGCCCCAAGTTTCCTGAGCAGTGGTCGGAGCGGGACTCCCCCTCGGTCATGGAAATGGCTTCCCCACCCCATTCCCTCAACAGAAGGGCTACTAGGTGGGGCTCTTCCCGAAGCGCATGCTGCGATAGAAACAGGCACACCGTATTCGGTCGAACGCTCATGTCGCACTCTTGTCCCGGCGCCGATGCCGGCGACCGCCCCGAAGAAGTAGAGGCTGAAGCAGTACTATCGCGATCACCCAGACTGCGACGACCTCCTGCACGGCCTCCTCGTGTACGACGACGGTCACCTGATCTCGACGCACATGGAGCCACAGTGGCGAGCGCAGATGTGGGGGACGTGGGCGACCGACTCCCGGGGATGGGACGAAGAGGGCGAGCCCTTCGAGATCCCGATGCAGGGGCTGGGCGCGTTCAGTTGCGGGAAGACAGCCTGGTTGGGGTTCAACCCGCTGTTTCGGGGATTCGGGGGCGAAGAAGGGTACATCCATGAGAAGTTCCGCCAAGCCGGCCGAAAGACGCTCTGTCTGCTCTGGTTCCGACGGATGCACAGGTTCGAAAGGCCGGCTGGCGTGCCGTTCCCTCTCCGCGTGGAAGACAAGCTTCGAAATTACCTGATCGGGCACCTCGAGGTGAACCTGGACATCCGACCTGTCGTGGAACACTTCGGAAACCACCTGTCTCCGCACCTTGTGCGAAACATGCTCGAGGAGATCCGCGGAAGTGAAGCGCCCGAATCGTGGCCACAGGACCTCCCCAGTCCGAAGTCAACTGTGCGCGCCCCGTAACCGCGATTGGGCTATGAGCGAGGTCCCATTGGTGAGTTGCATCTGCTTGACGTACAACCGGCCTCCGGCCCATGAATGGCTGGTGGAGGAAGCGCTCAAGTCGTTCCTGGTCCAGGACTATCCGCGAAAGGAGCTGATCATCCTGAGCGACTGCCCCGGCCAATTTCTGTCCTTCCAGTCGCCCGATGTGCTCGTGGTCAACGTGAACCGGCGGTTCCATTCCCTCGGGGAGAAACTGAATGCCGCGGTGGGCCTTGCTCGAGGGGACTTCATCGCCCTTTGGGACGACGATGACATCTCGCTTCCGTGGAGGATTCCGCTCAGTATCCAGGCTATCGGGGATGCTGACTATTACAACCCAAGCCAGTACTGGTTCATCGACAGCGAGGGACTGCATATCGATCATGCGATGGGATTGGCTCACCATTGCTCCATCCTCAGCCTTCGCGCCTTCGATTTCGTCGGGGGATACCCCCACTCCTCCGGAGCGCAAGATCTGGAAATGGACCGAAGGCTCAGGGAACATCCGGATGTCCAGATCGCGACCAGGGAGCCTCTGGACCCCGCTCATTGGTACTACATATACAGATGGGGCGTCAGCGCAGTGCATCTCTCAGGCCGACTGCCTCACGATGAGTGGTACGAGCAGATCGGAGAGTTCCCGATCCGACCCGGCACGTATCACCTGAATCCCTGGTGGCGAGAAGATTACGTAGCGAAGGTCCGGAGCGCGCCTGGAGCTCGTTCAGATCCTGGGCCGCCGACTCGGGTTTCATCTGCCACCCCGCGCGAAGGAATCAGCCAGTGGCCCGCGTGATCGGGGGGTTCGTCGGGCTGTTCATCGCCTGTCCCTCTTTCTGGTCAGCGCAGTCATCTTGGGGATCCTCACCATCGGTGGCCTGATCGCCGTGGTGCTGACCTTCCTGGCCCTCGGACCGAGTGCTCTCCTGGCCGTCGCAGCCTTTGCGATCTTCATTATCACGTTGTTCGCGTACACCATCGCGGCCATCCCCCTTCTCCCGGCCCTCGGCGCAGCAGCAACTGCAGCAGCTCTTCCTGCGAATCCGTTCGAAGGGTTCATGGGTGGGCTCATCACGGGGCTCACCGCAGGCGTCAATTTCTCCATCTGGGCACTATTGCCACTCGGACCGGCCGGCTTCGTCATTGGCATCGTCGTGGGCGTGATCTGTTTCCTGTCAGCGTTTGCTGCCCTGTCCCGAAATGCCGTGTACCAAACGGTTCTGGGGTGGGCGAATTGGGCGATGCCCTATTCGTACCTCGCGACCTCAGTAGGGATCCTCCTGTTCCTCATCAACCTGCCCTTCGCCCTCGCCGCGCTGGGGCTGGGGGCCGTTCGATTCGATGTCCTCACGGCCACCATCGAGACCACCGGGGGAATCGTGGGAATCACCGGATTCGTGGGCGGGTTCAACCTCGGCAACTACACGTTCCTCAGCCCCGGCGGGGCTGGCCTCGGTTTTCAGACTCCCTTCGGCGTGAGCGGCATCTCCGCGCACGAGACGGGGCATACGCTCACCGTTGGTTCCTTCGGGGGGATCTTTCACTGGGTTAATGCAATCGATGAGAACGTGCCTCCGCTGCGGCGCCTCACGGCCGCCTATGGGGAGACCATCGCGGAGAGCCATCTCCCTCGACCCCTGCCGCGTCGCCACGTTCGAATCTGGAGCTAGTAGTCAGTTGCTCTCCACTGGTGGCAGACTGTCGGTCTTCGGCGTCTCCGTGAAGCCGGCCCGAGCTATGCCTGAAGGCCCAAAGGGGGATGGCGTTGGGGCCGAGATCAGTCCGCTAACGGTTTGCCAGACCGTTGCTTCGCACCCCAGGGGGTTGGCAGGGGCGAGCGCCCAGGAGACGACGAGGCAGAGGTTTGGTGGGCCTCGTCGGCAGTGAGCACGCGGATCGCTTCTCGCTAGAGGTGGAACACGGACAAAAGCCACACGCGGAGCACATGAAGCCTGGAACGAGCAGGGGCTGAGTAAAGGCTCTGATGCGCACCGGCGCGGACCGGCGCAAGAGCCTGGGCCTTCAGTAGCCCGCCGCCGTGCTCGATGGGGAGTCAGTCCGTCGGGGTTGTTCGACGATGCAGTCCCTCGTGAACTAGCCACGACTCGTCGTCGTCGTCCAAGGGTTCGACATGATGATCCTCCCGGAGATGGCGGACGAAGCTCTGCCAACCCCCGAAGATGTGGCTGGCGTGATCCGTCGAGGCTGCGGCAGGGGCGGGCCCCTCCCCTGGGGGAGAATCCTCGGGTACCACATTCTAGGTATCGGCCAAACGAGCCTTCCGCCCAGGGACCGGATGGCCCTATCTCCGCCCGTGCCCTCCTACGCCAAAGGCTTCTTGAGCGCTCCAAGTCGGACGTCAGGGCACGAAATGGAAAGTGCGCGTGGGGACTCGACAGGAAGCCGCATCAGCGCCTTTCTCGAGGTGATCCGGCCAGCTCCACCTCCGCGTTCTCGAGCAGCCGCCTCGCCAACTCCTCGAGGGATGGGAACCAGGGCCTCATCGAACCGAACAGCACCGAGAGGCGGCGGCCAACAGCACCCGGTAAGCGGCGTGAACTTCGGGGGGCCGGTCTTCCGGCGGAGGACCCGGAGCTGATGCCGAAGGACAAGGATCTGCAGGTCCTTCGCGCTCGCGTCGCCTCGCCGACCGACCAATGGCCGAGTCAGGAATCGGACGATCACATAAGAGGAGGTACAGCATCAGCGCATCCTACGGATGCTCTGTTCGGGGGCACGAATTGCACTTTCCGTGCCCTACAGGGACGCGAATGGCATGCAGCCCCTTGCGCCACTCGCTGGTGGGGTGGCACAGGCCCGGCCGGTGGACACCGGGTGCCCGGATGGCCAAGGGCCACCAGGCGGGCGACGGCGAGGCACGCGGCCTGCAAGGACACGAACGGGATAGATGGCCGATACCGGCCACCATTCAGAGACGTCCCACAGGACATTTCTGGTGAGTCAACTCGCGGCCTTGATTCGGCGAACCCAGCAGCGGATGCTTCATCCAGCCGGAGGGAGGAGCGCAGCGGTGAGCGGGACAGTGGAGGAACAGAGAGCGGCGACGCCGAGAATGGAAGCAGCTCTCGGCTTCGACAAGGACTCGAAGGTCGACGTGAAGGAACTCCCGGACAAGAAGGACCACGACCTGCCCGATCCGAAGTTCTGGGAGCTGACGAAGCCCATCACGTATCGCGCGAGGAAGCACGACTTCACGGTCGCTCCCCCAATGCACACGGACTTCGCCTCAGTCCCCCGGATGTTCGTCTGGTTCCTCCCCCGCTTCGGGCGCTACACGAAGGCGGCCATCCTCCACGACCATCTGTGGCAGGTGGAGGTACGAGACAAGAAGATCACCCGAAGAGATGCCGACGGCATCTTCCGGCAGGCCATGCGGCAGCTGGAGGTTCCGTTCTTCCGGCGGTGGATCATGTGGGCCGCCGTCCGGTGGGCGTCGCTCCTCAAGAAGGAAGACCGGCAAGGCTGGCTCAAGGACGCCCCGCTCGTGGGGCTGATCTCGATCCTGGCTCTTCCTTTCGTCCTTCCGCCGGGCATCCTGATCATGGTGTCCCTGCTGCTGTTCTGGGCCGTCGAGTGGATCGTTTACCCATTTCTGAAGCTGGCGGAGAGGGCCAAGGGAGCCGAAGGGAAGAAGGCAAACCCGCCGCATTTTCCCTTCAAGACGGGCTAGCCTCGCTTGGTGCCTGTGGGGTGCATTTACTCCAGGCCGGACTACCGAGACTTTCTGCGCGGCCGAAACCGCGCCGCGCGGTGGGCCCAGGGCCCGAGACCTCTTGCTGATGTTTCCGCAGCCACTGGAGGGGGCTTCTCGCCGATTCGGTGAATCTTCACGTCGGGCCTCAGCTCGGACCGGGTGAGGACTGCCAGGTCAGGCAATTCGTCAGCGATGAGATCTCGTATGGCCGCACGGCTGTCCTCGCTCCGTACCAAGAGCGGCGGAAGCCGGTCCTCGCCGGACGCGCGTCCAAGCTCCTTCCATATGGACGACAGCACTTCGTCCTGGGTCTCCTCGTGCAGTCGCTGTCCCTTGAGGGGATCTTCGCTCGGATGCATTCCTCCAACGACAACAGCCTCCCGGCCTCGATGCTCGAGCTGCTCGTCGATTTGGATGACGGGCACCTCGGTCCTGACCGGCGATCCTCTGCCAAACTCATGGGTCAGTCGGTTCCGGAGCCCGCTTCCGGCTCGAACGAAGGCGACCGAGCGGCGCCACAGCGGCGCCGGTGGGAGGCGATCGTCGGGCGAGATCGCCAGGCGATTGTCGAAGACGATGTAGCGGTCCGTGTCGACCGACACCGTGTCGTACTGGAGGAGGCGTTCGAGGATGGCCCTGAGGTCAATGATCGAGAGCCCTTCCCGCAGGAGCCCCCGGAGCAACCGGGTGAGCTCGCCCAACGAGATCCGCTCAAGGGTCGCGGAGATGAGCGCTGGGAACACGCCGTCCAAGAGCTCCAGGCTCTCTTCCACGTCCTCGATACCGAACCAACGGGGGGACTGTCGGACCAGTTCGGCCTCGGCTGCCGCTGCCACGTTGGTCTCGCTATGAGGAACAGGAGGTGTGAGGAGCCGATTGACCTTCAGACGCAACACCCCAGGGGATATGTCACCGTCTCTTTGGATCACCAGTCGTGGCGGACGGACGCCAAGCCTTGCGAACACGGACGTGTCCAGCTGTTCGAAGCGCTTGCGGATGCTCTCCACCACGTCCTTGGAGGTGGGGTTCGCCTCAGTTCGCTCCTCGTCACCTACGACCATCATCGCGAAGTCCTGACCGGCCAGCCGGATCTCCACATGATCCGGGCGCGTCTCCACGGCGAGGGCCTCGATCGTGTCCTCGATGGGCCGCCCCAGCCTCTCGCCGTCCGCCATGGCCTGAGACACAGAGCGTGGCGGAGGCAACAACCCCAGAGACAGCAGGCCCTCCAGCACCGATCGGAGGTTCCTCGTGGAGGAGGACCGCCCGCCTTGAATTGCTTTCTGCGCGAACGACAGCAACTGGTCCTGCCCCAGTAGGGCCTCTGGGTGTTCGAAGACCACCTCCATCGCGAGTCGGCTCACGAAGTCCGCAGCGAGCTGTCGATCCGGCGTGCCCGCCGCGGGCAGGGCATCGAGGAAGCCAGCCACCCATCCATCGGGGAACCCGTCAGGCGAAGGGTCACCGGGCATGCTGGGGATGTCGGGCCGATCGGGAGCGATCGCCAGCCAAACCCGCTCCATGAGTTCTGGCGAAAAGGGCCGCAGGCGCTCGTGCAATCGGACTCGCACGGCCCGCCCCGAGAGGCCCGCTCGGAGCTCGAGCGCGAGTCGTCCTTCCAGCCCGAGCATCTGTAACCGAAGATCGAAGTCCTTCCGCAACGTCTCGAGGGCCTGAACGACAGGGCTCTCCAGCGGGCTCGCCAGGCTCGGCGAGACCTCGATCGCGACGGGGATCTCCGGTGGTCCTCTTCGGGCCGGCGCACTCATGACGCTACCCGGTCGAGCGTCGGTGCGAATGGCACCTGCTTGAGCACTTGAGCGGAGGCCGCAGATTCGGACTGCGCCAGCACGGGCATGGCGGGGAACCACCGTTCGGTAAGCCGGCGAACGAACCGCCGAAGGTCGTCCCGGACCACGAGGGCCGGTGGCGAATCCGAATTCCCTGAGGCCAGGGAGGTGATGCCCTCTACGAACTCGTTCACGAGATGTTCCTCGGTGGTGGGTACGGCCAGTACGCGCTTGCCGTCACGCTCGTGGACCCACCGCTCGAAGGTGGCCTCCCATTCCGGGGCTAGCCCAAACCTCCTCCGCCTCGGCTCATTCCCGGGAAGCCTCGGCATCAGCGACTCCGACTTTCGGACTCGATCCACGACCTCGTCGACCTCCAGGCCCGAGGGAGAATCGGCGACGGCCCTGCAAATCGCGCCGAGGTCCGTGATCCCAACGCCCTCCCGAACCAATCGCTGGAGCACCTGGACCAACCGAAGCCTGGCCAGGCTGGACGGGAGCGCCCGAGCGATCAACGCCGAGGCGTCTGGATCCCCTGATGAGACCCGCCACTGTTCGACGAGGCCCTGCACCTCCTGGAACCCGAGGTAGGTGTCCAGGTATCGCCTGACTACGGGAGCGACTCCCCGGTCAATCATGTCTTCACCTCGGCCGCGATCGGCCGTTCCCGACGCCAGTGGGATCTCGTGCAGCTTGACGGAGTAGCCCCCAGCGGCCAGCTCGGGGCTCACGCTCGGGCGGATCTGCACCCCGGGGATGCGCACGCCCACATCGGACTCGATCGTGGATCGCATCTGTGGGATGAATGTCTCGATCATCCTCCCGACGAGGGGTGTGTCTTGGCCCTCCCGGAACAGCCCGCGGTCGGCCTCCAAGGTGATGGGGGTGACCAGGGGCAGCATCGGCGCAGAATCGTCCATCTGAACCTCACCATGGGGCCCGGAGCTCCGTCCTTCCCTGCGGTGACGAGCAAGGAGAAGAAGGGCTCGCCCCGCATCCCGGCGGGTCTCCTGTGCACCGATGCCCGCACCGTCGCGCTGGCGGCCCTCCAGTAGTGTTCGAACCTTTCGGTATGTCTCGATCGAGACGGCGCCTCCCGCGCTGAGCATTTCCCTCACGAATTGCGTGCGGGCGTCTGCCACGCCTTCCGTCATCTGCTCCAGCCCGGTCAGGGCGGCCTCGTACTCTCCCTCTCTCCACAACGCGCGGGCGATCTCCAGGCGATACCTGTCGGGATGGCGCGTCAGCCGGTCCGGCACGCCGCCCGCCCGTCTCTCGTCCGCGTCGCGGGCTCGGGAGAAATTCGCCCGAGCACTCGGCCAATCGCCCAGTTCCCTGTAGGCGACGGCCAGGGCCCAAAGGGCATCAGGCCCCGGCGACCCGGCGATGGCTCGACTGTAGGCCTCGAGAGCCTTCAGGCTTCGTGCTCGCTCTCCCAGTGCATGCAGGGGACTCACCACGGCCCAGAGCACGTTGGGATCATCCGAGCGAAGCGCTGCCTCGTACGCCTCGACGGTGGCCCCTCGCAGCCGGTTCCCAAAGGCTGCCTGGTCGTCTCGCGGACCCATCGATCGCAATCTCCCGGCGATGTCCGCGAGCCACCTCGCGTTCTCCGCCTTCAGAGCGCGCCTGCACTCTGCGACGGCCGAAGCCTCAACACCACGCCAGTCTTGCGTCTCGAGCTGCCGCAAGATCTCGTCGGCCTTCAGCCGGTTGCCCTTGCTGAGGGCTTCCGCGCAGAGCTGGAGGTTCAAGCCGAGCTCCTGCCGCGCCCGAAGCTCTAATTGGAAGACTTCGAGCTGTTCTCCGAGCCATCGGAAGAGGGCCGGGGAGCTCTGCGGCTCCTGTTCGACGACCCGGCGCAACAACCGGTCCCGCTCTTCCACGTCGATGGTGGCGTAATTGACCCTCAGCCTGGCGCCCTTGGCCCGAGTGATCGTCGCGTGTCCGTCGCCGAGCCAGTACAACGCCCAGTACGCGCTGGGATCTCGCTCCACAGCTCCGACGATAGTCCGTGCCAGGATACGGTTGTATTTGTCGATCCGCTCTTGGAACTTGAACTCGATCCCCTTCCACCCCGGCACGCGGGCCAGGAAGGAACCGATAGCATCGACGCGCTCAGGCCCGGAGAGCCTGACCAGGTACTCTCGGACCTGATCGGCTCTCCATCGCCGTCGCGCCTGCAGGGGGGACGCCCGCACGGTCTTCAAGGTGACGGTGGGAAGCCTGACGCGATTGATGGCATTCTCGATTCGAGCTTCCATCTCGGAACGGAAGTGCCGGACCAGGTCGAAGTTGTCTTGCCAGAAGTGCTCCTCGACATGGGCGAGTATCTGGCCCGAGGGCGATCGGCGCTTGCCGATGGGAGCGACCAACGCCCAGCCCCACTCGTACAGGGCCTTGACGTGGATGTCGTTAAATTCCCGCTCCCACCGGCCCTCCCGGCGGAGCCGCCACCGCCGCCAAAGCCTCAGTCGACGGGCGAGGATCCGCTCGGGGGTCCGCTTCAGGAGGCGTCCCTTCCACAGCCAGTCATGTGGAAGCAGGTCTCGAAGGAACGTTGCAGCTCGGTTTCGCGCAGCCGTCGCCTCTCGCAGTTGGGCTTGCTGCTCCCGTTTGAAGTCGGCGGTGCTTCTCGCGGCCCCCACTGCTTCGGTGGCTCGATCCTGGGCCTGCTTGCTGGCAAGGTACGCTTCCGCGGCCTGCGTTGCCGTGGAGCCCACAGCCTCCGGTTGGGCAGTCGCCCCCGGCAACTCCGGGGCGACGAACGCGCTCGCATCTATGTCCTTCTCGGTCGCCTGGACGCTGGCGGACCGGGCTCGGCGGATCTGATCGATGCGCTTCCGGCGGAAGACGTCGGCACTCTGTTGTTTCGAGGCGGCGTCCGCAGCTTCCTTCCACATCATCGCCAGCTTCGCCTCGGACCAGTCGGGCTCGATGGCATAGAGCTTCTCGGCGTCTCTCACAGCCTCATCCTGGCCCTCCGGGGTCCCCAGGGTCTTGTTCAGTAGGTAGAGGTTGTGTCGGGGGATGGCGTACGAGGGATCGAGTTCGGCCGACCGGCCGTAGGCCCCGCGAGCCGCCTCCAGGTATCGTTCGTCATTCGACCGCTTGAAGTAGTTGTAGCAAGCCTCGCCGTAGTCGTTGACCACGAACGCCAGAACGGAGTCTCGGACCCGGGGAGGGAGCTCCGGTGAATGGGCGCGGTCCGCATGGAGTCGTTCGACGTCGTCCTTGTAGCGCTCGAACCGCTGCAGGATGGGCCAGCCAGTCCGATAGAAGTAGTAATCGGAGAGTGAGGACCACGAATCAGAGTATCCCTGGGAGACTTCCTGGGCCATGTGCGCAGTCAACGCGCTGGTGAAGTGCGAGTAGGCCTCGGCAAAGTCCCCCAGTTCGGCGGAGATCCGGGCAAGTCCATACTCGATCTCGGCCACGAAGGTCTCACGCTTGATCGCCTTGTAGTCGAGGGCCCGCTCGAAGCTTCGCTCCGCATCCGCGAGCTTCTCTTTCCTCCGATCCTCATCCTGATCCCACGCCAAGAGCCAATGCATGTACCCAAGGTTTGCCCACGCGGCGATGTTGCCGGGGTTCAGGGTCAGCACTCGCTCGTACTCATCGTAGATCCCAGCGGCCACGTCGGCCTCCAGCACGGACCTGGTGCGCCAGAGCATCTCGGCTTCGAGCGCCAGCAAGAACTGCGCACTTTCGAACTCCGAGTCCAGCTCCACCGCACGCTGGAACCGCAGCAGCCGGGATCTGGTTCGTGTCTCGATCTGCCCCTCGACGTACACGAACCTGGCGTCCTCCGTGGCATGAGAGGGGAGAAGCTGGCGCGCGAAATCGAGATCCCTCTCGGCCTTCCTGGCTGACCCGAGATGAACCCACGCTAAAGCTCGGGTGACATAGGCATCGAACCGCACGGCGCGGACCCCGTCAACGTCCTGGGGCAGCCACTTCAGCTTCTTGATCGCGTCCTCAGTCACGGGACGGGTCTCGAAGATTGGGTTGATCCGGTATCCAGACAGCCCAGCAAGGATTCGCCTGTCCATCAGGACGTTCGCGTAGCCGATCCGAGCTCGAGCCAACATGACGTCGGTCTTGGCCATGCGCCTGAACACGAATGAACCGAGATATCGAACCCAGCGCCAGAGAATCGACCCGATCCGTCTCACGAACTCGGCGGGCCTTCGGATCCACGAGGTCGGCCAGGGGCGTCCGGCCGGGTCGTAGAGTTTGATGGCCTGGTCGTACAGCCGCTGCGCCTCGTCGTAGGCCACGAGCGTGTTCGAGCGCGCGTAATCCCGGGCTTCATGGAAGTACGCCGTGGCCCGAAGGTAGCTCGTTGGGAGGAGGTCGATCTTGTGCTTGACGTCCCGCCCGATCTGCCGGTAGATCTCGGTCGCAATGCTGAAGTAGACGCGCTCCAAGAGCTTCTCGTACTGCTCGGTGTCGAGGGGATGCGGCTCCGTGAGCCTGCGGGAAGAATCCTGCTCCTCGAAGGCGGGATTCAGCCTGAACGTGACGGTGTGGGCGAGCGTCTCCGCTGAGCCTTTCGGTCCGATCCGGACCCGGGGGACGACCTCGATGATCCACCGGCCTTTGGTGTCGACGCGCCGTCCGTAGTGGCCGCTGATGTTGATGTGCGACTCGTACCGGACGGGCGGTGCCCCGCGCTTCTGCTCCCCAGACTTCTCGTCGTCGGATGATCCGGTAGTGCTCCCATCGCCCTCGAGCAGCGAGAGCCGTCGGATCCTTTCGTTCAGCTTGGTCGACAAGTGGTGCCGCAGCCACACTAGGTACGGCTCCTTCGACGTGACCGCGGCGAAGTCCTCGACGCCGAACGTGTAGCGGAAGGGAGCCTCTGACTCCTTCAGCCAGAAGCGTCGCCAGCTGATGGTGAAGACCGATAAAAGGAAGATGCCCAGCGCGACCAGGAAGGGCCACTTGTCGAGCAAGCCGGGCTTCGTCCCAGCGCCGTACAGCAACTTATGCCATTGCTGTGAGGTGAGCGTGTCCCAGAACTTGCTCTCGATGACCACGGCCATCGCCTGCACCACGGCAACGACCACGCCCACCCAACCCAAGGCGCCCAGCCGGCGCTGCCGGCGGAGGCCCTGTTCGATTCCTTCGACCTGCTGCAGCAGATTGGAGGGGGGGAAGAGCGACGGCGTGCTAGGCATACCTATACCCTCCTATATGGGCCCGCTCTCTCCAGAGCTAACACTTGCGCCTCAGAGGAATCGACAACGAAGCACCCACTGTTTCCGATTGGGTAATCCACCCCTCTGTGCCGAGGATGTTGCAGCGCCGCCTGATAGTCAAGGGGTTGCCGGGATGCACTCGGTGTGGGGGTCGCACCGTCCTTGTCTGAGGGTCTTGACCCGGTTCGGTGGACACCTGACCATTGGAGACGAGCGGTCCCCGGAAAGGAGTCCACTTGGCCAGAGCCCCGTACTCAGGATCGGTGAAGAAATCAACACCGTCGAGACGGGCACCCTCGCCTGCCTCGCGGTGGTCGAGGTGGATGCCGGGGCCTACCAGGTCTCCCAGCACGTAAGCCCGGATCCGAACTCCGCCGCCATTGCTGCTTCACCTTCGGCGGCGCGACCCTGGCTGCCCTGTTCGTGCCGAGCCCAGACCATTCGACGTGACTCACCCCGTTCTACTGGAACCCTCGGGGAGTAGGTGTCGGACCCAGACCGCCTAGTATCGGGCGGTGCCTCGCATAAGGCGGTGCGGCCCGGTGACGGAATCACAATGAGAAGGGGAGCAACATGGACGCAGATCTGGTCCTGGAGGGGGGCGGCGTCAAAGGTATCGGGCTGGTGGGGGCGTACTCGATATTGAAGGAGGCGGGCTACGAGTTCCATCGGATCGCCGGAAGCTCGGCGGGAGCCATCGCGGGCGCCCTGATCGCCTCGGGTATGCACCTCGACGACCTGCAAAAGCTGATGCGCGAGGTCGACTACGGAAAGTTCGAGGACAAGGGATTCCTGGACCATCTTGGTTTGGTGGGCAAGGGCTTGTCGCTGCTGTTCGAAAAGGGCATCTATGAGGGGGGCTATTTCCGGCAGTGGATCGAAGGGACCCTGGCCGATCTGGGCGTCAGGAAGTTCGGTGACCTGAGGATCAACGACCCCGGAAGCTCCCTTCCGCCGGACCGACAGTACAAGCTGGTGGTCATGGCATCCGATGTCTCGCGGGGAAGGCTCGCCAAGCTTCCCTGGGACTACGGGGACTACGGCGTCGACCCCGACGAGCAGCTCGTGGCCGACGCCATCCGGGCGTCGATGTCGATCCCGTTCTTCTACGAGCCGGTCCGCATGAAGACCAAAAACGCCCAGGGCAAGGAGATCACCGCCTGGATGGTCGATGGGGGCATGCTGTCGAACTTTCCGGTGGACGTCTTCGACCGCAAGGACGGGAAGCCACCTCGGTGGCCGACCTTCGGGCTGAAGCTGTCGGCCAAGCCGGACTCCGCCATGAATCTCCGGTTCGAGATCCGCGGGGCCCTTGACTTCGCCAGGGCTTTGATCGGCACGATGACCAACTTCTACGACCAGATTCACATCGAGGACGAGGGCATCGTCGCTTGAACGATGTTCGTGGACACGACCGGGGTGAAGGCCACGGACTTCGACCTGGACCAGCCCACGCAAGACCTGCTCTACGAGAACGGGAGGGATGCGGCAACGGGCTTCGTGGCCACCTGGGACTTCGAGGCCTACAAGGAGAAGTACCGGAAGCCTCTCGGGTAAGGGCCGCTCCGTTCCCGTGACGATGCGGTGACGGGACACGGTGTACGCCCGTCTCTACAACCTGGCCCGGATTCGGGGTCGATCGGGTAAGAGGCCAAGGAGGAGTCCCAGCCCCCGGTCAATGAGCAGTCTCACGACGAAGTTCGCCAGCGTTCGAGGGTCCCTGGGGGGACCTGCGCTATATCCGAGATCGAGGCGACTCCGGGACACCCGTCTGAACTACTCAAACGTGCTTCGACCAGGGAAGATGTGTTGCATCTCGTCCCTCAGTCGCCCGCAGGGCGCGGGCCTTGGACGTCTGGGTCACTTCTTTGGTTCTTCCACTTTGGGTGGCGGCTGCCCCGATGCTCGGAAGTTGACGAACTTGTTGAGCAGGGCGAACCAGAATGGAGCTCCCAGCGTGAGCGCAGCGGCCGTGATCAAGAGTCCGGCGATCTTCAGAGGGATCCCCGAGCCGCCCCGCGGCCACCCAGGTCCGCTGCTGTTCCACCCTATGGGGAGTCCGAGATCTCGGATGACACTCACCTCATTCGCCACACATTGGAGTGTTCCGGTCGGCGGAACCGAAGCCTGTCCGGGGGTTGAGACTGGGCAGGGCGACGGGGACGGTGTGGGACCGGATAGAGAGGCGGCCGAAGGCGATGGGGCAACCTGAACGATGTTCTGGGCCGCTGTGGCCACGGTCGCGCGGAGTGTACTGTCCGTGTACAGAGCTCTGGCGAAAACGATCGTGTCGGCGTTGAAGGCCCCCACGATGACCAATCCCCAGATGAGCAACAACACCTTTGTCTTGCGCTTGTACCATCCGGAGACTCTGTCCATCTTGTCGTCGAACCACCGCTCGAGGTCTACCCTCCATTTCTCAAGGTCCTGGTTTGCATTCGTCAAGAATGTCCGAACGCTCTCCCTCAGCTTCTCATCGGGAATGGACTCGAGATTCCCGTTCAGGTCAGCCAGCAGATCACTACTTGATGGCGGGTCCGATCGAGCCCTGACTACTTCGGCACCAGCCATGTGTTCGCTCGCAGCTGTACCATCGACCGCGGCGGTTGCGGACCACAGGTTCGCACCTGCGGCGGCGACCTGGAACAGCTCCGAGTCGATTCGAGCCTTGAACTGTCCGGTGGCTGGAAACCCCAGGTCGGAGACGAGTTGGATCTGAAGCGTTTCGCCCCGCGCGTGTACAGGAATGTCTGCTTTGAGCTGAGTAGACGCGTCGGCAACAAGCGATAGGAGCGTCATGGAGAAGGTCCGCGAGGGGATATAGGAGGGGCCGAACTTTGGCGGGTTTGGCCGCGGGGCTCCCGCCGGCGGGATGGGCGTCGGTCGTCCTTTTTCCGGATGGAGCGCCTGGATCAAGGGGTGGCGAAAGAAGCGGGCCGCCCAGGGGCCGAGAAGGTCGACGATCCCCGACTCCAGGTATTTGGCGCGCCGATGCAGGAAGTGCTCCGCCAGTTCGTTGACACCGGACGTGAGCAGGCTGAAAAGGAAGTAGATGAGTATGAGCCCGATGATCAATTCGATCAGCCCAGTACCGAACATCGTCCACTCCTCCTTGACCGAAGGCGACGAGCATCATCGAAGAGTATCGTCACCGGAACGTCACCGCAGCGTCACCCACTCGAAAGCTTCCGCCTTCTGCGATCGGGGAGCAATCGAGGGAACCATGGCATATAGGGCCGGTCGCATCGCGTCTGTTGGCCGACCGCGCCGATGTGTGTCACGAAGGTCCGGCCGATGGTCAGAGAAGGGTGATCTACGGGCGCAAGAACTCGCGTCCAGCCCCCAGGTCGATGGGGTCCTTGGGACGATCGCCGAATCTCCACAGTCGCAATCTGCCACCCCGCTTTGGGGGCACCATGAGCGCCATGGAGCCGAGCGGCTGTGGAGGGACGCCATCGTCAATAGCGCACGTGTAATGGATGCCAAGATCGTGGTCGAGCTTCCGCCGGCCTCGGTTGGCCGCGATTGGCTGGAGGGCCTCTCTGATCGCCTCCACAGCCAAATGGTGAGGAAACCCGTATCTGCCGTTCCCCCCGGTGGAGGAGATGAACGACAACTTCGGTGAGATGCGCTCTACCAGCTCGATGTTGAGCCCATGCTTGGATGCGTGATGCGGCACTTTGAATATCTGGGCCCGAAACGGATCAGCTCCGAGGGCTATATGCAGCTCTCGGGCCAGGGCATCTCCCCGTCGCTGTAGTTGTGGAAAGTCCAAGATTGCCTGGGCCCACGACGTGGTTTGCGCGTCCGCGCCGAGAATCAAGCACCAGGGATCTCCAAGCTGTAGGTCATGACGGTTCTCCCCATCCTGAGCGATCCTGGCGGCCGGGAACTCCAGTCGCAGGGCGACTGACGCGTCGTTAATCTGAGTGCCATAGGAGTCGAACCGGTTCCGGAGGACAATGCCGGGGGATAGAGCCGTGATCTTCACCTTACCGAGGAATCGGTTGGTTCCGCTCGTGGGCTGGAGGTGCTGGATACCGGCATCCTCCACCGCCCGCATGGTCTCGATGTACCGGGCGCTCGGATGGTAATAGCCCGGCTCCCAGTACTCGCCGATGGAAGTGCGGAAGCGATCCAAGAACTCGGCCATCCCTCCGATGTGGTCGTCGTGCGGATGGGTGCCAACGACGATCGGGAAGAGCCGTCTATCGGGCGGCTCACGAAGCAGTCCGTGCTTGTCATCGGCCAGCGACTCGATAAGACGAGGAAGCTTGGACGTCGTGGCCACATCGATCACGAGGGCCCGGCGCGTTCCGTCCTCCTCTGCGGGGAGAAGGACGAGCTGCGAATCGCCGTCACCGACATTCAGCAGGAAGTAGATCAATGAGTCGGGCGCGACCGTGGCCGCCGACACGAAGTTCCCCTCCCTCAGTCGCTCGGCTGGCACCGAAGAGGGCCGCGAAGTGCCACCGTTCTCGGACTTCGCCTTCACCATCAGGCCACGCTCCTCATGAGGACTCCGTTAGGCCCAAGTCTTCAGCTCTTTTCTGCTCCCAGAGCTCGGCGACGGAAGCGTAGTAAGCGAGCTTTGCCAACTCTCGTGCGTTAGCACTGATGTCGTAGATCGATCCGGGAATCCACCGGCTGAGCGGTTTCCTCCACAGGGTAGCCGAGGTTAGGCGGACTTGAGCGGCGAGCGTCGTGCCGATAAGCAGTGGACGGGAGTCCGGATCGCCGGCTCCTTCTGGTGGAACGAATGGGAGACCATGATCGTGGAGGAACTCGCAAAGGATCTCGTCATGCACAGCAACGTGAGTTGGATCGTCCTCGACATCGAAACGCAGGCGCCCTCGGGAATCGGCTGCGGGCCATGGGGAAAGCGACAAACCAACAATTCCCCCAACGATTTCATCCACCACGATGTACGTGAGGGTTGTTACGTCGAGTCCCTTTCCCGAGAGAGCAGGTGCAAGCCATGGCCGACGGTCTTCCTTCGGAGGAGAGGGTGCAGCGGGAAGCCAGCTCACTACAGGGCTCTCCATGAAGGGAGGGTCTGAGGCAACAACGAGCGGTGATAGCGAGAGAGCGTCGCTCCCGCCAACCACCACCCTCTGTAAACCAGACGCTCGCAAACCTCCACAGGGAACTTCGCGAACGATGTGTGGACCTCGGCGAGCTCGACCCGCCACTCGGGGTGCTCGGGGCGCCCACTACTCCACTCGGGGGTCGCATCAAGCCTCGTGGCCAGCCCGAACAGGACCCCCAATCTGCCCCACGGAGGAGGGGGCTCTCCCTTCGCGGTGGCGTCTTCTGTAGCCCGGAACCGCTCGACCATTGACCGCATACGAAGCGCCGTGGTTTGGCGATAGAGGAGGCCGTTCGCTCGTTGAAGATCCCTGATGATTGGGATGCCTCCGTAGGCCCCGGTCCGAAACACTCCGCCTGCGTTCAGAGCAACCACGCAGACAGCCGGTAGATCGTCCAAAGGTTCGAGCCCCATGTTGTCGTACGCGCCGCCATCCAAGAGCTTGGCGGTACGTCCGCGTGCGCACGGGAAGGACACGCCCTTGACGACGAAAGGCGCGAAGGCGCCTGGGACGGCGGCCGACGAAGCCACCGCATCGGCAACCCTGAGACCGGTTCCCTTCGTACTCGCGTGGCCAAGCACCCAGTCCCCTAATACATCAGGCTCAAATGTGAAACGTACCCCTGTAGTTACGTTCGCGGCGTTGAAGATGAAGCGACAGGTCGACGGCAGTTCCTCCAACAGGAGATCCTTGAAGAACCAGCGGTTCAGTTCGTCCGCCAGGAGATTCGTTCGTGTAAGCGGCCCAAGCGTCCGCCACACATTCCTGATGAGCTTCGACGTGAGCGACTTCGTACTCACGGCTCGGATCGCGGGACGGATAACACTCTCATCGACAGACTGGGGGCTGAACCCCTCGGCCTCCAGATCTCGATAGGCACAGGCGAAGAGCCCATGGGCGACAGAACCACCCGACACCGATGAGACGTACCGAACTTGCTGCAGAACACCGGCGTCCGCCATGAACCGAAGGACTCCCAAACCACTGAGAGTGGCTCTAAACCCCCCGCCCGAGAACGCCAGGGCAAGGGCAGGTTCCCGGGGGGGCGGCGGTAGAAGGCCTCGGGCGGGTGGCGTTTCTGAGCAGGGCTCAATGAGGTCATTGGACGCACTCCCGATCGCCGGCGAGTCAAGTGGCGAACGGGACTTCATGTCTGGGACCCTATATCTGCCGGGTGGGGAGGACAAAATGCTTCTGGCTGCCGATCGTCACCGCTCCGTCACCGGGCTCCTGTGCGGTCCAGGCGGGAGGCCCAGCCTCAGCAGACTTGACTCGTGAGCAGCTGCGCCTACCCGAGGTCGCCGTCCACCGTCAGCTGATCTCCTGGGTGAATGAGATCCGTCTTTAATTCATTCAGGCCCTTGAGCTCGCTAACGGAGAGGCCATGCTTGGTCGCGATCGACCAGAGCGTGTCGCCGGGCTGGACCACGTAGATCTCTGGTGCGGCCTTGGGCCTCGCAGCGCTTCCGGGTGCGGGCTTGGGCTTTCGTTTCCTGTTCTCCTTCCGGGCCAGTTCGAGGATGGCCTTTTGAACGCGCCGCCGGTAGGCCCTCATGTCGACAGGCTTCGGGTCGATCTTCCGTGTCGGTGCCCACTCTTTGTGCCCGCAGAGCCATTCGGGCTTGCGCCTGAGGCCGAGCAACAAAGTCGCGAAGACGACTGCACAGCAATCGAGGAGTTCCTCGCTCCAGGGCTCGCCCACCCCGTCGTTCTCAACCTCGACCCCCGCCGTGTACTGGTTGCCGGAGTCCTTAGGGATGTTCCGCCATGGTCCGCCGAAACCGGCATGGTTCGCTCGGCCTGCGGCAATCACGAAGACCGTTCCATCCCGCCCGACCATGACGTTGCATAGTGGCCCTGGCAGGTCTGACCGACCCTTCACGCAGATCCCAAGGGCAGGGGCAGGGCCGGCCTTCCGGCTCGAGGCGGTGTGGTGGAAAACCACCCCCCGCGGGGCGAACGAATAGGGTCGCCCTGCCGTCCTCCAGCCTTTGACCTCCTTCACCCGAAGCCCGCTCCGGCGAAAGGCTTCAGCCATCCAGGTCAACGGGAAATCGCCCACCACTCGACCTCCGTGTTATTGGTCCTCGAACTGGACGTCGTCAGCCGGGACCGCTTCGGCGTCCTTCAGGTCCGTGAGCTTTCCCTCTTCGGTCGCCTCCGGGGAAGTGTCCGGCGCCAAGGCTTCGGCATCCTCCTCGATCAAGTCCAAGTCCTCGTCATCTTGGCCCTGGGCGGGGGGGGTGTCGTTCTTCTGTTCGCTCATCCCGTGTCCCCTCTTCATGCGACCAGCTCTTCGGACAGAATTGCGACTCGCTCTGGCAACGGCCTTTATCTTGTAGGAGGGGGTCCCTGCGGTCAACTTGCTGACTTTGCCGGCTGAGGGACCGAAGGGTGGGGGAATGAGCAAGGACGATGTCGCCGCGGAGCAGGATCGCCTGGCTGGGGCCGTCGCCGGCCGATCAGGGCTGCCGGTCGTGGGCCTGACACGGGGGACTGATGGCGCCTGGAGCGGTCGCCTCTGGGTCCGGGAGGCGCCCCGTTCCTATCGGCGGCTTTGGACCCGGACCGTTCGGGTCGTGGGCAGGGAGCTCCGCATCATCTACCACCCGTCCGACCCGCCCCCGCCGGTCACGGACCGTCAGGTGGCCACCCTAAGTGTCTGGGGCCAGCGCGCTCAGGACGATTTGGTGAGAGCCCGGATCGGCATTGTGGGCCTGGGCAGCGTGGGCAGCCTCGTCGCCGAGGCCCTCAGCCGGGTCGGCCTCTTTCGGCTGACCTACCTGGACTTCGACATGCTCGAGGAACGCAACCTCGACCGCACCCACGGCGCCACCGCCGCGGATGTCCTGGCGCAGCTCTCCAAAGTTCAGGTCGCTGCCCGTTCCACCGGCCTTAGCCACACGGCCGATCAGCTCGACCTCCAGGTCGTCTCCCAGAGCCTGCTCACCCCCGAGGGCCTTGCCGCGGCCCTCGACTGTGACGTCCTGGTCTGTTGCGTGGATCGGCCGTGGCCTCGGTTCCTCCTCAACGTCATCGCCTACAGCCATCTCATCCCAGTCGTCGACGGCGGCATCACCGCCCGGGTCAAGCCAGACGGCACCCCCCTCCACATCGACTGGCGGATCCACACCGTCGGCCCGGAGAACGCCTGCATGGTCTGTCTCGGCGCACTGCGCCGCAGCGATGTCAGTCTCGACATGGAAGGCAAACTGGACGACCCGGACTACATCGCAGGCCTGAGCGAGGAGGACAAAGTCTACTTCTCGCGGCGTAACGTCTTCCCGTTCAGCATGTCCGTTGCGGCCCACGAGGTCCTACAGATCGTGGGCTTGAACACCCGGCAGGTCCGCATCGGGGGCGTCGGCCCCCAGATGTACCACTGCTATCCCGGGAAGATGGAGATCCTCGATCCCACGTGTGAGCAGGACTGCGAGTTCCGCGCGCTCACGGCAACCGCTTCCGACCTCGCCTCGAATCTGCCTCGAGGCTAGCCAGTCGCCACGCCTTCGGCTGCCAACGAGGGAGGCGGCTGGCTTGGCCGATCACGTCTGGCGCTTGACGGGCGGTGAGCAACGGTTTTGTGCGTGGCTCGATTCAATAGGAGGACCTGACTGTAATGGCTGGGCCGGGCAAAACCCGCGCATCCGCGCATGTCAGAGCCTCTCTTGTGGAGTCTCGGTACCCGTGTCTCGGAATGGCTCCGGTACCTATGCGACGACGTCGCCCTCTGCCTGCATATCCTGATAGATGCCGCCGGGGGGCCAAGTGCTTAGGGGTCTTAAGCATGAACCCATGCGAGCCGTGACGCACCCCCGGATAGGGCACCCAGTACCCGCCGGGGCCTCCCTGCTCGGCCCGGGCGGGTCCTGCGACCAGGCTGAGGCTTGGTGAGGTTTGAGCTCCGTCCAACCTTCTGAGGGAGCGTCACGCTGGGATCAAGGTGCGCAGAATGGCGCGCGTACCACCGTCTCGAGCGTCCCCAGTGAGCACCATTGTCCACCACCGAGGCACGCATTTCCGCAGGTCGAGGGCAGTTTTATGAAGACCCCGTCCCCCCGCGAACGAGCCCTGGCTCTTGCCCCCGTAATCAGGGCCGATCTACTCTCGGCCTTTGTCGATACCGGGCGGCACCGTTCGTCGTTACTGGGATGGTCCCCGATTGGGACCTAGACGAAGGAGGGTGGACGGTATGGCGAAGTACCTGCTGCTCTACGGCGGTGGCCGCATGCCCGAGACGGACCAGGAACGGGCCCAGGTGATGAAGGCCTGGGAGGGCTGGTTCACGAAGCTTGGCCCGGCAGTTGCCGATCCGGGCAACCCGTTCACGCCAGCCGTGAAGAAGATCGCGGGCAGCGGCTCGGTAAGCGACGCGAAACCGACGGCGAGCGGCTACTCGATCCTGGAGGCCGACTCCCTCGATCAGGCGACGAAGCTCGCCAAGGAGTGCCCTGTCTTGCAGGGCGGCGCAGACATCACGGTATTCGAGACCTTTGAAGTGATGTAGCGGAGCTTGGGGGCTCTCTCGTGAGGGCCCCCAGGCATCTCCATCGACATACACCTTTCCAGTGGCCGGGCTCCAAGTGTTGTTCAGACTCGAGGGAGGAAGGGAGGAGCAAGCAGTGGGACGCGAGCTCTACCGAGACCAGTTTGGAGCCATCATCCACTCGTCCGAACAGGGAGTGTTGGAGCTGGAGTGGTTTGAGGAGTCGCGGAGCATGACGGACGAGGATTTCATGGGATCAATGGCCCAGTATGCGGCCTTAGCCGAGGAGCATCGGACGCCGAACATGCTCGTGGACGTCACGAGATTCAGGCACTCCCCAGGCGAACAGGTGCCCCGGTGGCGTGACGACCACATCATCCCCCGTTACAACGCGGCGGGGGTAAGGAAGTTCGCATTTCTGGTTCCGCGGGGAGCGCCCGGCACGGTGGAGAGCGGTCACGAGCCGGAGAAGGAGCCTCCGGGCACATTCCCCACCGGGTACTTCGAGGATCGCGAACACATCTTTGAGTGGTTCGGCTCGTAGCCGGCTACGTTCTTGAAGTCCCGTCCGCCGGTCTATGTTCAGCTCCGTTACGCAGTAGCGCTATCCGGGTCGAAGAATCATCAGTGGCCCGTTGCACGGCAGCGTAGCGACCCCTATCTTGCGTGACACAACGAGCATTCCGCTGCCACGTGCAGACAGGAGGTGCCATGAACAAGATCAACCTCGATGAGAAGCTCTCGCTGTTCGACGAGCACTGGAGCCCCAAGGTCGTCGCCAATCTCAACAACTACGACATCCAGGTCGCCAAGGCCAAAGGTGAGTTCGTGTGGCACAAGCATGACGACACAGATGAGTTCTTCCTCGTGCTCAATGGTCGGCTCACGATTCAGATGCGGGAAGGCTCCCTTGACCTCGGCCCGGGCGAACTGCTCGTCGTTCCGAAAGGAGTGGAGCACTGCCCTCGCGCCGACGACGTCGTACAGGTTCTCCTGATCGAGCCACGCGGGACAGTGAACACGGGGGATGCAGGAGGCGAACTGACGACGGTTAAGGAGCGTATCTAGCGTGCACGTGCCTCAGTCCGTGGCGCCCGGACAAGCCCCGCTCGTGCATGCTCATTGCCTTGGAGAGCATGAAACGGCAAGCCGTCGGTGCACCCAACTGGACAGAAGTCGAAGAAATATCCGCAGGTAGAAGGTCATCTCCTGCGTCTGAGCGCCCGCCACGCGAAGCTTCGCCGCGACGATTACCGAAGAGACGCCCGCCCGTAGGCGTCGAGACGGACTTCCTCCGACCGAGACGAGGAGTCCGAGGCGGACGATCGTCACGAGTATGAGCCGAGGCTACCGGTCGGCCCTCCACGATTCCTCCCTGTTCACGCCCCATCAGAGACGGGAGCTCTGTGGCTACGTTGGTCCCGTGAGGAGGGGGTCAGTGGCCTCCTATCCGGGCTCCCGACTCCTTCTAGCGTCGGTTGTGGGTGATTGCGATGGTTGAGGTGCAGGGCGAGACCCCTGGACTTTCAGGAGATGTGTTGAATGAGCAGGCCATCGACAGGACTCCGGCGAGTACCAGCGACGGGCGGCGTCACGTCGGTGGCAGGAGGCGTCGCCGCCCTGCTCGCGACGTCGCTCCTCCTCGTCGGCATCGCGGCGCTCGTGCTTGGACTGCCCGGTCTGAAGCTCCGCACATGGCTCGTCGTCCTGCTTCAGATCACCGCCGGGATCGGGACGTTGCCTGCCGGCCCGCTTCGCGTCTTCAATCCACTTGACGTCGTGCTGCTCGTGCTTACGGCCGCGGCGATCCTGGGCATCTGGCAGATGCTGCCGCGCGTCAGCCGCGCGTGGCTCTACCTCAGCGTCGGACTCCCGCTCGCCGGGATCGTTCTTCTGCTCGCCACCCATATCGCCGGACGCTCGTCCCTGATGGGCGCCGGGTTCGTGGTCTCGCTCGTGATGCTCCGAGACCGAGATCTCAGGCGTCTGGGCATGCTCGGGGTGGTCGCGAACGCGATCCTGTTCGTCGGCGACCTCGGCACCGGAGATTCGACGCAGCCGTTGGTTGCGGTCGTGGTGGCCGTTGTTACCTCCTGCTGCTCGCGTGGTTCGCGCTGATCGCGGTGCGGCTTCTCGGCTCGTCCAGACGCGCTCCACCGGACGCTCCGCGTGTGGCCTGAGCCAGGGGCGGCGCCCGGATCCGGCAGGCTCGAGATGCTGAAGCGCAAACAAGATGGTGGGGCGCTAGGTCGTGATCGCGGCGGCCGCGCTGCTCCTGGCCGTCAGCCCCTATACGTCCTCATGGGAAGGCCCGAACGCCCCTGCGCTTCACAACCCGGCCACCTTCACCGACCACCGCAAGTTCCCGCAAACGGAACGTCTACATTGCATGGCCAGGGCGATGACGCATTTGCCTCCGGCCGAACGCCCAAGTGATCCAAACGGCAATGCTCGCCGGGATGAACGCGAGCAGGGCTTCGTCGCGTGACAGGCCGTCGATGTTCGGCTGCAGTTCCCCCTCCGTCGCCGAACCGAACCACACCTCGCTGATGAGCAGGCCGGCGATGAAGAACGTGCCAGCCGCGATCAGCCAGAGCCAGTGCGTCGTTGACCTCCACATGACGAGCTGCGCGATGAGGCCGAAGCCGAGCGAGTACGCCGCGAGCACTCCGAGGCCTTGGAGTCCAATGTCCCAATGCACGGTCAACACCTCCCACGATTGGTCTATCGCACGGCGGACCCCTCCATTAGGGTCCTTTGACCCACGAGTGGGGGGCCGGGCGTCGTCCTTCGTCGAGCCCGGCACGGCGGCGAGGCCCGTCGGATTGACCACCCGCCCGCTATCCCCGGCGCCCCGCCCGGGCTTGCGCCCCAGCGCCGGGCGTTTCCTTACTGCGATGCTTCACGCGCGATCTGCTCGAGAGTCGACGCGTTACGGGTCGGACCGTATCGCATGGTCCGCGCGAGGTACCGTCACCTGGAACGATCCGGGCAGCGGGCGCCAGCCAGTGCTCAGGGTCGAGGGTTGACGCCGCGCTTTGGCGGAACCGGAGCGGCGAGTCGATGGGGAGGGATCGGGGAGGACCCAACGCTCCCTGTCCGCTCCTCCAAAGCTCTCCGAAAACTCCTCGGTGCCCCCGGCAAGAATCGAACCTGCGACACAGGGTTTAGGAAACCGTTGCTGCGGAGCCGGGCCAAGGCGCGATGCATGTTGAGAGGGTTGAGATGACCCACCCTCCGTATCGACCCGTAGCCCACAGCCAGTAACGAATTGACCGGCTGTACCGATATAGAGGGTGAGAACGAACGGGGGCGGGTGCGCGCGATCGGCGGGCGGACCAAGAGGGCACACTTCCCAAGCCGCGCGCGAGACCTCGCCATTGGGCGGAGGGTTCGTGGTGAGCGGAGGCCAAGTGGAGGCCAGGGTCGCCTGTACCTGGTGCGGTCTCTTCTCCCCGCCGGGCTTCTGCGACTCATGCGGTTCTCCACTGCCCGCCGTGGGTCTGCAAGCGGAAGACGAGGACCAGGCCCCATGGTCATCTGAGACAGCGCCGAGCCCCATCGTCTCCGCTCCTGCCGGCCCTCCGGTCGGCGAGGCACCTCTCACCGAGCCAGTTCCCCTGCTCCCGGTGGGGCCATATGAGCAGGTCTGGGAGGCGGGTGAGACGTTCGCCCCGGCGGAGGACCCGGCTCCTCTCGTCGAGGCGCAACCCGAGCCTGAGCCGACCGGGACCCCCGAGCTGGCCGCGCCGAACGAGCCGACGGAAGCGTTCGACCCGCAGCCTGAACCGCCCACCGCGGACGAGGCTCCTCTGCGCTCCCTCCCGGCACCGGTCGATGAGGTCGCTCCCGGTCACGACGAGGAAACCGCGCCGATCTCGCCACTGCCCCCGATTCCGGTCGACGAGAAACGGGCCACGCCATCAGACGGGGTGCCCGAAGCTGAAGACCCAAAGGGCCCTCGTTGCCCCTCCTGCGGCCGGGCAGGCAGGGGCGGTCTTTGCGAGACGTGCCGCGAAGCACTCAAGGAACTGAGTGGCCTGAGCCGGTAGGCGGTCGTCAGTCCAGCCTCTCCAGAAATCCTTTCAAGAGAGAGGAAGGCTCGGAGAGCGCTTCTCGCCGCAGGATATAGTGAAGATCCGGCTCAGAGGTCATCTTGACCAGCCCGGCCGATCTCAACGCGACGAGGTGATGGTGGACCGTTGACCTCGGCATTCCCAGCAATTCGGTCAGCTCCTGGAGCGTCGAATCCTTCCGGGAAAGAGCCCTCAGGATCCGCAGCCGCTTCTCGTCGGCGATCGCTTTGACCAATCGGACGAGCTGTGGGGGAGGCGCCCCGATATCTTGCTCCAAGCTCTCGTCCGCCAACGGGTAGCACCAGATTCCCAGTTCACCGCGCCGAATGAAGACGTTCCACGGTCGGAGGGCGAACTGCGGGACGAGCCTGATCTCGGTGAGGCCCGGCATCGGTTGGGGGATGATGCCGGTGGCCAGCTCGATCGCGCGCTCCGGGGCGGTAGTGTCCAGGAGCAGTTGCTTCGCTTTCGCATCGCGTTCCAGGGCCGGCATCAGTCGCTTTTCGTGCTCTTCGAAGAATTCCTGATTCCATCCCTGCACTACTCGCATGACCAGGGACTTGGTCGTTTTCGCGTCGAGGGACAGGAGGGGTCCCAATCGCCTGGCCTCCCCGTCGAAATACATCTGATGCTGCAGCAGCGCCCTGATCGCGGCCAGGTCTCCCCCGACAGCGCGGTCGATGAGCTCTCGGTCCACCCCCGTGGACTGCGAGGGGAGGTAATAGCCAAGCAGATGCCGCCGCAGTTCGGTGGCAGAGAGACGCCTGATATGAGCGATCAGGCTCGCCGCTGAGCGCGTCGAGGCGGTTTCCAGCGCCAAGGGGACGAGGTGCAGCCACATCTTGCCGCCGCCACCGCCGAGCTCGTCCCAGGCCTGTTTGAAATCCGGGGAAAGCGAACTCTCGACCTGCCGAAACCAGGCGGTGCCCGCGTCGAGCACGGGCCACTGCTCGGATGACCCGAGGGCAGCGAGGGAGATGAGGAACTCAAACGAGGCCCCCTCCTCGATCCGGACGGTCAGGCGCGTGTCGCTCCCGCCGAGGTCGATCAGCCGCATGCCCCACCTCCTCCCTGCGGCCACTCAGGGTAATGGACGGGGATCGAGGGCAGCTGGCTGAGAGCTTCTCCCGGAATCTTGCGGGTGTCCAATCTAGATGGGATGTATCCAACGTATCTTACCAGGGATGGACCTCGAGATTCGAGACGTGCCCCGTCTTTGTAGGTGGAAGTTACCTCATGGCTCCCTCCCTGGAGAGAGGCCGGGACTCGGCCGCAGGGTTCGACCACGAGCCCCGGGCCTCCGACCAGTGCAGGCAGGAGATCGAGAGACCGGGTCTGGCGGGAGGCCGCCGGACCCGGCCTTCGGTTGGTGGCCATGGAGGCACTTGCCGGAAGGAGCGATATGTATCGATACATCATTCGCCGGTTGATCTTCGCCATCCCGGTCCTGCTGGTGTCGAGCGTCCTGGTGTTCGCGGTGGTCCGCAGCACCTTCGACCCGCTGGGCGGGGCCGTCATCAATCCTCGCGTCAGCCCAGCGGACATCCTTCGGGTCAAGCACGAGCTCGGGCTGGACAGGTCGCCCATGGAGCAATACCTGACCTGGCTGGCCAAGTTCGTCCGCGCCGACTGGGGCAAGTCCCTACTGTCCAACCGGCCGGTCTATCCGGACATCAGATCCGCGATGGCGAACACGGTCGTGCTGGGCGGGATCGGCGTGGTGTTCTCCCTCCTGGTCGGGGTGGGGATCGGCGTGTATTCGGCCCTGCGCCAGTACTCCTGGTTCGACCACTTCTCCACGAGCGTGGCCTTCGTGGGGCTGTCCATGCCGAACTTCTGGTTTGCCCTGCTGCTGCAGATCTTCTTCGGCATCTACATCAGCAAGTGGTTCCATCTGACCTCGCCGATCTTCTACACGGCGGGGATCACCGCGCCGGGAAGTTCGGGGTTCGACGCGTTGGACCGGCTCCGGCACTTGGTCTTACCGATGCTGGTCCTGTCGGTCCAGATCATCGCGGTGTACTCGCGATACATGCGGGCCAGCATGCTCGAGGTCCTGCACAGCGACTACCTGCGCACGGCCCGGGCCAAGGGCTTGAAGGAGAGGCGGGTCATCGTCCGGCACGCCATGCGCAACGCCCTCGTTCCTCTCACCACGCAGGTGGCCATCGATGTTGGGGCCATAGCCGGCGGACTGATCATCACCGAGGCCATCTTCGAGTACCCGGGGATGGGCCGGTACTTCGTGGACGCATTGTTCCGAGGGGACTATCAACAGATCCTGCCCTGGATGATGGTGGCGGTCTTCTTCGTGATCACGTTCAACTTGGTGGCCGACATCCTGTACGCCGTCCTGGACCCGAGGGTCCGCTATGCCTAACCAGGACCAGATCGAGCGTGTCCCCGCCGCCACTCAGCCCCTTCCTGTGGAGATCGAGGCCACCGCGCCGGCGTTCGTGGTGGCAGACCTCGAGCGGGTGCTCACCACGCGCCAGCTCGCTTGGCGCCGCTTCAAGCGGCACAAGATCGCCATCGCCAGCCTCATCGTCCTCCTCGTCCTCGGACTGGCGACCCTGCTGGTGCCTCTGATTTCCCAGTACGACGTCGCGCAGTTGAACCTGACCCACCGCCTGGAGGGCCCTGGCGGAGGCCACTGGCTGGGCACCGATGTCCTGGGCCGAGACGAGTTCACGCGTGTCTTGTACGGGGGGAGGATCTCTCTTCTCGTCGGCGTATCGGTCGCGTTCACGGCAGGGCTGATCGGGGCCGTGGTGGGGGCCATCGCCGGCTACTACGGACGGTGGGTGGACAACATTCTGATGCGGGTGACCGACCTGTTCCTGGCCATCCCGTTCCTGGTCGTGCTGCTCATCGGGGCCCAGTTCCTGGCGAAGTTCCTCCCAGGCGGGAGCCTCTTCCACACGGTCCTGATCCTCTCGCTGTTCTTCTGGATGCCGAACGCCCGCATCGTGCGAGGCATGTTCTTGTCGTTGAAGGAGAAGGAGTTCGTGGAGGCCGCACGGGCCTCTGGGGCGACAGACTCCCGGATCATCTTCTACCACATGCTTCCCAACGCCATGGGCCCGATCATCGTGAACGCCACCTTGGGCGTCGCGGCGGCCATCCTGACCGAGTCGGCCCTCTCCTTCCTGGGCTTCGGGGTCCAGCCCCCTACTCCCACCTGGGGCAACCTCCTGAACGACGCCCGGGGACTGATCAAGATCTCTCCCGGCCTCACCTGGTTCCCGGGGCTGGCCATCTTGCTGTCCGTGCTATGCGTGAACTTCTTCGGAGACGGCCTGCGAGATGCCTTGGACCCACATCAGAAGCTGGGAGCCTCGGGCTGATGGCGTGCACCGGGCCCGAGGCCCGACAGTTCGACTTCTGGATCGGCGAGTGGGAGTGCACGTGGGAGGGCGGCGGGCGAGGTTCGAACAGCGTTCGCGCCGTCTTGGACGGCTGCGTGATCGAAGAGCAATTCGACGCGCGTCCCACTGGGGATCTCCGAGGGATGAGCCTGTCCATCTACAGCCCGGTGCTCGGCAGGTGGCGGCAGACGTGGGTGGACAACGACGGCAACTACTTCGATCTGGTCGGCGGCATGGAGGACGGGAGGATGATCCTGGCCTGTGACGAGACCGGCACGACGGCCAGGCTGCGGATGGTCTTCTCCAACGTGGAGCAGGACAGCTTCGACTGGCAGTGGGAGCGTTCGGAGGGCTCCGGCCGCACCTGGAAGCCACTGTGGCAGATCCGCTACCGTCGCAAGGCGGATCAGGCCTCATGAGGGCGTTCCCCCGACGGCGGAACGGCCGGACTAGAGCGTTCGAACGAAGGGGTTCCAGCCTTTCGGCCGTGGGCCGCCCTCGCCGGGTGACCCATCATCGGGGCCATATGGATGAGCAGCCGAGAGCCGTCGCAGTGCAGTCTCGGAGGTCGGCCGCCTGGGTCGACGAAGTCTGGCCGCAGAGTTCGGTCCTCCCGCAAGCGGCACCGCCGGCCCGCCGTCCAGGTGCAGTCCGTGTCCCGGCGTTGGCGCCTGTCCCGCCGAAGCCCCCTGCTCGCCCAGTGGCGGAGGAGCCCCGGATCCAACCGGACCGAGCTCTCGTGGTGCTCGAGGAGCGGCGCGGATGCGGCGATGGCCGGTGGTGCCGGAAGTGCCGCCAGGAGATCCGGGATGAAGCCCTTCGTTGGATTCGCGAACTCAATGCTCCACCGGAGTGGGGGCAATCGCCAGGGACGGTGCCGTACCGCCCCTGGCACGCGGACCTGCTGCTCGGCGACTCCTGACCGGAGTCTCCTGGTCAGCGGTCGATCAGGTCGTGGGTCTCGCCGAAGATCAGCTCGCGGACGTGCCCTGACTCCAGGAACGATCGCGGGAAGCCGAGGTCGATCGGACTCGCCTCGGACAGCCGGTCGAGCTGCTCCTGCGTGAGTTCGAAGTCAAGGCACCCCACGTTGTCCTTCAGCTGCGTCTCGGTCCGGGTCCCGATGATCGGGATGATCGTCCCTCGCTGCTGGCGGACCCAGTTGATCGCCACCTGGGCCGGTGACCGGCCGATCTCCTCGGCCAGCCCCACCACGGCGTCCCCGAGGGCCATGAGGCGTTTTCCGACCGACCGGTTCCGGCGTGGCTCGCCGGTCTTCCGCCGGTATTTCCCGGTGAGCGCTCCCTCCTCGAGGGATCCCCACACTGTGGTCGCGAGCTGCAGCTCCCTCGCCATGGGCAACAGTTCCCGCTCCGGCGAGCGGTCGGCCAGGCTGTAGGGAAGCTGGACGGCCGCGGGCCGGACCCACCCCTGCAGCTCGGCGATGGCCACGGCTCTGGCCACGACCCATGCCGGAGTGTCGGAGAATCCCACGTGGAGCACCTTGCCGGCTCCGACCAGGTCGTCCATCGCACGGAGGACCTCCTCCAGCGGCGTCATCCCGTCCCACATGTGCAGCCACAGCAGGTCGACGTAGTCCGTGCCCAGGCGGCGCAGGCTTTCGGTGAGAGAGCGCGCCAGGTTCTTCCGGTGGTTCCCGCCGAAGTTCGGGTCGTCCTTCCGCTCGCTGAGCGTGTACTTGGTTGCCACCACGAAGTGGTCGCGGTCGGGTGCCACGAACCGGCCGACGAACCGCTCACTCGTACCGTTGGTGTAGTTGTTGGCCGTGTCGACGAAGTTGCCACCGGCTTCGGCGTAGCGATCGAAGATGCGGCGGCTCTCCTCCTCCGATGCTCCCCACCCCCAGTCCTCGCCGAACGTCATGGTCCCAAGGGCGAGCTCGGAGACACGGAGCCCGCTCCGCCCCAGCAGCCGGTACCTCATCGGATTCCCCCTCCCCTTCATGCTTCGCGGGCACGCTGGTGTTCGTCTGGACCCAAGTACGCGTTGAGGAGCGACGACATCTCGGGGATGACGTCTCGCCGCACGCTGTAACGGTGGTCCTCGTCGGAGGACACCCGGATCAACCCGGCAGACCGAAGGATCGCCAGGTGGTGATGGGCCGTCGACTTCGGGAGGCCAAAGCGGTCGGCCAGCTCCTGCAACGTGGCGCTCGACGCGGCAAGCTCTCGCAGCATCCGGAGCCGCTTCTCGTCGCCCAGCGCTTTGTGCAAGCGGATCAGGCGCCCCGGAGGCTCCGACTCGCCGGCCCCGAGGCTCTCGTCCGCAACGGGGTAGCAGTAGAGCCTGGCGTCGTCGTGCTCGGCCAGCCACACCCAAGGCCGGGTCGTGAGCTGGGGGATCAGGTAGACCTGACGGATCCACGGGTGGGCCACGAACTGGACCCCGCTCGCGGCCTCGATGACCTGGTCGGGCGGCATCGTGGCGAGCAGCTTGCGCTTGGCCTCGGCGTCCCTCAGGAGGACCGGCTCCAGCTCCCCTTCTCGCGGCCGGAAGACCTCCTGGTGCCATCGATGCATCGCCTCGAGGGCCACGTCCTTCGTCTCCTGGGGGGTGAGGCCGAGGAGCGGCATCAGGCTGGCTTCGGCGTGGCCCCCGAAGTAGGAGCCATCTGCGAGCAAGTGGTCCCGCGCCTCGGGGTCGCCCTCGGCCGCCCGGTACAGGACTTCCCGGGTGATGGACTGCTGATAGTGGGGGACGTGGAACCCGAGCAGGTACAACCTGAGCTCGAGCGGATCGAGATCCTGAACCCGGCTCAGGAACGAAGGGACATCCCTGGTCGCGGGGGAGGTGGTAGCCAGGCCGACGAGGTTCACCCAGATCTTGCCGGCTTCGCTCCCGATCCGGTCCAGAGCTTGCAGCAACGGCTTGGAAGCCCCCTTTCGGATATGTTCGAACCAGGCCGATCCGACCTCGTAGGTCCCGTGCTCGCTGGGCAGGCCGAAGGCGGTCAGCGTGATCAGGAACTCATAGGTCAAACCGGCCTCCACGTAGGCCTCGTAGACCTGCTCCCTTCCCGTCAGATCGCGAACCCGCACCGTCTTGGCCCCTTCGGCAGTTGTTCCAGATTTCTCGTACGGTTCCAGTATAGTTGGAACCCTTGGATCGTCAACAGACCGTCTGGCACCAGAAGAGTGGACCGGCTATCATGGCCAAGCCGCCGGCCGGGTCGTCAGGTCCTTCGTTACGCGCGTCCATGTGGCTCTTGCCTGGGCGCCAGGAAGTCGAGCTTTCGTGAAGGAACAACGCAGCGTCTTCGCGCGCGGCTTGCGCGTCATCGGCTCCTATATCGCCACCCATCCGTGGCCGTTCGCCACGGCGGTGACCGGCGCGACCGTGTACGCGGGCATGACCGTGGCCAGCACGATCGTTCTGGGCCGCGTCACCGACCACGTCCTGGTCCCGGCGTTCGAGACGGGGGTCAGCGGGACCACCGTGGCGTGGGGCGTGGTGGCCATCATGGCGGTCGGGGTCGTCCGCGCCGGCGGCATCATCACCCGGAGGTACTTCGCCGGCATGACGGGGAGCCGGATGCGGGCCACGCTCACCACCCGCGTCGTCGACCGGTACCAGCAGCTCCCCCTCGCCTATCACCGGGCCCGCCCCACCGGCGAGCTGATAGCGCACGCCGAGGCCGACGTCACCGCGGCCATCGAGGTCATCCACCCGCTGCCCTGGTCGCTGGCCGTCATCCTCCTGGTGGCCTTCGCCACGATCGCTCTGGTCGTCACCGACCCGTTCCTGGCGGTGATCGGGATCACCGTCCTGCCCGGCCTGGCAGTGATCAACCGTTTCTACACGCGGAAGGTCGAGGAGCCGGCGACCAGCGCCCAGGAGCGCATCGGCGAGGTCTCCTCGGTGGCCCACGAGAGCATCGACGGGGCGCTCATGGTGAAGACGCTCGGCCGGGAGCGCGCGGAGGTGGCCCGTCTGGCCGAGAAGGCCGAAGCGCTCCGGGACGACCGCATCCGTATGGGATATCTGCGGGCCGCGTTCGAGCCTGTCTTCGAGGCCCTCCCCGCGCTCGGGATCATCGTCCTGATCGCGGTTGGTTCGTGGCGGGTGTCCACCGGCGACGTGACAGTGGGAACGCTGGTGCAGTTCGTGAGCTTGTTCGAGCTGCTGGCCTTCCCGCTCCGCCTGATCGGCTTCGTCCTGTCCGACGTGCCCCGGGCCGTGGTGGGACGGGAGCGTCTGGAAGAGGTGTTCGCGGAGCCGGTGACGCTTCCGCCCGCCGTGGAGAGGGTGGACCTGCCCGCGGGACCGCTGGGCGTGTCGGTTCGGTCCGTCTCGTTCTCCTATGACGCGAACCGGGTGCTGGAAGACGTGTCCTTCGAGCTCGCCCCGAACGAGTCCGTGGCGTTGGTGGGACCGACGGGATCGGGCAAGAGCACCCTCTCCCAGCTGCTGGTCCGGCTGGCCGACCCCGACTCGGGCTCGATCCGGCTGGGAGGCGTGGACCTTCGCCGCGTCGACCCCGTTCGGCTCCGACGTGATGCGGCCGTCGTGTTCCAGGAGACCTTCCTGTTCGCGAACTCGGTGCGGGAGAACATCGCGCTCGACCTACCGGTCTCCGAGTCCGACATGCGATTGGCCGTGCGGCTGGCCCAGGCCGAAGAGTTCGTCGAGGAGCTGCCGAAGGGTTACGACACGGTGCTCGGTGAGCGCGGGGTCACGGTCTCCGGTGGGCAGCGCCAGCGGCTCGCCCTGGCCCGAGCGCTGGTGCGCAGGCCTCGTCTGGTGATCCTCGACGACGCGACCTCGGCGGTAGATCCGACGGTGGAGGCGGCCATCCTGCAGGGACTTCGGGACGAACTCGAGGCCACGCTGATCGTCATCGCCTATCGGGTCTCCACGATCGCCCTCGCCGACCGGGTCCTGTTCCTGGAGGGTGGGCGGATCGCCGCGGAGGGCACCCACTACGAGCTGCTCAGCCACCCCGCGTACCAGGCCATGGTCCGTGCGTACGAGCTGGGGGCGGCATGGCGCCAGATCACACGGACCCATGCCCGAGCGAGTATCCGAACCGCGTGGGGGTGGCGCTTGCCGCGGGAGATCGCATCGGTGTAGACCCTCGCGGCCCAGGGAGAGGCGTGGCGGGAGTCGTCGGCGAAGTCGATCAGCGCGTTGCGCAGCTTCTTGTCACACGCCCAGCGGAACCCGACGGAGCGGGCCTTGCCCGACGCGCGTGTCACCGGCGCGACCCCGGCCAGGGCCCCAAGGCTCTCCTCGTCGGGGAACCGCTCTCGGGCATCACCGATCTCGGCGAGCAGCGAGGCAGCCCGCACCCCGCGGCCGGCCTTGGGCAGCGAGGTGAACACGTGGGCGTCGCGGTGGAGCTCGAGTCGCTCCACGACCTCGGCCTCGAGCTCCCTGGCCTGGGCGTTGCAGGTCTCGATCGCATCGAGCAGCGCCAAGACGCACACCCCCCTGCCCTCGGCCTCCGCTCCGGCGATCCCTGCCGCCGGAGCCTCTTTGACCCGGGCGAGGAGCTCGCCCACCGGCCTTCGCCCGCAGTAGCCGATGCGCCTCAGGAACGCGGCCAGCCGCGCCTCGCCGAGCGCGCGGGCGCGAAGCGCGGTGGGGTAACGGCGGAGGAACGCGATCGACACCGCCGAGTCGAGCTCGTTGAACAGGCCGATCGCGCCCGGGAAGCAGAGCTCGAGCTGGGCCCGGAGCTGGTTCACCAGGGCCACCCGGGCCTCCACCAGATCCTTACGGGTGCGGGTGAGCGCTCGCAGGACCTTCGTCTCCGGCGCGTCGGCCTGGATGGGCTTCAACCGGTGCCCGTCGGTGCGCAGCACGTCGGCCAGGACGTAGGCATCTCCCGGGTCCGACTTGGCTCCGGTCGCCCCGTAGCGCTGTCGGAGCGCCTTGAGCATCCTGGGCGCGATCACGAACACGCGGATCCCCTCCTTGAGCATCGCCTCGACGAGCGGGCCATCGGGGCGCTCGATCGCGACGTCGCCGACCCGCAGCTTCGCCAGACGTTTGATCAGCCCGGCGAAGGATTTGCCGGTGGTGGGCACGTCGAACCGGGCCCGGATCCCGCCGCCTGGCTCGAGCACGCACACGGCATGGGCCCTGCTCGCCCAGTCGATCCCGGCGAGCCTTCTCGGTTCCTGCTTCACCTTCCTCCTCCTTCCTGCCAACATCGGGGCACCGCCGGCGTCGGGGCGTCCGGCCGGATGCTCATTGCGTGGCGATCTTCGTCGCGCGTCCCTAGAGCCGGTCTGGGCGCCCCGGCCCGTCGGGACCGGCAGATCTCATGCTGGTCCTCAAGGGACGAGCGACACTGGCCGTGTCCCGACGGTCACCGGGGGTTCAGCGGGGAGTCTCACCCCTCACCGAGCTCAAACCTCGGAAGAAGGGTGCACCAATGAGCGAC
>WNFV01000746.1_pt1 | contig 44242 bp, 44 predicted proteins | sample 5400101 | NCBI WGS metagenome assembly WNFV01 (sample SAMN13153361, study PRJNA577476) | soil metagenome | isolation source: 115 cm soil or saprolite under grassland replicate 1 | place: USA:California | collected 2016-06-15 | reverse complement strand
TGCCGGAAAGAGCCTCGAGGAGCGCCAGATGGGCCCAGCATCCCGAAGCCAACGCACGTCACGACGACGCCGAAGGTGACAAAGGCGCCGTGGATTTACACTTGCGGCGATGGTGGCGCCGAGCTGCGCATCACGGGTAGTCGCCACCCTCGCTCTGGTCCTGCTCGCCTCCGCATGCGCGGGCGAGCCGATCGGCGTCGAGTCAGGGCTGCACAAGATCGTCTTCGCCAGCGACCGTGGATTGCCGCCGAAGGCGGAGGAAGAGAGCTACGACACGCGGCGGCTCGACCTCTACGTGATGGACGCGAGCGGTCGGAACGTCAGGCGGCTCACCCACAACTTCGCCACCGATGTCTTTCCGTGCGTCTCGCGGGACGGGAGGCAGATCGCCTTCACGCGCGACATCGGCGGGTTCGCGCAAGTCTTCGTAATGGACACGCATGGCGGCCACGTGCGCATGCTCACGCACGGGCGTGCCAACAGCGGCCTTCCGTCCTGGTCGCCGGACGGGCGGCGGATCGCCTTCGCCACCGACCGCAATGCGCCGGAGGAGGGCGACGAGATCTACGTGATGAATGCGGACGGAACCGGCCAGCGGCCGGTGACGCGCAACCTGCACTCCACGGACGACGCGTGGCCGTCCTGGGCGCCCGACGGTAGGCGAATCGTGTTCGCCCGCGAGACGCCGGGCGCCGCCGCGATCTACGTCGTCAACGCCGACAGCACGGGCCTGCGGCGCCTGACCCGCGACAAGCAGGCCCTCGACACTCAGCCCGCGTGGTCCCCGGACGGAAAGCAGATCGTCTACGAGAGCGACATCTTCATGCTGCCGGGCCAAATCTTCGTGATGCGCGCCGACGGGACGCAGCGACGCCAGCTGACCGACCCGACGGTGGGAGCGAGCAGCCGCCCCTCTTGGTCGTCCGACGGACGGCAGATCGTCTTCATGGCGAGCCGCGCCCGCCACACCGCCGTCTGGACGATGCGCCCGGACGGGACGCGTCAGAAGCAGCTCACGCGCGGTCGCGGCTTCGACGGTTTTCCCGCCGCCGGTTGATCAGGCCACGCCGTTTCGACGCTTGGCCTCGGCCGCGAACTGCCTGAGCAGCTCGTCCAGCCACGCCGCGAACCGATCGCGATCGCCCATCACCTCGTACTTCTCGCTGTCGATTCGTCCCTTCGCCTCGTCGAGGAAGGAGTCGTCCGGAAACGCCTCGATCATCCGGCTGACGCCCTCGATCATCCGGAACGGGCCGTAGATCAGCGGCTCGTCGAGGCAGTCGCGCGCGCTCGCGACCAAGTAGAGGACGTGCTCGAACAGCCGATCGTCGCCGCTCATGTCGGAGCCTCCCAAGGGTCGCCGAACCGGTCGCGGAAGACGACCGGCTCGCGCCGCGGCGCCGCGGGTGAGGGCGTCGGCGCCGGGTGGCCGACGCCGATCAGGATGTCCGGCCGAACGTGCTCGGGCAGGTCCAGCACCTCGTGCAGGGCCGAGTCGTTGACGCTGCGCACGAAGGAGATGCCGATCCCGAGCGCCGGCGCCGCGAGTGCGACGTTCTCGGCCGCTGCACCCGAGTCGAGCAGCGAGAGGATGTCGCGCCCCTGCCTTCCCATGGACGCCTCCGCCCGGTCGAGGTCCGTGCAGACGACGATCAGCGCGGGGGCGTTCGCGAGGAAGCTCGGCGTCACGTCGCGCACGGTCTTCACCATCCGCGGGTCGCTGACGACGATCAGCCGGCGGACGAGCTCGTTGCCGCCCATCGGCGCGAGCGCGGCCGCGCGGATGAGCTGCGCGAGCAGTTCCTCGGAAATCGGCTCGTCCGTGAAACGCCGGTGCATCCGACGCTTACGCATTGCCTCGAAGACGTCCATTACGTAGCCAGCTCCTCGATCGGCACGAAGTCGTGATCGAGCCCGAAGGCTCGTGGCCCGAAGACGGCGAGGGCCTCGGGACTGCGCATGATCGCGGGCGTCGAGACGACCATGACCTTTACCCGCTGTCCGTAGCGGATCCCCTCGGTCGTGATCGGCTCTGCGGTCTCCGCCTCGAGCACACAGATCAGATCGGGGACGATTCCGCGCACCTCGCCGTCGTCCAAAGCGATCAGGTGCTCGTTCTGGAATCTCAGCTCGAGCGTCCCCGAGCCGTTCGTCGACTCGATGCGCGCGTTGCCCTTGGCGAAGCCCTCGGTCGTGCGTCGAAAGACGTCCACGACCTTTCCTTCGAAGATCACGCGCGCGTAGCCGTAGAGCGTGCCGCGCAGCATCTCGATCAACGCGTCGAACGGGTCTTCGTGTGCCGCGCGCGCCTCGCGCAGGCAGCGGCCGATCCCGATGCCGAGGCTGATCGTGCCGGGGACCGAGGTCCGCTTCGCGTCCGCACCGTCCATCGAATACTCCGCGATCAGCGACGAGCCGCCCATGCGGATCGTGATCCCGCGCGCCAGCCACTCCATCATCTTGTTGTCGTGCGACGTGACGAGCGTCGTGTCGCCGTGCTCGTTCGTGATCGCCATCGGCGTCCCGGGCACGCCGTAGACGTTGAACGTCTCCATCTGCAGCTCCGGGAAGGCGCGGCCCATCCCGTCCGCGTCGATGACGGGAAGGCCCGTGCGCGCGCCGACGACGAGCGGCATCGTCGAGTTGATCCCGCCGCACTCGATCGGCATCGTCGCGTCCGCCTTCCGGCCGAGATGCGCCTCGAGCGCACGCAGCGAGGCGACCGCCTCGTCGCCGCGCGGGATCTTCTCGATCATGACCGTCGGCGCGCCCATCATCGCAGTGGGGATCACGAACCAGTCGTCAGGGACCTCCTCGAGCGGGAGCAAGGTAACGGTGCCGCCCTCCTCGAGCGCCCTTTCCACCATCAACCGCCCGATGTACGGGTCGCCGCCGCCGCCAGTTCCGAGGAACGCCGCGCCCCGGGCGAGGTCGAGCAGATGCTGCCGCGTCAGCTCCTGTGCCACTAGACCGGAGTCGCCGCGCCGAAGCGTTGCTCGACCGGGACGTAGTCGACGTCGTAGCCGAAGTAGCGCGGGCCTGCGAGCTCTAGCCCCTCGGCGGTTCGCCAGCGGCGATCGCACGGCGTCGCCACCACGGTGACGCGGAAGCCGTAACGCAGCTCCTCGGTGGTGATCGGCTCGCCCGTCTCCGCATCGAGCACGACGATCAGGTCGGGCACCGAGACGACGATCTCCCCGTCGCGCAGTGCGACGAGGTGCTCGTTCTGGAAGCGGAGCTCGAGTTTCGAGCCCTCGTCCTCACCGGCGCCCTCGATCCGCGCCTCGCCGCGGGCGAAGCCCGTCTCGGTGCGCCGCGCGACGTCCGCGATCTTGCCGGTGAAGACGCGAAAGCCGTTCAAACGGTCGAGCACGGCACCGATCGGGTCGCCGTGCGCGGTACGGGTCTCGCGCACGAGCCGGCCGAGCTCCTCGGCGAGGCCGATCGTCCCCGGCACCATCGCCTCCTTGAGCATCGCGCCGTTCATTCCGTAAAGCGCGATCATCGCCGTGCAGCCCATGTCGATCGTCAGCGAGCGCGCGAGCCGCTCCGTCCAGCGGTTGTCAATGGTCTCGATGATCGCCGCGTTTCCTTTCTCGTCTGCGAGCGCCATCGGCGTGGCCGAGACGCCGTAGAGGGTTGGGGTCACCATCTGGATCTCCGGGAACGCGCGGCCCATCCCGTCGGCGTCGACGAGCGGGATCCCCATGTGGGCGGCGACGCTGAACGGTGTCGTCGAGTTCAGCCCGCCGGCCTCGATCGAGACGGTGTGCGTGATCTCCTTGCCGATGAACTCCTGCAGCGCCTTGAACGCGCGGATGATCTCGTCGCCGCGCGGAAGCTTCTCGACCATCACCGTCGGCGCGCCCATCATCGCCGAGGGCACGACGACGGCATCGTCGGGGACCTCGTCGACCGACACGAGCTCGACCGGTCCGCGTTCGCGGATCGCCTGCTTCGCGAGCAGCGTGCCGATGTACGGATTGCCACCACCACCGGTGCCGAGGATCGCGGCCCCGACCGCGAGGTCGTCCAGGTTGTCTTCGCTAACCAGCCGCAACGGTCGCCCTCCCCAGCTCGAGCTCGCCGACTGCCTTGACGTGGATGCGCGTCGCGTTGGACGGGAGGTAGGCGAGCGGCACCTCCTCGACGTCGACGATGTTGACGCTTCCGCGGCTTGCGCCGGCTGCCACCGCCTTGTCCGTCGCTTCTTGCTTCGCCTGTGCGAGCGCTTCCTCGCGGGGCAGCTGCTCGAGCGAGAAGACGCGGTCGACCTCGCCGCCGACCTGCGCGATCGCCGCGCCGATGGCGTTCGCAACGGCGAAGTGCTCCGGCTTGACGAGTTGCGACGCACCCGCGAGCGAGTCGCCGAGCAGGACCGAGCCGCCGCCGACGACAACGACCGGAATGTCGCCCGCGCTCGTCTTCATCCGATCGACGGACTCGGCGATCTCCGTCTCGATCACGCCGCGCGCCCGCTCGACGAGGGAGCGATCGAGTGAGGCGACGCGGTCCGCGTCGCCGATGTCGGCGAGCCCGGCCGCGACGGCGATGTCCGTCGTCGTCAGCTCGGAGCCGCCGAAGACCAGCGCGCGCTCGGTCAGCTCGTAGCCGACGGAGTCCGGGCCAATCGTCAGCTCACCGTCCTTGCGGACGAGGCTCCCGCCGCCGAGCCCGAACGAGAAGACGTCCGGCATGCGGAAGTTCGTGCGCACCCCGCCGATCTCCACCGCGATCGAGGCCTCGCGCGGGAAGCCGTGCTGAAGTACGCCGACGTCGGAAGTGGTGCCGCCGATGTCGACGACCGCGCAGTCGAGGATGCCGGAGAGGAAGGCGGCGCCGCGCATCGAGTTCGTCGGCCCGGAGGCGAAGGTGGCCACCGGGTAGCGCTCGGCGTAGTCGACGCTCATCAGCGTGCCGTCGTTCTGGGACAGGTACACGGGCGCCTCGATCCCGAACTCGGCGAGCGCGGTGTCGAAGGCCTCGACGATGTGCACGGCGAGGTCCCGGAGACAGGCGTTCATGATCGTTGCGTTCTCTCGCTCGAGCAGGCCGATCCGGCCGATCTCGTGCGACAGGCTGATCGCCGCGTCCGGCAGCTCCCCGGCGACGATCTCGGCGGCGGTCTGCTCGAACTCGCTGTTCACCGGCGAGAACACGGACGAGATCGCGATCGACCGGATTCCCTTCGTACCGATCTCCTCCGCGACACGCCGCAATTCGTCCGGGTCGAGCGGGGAGATCTCCCGGCCGTCGAACTCGTTGCCGCCGTGGCAGAGGAAATGGTGGTTGCCGAGCGCCCGTCTGAGGCGGTCCGGCCAGTCCACCATGGGCGGCAGCGCCTGTGTTGCCGGAAGGCCGAGCCGCATGCACGCAGTCGGCATCAGCCGCTTCGCCTCGACGACCGCGTTCGTGAAATGCGTCGTCCCGATCATCACGCCTTGCACCTGCTCGGCTCGGACCCCGCTGTCGGAGATCAGCGCGCGAAGCGCGGTCACGATGCCGCTCGTGACGTCGGGCGTGGTCGGCGTCTTGACCTCGGCCAGCACCTTGCGGGCATCCATCAGCACCGCGTCCGTGTTGGTGCCGCCTACGTCGATCCCGATCCGCATTCCGCCTCCTTAGGCCTCGAGGGTCAGGCGCGCCTGATGGTGGAAGTCCTCTGTGGTGATCTCGCCGGCCACCGCACGCCAGCATGCGACGAGATGGTCTTTCCCGACCGGCTGAAGTGTTTGCTTCTCTTCGTGGCAGCGCGGCTTCGCGAACGGGCAGCGCGGAGCGAGCCGGCACGCGGGCGGGGGGTTGATGGGCGAGGGAACTTCGCCCGGAAGCATCATCCGCAGCCGCCGGTCGAGCAGCTCGTCGCCGGGCACCGCGGAGATCAGCGCACCCGCGTACGGGTGGCGCGGGCGCTGAAAGATCTCCGCGGTTGGGCCGGTCTCGACGATCTCGCCGAGGTACATGACCGCAACCCGGTCGGACAGGTAGCCGATCACCGAGAGGTCGTGGGAGATGAAGATCTGCGTCAGGTGCAGTTCGGCCTGAAGGTTCCGCAGCAGGTTGATCAGCGTCGCCTGCACCGAGACGTCGAGTGCGGACGTCGGCTCGTCCAGGATCACCACCTCGGGGTTCGCTGCGAGTGCGCGCGCGATTCCCACCCGCTGCTGCTGCCCGCCGGACAGCTGGTGCGGGTAGCGGCTCAGATGGTCGCGTGAAAGCCCGACGCGCTCGAAGAGCTCGCCGACACGCGTGCGCATGTCGCCCTCGCCGGCGATGCGGTGCAGACGCAAGGGCTCGGCAACCGCCTGTCCGACCATCATTCGCGGGTTGAGCGACCCGAGCGGGTTCTGGAACACCATCTGCAGCTTCGGCCGTAGGCGGCGCAGCGCCGGGGCGCTGAGCGAGGAGAGCACCGTCTTGCCGAAGCGGATCACGCCTGACGTCGGCTCCTCGAGCCGCAACGCAACGCGCCCGAGCGTCGACTTTCCGGAGCCGGACTCGCCGACGAGCCCCAGCGTCGTGCCGCGCTTGACGCCGAGCGTAACCCCGTCCACGGCGCGCAGGCGGTCCGAGTGGAAGGCCGACACCTTGACGGTGTAGTGCTTGACGAGGTTCTCGACGGCGAATACGACGTCGCCGTCGCCCGGTGTGACGGTCTCAACGTCCACTCGCTGCGGCCACCTCCTCCTGCACCGGCACCGGGTTGTGGCACGCAGCGTGCTGGCCCGGGACCATCGGCTCGAGCTCGGGTTGGATCTCGGAACAGACTTGCAACGCGTTCGGGCACCGCGGATGAAAGCGGCAGCCGCTCGGCGGCCTCTGCAGATCGGCGACGTTCCCAGGGATCGCCGGAATGTCGCCGGTCATGCCGACACGGGGCCGCGACTGGAGCAGCGCGTTGGTGTAGGGGTGTCGCGGCGAGCGCACCAGGTTCTCGAGCGGGCCGACCTCGGCCAGGCGCCCGGCGTAACAGACGACGAGCCGGTCGCACAGCTCGGCCGTGAGAGCGAGATCGTGCGTGATCAGGAGGATCGCCATGCCCGTCCGCTCCCGCAGCTCGCGCAGCAGCTGCACGATCTGGTACTGCGTCGTCACGTCGAGGCCGGTCGTCGGCTCGTCCGCGATCAGCAGCCGGGGGTGAGAGGAGAGGGCGAGCGCGATCATGATGCGTTGCGCGAGCCCACCGGACAGCTCGTGCGGATACGCGCGCAGACGCTGCTCCGGTTCTGAGATGTGCACGCTCTCTAGCAGCCTCACGGCCTCCGCATGTGCCTCTTCCTTGCTCATCCCGCGCTTGATGCGCAGCACCTGCGTGATCTGGCGGCCGACCCGAATCACCGGATTCAGCGCTTCGCGAGGGCTCTGGAAGATCATCGAGATCTCCTTGCCGCGAACAGCGTGCTCGAGCGTGCGCTCCGAGAGCTTGCGGAGGTCGCGGCCGTCCCAACGAACCTCGCCGCCGACGACGCGGCCCGGCTTCTTCAGCAACCCGATGATCGAGTAGGCCGTCACCGATTTTCCCGATCCCGTCTCACCGACCAGTCCGACCACTTCGCCTTCGTCGACGTCGAGGTCAATCCCGTCGACCACCCGCAGCTCGCCGCTGCGGATGAAGAAGGAGGTGCGCAAACCGCGTACCTCGAGGAGTGCCACTACGCCCGCCTCCGCCTCGGGTCGAGGATGTCCTGGAGCCCGTCGCCGAGCAGGTTGAAGCCGAGGACCGTGAAGGCGATCGCGAGGCCGGGGAAGGTGTAGATCCACCAGTGGCCCTGGAGGAAGTCCTGCAGGCCCATGCTGATCATCACGCCCCATTCGGCGCGCGGCACGCGGACTCCGAGCCCGATGAAGGAGAGGCCGGCCGCCTCGAGGATCGCCCAGCCGCACTGCAGCGTCGAGACGACGATGATCGGCACGAGCGTATTGGGGAGCAGGTGTCGCCAGAGGAGGCGGAAGCGCGTGTTCCCAACGGCCACGGCTGCGAGTGCGTACTCGCTTTCCTTCGCCGTCAGCATCAGGTTCCGCATCAGGCGGGCGTACCCGGGGACGTTGATCGCGGCCGTTGCGACGATCACCGTGGAGACGCCCGGGCCCAGCGCCCACGCGATCGCCATCGCGAACACGAAGCGCGGGAACGCCTGTAGGACGTCTTGCGTCCGCATGATCGTCTCGTCGAACCACCGGCCGAGAAAGCCGGCGACGGCGCCGAGCAGCACGCCGATGCTCAGGGAAACGGCCACAGCCGACAGCGCAATCGTCAAGTCGAGGCGCGCCGCGACGAGAACGCGCGTGAAGATGTCGAACCCGTACTGGTCGGTGCCGAACGGATGCGACCACGTCGGCGGAAGCGCGGAGTTTTCGATGTCGATCTTGTACGGCTCGTAGGGCGGGTACTCGGGAGCCACGATCGCCGCGATCACGACGACTGCGAGGATCGCCGCGCCGGCGATCGTCGCCGGGTTGCCGCGGAACTGGTACAGGACGTCAGAGAGCCGTCCGGTGGGAGGCGGTCCCGCCTCCGGCTCGAGCCCGAGCCGGCCTTCCTCGACCCAGTAATCGCTCGCCATTAGTGTCCTAGTACTTCACGCGCGGGTCGAGGGCTGCCGTGGTCACGTCGAGGATCAGGTAGATCAGCATGTAGATGAAGGTCACGAGCAGGACGAAGCCCTGGATCGCCGGGAAGTCGCTCGAGAGGATCGCGTTGTATGAGTACTGGCCGAGACCGGGCCAGTTGAAGATGATCTCGACGAGGACCTCGCCGCCGAGCGCGTAGCCGTAGACGGCGGCGATGATCGTGAGGATCCCGATCAGCGCGTTCTTCAGGGCCTGCTGGAAGATCACGACGCGGAATGGCAGGCCCAGCGAGCGCGCAGTGCGGATGTAGTCCGACTCGAGTACTTCCGCCATCGTTGCCCGCGTGAAGCGTGCGATCGGGGCCATCGCGACGAAGCCGAGCGTGACGCAGGGCAGGATGAGCGCCTTGACGACCTCCCAGAACGTTGCGAAGTCGCCCCTGAGCAGGGTGTCCAGCGTCAGGAACCCGGTGATCGAGTCGAAGTCGCTGGTCGCGGACCCGGTTCTGCCGACAGGCCCCGGTAACCAGTTGTACTTGAAGAAGAAGATGTAGAGCAGGATCAGTCCGAGCCAGAAGATCGGCATCGAGACACCCGAGACGGACACGACCCTCGCGACGTGGTCCACCCATGAGTCTTTCTTGATCGCCGCCGCGATCCCGAGCGGCACCGCGATCACCACGGCGATCAGCATCGCGTAGGTGACCAGCTCGAAGCTCGCCGGGAAGCGCTGGCGCAGATCCTTCGAGACGTCCTGTGCAGTCGTGTAGGAGACGCCCATCTTCCCGTGCACCAGGTCGCGCACGTAGAGGGCGAACTGCGTGTAGAACGGCCGGTCGAGGTAGGCCTGGTGTTTCATCTCGGCCCGCCGCTCGTTCGAGACGTACGGCCCGGCAACCCGATCGATCGGGTTGCCGGGCACGATCCGCGTCAGCGCGAACGTGAGGAACAGCGCCGCGAGGAGGACGGGCACGACGAAGAGCAGCCGGCGGAGGGCATAGCGAAGTAGGCGCATGGTCGGTCTAGCTTCCCCTCCTGGTTGTCACGGTCCGGGCGCCTGCCGCTCTTTCACTCCTTCCACATGTACGCGTACCGGTTCAGCTCGTCGTTGTAGTACCGGTAGCCGCGTACGTTCTTGCGGACGACGACGTTCCAGTTCGCCCCGTAGAGATATGCGTGCGGCGCGTCGGCGACGACGAGCTTCTGTGCTGCACGTGCACCTTCCAGCCGTGCCTGCTTGTCGAGCGACAGCGTCCACTTCTTCACAAGGGCGTCGACCTTCGGGTTGTTGTAGTTCGTGTAGTCGGTCGGGCTGGTCGAGGCGACGTTCCAGCTCATGTGGTACCAGGGGTCGTTGACCCACGAGAGCCACTCGTCGATCCAGCACTGGAGCTTGCGGCCTTGCTCCTGCTCGTTGAACGGGGCGAACGCGAGCTTCTGGACGCTGACCTTCAGCCCGATCTGCTGCAGATTGGCCTGGATCAGGATCGCGGCCCGCTCGGCTTCCTCCCAGTCGGCCCGCACCGTGATCGTGATCGGGGCCGCGCCGCTGCCGTTCGGGTAGCCGGCCTCCTTCAGCTTGTCGGCCGCCTTCTTCAGATCGGTGTTGTAGTGCCAGGAGCTGAAGTCGCTGCCCGGCATGCCGGCCCCGACGATGCTCCGGTTCTTCTGGGCGTAGCCGTGCATGACGTTCTTCAAGATCGCCTCGTACGGCACGGCGTAGCTGACCGCCTGGCGGACCGCCTTCTTGTTGAACGGCGGCTTCTTGACGTTCATCTCGAACATCACGTTCCGGGGATTCGGGAACGTCAGCACCTTCAGGTTCGGGTCGTCCTTGAGGTCGTCGAGATCCTTGACCGGCGGGACCATGATCATGTCCACTTCGCCCCGCTTGAGCAGAAGCTCGCGCTGTGCGGCCTCGGGCACGATCTTCTGAATGACCCGCGCCAGCCGCGGCTTACCACCGTAGTACGCGTTCCACCGTTTCAGGGCGATCTGATCGCCGGGGACGTACTTGTCGAGCATGAACGGGCCGTTGCCGGTCGCGAGGTGCTTCTTGAAGTACGAGGTCGCCCACTTGTCGCCGGACGCGGCGTGCTTCAGGACCTCCTGATACTCGACAGCGCTCGTGTTGTGCATCGTGTTGTTCTTCATCAAGAGCAGGTTCGGATGGTCCATGTGGATCCGAACCTTGTTCCGGCCGATCGCCTTGATGTGCGAGGGGTCCGGAACCGCGGCCATCGCGAGCAGGAAGTAGGAGATTCCCTTCGACGCGAACACTCGCCGGTAGCCCTCTTCGATCGACTTGGCCGTGATCGGGGTTCCGTCGTGGTACTTCAGCCCCTTGCGCAGGGTGAAGATGAAGTCGTTGCCCTTGCGCGCGAAGCTCTGCGCGAGCATCCCGAGAATCTGCTCGGTGTCGACTCCGTTGTAGAGCCTCCCGTTCACGTTCTTCGTCACCTGCTTGTACTGCGTGAGCTGATCGAACGTGTTCTGGATCGTCGTCTGCGACGGCTTGCTGCCGACCGTGAACGCCGGGTCGAAGGTGTCGATGTCGCCTTCGACCGCGACGACCAGCGTGTCTTTCGGCGTCGCGAACGTCCTCCGCCGCCTGACGCGCGTGGCCGCGGCGGAGCCGGTGAACGCGCCGCCGAGGCTGATCGCGGCCGCGGCTGCGCCGCCCTTCTTCAAGAGCTGCTCGCGGGTGAACGCACTCTCGAAAGGCGCCGGGCCTGACGTCTTGTCTTCGTCTTCCATGCCTACCTCCTGCAAAGCTGGGAGTGATAGACCCCTGTAGGCGTGCTGGCGCGCGCGCGGATCGGCCCGACGATCACCCCCTCTCCGGAGACGCGAGAGGGTCTCCCATGCCGTGCGAAGGCTCCCAAGCGGCGAGTCTAAACGGATGACCGAGGCCGTTCAACGCACGGCCAGGTCCGCGGAAAGGGACAGCTGCGCGGCGAGGCCGAACGCGTCGAGCTCGGCGTCCGGTGGTGCGGCGTACCCGCCGACCTTGCTCGTCCGCCAGCCGAGTCGAGCCGCCTCGCCGAGGAGCTCGGCGTACTTGAACGGCGCCACGGTCGCGTCGATCACCGGCACGGCGAGTTCCTGCTGCAGCTGCTCGAAGAAGCCGAACTCGGCCGTGCAGCCGAGCACGATCACTTCGGCGTCGTCGCGCTCGACAGCCTCGCGGCCTGCAGCCGCGATTCGCCGATGCGTCTCGTCCGGATCCTTCTGGAAGTCGTGCACGCCGAGCTCGAGCACCTTGAACGAGGCCAGCCGGTCGCGGTAGCCGTAGCGGATCACGTTGTCGCGCATCTCCGGCACCCACTTGCGCCGTCCGACCACGACGGAGAAGGAGTCGCCGAGCGTCGAGGCGATGTGGACGGCGGACTCGCACGGGGCTGCGACCGCCATCCGCGAGGTGACCTCGCGCGCCGGCCTCAGGCCTGTGTCGTAGAAGCATCCGATCACCGATGCGTCGAAGCCCTCGCGCTCGGCCTGCACGAGCGTCGCGAGGATGTCCGGGACGGCGGCAGCCTCGTAGCACGCGTACTCGAGGTGGTGCGGGCCGCGTCCCAGGGAGCGCACCTCGACGTCGGTGTCGGAGCGCTTGACCCGCTCGAGCTCCTCGCGGATCGGCTCGTCGAAGACGTGCGTCCCGAGCGGGTTGATCCAGAGCACGCGGGTCATCGCCGCACCTCCCGTATCTCGTAGGTCTCCGGGTCGACGACGACGCCGTAATCGCGCTCCGCCTGTTCCGGCGTGACGTAGCCGTCGATGACGTCCTCGACGACGTCCTCGACCGAACGCTCGCGCGGATCGCCCCAACCGCCGCCGGTGCCGGTGACCAGGCGCGCGACCTCGCCTTTCTTTAGCAGCGTGCGTGCGGTCTTGCCGACCACCACCTCGCGCCCGTCCTCGTAGAGGATGTGAACTGCATTGCGCGACCCGTCGTGCCCGCCGTCCGCACCCCACGGCACGAACTTGTGCCTGCCGAAGGTCGCGGTGATCGTCAGACCGTCGACCGCGGCGCGGTAGTCGCGGATGCAGCCCCGGCCGCCGCGGTGGCGCCCGGCGCCGGCCTCGGTCGGGTCGAGCGCGAACTGGTCGACGACGATCCCGTAGCGCGTCTCGGCGACCTCGATCGGGATCAGGTACGTCTCGCCGTCGCCGACGCACATGAGCCCGGACTCGCCGTCCTTGTCGAGACCCGCGCCCCAGCCGCCCGCCTGAGGCTCGACGAGCAGGAAGAGGTCGCCCGTCTCCGGGTGCAGCCCTGCGACCACGACGCCGCAGACGGAGAGGAAGTGCCCGGCCGTGAGACGGTCGGGCACGACAGGCGCGAGGGCCTTCCAGATCAGGTCGGTGACGTAGTTCATCGTCTCCCAGTAGGTGGAGACGGGCGCGGGGCGTTGTGCGCTGAAGATCGTCCCGGGCGGACAGACGATCTTCAGCGGCCGGAAGCACCCCTCGTTGACCGGGATCTGCGGGCCGGTGACGGCCTTCAGCATCGTGCGCACGCCCGAATGGAGGCCGGTTTCGGTGCAGTTGACCGGGCCGGGCACCTGCGGGTGCGTGCCGGTGAAGTCGCAGACGAGCTCTGTCGGCGAGATCGTGATCTTCACGCGGACGGGGAACGGTCCGTTGCCGATCCCGTCGTCGTCGATCATGTCCTCGGCCTCGTAGACGCCCGGCGGAATCTTCTCCAGCTCGAGCAGCGTCATTCGCTCGCCGTAGTCCATCAGCGCCTCGATCGACCCGAGCACCACGTCGAGTCCGTACTTGTCGGAGAGCTCTTGGAAACGACGCTCGCCGAGCCGCAGCGACGCGGCCTGCGCGTACATATCGCCGAGGGTCATGTCCGGCAGGCGCACGTTCGCCTCGATCAGGTCGATCAGGCTCTGCACGGGACGTCCGGCCTCGTACAGCTTGACGCACGGAAACTGGAGCCCCTCCTGGAACACCTCGGTCGCGTCCGTCGTCCACGAGCCCGGGTCCTTGCCGCCGACCTCGGTCCAGTGCGCCTTCGAGGCGGCGAACGCGACGAGGTCGCCGTCGCAGTAGATGGGCACGACGAGCGACACGTCGGAGAGATGCGTGCCACCGCCCGAATAGGGGTCGTTCGTGATGATCACGTCCCCCGGAGCGAGATTCTCGGCGAACTTCTCGAGCGTCGACCGGACGGCGAAGGTGAGCGTGCCGAGGAAGCCGGTGACGCCGTTTCCCTGGGTGATCAGCTGGCCTTTGGCGTCGATCAGGCCCGAGGCGAAGTCGAGCACCTCGTAGATGATCGTGCTCTTCGACGTTCGTTGGAGGGCGACGAACATCTCGTCGCCGATCGCGACCAGCGAGTCCTTGACGATCTCGACGGTGAAGGGATCGATGTCCGTGCGGGGCGCGACTGCCACTAGACAACCTCCGTGTCGACGATCACGTTCCCGAGCTCGTCCACGTGCACCCGCTGACCGGGGAAGACGACCGTCGATGCGGCCGGCTCCTCGATCACGGCGGGACCCTCGAGCTCCGCGCCGGCGCCGAGGCGGTCACGCTCGTAGATCCGGCTCTCGTGCCGCCCGAGCTCGTCGAAGTCGACGTCGCGCGTTCCCTTCAGCGCGCTCTCGGATCGCCCGTTCGCTGCGATTCGCCGCAGCTCGGGCTTCGGCACGGCACCGAAGCCGGTGAGGCGGAAGTTGACGAACTCGATCGGCGACGGCTGGCGGAAGGTGTAGAGCTGTTCGTGGAAGTCGTGGAAGCGGCGCTCGATCTCGGCCCGCTCGGCCTCGCCGAGCACCCCGTCCGGAATCGGGACGTTGACGGTGTGCTCCTGGCCCGCATAGCGCATGTCGGCGGTGCGGACGAACGCGAGCGTCGAGCCGTCGACACCCTCGTCGGCGAACGTATCGCGCATCCGCTCCTCGAGCTCCTGCCAGGCTCCAGTCAGATCGCCGAGGTCGGCGATGTCGGCGCGAGCAAACCGTGTCTGGACGAGGTCGTGGCGCAGGTCGCTCAGCAGCATTCCCCAGGCGGAGAAATGCCCCGGCGCCGGCGGCACGATCACACGCGGCACCTGTAACTCGCGGGCGAGCGCCGTCGCGTGCATCGAGCCGCCGCCGCCGAAGGCGACGATCGCGAAGTCGCGCGGGTCGCGGCCGCGGCGCACCGAAACCAGCTTCAGCAGGTGAATCATGTTCGCGTTCGCGATCCGGATCACGCCGAGCGCGGCTTCCTCGACCGTGACTTCCAGCGCCTCGGCGATCGGCTCGAGCGCCGTCCGAGCCTGGGCGAGGTCGAGCGCGAGCCGACCGCCGAGGAAGTAGTCCGGGTTGATCCGGCCGGCGACGACGTTCGCGTCGGTGAGCGTCGGCTCCGTGCCGCCCCAGTCGTAGGAGGCCGGGCCCGGATCGGCGCCCGCGCTCTGCGGGCCGACCTTGAGCGCGCCGGCCGGGTCGAGCCACGCGATCGAGCCGCCGCCTGCGCCGATCTCGACGATGTCGACGACCGGCACTTTCACCGGGTACCCGGCGAAGGTCGGGGTGCGCTCGACGTGGTAGTCGCTCGTGATCCGGACCGTTCCTCGCTCGACCAGCGAGGCCTTGGCCGTGGTTCCGCCGATGTCGAGCGTGATCACGTTCTGCTCGCTGAGTAGCTCACCGATCGCTGCGGCGCCGATCACGCCGCCGACGGGGCCCGACTCGATCAGGTTGATGGGTGTTCGGCCGGCGAGCTCGAATCGCGACACGCCGCCGTTCGACTGCATCGCGTAGCGCGCCCGTTCGGGGATTCCCGCTTGTCCGAGCTTTCCGGCGAGGCGTTCCAGGTACCGCGAAGCAACCGGCTTCACGTACGCGTCGAGAACCGTCGTCGACGTGCGGTCGAACTCACGCCATTCATTCGTCAACTCGTGCGAAGCCGTCAGCGCGACTTCCGGCCATTCCGAGCGGACGATCTCCGCGGCGCGCCGCTCGTGCTCGTCGTTCGCGTACGAGTGCAGAAAGCAGATCGCGACGGCCTCGGCACCCTGCCGTCTCGCTTCACCGACTGCTGTGCGTACGCTCTCCTCGTCGAGCGGCGTCAGGATCTCGCCCTGGTAGCTCATCCGCTCGGTCACCTCGAGCCGAAGGCGCCGCGGGACGAACGGCTTCGGTTTCGCGTAGGTGAGGTTGTAGAGGTCGGGCCGGTTCGCGCGCTGGATCTCGAGCACGTCCCGGAAGCCCTTCGTTGTCAGTAGCGCGGTCTTCGCGCCCTTCCGCTCCGTCAACGCGTTGATGATCACCGTCGTCCCGTGCGCGAGGAAGTCGACTCCAGTCAGCTCGGCTTGACCAACGGCGTTCATGACGCCGTCCTCGAAGCGGCCCGGAGTGGTCGAGCTCTTCGCGAGCCCGACGTCGCGGCTTTCCTCGTCGAGATAGACGAGGTCGGTGAACGTGCCTCCGATGTCGACTGCAACGCGCGTCGGCATCAGAACAGCCGCGGGGTCAGGACCCAGACGGCCTCGACCGGCGCATCCGTGTCGTTGTGAATCGAGTGCGGGACGGTTGACTCGAAGTGAATCGAATCGCCCGCGGCGAGCCTATGGTCGACGCCGTCGATGACGAAGCGGAGCTCGCCGGAGAGGATGTAGGCGAACTCCTCACCAGTGTGCGTGTACGCCTCCTCGATCGTTTCGCTCGGCTCGACGGTGACGAGCAAGGGCTCGAGCACGCGGCTGAAGCCACGGCCGGAGAGAATCCGGTACGTCCGCTGGCTTCCCGTCGAGAGCTGGCTCGCCCCACCGGAGGCACGCACGACATGCGGCACGTGAGCGCCGCGGGCTCGGTCCACCTCGGGGAAGAAGCTGCCGACGCTGGCCCCGAGCGCTGTTGCGACCTTTTGGAGGGACGTCAGGGCAAGCGACGAGCGGCCGCGCTCGACGAGCGACAGGAAGCTGATCGAGAAGCCGGTGAGCCGGCTCAAGTCGCGGAGGGAGAGGCCACGCTCCTGTCGCAGCGCGCGAATCGTCGCGCCGATCTCCCGAAGGTACTGGGCGTCGCGGCCGCTCTGCTCGATCGCCGCGTCGAGCTCCATGAATCGCGCCTTTTATCAGACTCAAGACCCCGTTTCAAACCGTCTTTCCGACACACGCCTGCCCGAACGCAAGGCGTTGAGTCCGGATGGAACGGGCGGACCGGCATCTGTCATCGAGACCGAGCCTGCATCTGAGGTTCCTCCGGCTCCGGCTGCGTCTGCGCGCGGCCCGGGATGAAGCTGTCGGAGCTGAGCACGAGGCCGCCGATCGCGACGAGACAGCCGCCCGCTGCGATCAGTCCGATCGCCAGGTTCGGCGGTGCGAGTGCGAAGAAGGAACGGGTGGACGGGACCGCCAACACGGCGACGTAGATGAAGGCGAGTGCAAGACAGAGGACGAGCACTGCCGTTTCACGACGGCGACCCGATGCCTCCAGCACGACGATCAAATAGAGGCTGACGAAGATCATCACGGTGGTCGCAACGGTGCGCGCCTCGACGAGCGGCAGGTTGATGACCTCGAACGCCGCCAGATAGCTCGCGACGACGCCGAGGCCGACGGCGGTGCCCGCGGGGATCGAGAAGTTGGTCACGTTGCGAAAGAAGCGGTCGAAGGTGACCCGGCCACTGCTCGGCGCGAGCGCGAGGAAGAGGGACGGGATGCCTACGGCGAGCGTGGCGACGAGCGTCAGGTGCCGGGGGAGCAACGGGTACGCCGTCGGCGAGATGCCGATCACGAGGATGAGAAAGGCAGCGACGACCGACTTGGCGACGAACAGCTTCGTGACGCGCTGCAAATTGCGCAGGATCCTTCGTCCTTCGTCAACGAGCTGAGGCACCGCTGCGAAGTCGTCGTGGACGAGAACGACGTCGGCAACGCTGCGCGCCATCTGCACGCCGCTGCCTTGCGCAATCGCGAGCCTGGCCGCCTTCAGGCCGGGGACGTCGTTGACGCCGTCGCCGATCATCGCCACGTAGCGTCCGTCGGCGCGCAGCGCCTCGATGACGCTCCGCTTGCCCTCGGGAGAGATGCGCCCGATCACGTTTCGCTCGCGGAGGACCGCTCGCAGCGCTCGGTCGCCGTCGGGCAGCGAGCGGCCGTCGACGGCGCCCGGGCCGACCGGAATGCCGACGTCGGCTGCGATCGCCGCGACCGTCTCGGGCCGGTCGCCGGAGAGGACCTTCAGCTGCACGCCTTGCGACTGGAAGAACTCGACGGTCGCGCGCGCGTTCGGACGCAGGCTCTCGGCGAGGACGACGAGCCCCCGCGGCTCCAGGCCGGGCGGCGGTCCGTCGGCCGGATCGCGACCGTCGAGCGGGGCGCTCGTCTGGGCGAGTGCGACGACCCGCCTACCTGACCGCGCCTCCTGTTCGGCTCGCGCGTCGAGGCCGCCGAGCGGCAGCTGCTCCGGGGCGCCGAGCACGTAGCTGACGCCGTCGAGCCGCACTGCGCTCCAGCGCCAGCGCGAGGAGAAGGGGACCTCCTGCTCCGGTGCTCGACGGGTTGCCGGGAAGCGGTCCGCAATCGCCTGAAGAGTTGAATTCCTCGCAGTCGCGGCGGCGGCGAACTGTCCGAGCGCCCGCATCAGCTCCTCGTCTTCCCCCGCCGTTCCGAGCGTGTCGGTAACCCGCAGTCGCGGCTCGGTCAGCGTGCCGGTCTTGTCGAGGCAGACGACGTCGACCGAGGCAAGCGATTCGATCGCGTTCAGCTGCTGCACGAGCGCACCGCGGCGCGCCATCCGAACCGCCGCCATCGCGAAGGTCACGCTCACGAGCAGGATCAACCCCTCCGGCACGAGGGTGACGACTGCGGCGACGGAGGTCGAGACTGCGCGGCTGAGCGGCTCTCGCCGCTCCCACAACGCATAGCCAAGCAGCGCTCCGAGTGGCACCATCACGCACACGAGCGCGTACAGGAGCCAGTTCATGGCGCGCTCCAAGGGTGAGCGCGGGTGCCGGAACTCGCGCGCCTCGCCCGTGACGCGCTCCGCATAGCTCGCCGCTCCGACCGCGGTCACGGTGTACCGCGCCGTGCCCTCGGCCACGAACGATCCGGAGCGGAGCTCGTCGCCGGGCGCGTGACGCACCGGCTCCGACTCCCCGCTGAGGATCGACTCGTCGAGCGACAAGCCCTCGCTCGACTCGAGCTTCCCGTCTGCGATCAGCTGGTCGCCCGATTGCAGGACGACGACGTCGTCCTCGACGACCTCCTCGCGCGGGAGCCGTTGCTCCTCGCCGTTGCGCACCACGGTCGCCGTCGGGGCGACGAGCGCGGACAGGCGGTCGAGCGCCTGTTTCGCCCGTACCTCTTGGACGATCCCGATCAGGGAGTTGGCCACGAGAATGCCGAGAAAGAGTGCGTCCTGCCAGGAGCCGAACGCGAGCGTGAGCGCGCCGAAGAACGCGAGGATCACGTTGAAGACCGTGAAGACGTTCGCACGGACAATGCTGCGATACGAGCGGGTGGACGCCGGCGGTTCGACCGGGCCGCGAGCGGCGAGTCGCCGGGCCGCCTCCGCAGCCGACAGGCCCGCGCCGCGGGCCGGGGCGCTTGCCGCGTCGCCCGATGCCGGCGCGTCACTCATCCGTGCCCAATCTTCTTTGAGTTCAGGTCGACGTGGTCACGACGAGGCCGCCGCGGGTCTCGTCGGGCGGCCGACCTCGAGCGCCCGCGCGAGATCCGTGATCGACAGGAGCCCCGCCAGGTGTCCGTTGTCGACGACGAGCGCCCGATTCGAGGTGGGCGACGAGAGAGCTGCCAGGGCGTCCACCGCCTTCGTGTCCTCCGTGAGCAGCGGGACTCGGTCGAGCGGGATCATCGAGTCGCGCACGCGTTGCGTATCCCAGTCGGAGCGGGGAACGGAGGCGACTGAGCTGAAGGCGAGAAGGCCCATTGGCCGATCCCTTTCGACAACTGGATAGGTCGTGAACCGACGTGACGAGGCAACCTCGTCCATGAAGCGGCCGAGAGTGAAATCGGCGTCCACCGTGACCGGATCGCGCACCATGAGATCGGCGACCCGCAACCCGGCGAGCGCTTCCTCCGTCGCGATGTACCGCGCCTCTGCCTTTGCGGCTTGGAGCACGAACCAGCCGATGAAGGCAAGCCAGGCGCCGCTGAACGAGCCCTCGAAGATGAACATCGCGATGCCGAGGGCGATGAACAGGTAGCCGAACCCCTGACCGACATCGGAAGCGACTCGCGTTGCCCACCCGAGATCGCCACGCGCCTGCCAGAGCACGGCGCGCAGGACGCGGCCGCCGTCGAGCGGCAACGCCGGGATGAGGTTGAAGACGAGCAAGGCCAGGTTGATGTAGCCGAGCCAGGCAGCGACGCCGTCCACGGCGCTCGGCAGACCGGCCAGCGCGACGAGCACGAAGACAACGCCCAGGCCGAGCGACACGAGCGGCCCCGCGATTGCGATCCGGAACTCGGCGCCGGCGGTCGGGAACCGGCTCTTGAACTGCGCCACGCCGCCGAACAGCCAGAGCGTGATTGCGTCGATCTCGATCCCTTCGCGCCGCGCCTGCCACGCATGCCCGAGCTCGTGCAGGAGCAGCGAGGCGAAGAACAGGAAGGCCGCGACGATCGCCATTGCGAGGTAGACCCCGTCGGAGTGCCCTGGATTCTGTGAGGGGAAGATGCCGGCAGCCAGAGACCACACGATCAGGGTGAAGACGACGAGCCAGCTCCAGTTGATCCGGACTTGGATGCCGCCGAAGCGGCCAAGAGTGAGATTTCCGTTCATCACCGCTCCGATCTGTTTGGTTGCAGTGAAACGAGAGCGTTGCCCAACTGAGGCGCGTGTGCAAGCTGCGAGGACGATTGCCGCACGGCGGCGTGATCATCACCATCGTTGGTTTACTGCGCGTCCTCCGCATGCTGAGAGAGACTGATTGAGCAAACGCGGCGCGCTGCTCTTCGCAGCGATGTGCGTCATCTGGGGGATCCCGTACTTGATGATCCGTGTCGCAGTCCGCGAGCTCGCGCCGGTGACGCTCGTCTTCCTGCGGACCGTACTCGCGGCGCTCCTGCTGACGCCGCTCGCCGCGGTCCGCGGCGAGTTGCGGCCGCTGCTCGCCTCGTGGCGGCCGCTGCTCGCGTATACGGCCGTCGAGGTGGCGATTCCGTGGGTACTGCTCGCGCGCGCGGAGACGAAGCTGACGAGCTCGCTGACCGGGCTGTTGATCGCCGCCGTGCCGCTCGTGGGTGCGGTCGTCGTCACGGTCAGCGGCGAGCGGGAGCGGCTCGGCGGCCGGCGCTGGGTCGGCCTGCTGGTCGGGATCGTCGGCGTCGCCGCGATCGTGGGCCTCAACGTCGGCCAGGTCGACGCGCTCGCGCTGGTCGAGATCGCGCTCGTAGCCGTCGGGTACGCGGTCGGGCCGATCATCCTCGTGCGCGCGTTGAGGGACGAGCCGCCGCTCGGCGTGGTGGCTGCCTCGCTCGCGCTCACCGCGATCGTCTACGCGCCGTTCGCGGCGGCGAACTGGCCGTCGAAGGTGCCGTCCGCCCATGTCGTCGAGTCCGTCGTCGGGCTCGCGGTGGTGTGCACGGCGCTGGCGTTCCTCCTCTTCTTCGCGCTGATCGCCGAGGTCGGCCCGGTACGGGCGACCGTGATCACGTACATCAATCCGGCGGTCGCTGCGGTGCTGGGCGTCGCGCTGCTCGACGAGCAGCTGACCGCGGGGATGCTGATCGGCTTCGCGCTCGTCCTCGCCGGCTGCATCCTGGCGACGGGGAGGGGCCCGGAAGCCGTTCCAGAGCCTTAGGCGGCCTCCCGCGCCGCGACGACGGTAGCGGTCCAGCGACAACGCGAGCTGGCGCTGGATCTTCTACGTCAACCTTCCAATCGGTGTGATTGCGTTCGTCGCGTCGCTCCGGACGCTGCCGCGTGTCGAGCGGGCGCCCACCGACCGCCTCGACCTGCGCGGCCTCCTGCTGATGGCAACGGGGCTGCCACTATTCACCTACGGCCTGGCGGAGATCGGCAAGACCGGCAGCTTCACGGCGACAACAGTCGTCCTGCCCGCACTCGCAGGCCTCGCTCTGGTCGCGGCGTTCGTCCTTCACGCACTACGCCTTCCCCGGCCGCTCCTCGATTTGCGTCTGTACCGGCGGGCAACCTTTGCGTCTGCCTCGATCGCGATGTTCTGCCTGGGCGCAGCCCTCTTCGGGGGGATGATCCTGATGCCGCTCTACTGGCAGCAAATCCGCTTCGAGAGCGTCGTGACCACAGGTCTGTTGACCGCGCCGATGGGACTCGGGATGGCGCTCGTCATGCCGTTCGCGGGACGCCTGGCAGACCGCGTCGGGGGAGGGCCGTTGGCGCTCGCCGGAGTCGTCGTCACCACCCTCGCGACGATTCCATTCGGCTTCATCGGCGCCCACACCTCGATCCTGGGCCTTTCGGTCGCGATGTTTGTGCGTGGAATGGGCGTCGGTCTCGCGTTCATGCCGGCGATGTCTGCGGCATTCGCGGCGCTGCGCCCGTCCGAGCTCGCCGACGCGACTCCACAGCTCAACGTGCTCCAGCGCGTGGGCGGCTCGATCGGCACGGCTGTGCTCGCTGTCGTGCTCCGGCGCGCACTCACCGGCATGCATGGAGTCGCTGCCGCCGCAGGCGCCTACGGAACGGCGTTCTGGTGGTCGCTCGGCCTGACCGCGCTCGCGATCGCCCCCTGCATCGTGCTGGTGCGCGCCGAACGCGCAGCTCGAGCGGCCGCCGGGAACGACCCACTCGCGCCGTCCGTCGAGGCGCAGACGCTTGCCGAAGCGGTTGGATGAACGCCCCCACGCGCGCACGCACTTCCAGCAACGCTGGCAGGCGGCACTCGCCGAATTCAGCACCCAGGACCTCACCACCGCGGCCGCCGTCATCGACCGCCTCCGGACCCTCTTCGAAGACCTCGGCGCCGACACACACAGCGAAGCCCGTGACGAGTGATCTCAGCAGAAGGTGCACCCGCGCGCTCGGCACGAGCGCTGTTCCTGTCTGGATGTCTTGCGCCGAGTCGAGCCGCTCTTCTACTCAGCGTTGCGCGGGAGTCATCGCCTCCACGACTCGCTGGAGATCGCCGATCGCGTAAGCCCAGTTGTGGCACTTGAAGCTGCGCAGGTCGGTGATGTCTGTTCCACAGCCGTGACACTTCAGGTCTGCGATCGTCCGAGGCGCCTCGATGTTCACGAACTTCTTGTCACCAAGGATGACCTTCGCGATCAGCTGCGCGCGGTGCACCTCGCCCAGCGCCGAAGAGACGATGTCGAGCCAGTTCGTCTCTCGCCCGCACTTTGGACAGTTCCGCGTGTCGCCGCTGACCCAGAGTGGCGCGCCGATCGTGTTCGGCTCCATTCCGAGCAGGCGCTCGATCTGACGCACGTCCTCATCCGTTGTCACCCACTTGTGCTTCCCCGGCAGAGAGTGCGGGGAGTCGTACACCTGTCGGAAGAGCTCATCGCTCACAACACGGGTCGTCGACACCTGCTTCCTTCCTTTCAGCGGTTGCGGACAAGGTCGGCGGGCGCCGCTCAACGCGCCAAAACGCAACTCGAATCGGCGACGACGCTATGCCGCAGTAACGAAAGAGGCGAACCATGAATCTCCCTTCGTTACGCGCCGTCAGCCTTTCATCGGCTCCGAGCTCAGTCAAGAGCGGCCGGGATGCACCGGCGAAACCGGCGCATCCCGAGTCCTCTCGTCTACGTGCCGTCCAGGCTGAACGCGTAGAACCTGTTGTTGCCGTTCCCTTCCGCGGCCCTCGCGTAGCCGGAGCCCCAGAAGACCGTTCCGTCGACCACGGCCGGGCCGGAGTTGACCGTGCTGCCCGCGGCGAACCGCCAGAGGATCGCGCCCGTCGCTGCGTCGAGGGCGAACATCTGGTCCCCCGTCTTGGCCACCGACGACGCGTAGAGGACGCCGTTGGCGACCGTTACCGGTGCGAGGTCCCACGCGCCCTGGGGGTCGCCGGTCTGCCAGAGGATCTGTCCGGTCGCCGGGTCGAGCGCCGCCCACGAGCCGCCGGTGGCGGACTCGCCCGAAGGCGTCAGCCTGTAGGGGATGTGGTGCTGGTTGGTGATCGCGACGTAGATGCGGTCGCCGTCGTATGCCGTGCCCCACTCCATTCCGCCCTGGTCGCCGCCGGGGCCGACGAGGGTGTTCCAGACGAACTCGCCGGTCTTCGCATCCACCAGGAGATAGACGCCGCTCTTCTCGCCGAGGCCGACGACGCGCGTGTGCTTGCCGGGGCCCAGCTGGAAGACGTTCGGCCCCGAGCCGCCGAGGTCCCACTTCTCGCCGTCGGATTCCGGTGCGCACCACGTCACCGTGGGCGGTTGTGCGCCGCACGCACGCACCCAGGGGTCGTGGCCTTGCACGCGGTACGACCACTGCGGCTCGCCCGTCCGGAGATCGAGCGCGACCAGCGACTTGAAGTACGCCCCCGGCGGGATGCACGACTCGCTGAAGCCGTTCGGAGACGCTGCATTGCAAGCCGTCACGCTCGGCGGCGTCGTGTACAGATTCCCGTGTGTGGCGTACACGAGGCCAGCTGCGAGGTCGACTGCGGGCGGAGCGATGATCGCGGCACCCGCCCAGCCGCCCGGAACGCCGCCGTTTTCGGGGAGCCCGTACGTCCGCCAGACGATGCGACCCGTCTGAGCGTCGAGCGCGACCACGGCGCCGCGGAACGTGCAGCACACGAGGCCGTGCGCGGGATCGTAGGACGACTCGCGCGACGAGATGCCGACGTACACGCGGTCGGCGGCGAGCACCGGCGAGCCGGTGATGATCCCGGCGGGGTGCGGATGCACCTGCGTGATCCAGCGAAGCTCCCCGGTCTTCGCGTCGATCCCCATCATGTTCGGCGCGAGCAGGTCGCCGATCACGAGCGTCTTGCCGGCGAGCGAAGGACTCGTGCGTGAGATGTCGTTCGCGATCCCGGTGTATTCCGAGATCGAGTGCGACCAGATTACTCCGCCGGTCTCGGCATCGAGCTTCCAGAGCTTGCCGCCCCAGTCCGGGAAGTACACGGCGCCCTTCGAAACCGCCGGCGTCGCGGAGACGTCGCCTGCCGTCGTCGCAATCCAGAGAGGCGCGAGCCGGTTCACATTCGACGGACCGATGTCGCGCTCAAACGGTTGATTGCGGCTGTTCTCGGGATCGTGGCCGATCGAGATCCAGTCCTTGTTGCCGTCGCCCGCGACTGCCTGCGCGACGGTCAGCGCCGAGAGCAACGCCGTTGCGATCGCAACCCTCAGAGAGCGCGGCCAAGGCGAGGAGCGCCGGTCGTGGTGGGCTCTCGTGAACATCGAGCCTCCTCCCAATCAGGACCTTCGCAAACCTCGGCACCAAGACGTCGAGGCGCGAGGGCCGGCTGAGCTGATCCTCTCACCTGCTGCGGGCCGGCCAAGAGGCGGCGGAGCGCACCTGATAGTGATCCAGGCGTGCGCTCCTTCATCTACCCGCCGAAGCCCTCGCCGGGAGACTCGATCGCGGTGCTGTCGCCCTCCGGCCGCTCTGCGGCACACTTCCCGGGCCCGTTCGAGCTCGGTCTGCGCCGACTTCGCGACGAGCTCGAGCTGGTGCCGGTCGAGTACCCGACCACGCGCGCCGCTGAGGCCTCCCCGGCCGAGCGCGCACGCGACATCCACGCCGCGTTCGCCGATGACGATATTCGCGCCGTCATCGCGAGCATCGGCGGCGAGGACGAGTTGAAGGTGCTCGCGCATCTCGAGCGTGACGTCCTCGCTGCGAGCCCGAAGCCGTTCTTCGGCTACAGCGACAACACCAACCTCCACCTCGCTCTCTGGAACCTCGGCATCGTCTCCTACCACGGCTGCGCCGTCATGGTTCAGCTCGGCCGGCCGGGCTCGATGCACCCGCTCAGCCGGGAGTCGCTCCGCCGCGCGCTCTTCACGCGTGAGACGTACACGCTCGCACCTGCGGACGAATGCGGCGACGAGGAGGGCGACTGGAACGAGCCCGAGTCCCTGCAGCAGGAGCCGGTGATGTTCCCGTGCGAGGGCTGGTCGTGGCACGGCCCACAGGCAACGGTCAGCGGCCCAGCGTGGGGTGGAAGCCTCGAGATCGTCGACTTCCATCTCCGCGCGGGCCGCTATCTGTTCGCGAACGAGTCGTACGAGGGCGCGGTTCTCTTCCTGGAAACGTCAGAGGAGCTGCCGCCTGCGTCGTACGTCTACCGCGTTCTCATGGGCATGGGCGAGCGCGGCCTGCTGGCCCGGTTCGCGGCGGTGCTCTGGGGCCGTCCCAAGGCGTGGTCGCATGAGCAGCGGAACTCGCCGGACGAGAAGGCGCGCTACGCCGCCGAGCAGCGCGAAGCCGTGCTGGCCGCCGTCGAGGAGTACAACTCCCGCGTCCCACTCGTTTTCGGGGTCGAATTCGGCCACACCGACCCGCAATACGTCGTTCCGAGCGGCGGGCTGATCAGCATCGACCCTCCTCGCCGGCGGATCGACGTCACCTACTGACCCCCAAGGGCCAGACGCAGGCGTGGACGCAGAGCCAACCGTCTCCGCGCCGCTCGTACGTGTCGACGTACCGGCCGTACCTTCCCGGCTGCCGCGACGTGCGAGCGGACACGACCGCGGCGTTGCCGTCGACATGCACGGTCACCTGGTCGATGGCGAGTGCAGGCGCCGGGTTGCCGCGCAGGTTTTCCACGTACCGCTCATGACTCCAGACCTCGCCGGTTGCCCCGTCGAGATACGAGAACGACGGAGAGAGAATCGGCTCGAGCAACTCCCACGAGCCCTGCCGGAAGGCCTCGATGAAACGAAGATTGAGCTTCGTCAGGACCTGCTGGTCGTCCAACGGTTCCTCCACTCGACGTGTCGTTGGTGCGTCAGCGTCCCTGAAATCGGGCCCGTGCTCTCGCCGGATTCGGACACATCTCTCGACTGTCCGGATCCGGCCGGTCGGTGAGCTCGACCCGCGGTATACCTCACCGGGCGTGGACGCATTTTCGGCGGTCCTCACTACAGGCATCTACTGCCGGCCCGGCTGTGGGGCGCGCCCCCGGCCGGAGCATGTCGTGCAGTTCCAGCTCGCCGCCGCAGCCGAGGCGGCCGGCTACAGGGCGTGTCTTCGCTGCCGACCGTACCGTTCGTCGCAGCCTTTGTACTGGACGGGTCCGGAACTCGTCTGCCGGGCGGTGCAGCTGATTCTCGACGGCGCGCTGGACCAGGGAACCGAGGCAGAGCTGGGCGCGCGGCTCGGTGTGTCGCCCCGGCATCTCCGACGCCTTTTCGCCGCGCACGTCGGTGTAACGCCTGACGGACTGGCGCGATCGGCGCGCGCGCACTTCGCCCGCCGCTTGCTCGACGACACGGATCTCACCGTGCTCGAGATCGCCTTCGCCGCGGGGTTCGGGAGCGTGCGCCAGTTCAACCGCGCCTGCCAGGACGTGTTCAGGGCGTCGCCTCGCGCACTGCGCGCACGCCGGCGCGTGTCGGACCGTCTGGCGGCAGACGGCGGCCTCTGCCTCCGGCTGCCCTTCCACGGTCCGCTCGATTGGCACGCGCTCGTCGGCTACTTCGCGGCGCGCGCGATCCCCGGTGTCGAACACGTGTCCGGAGGGACCTACCGGCGCACGATCGTCAGCGACGGAAACCCGGGTGTGCTCGAGCTCGGGTCGGGCGGCGAGGATCACCTCCTGCTGCGCGCACATCTGCCGCACTGGCGAGAGCTGATCCATCTGGTCGAGCGTGCCCGCCGCATCGCCAGCCTCGATTTCGACCCGAGCGAACCGGCGCGCCGGTTCGCCGAGGATTCGCTGCTCGGGCCGTTGGTCAGAGCCCGGCCGGGCCTTCGCGTCCCGGGAACGTGGGATCCGTACGAGACAGGCGTCCGCGCGATCATCGGACAACAGGTGACCGTCGCCGGCGCCAACACGATCGCCGGGCGGCTTGTCGAGCGGTTCGGCAAGCCGGTACCCGGACTCCAACCCCTCGGCCTGACGCACGCCTTTCCCCCACCACACGTCCTTGCCGACGCGGACCTTGCGGGGATCGGGCTCACGCGTGCGCGCGCCGAGGCGGTCCGCTCGTTCGCCGGTGCAGTCGTGGACGAGGCGATCCGTCTCGACCGGAGTGTGAGCCTCGACGCGCTCGTCGACTCGGTTACCGCGATCGACGGCCTCGGCGTATGGACCGCGCATTATCTCGCCCTCCGGATCGGCGAGCGCGACGCGTGCCCCACCACGGATCTCGGCCTGCGGCGCGCTCTAGCGCGGCATTCGCCTTCATCTGCGAACGCTTTCGGCGCCCTCGCCGAACGCTGGCGGCCGTGGCGCGCATTGGCGGCGACGCACCTCTGGACGGCCGAAGGATCGCGCCGAACGCCGCTTGCGGGCCGGCGCGCAGCCTAGGTACCAAGACGTGCCTGACACGTCCGAGACCGAAGTATTGGAGATCCGGACCTACAAGCTCGTATCCGGCGCGCGCGACGACTTCGACCGCATCCTCCGCGAAGGCGCGCTGCCGATGCTGCGCCGACACGGCATCGAGGTGGTCGGCTACGGCCCGTCGCTCGCGGACGACGACCACTACTACCTCATGCGTGCCTTCCCGTCGGCCTTTCGGCGCGCGCGGCAACTCGACTCGTTCTACGGAAGCGCGGAATGGAAGCAGAACTACGAAGCCGCCGTGATGCCGCTGATCGAGGCGTACCACACGGTCGTCATCCCGCTGACGTCGTGCATGCCGCCGCGTGACGCCGGCGGCTGACCGCCGTCGCGCTCAAACGTGGGCCCGGATCACCTTGGCCAGCGCCCCCGCGCCGCAGGTCCGACTGCGGACTCATAGCAGTCGTTCTCGTTCGACGACGGCCCGACCTTCGAGAAGAACTGGGTCATGGAGTTGACGCGCGTCGCGTGATCCCCGTCCGGAAACTCAGTTGTTCAGAGCGAGCAGCCTGCGCCGTCCGTCCGCCAACCTGGTCGGGACCAGCGACAGACTGAGAGACCAGGCAACCGCAAGGAGCAGGACCATGGCTCCGGAGAGAACGCCGAGGGCCGCGACGGCGACGGCAACTGCCAACGCTTGCGAGGCTCCGACTCCGGACGCGATCAGGATTGCCGCGCCGGCGCCGACCTGCGTCGCCGCGCCTGCAGGGCCGATCGGGAGGGCCGCCGACGCCGCCCCGGCGGAAAGAAAGAGGAGCGCGAGCGGGACGGAGAAGCCGACGCCGAGCGTACCCAGGAGGAGTAGGAGCGCGGTGGCCCGGATGAGCCAGCATGCCGACACGAGCGCCCACGCTTCGGCTGCTCCGCGTCGCGGGGTTGTGCGCGGGCTCAGCCAGCGGCCGATGCGGTAGCGCAAGACCCGCTGGGTGGCGGCGAGACGGGGCAAGGCAAGGATGAGGACGGCCGCAACAACGCCTGCGGCGGCTACCACGGCGAGGCCCACGCGCAGGCTGATCTCGACACTCGAAGACACGCCGGCGGCAAGGGCGAACGGCGCCAGCGCCACGCAGTCGATCAATCCGAGCATCACGAGGGAGAGGCAGATCGGACGCACGCCTGAAGGACAACCCGGATAGCGGCGGACGACGGCGACTCGCACGGCGTCGTCGAAGCGGCCGGGAAGAACGAGGCCGGTGATCGCGGCGAATCCGTTGCCGGCCGCGAGTGCAAGCGGCTTCGGTCGTTCGTCCGGCGCAAACAGCCGCGCCCACCCGTAGGCCTTCAACGCCTGCGCGAGCAGAAGCAAGAGACCAGCCGCCACGAGCACACCCGGATCTCCCCGCGAGAGCGGCCATGAGCTCGTCATGAAGTGGCGCGCCGCGAGGAATGCCAGGGCGATTGCGAAACCGCTCGACCCGAGGCCGAATGTCCAGCGGCCGCCGCGCGATTCACGGAGAGCCGTGAGGATTCGGACAGCGGTTCTCACGTGGTCAAGCCACGTCTCGCAACGCTTGTGTGTCGACGAGCTCGCGCAGCCTTTGCAGCGCGCGGCTCTCGATCTGGCGGACGCGCTCGCGAGTGACGTTGAAGACCCGACCCACTTCGTCGAGCGTGCGCGGTCGGTTGCCGCCGAGTCCGTAGCGCAGCTCGAGCATGCCGCGTTCGCGCGGCGACAGCCGGGCGAGGATCCGTGCGAGTGTCTCCGTGCGCATCGAGGTCTCGAGCTCGTCCTCGGGCAGCACCCCGTCCTCGTCGGCGAGCAGGTGGCCGAACTCGACCCCGTCGGAGTCGCCGACCGGCTGCTCGAGCGAAATCGGCGTCTGCGCGCTGCACCGGATCCGTTCCACCGTGTCCGGCAGCAGGTCGAGGTCGCGGCCGATCTCGACGGACGACGGTTGACGGCCGAGCTCGGCTCGGAGGTTCCGTTCCGACCACGTGATCTTGTTCAGCTGCTCGACGGCGTACGCCGGCATGCGGATCGTCCGCGCCTGATCGTCGACCGCCCGCGAGACAGCTTGACGGATCCACCACGTCGCGTAGGTCGAGAACTTGAAGCCCTTGCGGTAATCGAACTTGTCCGCAGCACGCCCGAGCCCGATCGTCCCTTCCTGAATCAGGTCCAGGAACGGAAGGCCCCGCTTCCGATAGCGCTTCGCGATCGACACGACGAGCCGGAGGTTCGCCTCGATCATCTCCTGCTTCGCGCGATGGTCGCCGCGCTCGATGCGCTTCGCGAGCTCGACCTCCTGCGCAGCGGTGAGGAGACTGACGCGGGCGATGTCCCTGAGGAACAGATACAGCGATTCGGTCGATGCGCTGCTCTGCACGTTCGACCCGGCGTCGTCTGCCGGCTGTTCCTCGAGCGCGACCGGCTGTTCGCCTCGCCGAACATGAACCATCGCGTCTCCCTCCAAGTATCGTTCGGGCCAAAGGCCGCGACGAGAGTGAGCCAACTCAGCGGACGGCACCACGCCGGACACAGGCTCGAAGAGGCTGATTCAGTGTAGCGCCTCTCGTCGCGCGTGACGGCTAAACGTCGTCCTCGATCAGTTCGATGAAGGTGATGTCGGCGTATGCAACCCACTTGCGCCCACGGGTGGGCTGCACCTCGACCCAACCGAAGGAGAAGGGTTCGCCGACGTGCTGGATCAGGTTTTCACAGGTGGTTCGTGCAGTCTCGTCGTCGTCGGCCGCGATCTTGACCCTGTCGCGGCCGCCTCTCACCGTCGTGACGTAGATGGTCGCCATGGACGAGCTACTCGCTGACCGGCGGCGTCTCCCCGTCGGCATTGCCTGCGGCGGGTGCGCCCTCAGCCTGCCGCGCCGCGGCTGCCGCCTGCCTCTTCTCCTGCTTTCGCGCGCGCTTTTCCCTGACGGTCCGCTCGCGCGTCATCTTCTCCATCGTCTGTCGTCTCTTCGAACTGGAACCCATACAAGTCCTTCCTTTCGTCGACGCTTCGCCGCTTCGTGCCGATTGGTGCTTCGACACTCGACCTCAAAACCGAGAGTGGAGCAACAAGCGTGAAGACCATCAGTGTACTCGGGGCGACGGAGCACCGTTTGCCCGTGGACCCGTTAGCTCGTGACGCCGACGGCGCTGGAGCGAAGTGTTTTGCCTGTCTCCGGCTCGAAGAAGTGGAAGCGTGAGGGGTCGAGCGCAAGACGGAGCTTCGAGCCCACGCGCGCTTCCGTCGTCTCCGCAACCTCGGCGGTGAAGAGGGCGCGCCGGTCGACGGCGAGCAGAACCGCGCGCTCCTTCTCGTCGGTCGCGGCGCGTAACACCTCTACGTCGACCGGCGGCGCGTCGATCGGGAAGATCACGTGTGTCTCGGAGCCGAGGTCTTCGACCACTGCGGGCTCGACTTCGATCGTCGGCAAGGCGGCGTCGGCTTGACCGCGGTGGTCGGCGAGGTGACGAGCCCGTCGATGGGGATGAATCCGTACGAGGTCGCCGCGGACGGCACGCCGGTCGTCCCTGTCGGCGCCGGAGGGGTCTGTTAGCTCGATGCGGACGCGAACCTCGCACCGCTGCTCGAGCTTGCGTGAATATGGTGTGTCGTACCTTTTGACATACGTTTGCACCTACGGTGTATAATACGTGACCTGGATGCCTGTCGCTGAACGGACATATAGCTTCCGGGCCGCCGAGGATCTGGCGGACCGGATCCGTGAGGCGAGCAAAACGCTTGAAAAACTTGCCGATCCTCAGGTCGTCGAGCGGTTCGTCCGGGATCTCGCGCTCGCCATCTTCCGCGAGAGCGGTCGATTCGACGAGACTCGGGGGAACCAGTCGGCATTCGTCCGGGAAGCGGTAGAGCTGCTGGTGAGCGCAGCCGAGAAGACCGCTGCGGATCTCGACTACGCCGAGGCCTATGGTCGGGTCGCCGCCGACCGGACCCCGGATGAGGAGGAGGTTCACCGCGCCGCGCGCGCTCGTGCCGGCGGGCGCTGGCGCGACAATTGATGGAGATCGTCCGCGGCGGGATCTACTTCGCCAACTTTCCCGGCGTCGGCGACCGGGCCGTCCTCGTCGTGTCATGGGATGCGATCAACGCTGGACTGCGGTCACCGATCGTCTGCCAGGTGACGAAGACCGAACGCGAGCGAAACCTACCGACTTTCGTTCCTCTCCCGGCCGGCGCGGGCGGCGTCGAGACGGACAGCTACATCCTGTGCCACGAGATCGTCACGCTCGACGCTGAGGACTTCCGGCGTGAGGTCGGAATGATCCCAACGCCGATCCTGGTCGAGGTCGAGGAGGCGCTCAGGCGGGCGCTCGACTTACCGCAATGGAACTAAGGGGAATATCGTGGCTCGCGTGAACGAGGCCGTTCCGCTCCTCGAGACGAGGGCCCTCACCAAGCACTTCCCGTTGCACGGCGCCCTGGCGCGCCGCCTCCGGGGACATCCGCCGAACGTTCTCGTCGCCGTCGAGGACGTCTCGTTGGCGATCCGGCGCGGAGAGACGGTCGGGCTCGTTGGCGAGAGCGGCTCCGGCAAGAGCACCTTCGGACGGCTGTTGCTCCAGCTGCATCGGCCAACCTCGGGCGACGTCCTCTTCGAAGGCAGGAGCCTGCTCGGGCAGGGCGAGCGGACGACCCGCGAGCTGCGCAAGCGGATCCAGGTGATCTTCCAGGATCCGTACTCGTCCCTCAATCCGACGATGACCGTCCGCCAAATGCTCGGCGAGGCGCTCGCGGTGCACCGAATCGTCCCGAAGGAGATCCGCCGCGCACGCGTCGCCGAGCTCCTCGAGCGGGTTGGGCTCGCGCCCGAGTTCGCCGACCGGCGGCCGCACCGGTTCAGCGGCGGCCAGAGGCAGCGAATCGGAATCGCGCGCGCGCTCGCCGTCGAGCCCGACTTCATCGTCGCCGACGAGGCGGTCTCCGCGCTCGACGTCTCCGTTCAGGCGCAGGTGCTCAACCTGATGATGCGGCTCCAGGAGGAGCTCGGGCTCACCTATCTCTTCATCTCGCACAACCTGACCGTGATGCGACACATCAGCGAGCACGTCGCAGTCATGTACCTAGCCCGGCCTTGCGGCGCGTCGGCCGCGCCCTGGTCGCCTGTCACATGTACGAGGACGACTCGTCGCACCCGAAGCCGGTCAGCGGGCCGTAGCTCTCTCCGCGAGAGCGATCGCGCCGAGGACCCCCGCGCGCGAGCCGAGTGACGGGAGCGTGACGTACTCGGCGATTCCTGCGACCGAGGGGGCATCGGGATAGCCGTTCATCAGCGCGGCGAGCTCGCGCTGGACACGTTGAAGGAGCTCACGCCGCTTCATGACGCCGCCGCCGATCACGATGCGTTCCGGTGAGAGGACGTACATCACACAAACGAGGCCGAGCGCGAGGTACCGTGCCTCGAGCTCCCACGCTGCCTCGTCGCCGAGTTCGGCCGCCGGTCGTCCCCAACGCGCCTCGATCGCGCGGCCCGACGCGAGACCTTCCCAACAATCGCCGTGATATGGACACACGCCGACGAACGGGTCCGCAGCGCGGTCGTGCGGGATGCGCATGTGACCGAACTCGGGGTGGACGAGTCCATGCAGGAGCTTTCCGCCCGCCATTCCGCCGCCGCCGATTCCCGTTCCGACGGTGACGTAGCAGAAGGTCTCGAGGCGCTGAGCCGCGCCCCAGCGGTGCTCGCCGAGCGCGGCCGCGTTCACGTCGGTGTCGAATGCGACCGGCACGGAGAGACGCCGCCCGATCTCCTGGGCGACGTTCGTGTGTGCCCAACCCGGCTTCGGCGTCGTCGTGATGTGTCCCCAGGTCGGTGACGTGGGTTTCGAGTCGATCGGGCCGAACGAGCCGATCCCGATCGCGCTGACAGGCCCGCCGCGCTCGAAGAACGCGATCGCGCGGCCGATCGTCTCCTGCGGAGTGGTCGTCGGAACCGTCTCCGCGGCGCGAATGTCGTCCGGTCCCGTGCCGACGGCGCACTCCCACTTCGAGCCGCCCGTCTCGATGCCGCCGAACACGGTCATGCCGCATCGGTGTGGAGCGACGCCCCACAGGACTTGCGGACGACGAACTCCGCGGGGAGCACGACCGCGCGACGCCGCTCGGGCCCGCGGCCCTGGATCCGCTCGAGCAGCAGCTGCGTGCTGAGCGTCCCGAACGTCTCCGCAGGCTGCTCCATCACGGTGAGGAACGGGTACAGCCGCGACGCGTATTCGATGTCGTCGAAGCAGACGAGCGCGACGTCGTCGGGCACGCTCAGTCCTGCTGCGCGCACCGCTTCGATCGCGCCGAGCGCGACGAGGTTGTTGACGGTGAACACCGCCGTAGGACGATCGTCCAGCGCGAGCAGCCGGCCCATTCCTTCGGAGCCGCCGCGCGGGTCGACCGTCCCACTCACGACGAGCGCCGGATCGAGCGGGATGCCTGCGGCGGCCAGCGCGGCCTCGTACCCGCGGCGCCGGTCACGAGCCGTCGACACCTCGTCGGACTCGATGAGCAAGCCGATGCGGCGGTGGCCGAGCGAGATCAGGTGCTCGACGAGCTGCTCGGCGCCACCGACGCTGTCACCGCGGACGACGTCCGAGTCGACGCCGGGCACGGTGCGGTCGATCAGCACGAACGGAACGGCGAACTTCGCGAGACGCCGCAGATGGTCGCGCGAGCGATCGTTGACGGGCGCGATCAGGATCCCTTCGACTCGGTGCGCGATCATCTCCTCGATCACCTCCCGCTCGACCCCGAGGTCGGCGCGCGTGTCGCACAGGATCACCCGATAGCCGGCACGGCGCGCGACGTCCTCGGCTCCTCTCACGATCAGCGTGAAGAACGGGTTGGCGACGTCGGGGACGATCAGCGCCAGCGTTCCGGTCCGCCGGCCGCTCAGCCCGCGCGCCAGCCGGCTCGGCACGTAGCCGAGCTCGGAGATCGCGTGCTCGACGCGACGCCGGGCCTCCGGGCTGACGTTCGCGCTGCCGTTGATCACGCGGGAGACGGTCATCTGCGATACCCCCGCCTGCCGGGCGACGTCCTTGATCGTGACGGAGGCCGCACTCATTCTTGTTATCAGTACCACATTTTGCGGTCACATTTCATCCCCTGGGGCTTGACGCGGTGCTTCGTTATCTGTTATCGGTACCAGCACACCGGTCAACGAAGGGAGACAGGTCATGCGTCAACCGCACGAGCACCGCCGGACACGGCGCGCGCCCCTCGTCGCGGCAGCCCTCGTCGTCGTCGTCGCGACGGCGATCGTGGTCGCCGCCGCTTCGGCGAAAACGTCGTCCCCGAACGCCACGATCAAGGTCGGTCTGATCACGAAGGACGTCACCAACCCGTTCTTCGTGAAGATGAAGCAGGGAGCGACGAGTCAGGCGAAGAAGCTCGGCGCGCAACTGGTCTACGCGGCGGGCAAGAGCAGCTCCGACAACGCGGGCCAGATCGCCGCGATCGAGAACATGACCACCGCCGGGGTCAAGGGGATCCTGATCACGGTCGCAGACGGGAAGGCGGAGAACCCTGCGATCGCCAAGGCGAGGAAGGCGGGCGTGCTGGTGATTGCGCTCGACACGCCGACCGTTCCGAAGAGTGCCACCGACGCGCTGTTCGCGACGAACAACTTCAACGCGGGCATCCTGATCGGGAAGTACGCGCGGGCGGCTACGAAGGGCAAGACGGTCACGATCGCGATGCTCGACGAGCATGCGGGCTCCTCCGTCGGCGCGCTTCGTCACAACGGCTTCCTGAAGGGATTCGGCATCAAGTCGAGCGACAAGCAGATCACCTGCGTCGGGAACGGCGAGGGTCAAACCGCCCCGTCGCAGACCGCGATGGAGAACTGCCTGCAGAAGAATCCTGACATCGACGTCGTCTACACGATCAACGAGCCGAGCGCGGCGGGTGCCTGGACGGCGCTGAAGAACGCCGGTAAGTCGCAGAGCGGCGTCACGATCGTCTCCGTGGACGGCGGCTGCGCAGGCGTCCGGAACGTCAAGGCCGGCGTCATCGACGCGACCTCGCAGCAGTACCCGCTGAAGATGGCCTCGCTCGGCGTCGCCGCGGTCGTGAAGTACGCGAAGACCGGCAAGAAGGCGTCCGGCTACACGGACACGGGGGTCAACCTCATCGCCGGGAAAGCCGTGGCGGGTGTCAAGTCGAAGAACGTCGCCTACGGCCTGGCGAACTGCTGGGGCTAAACGGCCTCTCCGACCACTGTGACCGGGGCGCCCGCCCTCCGCGCCCCGGTCACTGTCTCTGCGCTACGGCCTAGGATCGATTCGACCTCTCGCGACCGACGGTGACGACTTCTCCCATCCCAGCGGAAGAACCGCGCACGGGGCCGACGGCGCCTCAGGTGGCCCGACGGATCGTCACCGCGCCGACGGTGGGGCCACTTGTCGCGTTGCTGCTCACGATGGCGTTCTTCTCGCTGAAGAGCGACCGTTTCCTGCAGACGCAGAACCTTTCGCTGGTGCTGCAGCAGGTGATGGTCGTGGGCGTGCTCGCGATCGGTCAGACGCTCGTGATCCTCACCGCAGGAATCGATCTGTCGGTCGGAACCGTGATGGCCTTCGGCCAGATCGTGATGACGAAGCTCGCGGTGGCCAACGGTGTCCACCCGCTGGTCGCGATCGGCCTCGGAATCCTCGCTTGCGTCGGCTTCGGGATCTTCAACGGCGCACTCGTCACGGGCGTCCGGCTGCCGCCGTTCATCGTCACGCTCGGCACGCTGAACATCGCGTTCGCCCTGACGCACGTGTACTCGAACGACCTCACGTTCACCGGCCTGCCGAGCGAGCTGCTCTTCTTCGGGCGGACCTTCACGGTCGCCGGGGCCGACTTCACCTACGGAACGGTGCTGATGCTCGCGCTCTTCGGGTTCGCCTGGTATGCGCTCACGCAAACCGCGTGGGGGCGGCACGTCTACGCGGTCGGCGACAACGCCGAGGCCGCCCGCCTGACGGGGATCAACATCAACCGCCTGCTGCTGAGCGTCTACCTGATCGCCGGCCTGATGTACGGAATCGCCGCGATGCTGCTCGTCGCCCGCACCGAGCTCGGCGATCCCAACGCGGGCCAGACGACGGAGAACCTGGACAGCATCACCGCAGTCGTGCTCGGCGGCACGAGCCTGTTCGGGGGCCGCGGGAGCATCATCGGGACCTTGATCGGCGCCGTCATCGTCGGCATCTTCCGGAACGGCCTGACGCTGATCGGCGTGCAGGTGATCTACCAGTATCTCGTCACCGGAATGCTCGTCATTCTCGCGGTCTCGATCGACCAGCTCGCGCACCGGAGGCGGCTGTGAACGACGAAGCGCCGATTCTCGAGGCTCGCAGCCTCGTCAAGCGCTACGGCCAAGTTGTCGCGTTGAACGGCGCCGACTTCGAGCTCTACCCCGGCGAGATCCTGGCGATCATCGGCGACAACGGCGCCGGCAAGTCGACGCTGATCAAGGCGCTCTCGGGCGCGTTGCAGCCGGATGAGGGGGAGATCAAGCTCGAGGGAGAACCCGTGCGCTTCCACTCACCGCGCGATGCCCGCCGCGCGGGAATCGAGACCGTCTACCAGGATCTCGCGGTCGCGCCGTCGCTCGACATCGCCTCGAACGTCTTCCTCGGCCGAGAGCTGCGCCGCCGCGGCCCCGTCGGCGGTGTGCTGCGCGTGCTCGACAAGCGCACGATGCGACGGGAAGCGGCACGGCACTTCGCGGAGCTCGAGATCGGCGTCCAGTCGATCACGCAACCGGTCGAGCGCCTCTCCGGCGGACAGCGACAAGGCGTCGCCGTCGCCCGCGCCGCGACCTGGGCCCGCCGCCTCGTGATCATGGACGAGCCCACCGCTGCACTCGGCGTCAAGGAGACGCGTCAGGTGCTCGACCTCATCCAGCGTGTCCGCGAGCGCGGGCTCCCCGTGATTCTCATCAGCCACGACATGCCCCACGTCTTCGAGCTCGCCGACCGGATCCACATCATGCGGCTCGGCAGGCGCGTCGCGATCGTCACGCCCAAGACCCACACGATGCCGGAAGCGGTCGCGATCATGACGGGCGCGACCCGAAGCGAGCTCGACCACGCCCTGTCCAAGGAGGATTCATGACGTACGTTCCCGCCGCCGACCGCTACGAGCGCATGCCCTACCGCCCTTCCGGCAGGAGCGGGCTGAAGCTCCCGGCGCTCTCGTTCGGGTTGTGGCAGAACTTCGGCGGCGAGGTCCCGCTCGAGCACAGCCGCGCGATCGTTCGTCGCGCGTTCGACCTCGGGATCACCCACTTCGACCTCGCGAACAACTACGGCCCGCCCTACGGCTCTGCGGAGGAGACGTTCGGCAAGCTGTTCCGGGACGATCTTGCGCCCTACCGCGACGAGCTGGTGATCTCGACGAAGGCCGGGTACGACATGTGGCCGGGCCCCTACGGGGACTTGGGCTCGCGCAAGTACCTGCTCGCGTCGCTCGACCAGTCGCTGCGCCGGATGGGACTCGAGTACGTCGACATCTTCTATTCGCACCGCTTCGATCCCGACACACCGCTCGAGGAGACGATGGGTGCGCTCGACAGTGCGGTGCGGCAGGGAAAGGCCCTGTACGTCGGGATCTCCTCGTACTCCGCCGAGCGCACGCGTGAAGCGGCGGCGATCCTCCGCGACCTCGGCACGCCGCTCTTGATCAACCAGCCGTCGTACTCGATGCTCAACCGTTGGATCGAGCCGGACCTGCTCGATGCTCTCGGCGAGCTGGGAGTCGGCTGCATCGTCTTCTCGCCGCTCGCCCAGGGCATGCTGACCGACAAGTACCTGGACGGTGTGCCGGAGGGCTCCCGCGCCAGCCGGCCCGGCTCGCTCTCGCGGGAGCTGCTGACCGACGAGGCGCTGGCACGCATCCGCGCGCTGACCGAGATTGCGGCGGGTCGCGGCCAGCGTCTGGCTCAGATGGCGCTGGCGTGGACGCTCCGCGATCCTCGCGTGACCTCCGCACTGATCGGCGCCAGCAGCGTCGAGCAGCTGGAGACGAACGTCGGCGCGCTCGAGCGTCTCCCCTTCAGCGACGACGAGCTCGCCGAGGTCGAGCGCTACGCGGTGGACAGCGGGATCAACATCTGGGCGGAGTCGAGCAGCGAGTAGACCGTTGCCGAGTGGGTAGGTTCTGCCGGTGAGACGGGGCTAGGCGACCAAATCCTGCCGGCTTCCGCCGTCGACGAATCGACGGGGCGGCTGTGGGCGTGCTGGCACGACCGGATCGGCGCGCCGGACGCGCGTCCGGTACACGTGCTCGGCCTCCCGCGACGGCGGCCGGACGTGGCGGAAGCCCGTCTCCTTATTACTTGTGGCCGGAGCGACCGGTCCCTACTTCAGCGTCACCGCCGGATACGTGTGGTACCGGGCGCAGGTCGGCTCGAAGCCGTCCCAGACGCGGAACCGCCAGGTGCCCGCAGCCGGGAAGACGACCCGTGCGCGGAATACACCCGGCGTCGACGTCGGACGCGCCGCGAACGAGCGCCACGCGCCGGCGCGGGTGCGAACCTCGATCCGCGGCTTCGCATCCGGCAGCATCGTACGACCGTGCTGAAGCGGCGTCACGTTCACGTTCCAGACGCGGGCGCTCGGCATCGAGCTGAGCTTGACGGTCGCCCAGCAGCCCGCCTGCGCCGTCGGCGCGAGCGCGAGGGCCCCGAGCACCGAGAGCAGAAGCTTCTTCATGGCCTCCTCCTTGATTCGTCTCTACCTCCGACATAACCGCCGCGGGCCTGAAAAACCAACTCGCGCTCGCCGCGGCCGTTCCAAAACTCGCCGAGTGGTTCAAGACGCGGGTGCCGGCCGGCGCTCATGCTCGGTCGACTCGATCTCAGACCCAAAGGAGGGAGGATCCATGCGTCTGCGCAGCATCCTGGCGATCGCCGGCGTCGTCCCGCTGCTCTCCGTGCCCTGCGCTCTCTCGGCCCCCGGCGCGGAGAGCGTCGTGGCAGCCGCGAACGGCGGCGTCCACTGGACGATCCCGTTGCCGAACGTGTTCGGCGTCGAGGTCGGCAACCGCCTCACGTTCAACGCACGCAAATACGCGGACGGAAGCGCGAACGGCCAGTTCGAGTATCTCCAGACGGTCGAAGGAACGACGTTCACGTTCCACGGCAACGTGACCTGCATCAACGTCTACGACGGGAATCGCGCCAAGCTCGGCGGCGAGATCACGTACAGCAACGATCCCACCGTTCCGACGGGGACGTTCGGCTGGTTCCAGGAGTTCGACAACGGCGAAGGAGCGAACGCCACAGCCGACCGCTCCAGCCTGATGGGGTTCGGCACCGAGGCCGCGAACGAGGCGTTCTGTAACAGCCCCAACCTGCCGCGCTTCGGGCCCTGGGACGTCCAGGGGAACGTCCAGGTCACTGATGGCGGCAACAGCCTGAACGTCCGATCGAAGGAGTGAACGCTCCGCACGGCCGCGGCTAACCCCCAACAGCGCGCCGTCGTCTACGCAGACATGGCGACGGCGGCGGCGCTGGACGATGCAAGCTCGATCTCCGTTGCCGCGTGCACGCTCAGACACGCGTCGATTACAGCGGGCGGCTTCTACGTGAGCGACGTGGTGTTCGGGCCCAACCGACGCCTCCCGAGGCACAGTCATCCGCGCGGGTGCATCGCGGTGGTCGTCGAGGGCGTGGTGGACAAGGCGTTCACGCGCGTGTCCGGGACGGCGAAGCAGGGTGCCGTGATCACGATGCCTCCCGCGGAGCCGCACGTCGATGCGTTCGGCCGCGGTGGGGCGCGGCTGATCGTCGCCGAGGCGAACGAGGACCAGGAAGTTGCGCTGGGGCGCGACTGGACCGCGCTCCTGATCGCGACGAGGATCGCACGGGAGCTCGAGCATCCCGACGCGTTCACGCCGCTCGCCGTCGAAGGGCTCGCCTTGGAGCTCGCCGTCGCCGCTCGGCGGCTCGGGCCGCCGGGTGTTCCGAGCTGGCTGCGCACCGCGCGTGAGATCGTGCTCGACCACGCGCCCGCGTCGCTCTCCGTCGCGGCGATCGCAGCGCAGGTGGATGTCGAGCCGGGTCTTCTGGCTCGCAGCTTCCGCCGGCACTTCGGCGTGTCGATCGGCGAGTACGTTCGGAACGCACGTCTCGACTGGGCGGCTGCAAGGCTCGTGGACAGCGACGAACCGCTCGGGTCGCTTGCGTTCGAGGCCGGGTTCGCGGACCAGAGCCACTTCACCCGCTGCTTCAAGCGCCGCGTGGGCGTGCCGCCCGGCAGGTATCGCCGCCTGCACCGCTGAGCGTGCCGCCGATCGCGGCGACGGTCGGGGAACGTTCCCTGGGAAGTAGTTCCCGGGCCGGCCGTCCCCGGTCTGCCGCCCGGTCGCGAAACTCCACGTCCCCGCCGCCGTTCGGAATCGCCGGCGCGTCGCTGACGACGTGAAGGACGTGGACGTACCGTCGGTCGTTTCACGGCGTCGTCGTCGCGCTCGGCGCCGGGCTCGAGTCGGACGAAGCGGTGCGCACTGCGTACGCATCCACCAGCGCGGAGACAGCCGGGGCGGCAATGTAAGGATGTTCTAAGCCTTTCGAGCGAGGTCTTGATCCGGCCGGTCTGCGGAGAGATGCTCGGCAGCGCTGGATGTGGAGCGGAGTCGGAGCCTTGCGGCGGCTCGGTCGAAGCATCAGGGAACTGACATACCAGCCGACGAGGGCAAGGTGATGCGCGGGCCCTCGATCCTCGTCAGGAAGGAACGGTCACATGCGTAGGATCGTGACCTCCTCGATCGTCGGCGTCCTTCTCTGTGGTCTCGCGGCTGTGCAGTCGCGGGCGGGGGACGCGGTTCGCATCCCGCTCGCGGCGCACGCGCGAACGCTGAACGGCAACGGAAACAACTTGCGACATCCCACCTGGGGCGAATCGGGCAGCGAGTACGTGCGAGTGGCTCCTCCGAAGTACGCCGACGGGCTGGGGGCGATGATCGCGGGCCCGCCGGCACGGTACGTCAGCAACCGGATCTTCAACGACCTCGGCCAGAACCTCTTCTCCGAAAACGGCGTCACCCAGTGGGGGTGGGCGTGGGCGCAGTTCCTGGATCACGACTTCGGCTTGCGGGACGAGACAGCTGCCGAGCACGCACCCGTCGCGTTCGACGCCGTCGACCGGCTCGAAGACTTCAGGAACGACTTCGGCGCGATCGAGTTCGCACGCACGCCGGCCGCTCCAGGTACCGGGGTCGCATCGCCACGGCAGCAGATCAACACGCTCAGCAGCTACATCGACGCCTCCGGTGTGTACGGCGTCAGCGGTGCACGGCTCGACTGGCTTCGCGAAGGGTCGGCCGACGGCAGCCCTGCCAACAACCGAGCGCGGCTTCTGTTGACACCGGACGGCTACCTGCCGCGTGCGGATGTGCGCGGAAACGCCGCGACTGCGCCGCCGATGGACCTGTTGGCCCGGCTCGCGGGTCGCCCGGCGGCGGCGATCGTGGCCGGCGACGTGCGGGCGAACGAGAACATCGCGCTCACGGCGCTGCACACGCTGTTCGCACGGGAACACAATCGAATCGTCGCCGCGCTACCTCGGTCGCTCAGTGACGAGGCCAAGTTCCAGCTCGCCCGCCGGGTGGTCGGCGCGGAGCTGCAGTACGTCACGTACCACGAGTTCCTCCCCGCGCTCGGCGTGCAGCTCCATCGCTATCGCGGGTACAGCTCGTCCCGCAATGCAGGCATCTCGAACGAGTTCGCCGTGGTCGGCTACCGGGCACACAGCATGATCCACGGCGAGTTCGAGGCCGAGGTTCCGGCGGCGCGCTTTTCCGCCCAGAGACTGGCTGCGTTCCGCGCCGCCGGCTTGACGGTCGAGCGGAGTGGGGATGCAATCACGCTCGCGATTCCGCTCAACGTGGCGTTCGGCAACCCGGGCCTGCTGCACGACGTCGGCATCGACCCGGTCCTGGAGAGCCTCGCCGAGCGGCAGTACCGAAACGACGAGCAGATCGACAATGCGCTGCGGAGCGTGCTCTTCCAGGTTCCGAGGCCGGGCGTTCCCGATCCCTCCGTGTGCGGTGTTCCCACCGTGAACCCTCGTGCTTCGGCGGTGTTCTCGACCTCGGGGCACTGGACATCGAGCGCGGGCGCGACCACGGGATGCCGAATTACAACGACCTGCGCCGCGCGTATGGTCTGCGCCCGACGCGGTCGTTCATGGACGTCACCGGCGAGCGAAGCGACCGCTTCCCGCAGGGCCTCGGCGCCGATCCGATCGACGATCGCCACAGCCTCGACTTCGTCGAGCTTCGGGACGCACAGGGCCGGCGTATCCCGCTCGGAAGCGACGAAGCCCTGGAGAACGCCGTCGTCGGAGTACGCCGCACGACGCTCGCGTCGCGGTTGAGAGCGATCTACGGAGACGTCGGGCACCTCGATGCGTTCGTGGGAATGGTCTCCGAGCCCCACGTCCGCGGAACCGAGTTCGGCGAGCTCCAGCTTGCGAGCTGAAGACGGCAGTTCGAGGCGCTGCGGGACGGCGACCGGTTCTTCTACGCCGTCGATCCCGTCCTCCGCTCGATCCAGCGCACCTACCACCTCGGCTACCGCCACACGCTGGCGGAGATCGTCAGGCTGAACACGGATGCGACGGTCGACGACGAGGTGTTCGAGGCAGACGAGGGCTGAGGACCTGCGTCAACGCCGCGGAGCGGCTCGGGCGTCCGGCCCGAGCCGGACCTCCGCGGTCGTTTGTGAGAGAGAACCGGAGTCGAGGCGTTCTCTCTCGCGTCGCCCGCAGTGCGCGGTCGGGCGACGGCGAGGACTGTGCCGACGTCCGTTAAGAACCGGCTGAGAAGCCGACGTGGTCGTGGCTGCGCCGATCCCGCTCCGTCTGGCATAGCCGATCGGCTAGTTGACTCGATCGTCCTAGGGCAGGAGACTTTTGGCACGGCGCGCCTGCGGCTGCGCGCGGGTTTACTGCGGCAGTAAAGGAGATCGTCAAATGACGGCAAGATTCCCCTGGATCGCTACGCGGCGCAACATCGCGGCCGCGGGAGCGCTTGCGGCGGCAGCACTGGTCGTGCTGATTGCGGCCGCGGACCGGACGAACGCGAGCACGACCACGACGTGCAACGCACCCGACCCGACCGGCCGGCTCTTTTGCGTGACCGTTGAAGATCAGGACGGCGTGTCGCCCACGGGCGTCACGGGCTCGGGCAACCAGCAGACGGCGGTTCAGGCTTACCAGTACTACAAGCTCACCGTCAGCAACGCCGGTGGCAGCTCGCTCACGAACGGCGTTGCCACCCTCAAGCTCACGGATCAGGTCCCGT
>WNFV01004621.1_pt1 | contig 44325 bp, 36 predicted proteins | sample 5400101 | NCBI WGS metagenome assembly WNFV01 (sample SAMN13153361, study PRJNA577476) | soil metagenome | isolation source: 115 cm soil or saprolite under grassland replicate 1 | place: USA:California | collected 2016-06-15 | reverse complement strand
AGAGAGTTTTGAGTTTTGAGTTTTGAGTTTTGAGTTCGGTGTCGTCCGAATTATTCAAAACTTTGAACTCAGAATTCAAAACTTCCTTCAGCTGGGCTACTCGCGCGCGCTGGGCCTGGATGCCGGAGTCGGTGGATTGGTCGGCGCTGAGCAGCGCGTCGACAAGCTCCTGGCCAAGCTGGTCGGCGAATTGCGGCAGCAACTCGCGCGCGTGATCGGCCTGCTGGTCGAGTGCCAGGCGCATGCCTAGGCCGAACTCGGCGTTGTCCTCGAACAGCGAATTGGCCCAGGCCGGCCCGCGCCCGCTGCGATCAGCGGTCCAGGGAGTGGTCGGAAGGTTGCCGCCGTAGATCGATGAGCAGCCGGTCGCATTCGCGATCACCGTGTGATCGCCAAATAGCTGCGACACCAGCTTGATGTAGGGCGTTTCGCCGCAGCCCGAGCAGGCGCCCGAGAATTCGAACAGCGGGATCATCAGCTGCGAATTCTTAATCGACCCCAGATGGATCTGGCTACGATCGACCTCGGGCAGATCGAGGAAAAAGTCCCAGTTGGCCGACTCGCGCTCGCGCAAGGGCAGCTGCTCGGCCATGTTGATCGCTTTCCGCCCGACCTGGCGCTTATCCTTGACCGGGCAGGCCTCTACGCACAGCCCGCAGCCGGTGCAATCCTCGGGCGAGACTTGCAGGGTGTACTTCATGCCCGGGAACTCTTTGAAGCGCGCTTCGGTCGAATGAAATTGCGCGGGTGCGCCATCGAGCGCGGCCGGCTGGTAGATCTTGGTGCGGATGACCGCGTGCGGGCAAACAAAGGCACATTTGCCGCACTGGATGCATAGGTCGGAATCCCAAACCGGGATCTCCAACGCCAGGTTGCGCTTCTCCCAGCGCGCGGTGCCGGATGGATAGACGCCATCGCAGGGCAGCGCGCTCACCGGCAGCGCGTCGCCATCGCCGGCGATCATGCGCCCCAGCACGTCGCGAACGAACGCTGGCGCCGCGGCGGGTACCGGCAGGCGCCGCCGCACGGACGAAAGACCAACGACAAAAGACGAAGGAGCAGTGGCCAGCGCATCCTCGCTTTCGTCGTTGGTCATTCGTCTTTGGTCTACCTCATAGAGGTGTGCCAGCGCCTCGTCCACCGCGTGATTGTTGCGCTGGACAACCGCCTCGCCGCGCTTGCTGTAGGTCTTCTTGATGCTACGCTTGATCTCCTCAACCGCCTGCTCGCGCGGCAGCACCCCGCTGATTGCGAAGAAGCAGGTCTGCATGATCGTGTTGACGCGCCCACCCATGCCGGTGGTGCGGGCCACCTGGTTGGCGTCGATCACGAACAGGCGCAGGTTCTTTTCGACGATCGCATGCTGCACTTCGATCGGCAGCTCGTCCCAGACAGTCTCAGGGCCATAGCTGCTGTTGAGCAGAAAGGCAGCGCGCGGCGCGGCGTATTTGAGCACGTCGAAATTTTCGAGGAATGCGAACTGGCTGCACGCCACAAAGCTGGCCTGGTCAATCAGATAGGGCGCGCGGATGGGCTGTGGCCCGAAGCGCAAATGCGAGATCGTCACCGATCCGGATTTCTTCGAGTCGTACACAAAATAGCCCTGAGCGTGATTGTCGGTCTCCTCGCCGATGATCTTGATCGAGTTTTTGTTCGCGCCCACGGTGCCATCGGCGCCCAGGCCCCAGAACACACAGCGCACCGTCCGATCGTCCTCGATCGCGAAAGTTGGGTCGTAGGGCAGGCTGGTGTAGGTCACGTCGTCGTTGATGCCGATCGTGAAGTGGTTCTTCGGCGCGTCGCGACCCAGCTCTTCGAAAATACCCTTGACCATCGCGGGCGTGAACTCCTTGGAGGAGAGCCCGTAGCGCCCGCCGACCACTACTACGGACAAAGGACGAAGGACCAAGGACGAAACGACCTCAGATTCCTTCGTCTTTCGTCTTTCGTCTTTCGTCTCGCTTTCGTTAAGCGCGGTCACCACATCCAGGTACATCGGCTCGCCGGCGCTGCCAGGCTCTTTGGTGCGGTCGAGCACCGCGATTGCTTTCACCGTCGGCGGCAGGGCGCTGATGAAATGCTCGACTGAGAAGGGGCGGAACAGATGTACCTTGACGACGCCAACCTTTTCGCCGCGCGCAGCCATGTAATTGACGGTCTGCTCGGCTGTCTCGGCGCCCGAGCCCATAATCACGATCACGCGCTCAGCATCGGGCGCGCCGGCGTAATCGAACAGGCGATACTGGCGGCCGGTAAGTGTCGCGAAGCGATCCATCGTGCGCTGGACGATCGCCGGGCAGGCCAGGTAGAACGGGTTGACGCTCTCGCGGGCCTGGAAGTAGACATCGGGGTTTTGGGCGGTGCCGCGGATGGACGGATGCTCGGGCGAAAGGCCGCGCGAACGATGCGCGCGCACCAGGTCGTCGTCGATCAGCGCACGGATCTGGTCATCGGTCAGCTGGATGATCTTGTTGATCTCGTGCGAGGTGCGGAAGCCATCGAAGAAGTGGACGAACGGCAGGCGCGCCTCCAGCGTCGCGGCGTGGGCGATCAGCGCCATATCCTGCGCCTCCTGCACCGAGTGCGCCGCGAGCAGCGCCCAGCCGGTGGCGCGCACGGCCATGACATCGGCGTGGTCGCCAAATATCGAGAGCCCCTGGGCCGCCAGCGAGCGCGCCGCCACATGAAAAACCGCCGGAGTCAGCTCGCCGGCGATCTTGTACATATTTGGGATCATCAACAGCAGGCCCTGCGATGCGGTAAAGGTGGTTGCCAGCGCGCCGGACTGCAGCGCGCCGTGGATCGCGCCGGCCGCGCCGCCCTCGGATTGCATCTCGATCACCTGCGGCACGCTGCCCCACAGGTTCGGCCGATCGACTGCCGACCAGGCATCGGCCAGCTCGCCCATCGATGTCGAGGGCGTGATCGGGTAGATCGCGATCACCTCGCTCAGCTTATGCGCCACTGTAGCGGCGGCTTCGTTGCCATCAGTAGTTATCCAGGTTGGTTTCATGGGTTTTCTCCACTAGCCATGACATTTCGACCAGTATGCCGGCGCCTAGACCGCGAGCCGGTTGTCGAACGAGTTCAGCGCCTTCATGTAGTTGGCGCGCTCGAAAGCGGCCGGCTCGGACACCGACTGCTGGCTCATGCTGCCCTGCATCTGCGCGATCGACTCATATTCGTGCTCCAGCATCCAGGCGCGCATATCGGCCAGAATCGCGCTCAGCCGCTCGGCGCCGTTCGCAATCAGCTCGGATGCCAGCATCGCCACCTTCGCGCCGGCCATCATGGCCTTGAGCGCATCCTGCGCGCTATGCACGCCGCCGGTCAGCGCCAGGTCGGCCGCGACGCGCCCGTACAGGATCGCGATCCAGCGCAGCGGCAGCCGCAGATCGTCCGAGCTGCTGAGCGTCAGGCTGGGCACCACCTCCAGCGCCTCCAGATCGAAGTCGGGCTGATAGAAGAGGTTGAACAGCACCAACCCGTTGGCGCCGGCCTCGGTGAATCGCTGGGCCAAATGCGGCAGCGCGGTGACGAAGGGGCTCAACTTGAGCGCGATCGGGATACGCACCCGCGCGCGAACCGTGCGGACGAGGTTGACATACGTATCTTCAAGCTCAGCCCCACTTACGCGTGCGTCGGTCGGCAGGTAGTAGATGTTCAGCTCCAGTGCATCGGCGCCGGCCTGCTCGATTTTATGCGCATACTCGATCCATCCGCCGGCCGAGATGCCGTTGAGGCTGCCGATCACCGGAATATCAAGCGCCTGCTTCAACCGCCGCAGGTGATCGAGATAGCGCTCGGGGCCAATATTGTAGCGCTGCATCTCGGGAAAATAGCTGAGCGCCTCGGCATAGGTCTCGGCGCCGCGGCTGAGGTAATGATCGAGCTCGTGACTCTCGTGGGTGATCTGCTCCTCGAACAGCGAGTACAGCACGATCGCCGATGCACCGGCGGCCTCCAGTCGGCGCGCCAGCTCGACCTTTTTAGATAGCGGCGAGGCCGAGGCCACCAGCGGGTTTTTCAGCCGCAGCCCCAGATAGGTGGTGGACAAATCAGGCATGGAATACCCCTTTGACTTCAAGCGCAATCACCAAATCTGCTTGCCGTGCAACCCGTTGCAGCGCCGCTTCATCACCGGCGCGTACCGCGACAATGCACTGCTGTGGATGCAGCCGCCGCAGCGCTTGGAGCGCTGCGAGCTGGGACAGGCCGGCGCCCAGGCGATCGTCGACCAAAATCACAGGACGCCGGCTACAGGTCGGCAGCGGGCGGCCGGCGCGATACTGTTGAACCAGCAGCGCCACGTCATCCCGCACGATCCGCGCTTCGGCCCAGATCGCTTGCAGCGACATGCCCGGCAGACGCAGCGCCGCACGGTTGATGCACAGCCCGCTGCCCTCGCTGAGACCACCTGCCGCAACCTCTGGATATGGATCCACGTGTAGCTCACGCGCCACCAGAATATTCTGGGGCAGCCGTAGCACCCGCGCGATCTCTTCCGCAATCGCTTGTCCGCTGGGCATCATCGCCAGTACGATCGCGCGACCGCCGCGGAAGTGCAGCAATCGCTCGGCCAGCTGGTGGCCGGACGCAACACACACATTGGCATTCTCGGAATCGACTTCAAACTGTGAGGCATCTTGAATTAGCAGCTGTTGTAGCGATGTCATAACCGTCATCTCAACGCAGGCACGGCACTCCAGCATTGTCGCGCGCCAGAGCGTGCCCCGGTGACGCGATTCTGGCAATTGAGCAAGCCGGCGCGGCTATGCCAGGTATGTAGACTTTAGCATTCAGCGGGGGGCGTGCGCGGGAAGAAATGACGACCTAGGGGAAGCATTTGCTAACTGGAATGGTACTTTATCTTCTTTTGTTGAACGTGCGGCCGGTCGCCCTGCAGGGCGACCGGCCGCACGTTCAACGGGTATATAGAGTTTATTAAGCGTGATTTCGGCCAGAGAACGGAAGACGAATGACCGCCTTCTTCCGTCCTTCGTCTTCCGTCATAATACGCTAGCGCTCACCACGGCCGCCGTGGCGCTTACGCCGATGCCGGGGCGTGCGCGGCAGCTCGTTCTCGCGCGGCGGGGAGGCCAGTGGCGCGCTGCTCGGCGGCCGCTGCGCCGGCTGGGCGGGCGGCTGGTGCGGGTGTATGTGTTGTTGTCGCCGCCGCGCTTGATCCGGCCGGTTCGGCTGTGGGTCGCGCCGCGGTGGGATGCTCGACGCGCGGCGGGTATCGGCTGGGCGCTGCGGCGGGGCATCGATGTCGTCGATTGGCAGATCGGGCAAGATCAATGGGGGCGGATCCATCCTGTCAGCCAGCCCTTCGGCGCGCCCCTCCCTGTGGCGGTTTTCCTCCGGCCGTGGCGGCACGGGGCGGCGGAGCTCAGCCGGCGGCGATCCACGGTCCTCGATGCCCTCTTCCAGCAGCGCCAGCGCGTCGAGCACATCGGGGTCGTCGATCTCATTGCGCAGCAGCCGGCGCTCGCCGCTGTGTTTGGGCTCACGCCGCGGCGGCGGCTCGCGCTTCTCCGTCCGAGGCGGGCCGCCCGCGAAGGGCGCGATACCTTCCTCGGCGCGGCTGCGCGCCAGCGTGCCCACGCGCTGGGTTGCCTCGCTGATCTGCGACGGCGAGAACTCCTCGTGGACGCCGCTGCCGGCCAGCTCGACGATCACCGTCTCGCGCACGACATTCACCATCACCACCTCGCCTGGGCCGTCGGGCGTCTGCACCCAGGCGCCGCGCTTGGGCAGCTCGGCTTTGATCTCCAGATATTGCTCGTGCTCGTAGGAAAGGCAGCACAGCAGCCGGCCGCAGACGCCGCTGATCTTGGTTGGGTTCAGCGGCAGATCCTGATCTTTGGCCATTTTGATCGAAACGCGCGCATAATCCGGCAGGAAGGTCGAGCAGCACAGCATCCGACCGCATGGCCCGATGCCGCCGAGCAGCTTGGCCTCGTCGCGCGGGCCGATCTGGCGGAGCTCGATCCGCGTCTTGAAGGTGCGCGCGAGGTCACGCACCAGGACGCGGAAGTCAACCCGCTTTTCAGAGGTGAAGTAAAAGGTCAGCCGCGAGCCATCGAAGCTGTACTCGGCCTTGACCAGGCGCATCGGGAGGCTGTGCTCCAGGATCTTCTCGGAACAGCGATCGAGCACCTCGTCGTGGCGCGCGCTAAGCAGCCGCATGCGTTCGAAGTCGGCCGCCTCAGCGCGCCGAATCACCGGCTTCAGCTCGCCGACCACCTCGGTATCTGCCACCGGGTGTGGTGCGCGGGCGACCTTGGCCAGCTCGAGGCCGCGCACCGTCTCGACGATCACCGAGTCGCCCTGGTTCAGCGTCTCGACGGCACTCGGGTCGAAGAAGTAGGTCTTGCCCGAATCTTTGAATCGTATCCCTACCACAACAGGCATGGTGATGCTCCGTGGCAGGCGCAGGATATGGCGAGGCCGGCGGGGCGTGGGGATGCTGGACGATCGGCATTCCGCGCGAAGCGCCTATCAGCCGGGCGGCGCGGCAGGGCGCCGGAGCCGGTGTATATTCTTCGTACATTGTTACGGTATGGCCGGGCAATCTATCGACCCCATCATCGCACAGCTGCGGTATCGTGCGCCAGTTTAGCGAAATCTATAGCGATCGTCGCGAGCGACGTTGGTGGCATTATACACCATCAGTATCATGTTGGGTGGGGGTGCAGGGGCCGAAGGCCCCTCCAGACCTCCCCAAATATTACGCGCGCCGCAACACCTTGTACGTATGCACCAGCTTGGCCTTGCCCTTGAGCTGAAAATCGCCCATCTCCTGCACATCAAAGGCCTCGCCGATCGCCTCACGCGTCGCCTCGCTGACCAGCACGCTATTCAGATCGGCCTTGCCCTCCAGCCGCGATGCGGTGTTGACCGTGTCGCCCATCACCGTGTACTCGAGCCGCTGGCGGGTGCCGAAGAATCCGGCGTAGACCGGGCCGGTGTTGATGCCGATCCGGAATGAGAACCCCTTGGATGGGTCGAGCCGCTCGACCAGCCGCTGGTGCGCCGCGATCATGCCCAGCGCCGCATCCACCGATTGGATGGCCGATAGCTCCGGATCGACCGGGTCGCCGAGCTGCGGTGCGCCAAACACGGCCATGATCCCATCGCCGATATATTTGTCCAGCGTACCGTTGTGCTGGAAGATCACCTCGGTCATCTCGTGGAAGTACTCGTTCAGCAGATCCTGCACATCGCGTGGCGAGAGCGTCTCGGAGAGCGAGGTGAAGCCTTTGACATCGGCAAACAGCACGCTCACAATCAGTTCCTGCGGCTCCCACAGCTGGCCGTGCTGCGAGAAGTAGCTGGCCATCAGCTTGGCGATATTCGGCGACATGAAGCGCTCGAAGTTCTGACGCAGCTGAGCTTGCTGACGCAGCTCATCGGTCAGGCGCGCGCGCTCGATCGCGGTGGCGGCCTGGTTGGCCACCGCCGCAAGCAAGTCGCGCTGGTGCTCGTTGAACTGATCGCGCCCAGGCGAGTCGACATAGATCAGGCCGGTGGCCTTGCCCTCGCTGATCAGCGGCGCGCAGATCGCCGAGCGGATGTTGGCGCTGATGATGCTTTGCGAGCCGGCGAAATCCAGCCGCGCGTCGCGGGTCAGCACAGCCTCGTTGCCGTTCATCGCCTTGTGCGCGATCGTCGAGCTGATCGCGACATCCTCCAGCGTGGCGGGGTGAATGACCATCGGCACCAGCTCGCCGCCACGAATCAACAGCAACATACCGCGCTGCCCCGGCACCGCCTTCAGCACCTCTTCCATCACCGCGTCCAGCAGGTCGTGCGTGCCGAGGATACCGTTCAGCCGCTTGCTGATGCGGTAGAACTCCTTGAGGTCAAGCGCCAACTCGGGCAGATCGCCGGTTTTGACCTCTTTGACTTTGGCGTCGAGCGGGAAATATTTGCTGTCGTCCAGCACTACGCTCTGGGCTGCGCGATCCTCAAAGCGAATCTCGAACGGGCCGATCTGCAGCACATCGCCGTCGCCCAGCTGCTCTTCTTTGACGCGCAGGCGGTTGACCGAGATACCATTGCGGCTGCCCAGGTCGGCCACCCATGCCTGACGGTCGCGCAGCAACACCTGGGCGTGCCGGCGCGACACGATCGCGTGGTTGAGCACAATATCGTTGTCGAGGGCGCGCCCGATCTGGATGCCCTTTTCGGTCAGGGCGAAGGTGCGCTGCTCGCCGTTGATGTCGACTGAAAGTCGGGCCATGCGCCGCTCCTTGTGGATCTAGCGTGCGATCTTGCCGCGAAGCACGCCGAGAATACATTGATAGGCGGGCAGACTTTAGTATATCAGACGCATACGGCTAGGGCAAGAGTATGCGAAGGTCTCGTGTACGACAGAAGGCAGTCGACAGTCGGCGTACTAAGTCTTGACGCTGCTGTTCGGTGTATTTCATTACGCGGGGCTGCGCGCCCTCGTCCCCCGCCGCTGTGCAGCGAAGTTCATTGCGCGGGGGCTGCGCGCCCCCACACCCCGCGGCCAGGGGCTGCCGCCAGCCCCGGCACCCCGCCGCCAGGGCGTTGCCCCTGGACCCCAAAAAGATGCGGTTACGTGCGCGCTGCTTAGCGCGCATGCCTCCGTCATTCCCAGGCTGTTATTTATTCCACGAGGCATGACCCGATCACGTTGTTCTTGGTACTGGCGTACTTGCCGGAGGGGGCATGGGGGAACCGGCTTCGGTTCCTCTCGCCAATGGCCTACTGCTGACTGCCTACTGCCGACCGGCGTAGAGTCAACCGGCGGTCATCCGTGAGTCAATCGATGACACTATTGTAATGCCAGATCAAACGTCAATTGGAAACAACTCACTACGATACCGTAAGGAGGATCACCCATGAAAAGCAAGATCATTCGCGCGCTCGCTGCTGCTCTGGTGATTGCTACGCTGCTGCTGGCTGGAACCGCGCCGTACGGCCCTCCCGGAGTCCGCGACAGCTCAAGCATGGTTGGGGGCCAGTAGCGCGATGACTATTCTGACGCTGTATGTATGCTGTTCGCTGGCCGGCGCGGCGCTGGCGCTCTGGCGGCCGCCGCGTATGCCGCGCTATTGGCTGCTGCTGGCGATCGCCGCCGTGCCGCAGCTCGGCAGTCTGCTCGGCATCTGGATCGCAGGCATGTTCCTGGTATCGGTCACAGCGATCTTCATCTGGTGCTTGTGCAACCGTGCGATCACCGGGATCCCAGCCGTGGCGGCGGGCGTGATCATGAACCTGCTGGTCATGGCCTTCCACGGCGGCGCGATGCCGATTCACGCCGCGACGCTGGCGCGGATCGGCCACATGTTCGTGCCCGGCACGCTGCTGATGGGTTCGAAAGATGTGGTTGTCCAGTCGGCCGCGCTGTGGCTGCTCTCCGATTGGCTGGTGCTGCCGGCCGGCGCGACAACCTATGTCGCCAGCCCCGGCGATGTCGTGGTGATGGTTGGCGTGATCTGGTGGCTGCTGTTCAGCCATCCGCGAGAAGAAAGGAACCGACCGATGCTCACGTTTCGTGCCGCCGCGCCACCCGATCAACGTGCGCGCCTGATCCCCGGCCAGAGCGCCCGACCGGCGCTCACACGCCTGGCGCTGCTGGCCGCCGCCAACCCAACCGTGGCCGAAGGTTTGCTGCGCGACCCACTCGACGCCGCCGCCGCGCACCCGCACTTTGTGCTGTCGCTCGATGCGCGCGACCGCGCCACGCTGGCCGATATCCGCGCCCGCGCCCGCACCGTCGGCGAGTTCTTGGCTGATCTCGCTGATGTGGTGGATGGGGCAGCCGCGTAAGATTTCGACGAAGGACGAAAGACGAACGACCAAATACGCTGATTGGCTTTGGTCATTCGTCTTTGGTCTTTGGTCATAAGGGTTGATTATGACAACAGGATCCCGCACACATCCGACCCCCGACCCGGCCGATGTGACATCCCTGTTGCGATTGCTCGCGGAGGCGGCCGACAGCCAGTCCTTCTTCGCGACGCTACGTCGAGGGCTGCCAAGCTTGCTGCCTGCGACGCGTGTGGATCTGCTGGCCCATAATTGGCCCGGCGGCGCCCACATGGCGCTGTCGGGCGCTGCCGGCGCAGCACCGCCCGATGAAGCCACCGCCAGCGCCGCGGCCTTCGGCGCGTGGCTTTGCGAAACCGACTACCCGGTGATCGCGACATTGCCGCTGAGCGGCGCCGGCCAGCACCAGGGCTGGCTGGTACTGGCTCGTCGGCGCGGGCTGCTCGACCAGGCTGTGCTGGCATCGGCCGGCCAGTTGGCGGCGCTGATCGCCCTGCGATTGCTGTACGACAAATCGCAGGGCGACCTAACGGCGCGCGACCAGCATGCCGCGCTGCTTGAGCGCCGGCTGCGCGAGCACGAGAATACGCGGTTGCGCGCCACGCTGGCGGTGGGCGCGGCCCACGATATTGGCAATCTGTTCGCCTCGGTGATGGGTTACGCCCAGATTCTTCAGCATGATGCACCGGCTAATCTCCAGCGCGATCTACGGGCGATCCTCCTGGCAGCCAGCGATGGTCACTTCCTACTGCGGCGTATGCTATCCTCTACGCCGCCGATGACCGTCGGCTCGCCCGCGCAGGGCGTGGCGCTGCCGGCACTGATTCAGGATGCGCTCAACCTGACGCGGCCGTTCTGGGAGCCAAGGCCAAAGATCGCGATCCGCACGCTGATGGCGCCGACCCCGCCAATTCAGGCGCACGCCGCCGAACTGCGCGAGGTGCTGGTCAATCTGATCATCAACGCCGTGGCGGCGATGCCGAGCGGCGGCGCGCTCACGCTGCGCTGCTTCACAGTCGACGAGCGTGTGGTGATCGAGGTGATCGACACCGGCCGCGGGATCGCGCGCGAGCATCAGGCCGCGATTTTCCAGCCGTTCACCACCACACGTGAAGGCGGGCATGGCCTGGGGCTGAGCGTCAGCCGTGCGATTGTGGAAGGCTACGGTGGCACGCTGACAATCCGCAGCGCGCCTGGCCAGGGTGCAACGTTCGCGCTGGCGCTGCCGGCCGCCCGCGCCCGTGAGGGATCACACGATACCCAGCCAGCGCCGCGAACGCGGGCGATCTCGGGGTAGCGATCGAACGCAACATTTTCAGTCTAATCAATCTGTGCTATCATTCTGCCGTCAGCGGCCAGCTGACGGCAGCTTGTCGTTACTTGCCAATCGCCGACCGCTATTCACAGCTCTTACGCAGTGGAAGGGTTTGGGGACTGCGTCCATCCAAACCGCCTGAAAACGCTGACTGCGTAAGCCCTATCATTCAGAGCTAATGGAGGCGCCATGCCGAAGATTGGACGGAACGACCCCTGCCCATGCGGCAGCGGCAAGAAGTATAAACAGTGCCACCTGCCGATCGAGGAGGCTGCGGCGGCCGAGCAACTGCGCCTGCGCCGCAGCGTCGATATATTGCTGCCGAAGATCATTAACGCCGCGCAGGCGCAGGTCGGCGCCATCCCGGCGGCCTTCGATCGTTTCTGGGATAGTAAATACACGCCCGAGCAGCTAGAGGAATTGGACGATCTGGAAGGGCGCGGCGGCGAGCGCTTCCTGACCTGGTTCGCCTTCGATTATCCGCTCGACGACGGGCGTACGCTGGTGGAGCAGCTGGCCGCCGGCGATTCTGGGCTGAATGAGGATGGCGACGATGCGCCTGAGCTGACCGACATTGAGGCGCGGCTGCTGCGCGATTGGGCAACCGTGCGCCTGCGGCCCTATCTGGCCCAGAGCGTGCGCAAGGGCCAGGGTTTGCAGGTAACCGATCTGCTGGACGAGTGCACCTACGAGGTCGACGACCACGCCGCCTCGCGGCGTGTCGAGCCGGGCGAAGTCGTGATCGCCCATCTCGTCCCGGCCGGCACGCGCCACTATGTCGCCGGCGCGGCCGCGCACCTGACCGAGGACACACGCGAGAAGCTGCGCGAGTTCGCCGATCTGCATCTGGAGGCGCTGCGGCGCGAGCAGCCCGACGCGACATGGGATGACATGATCCGCGCTCGTTCGGATACGCTGAACCACTTCGTCATGCAGCTGCCGGTCGAGGAGCCCAACCCGACTCTGCTGGACAATATTGTCACCCAGACGCGCATCTCGCTCAAGCTCGCCGGCGAGTCGCTAGGGATCGGGCGGAAGGACGCCGAGTGACAAGATGACAAGATGACAAGATGATGGTTCACCTTGTCATCTTGTCAAATGCCCACCTCCAGCTCTTCCACATAATGCCCATTCAGCACCAACTGGTCGGCAACGCCGCGCTTGCTGATCAGGGTAAGCTCGGCGATGTGGATCGCGCTGGCGCGGGCGTAGACGAAATCGTGGTGCCAGATATGGCGTGGGTCTTCGAAAGCGGATGGGCCGGTTACGCCGCCCAGATGATCGCTTCGCCCGAGCGCGATATGCGGCCCGGCCTTCTCATCCTCCAGGACATTGCCCCACACGCGCGCGCTTGGATTGCAGCCCAGCCCAAGCTCGGCCACGTTGCGACGCGCGCCGTCGAGCGCCAGAAACGCCCGCAGATCGACCGCCGCCTCGCTGCGCCCAAGCACGTCGGTCACCTGATTGTGGTCGATCTCAAGCCGCACCATCTCGCCGCGCCACTCGACCGGCAGTACGCCGCGGGTTGCGCTTGGATCACCCACGTGCTCGCCTTCGTAGATCGCGGTGTAGGCCTCACCGCTGGGCAGGTTGACCAGCCGCGGCGGGGCTTTGTCGGGCCGCAGCTGCCCATCATCCACACTCCGGCGCGACCATTGGCATCGAGGCCACGCGCAGCCGGGGGAAGCGCTGCGTCCAGCCTATCAGCGGCGCCGAGGCCGAGAACTGTGTCAGCGCTAGCAGCAGCGTCGCCTGCTCGGCCAGGCTGCTAAGCGGCAGCTGCGCGTCGCCCAGAAGGCCGTGTTCGGGCAGCGGTGCATTGTGCGATCCAGTGGCTGGAAAGCTGGCCAGCGCCAGCACATGAAAGCCGCGCCGCTTGCCCAGCTCGCGCAGGGCGGCGTGCCAGCGCCGCGCCATCGCGCGGCGCCGCTCCCACGCCGGCGTGTCGCCGATCGCCCCATGTGGCGTATCAATCAGCACCAGCGCGGTCTCACCAGGCTGCGGGTCGAAGGTGTCGCTGAAGAGCTTCTGAAGGTTAATCATCGAGAATCCTCAATGCATCGGCGCGCTCAACAAGAGATACACCAGAGCTATTAAGCCCTGGTGTTGGTTGAAAACGTCACTCGGTGATACGTGCTAGTATAGCAGCTTCTGGGGGTGAGTCAATGTCGATTTGTTAATGAATCGTGTAGATCAGCTTTTCTACGGCTCCTGGAAACTTGGCTGCTCCCAGATCCGATCGGCAGGTCACCCTGCACCCGACCGATGTAATCCTCTGAATCAAGCAGTGCTATCACGGAATCCATTCATGAGTCATCCCGAATTTAACATACTGGCTGCGATGGCGTGGGAATGCGCTGCGGCGCATTCCCACGCCATCGCAGCCACACCATAAACTGGTTGTTCAGGGCGGTGCGCAACGACAGCACACGTACAGCATCACAAAGCAAAAAGTATCGATTGTAAAATTCGGGATGACTCATGAGTGACGATCAATAATACAGAGCAGCACATTGCGAACATCGTCGAAACAATGAACTGCCTGGCACCCATTGTACAGTATGCCGGCGCCGCCTGAGAATAGCCCTTTATTACGCATCCATCACGAACATGGCAGCGCACATGTCCGATCTTCCACACTGCCCCAAAATAGCGTACAATCTACGCGCCAATAGCATAGTCACCCACTCATCTTGTCACCTTGTCATCTTGTCACTCGTCACTCGTCACTCATCTTGTCACCTTGTCACCTTGTCATCTTGCCACTCGTCGCTCTCACTCACCTCGTCAGCTTATCAATGACAGGAGGTTACGCGATGCCCATTCGTTCCAGCGATCTGCGCCGGCAGCTCTTGCGGGTCAGCCCCGATACGCTCCTGGGCGCTGCGCTCAAGGATCTACGCGCCCGGCCGCGCCCGACCGAGTGGCTGCTGCTGGTCGATCTCGACGACGCCTACGCGGTGCTGGGTGTCGAGGATATCGCCGGGCGCGTCGCGTCTGTCGGCGACCCCCTGAACCAGCCGGTCAGCGCCTTTGCCGGCGCGGCTTGCCCGACCGCCGATGTCGAAGACGATCTGGAGGATGCGCAGGCCCGGCTGGCAAACAGTGTTGACGTGCTGGTGCTGCGCGCGGGCGAGCCCTATGGCGTGCTGACCAGGCGGCCGGTGGCAGCTGCCTCATCGGCCGCGCGGCTGCTGCTGAGCCAGGCGGCCGGATGGATGCCGCGGGTGCAAAGGCCGGCGGTACTGGGCATAGAAGAGAGTGTACCGAAAGCGCCTGTGACACTGCCGCCCTCCCAGATCGAGCCGATCCAGCAGCGCAGCGATCGTTACGTCAATACCGATTTCGCATCCGAGCAGCAGCCAGCGCGGGCGCTCGACCGCAAGGAAGCGCTCCAGCCGGGCCAGTCCTACTTCTTCCGGCTCAATGTCGGCGAGCTAGAGGCGGCCACAACCATCGAGGCAACGCCGGCCCAGCTGCCGGATTTCATCACCAAGCAGGATGTCGAGCTGGTGATTGTGCTGTTCAGCGAGAGCTTTGCGATCGAGCAGCCGACCGGCGTGCTCAGCGTGCCGGCGACTGGCCTGGCGACTGTCAAAGCCCCAGCGTCGTTACCGAGCGAGATGCATGCAGATGCGCCGCTGGCGCGAGAGCGGCTACTGTTTCGTGTTACCGCGCCGGCGCTGGCAGGCCGCGCCGAACTGCGCGTCAGTATGTACTGCAACGGCATGCTGATTCAATCGCGGCTGGTCACGGCGGTGATCGGCGCGGGCGCGCCGCTGAACGCGGCCGGCATGATGCGCGGCTCGGTGCTAGACTTTAATCTGAGCCCAGCTCTGTCGCCGAGCCATTTGGCCGACATCGAGCCGCACGCGCTCAGCCTGATGGTCAACAGCAACGGCGACGGCACGCACGCCTTTCGGGTGTTCGCGCAGGATGGCAACGAGATCTTTCAGAACAGCGCGACCATGTCGCCGACCGATCTAGTGGATCTGATCAACCAGGGCCGCAATGTCATGCAGCAGGTGGCCTGGGGCTACATCGGCGCGTGGGATCAGAAGACGCCCTACCGCTACGAGACGCCCGCTGCGGCCGAGAACAACTGGCGCGCCGACGTGATCGCGCTGGCGGTGCAGGGCTACCGGCTGTACGATGACCGGATCAGGGGCCTGGCCGGCAGCAGCGCCAACGAGGACAAGCTGCGCGAGCTCCTGCGCGCGCCGAGCGTGATCCAGCTGGCCAACAAGGTCTCGGCCAACGACGTGGTGCCGATCGCCATGTTCTACGACTACGATCTGTTTACCCAATCGCGGCAGGCGCTGACGATCTGCCCGCAGTTCGAGGAGAGCCTCAAGAGCGGGCGCGATCTGCTGGGCGAGCCGTGCTTCCAGGGCAACTGCCCCAACCGCGAAGGCCACGTCACCGTGGTCTGCCCAAGCGGCTTCTGGGGCTTTCGGCACGATATCGGCATGCCCTGGCCGGCGCCGGGCGGCCCGGAGATGGCCAAGTCGATCGGCTACACCGGCCAGCCGCAGATCGATATCGCCTACTACCAGTTCGAGCAGCTCGGCAATCATCTTGATCAGCTGGGCGGGCTGGGCTTCCAGACCCAGCGCCAGGATGCGCTCGACGCGACCTTCACCATGTTCAAGGCCACCAGCCCGCAGGTGGTCTACTTCTACTGCCACGGCGTGACGATCAAGCAGACCGATCAGACCAGTATCCCGGCGCTGATGATCGGTAGCCAGCAGACACCGGCCTTTATCGACACCACCAGCTTCCGGCCATTTCGCATCCGCTGGCCGCAGGCGCGCCCGCTGGTGATGATTAACGGCTGCCACACCACCGACATCGCGCCAGATCAGGCGCTCAGCTTTGTCAGAACGTTCGTCGAGTATGTCGAGGCCGCCGGCGTGATCGGCACCCAGATCACAATCTTCGAGCCACTGGCGCAGCGCTTCGCCGAAAGCTTCCTGCAATCGTTTCGCGCCGGCCAGCCACTTGGGCGCGCGATCCGCACGGCGCGGCTCCAGCTGCTGGCGCAGCGCAACCCGCTTGGGCTGGTCTACCAGCCGTTCGCGTATGCCGGGCTGAAGCTGGCGCAGCAGTAGGGTTCATGAGCACCTTGCATCGGAAATACGATCCGCGCTATTGGACGGACGACGGATGACGAAGGACAGCAGCAGCTTCACAGTATTGACGATAGACAATGGACGATGGACGGCATCACAATCGTCTATCGTCCATCGTCTATAGTCAACCAAACCAGCAATGGACTTCCGCGTGGCTGTACTAGAGGGTGGCGATCAGCGCATTCACCCGCCCCAGCAGCGCCCCAGGTCGGCCCGCTGCTGTGTGATGATCGGCGGCGGCAAGGCCGGCGGTTCGGGCGGCGGCGTGCCGGTTAGCTCCTGGATGCGCTGGCGATATTCGACATTCGGCGTACGTGCGTACAGCTGGTGGTACAGCTCGGCCGCGCGCGATTGGTGATCGGTGCTGCCAGCCAGACGCCACAGCTGGTAGTAGATCGCGGCCTGCTCGCCATCTTCGGGCCACACATCCAGCAGGCGCGCGCATTCGGTCGCCGGCGTCTCATGGCCGCGCTGGCCGAGCGCCACGCGCAGATCGATCGCCAGCAGCTGGGCCTTGAAGAGAATTTCTTTGCGTTCGACCTGCGCGGCCAACCGCAGGGCCTGGTCGTTCGCGGCCTGCGCCTCGGCGTAGCTGCGCTGTGCGGCGTATATCTCAGCCTGGCCGAAGAGTTCGGCCGCCAGGAAATAATTGATCGTGGCCACCGTCAACTTTCGTCGTATATGGTTTGGGCGATAGCATTGCGGCCGAACGGATTGCGCATCAGCCGCCGCGAGCGCGCCGCACCAGAAAGCGTTGAAATCGCCAGGATCTCGCGCGCGAAGCGGTCGGCTGGATGCGCGTGTTCGGCCGCATCGTGGCCGAAGCATCGAGTATGGCAACGGTCTCATTGATTATGATGAATACATACCGAGATTTGCGTTCCTCCTTGAATGTGAGCGTATACGACTGATGCTGAGCCGTGACGCTGCGTCACAGCATTCCTTCCTCGGTCCAAGCATTGGATTGCTCTGCTGCCCTCGTCCACGTGCTACCGACAGATGACAGGCAAAAATAAACGGTGCTGAGCGTTTTGGACAGGCGGAACCACTGGCGATGGTGTTGGAGTATTAGTCGGCTGCTCTGGCTGCACCGGCGCATCGAGCACAACCGCTAGTTCACCAAAGCGATCTGTCTGCACGATGAGTTTGCTTGGCTGTGCCCCGCACACGTTGCAGGGTGGCAAATCGACCCATTTCTCGCCGTTCCAGTAGGCGACACCTGGGTGCGAAGTAGCCGATGGGGAACTTGTAGGCATAGCGACCTCAAGCGTATAGGGCTTCGTAGCTTGTCCTATGCTACTACCTACATCGTTGCGCGCCTCCACCAGAAAACTGCGCTCGACATTGCGCGTTAGATTGGACGCTTGGCGTGTCGTTAGTCGATCCATTTGCGCCACACTGATAGACGCGTTTGTATCTCCCCCACCAAAGAGCAGATTGATTGATCCATCGGCGCTGGTTAATTTCGTCTCGCCGTTCACCGCGAGCGAACTGGGCACATAATGTTGCGAGGTTGCGTAGACTTGCACGCCGCTAATATAGCCTGCTCCGAAAAGAATATCATTAGTGAATGATATTGTGGATGGCACTGCGCTCAGAGGTGGGCTTGCAAGCAACGTTGGATTGGTAGGGTCGCTCACATCTACCAGATCGATTCCCGCAGTGGTAAGCACATACGCAACGTTATCACGCACCTTGACATCCTGAATACGCCCTTGAGTGGGCGTGTAAACGCCTGTTATCTGGAGCGCCTGTGGGGCGCTCACATCTGCAATTTTAAGCGTAGAGCGATATACTGGCTGATAACGAGGAGGAGTTGGCGGACTAATTAGAATAGTCTCGACCGCGTAAAGAGTTTGCCCGTTGGCGTCTCGAACCACTGAATTTGGCAGATTCAGCGTTGTGACCAGCTTGGGCGCGGTGGGCACGCTCACGTCGAGCACCGCATTTGTACTTAGGTACGCCAGATTTCCATCGAGCACAATCGAAGTGATGTAGGTACTTGAGACAGCGTCGGCAGCGCCGAGTTGAACTGGCGCGTGCGGATCGGCAACATTGATCAGTTGGAGACCTAGGTTACCTGTCGCTACGTAGAGTGTCGTACCAACGAGCGCCAGATCCATCACACTTGCCGCTGTGAACGTTACTGTGCTGAGAATGTGCGGAGCAGTAGGATCTGCCACATCGACCGCTGTAACTTGCCAATCACTATAGTTGTTCTGCTTCCTCAGATCATTGCCGAGAAATATGGTTGTTCCCGAGGCTACAATCGTATACGCGTACCCGGGCAACACCACTGTACCTAAGACCCGGGGGCGGTTGGGCGTACTAATGTCGGCTATCACCAGTCCTTCATAGCTACTGATATACAGCCGGTCGCCGACCACTGCCATTTCGGTGCTGCCACCTCCCACACCGTAGAAACCATGCAACACGGGTTGCGTCTGGGATACATCAGCTACCATCAAACCGCCGCTCGAGTCGGCAAGATAGGCGAGATTACCAACAACAGAGAGACGGCATACATAACCAGCTGTATCAAGCGCGCCAACGAGATGTGGCTGGCTGGGAGTTTGCAGATCCACAACCTGTAGCCCACCTTCTCGATCAGCCAGGTATGCCTTGCTGCCTACGACCTGTACGCCGATTGTAAAGCCAGGAGTATCGATCGACGCGATGACGTGTGGCGTTGTCGGCACACTGACATCGAAGATGAGCAACCCTGCGGCACCGACGGCCAGATAGGCGTGGTTGCCATCGACATCGACAGCATACCCATTCGCACTGTTATTGTTGATCGTGTTGTAGTACACAAGCTGTGTGGGGTGGGCCGGGTCGCTGACATCGAAAATAGCCAGACCACTGAGCGCAGCAACATAAACGTGGGTGCCGATATACCGCACATCGTACGTACTACCGAGCGTTGGCCCTGACGCACCGAGAAGGGTCGGCGCATCGGGATTATGAATATCGACGATCAGCAAGCCGCCGTTGTTGGCGGCAATTGCGGCGCGATCCTCCACAATGTCGATACCTTCGCCACTCACAGGAACCGTAAGCTGCCCACGCAAGCGTGGCGCAAACGGGTTCGTGATATCCACAATCTGGAGGAATCCTGTGGCGTTGGCCGCATAGACGAGGTTGTTACGAACGAAGAGGTCTTTGATCTGACCGCCAAGCTGGAGACGGCTGATCTGGATCGGGCTGGTCGAATTGCTCACATCTAAGAGTAGAATGCCCTGTTGATCTCCGACCACTGCGATATCGCCCTGCAGCTCAACCGAAAGGATGGTGCCACTGAGCCGCCCAAGCTCAGTCAATGTAGGAGCAGGTCCAGTTGCCGCACCGCTGGCAGTGCGAGCAAAGGACTGTGAGAAGCGCCACGGAACGTTGGCAAGCAGGATGCCGATCACGCACATCAAAACAGCGCAACGAGCCTGAGAGTGATGCATAGGGGGTTCCTTCAGCGTAAATAGTGCGATGCTTGAGCAATATTATATACGAAGGAACAGTCACATTCCATTGCAAAATGTTCATCACCTGATGTGTTAATAAAGATAATGTTGTAGAGAGCAATGTGCAAGATGGTAGGGCGTAGGACGGCCGAACTATACGTTTAGCGCGGGCCGGCTGGAGGAACGCCCGGGCCAGCTGGAGGATTGATCGGCCCGCCGGCTTGGAAGGTCTGATCCATACCCGAGCTGACTGCCCCGCGCCAGCCTTCGGGAATATACATTGGCTCGATCGGGCGCCTGCGCCGGCCATCCAAAAAGAAGTCGGAGTCGAAGTTCGGCGAGCGCGCGACCATGGTGTTCAAGATCGCGTAGTATAGGAAAAAGCCGACAGCTAGCCCGATGCCATACGCGCCAAACAGGTCGCTGCCGGAAGGGAACAGCGCCAGCACACCCGCGCCGCCGATCGCCGTGAGCATCGAGGTGATGTCGCCGAAATCGACCGGACCGCTGCGATAGCGGTTGATGTAGTACAGGTACCAGCCGAGGATCAGTCCGAAGCAGCCCGCGCCTATCAGCTGAAGCGTTGTCGCCGGTGCATTGTTCGCGACCATGGTCGAGTTTCCTCCCGCACTATCAACGAATCCACATAATCCGGTTCATTCCGACCGACCATAGCGTGCCTCCAGCGCGCGCACCCTGGTCGCGCAGACAAGCGCGCTGAAGAGCAGCGCGACCCCAAACCCGATCGCAGCCGCCGGCCCTGCCAGCTGAAACACGATCAAGCCGAGCGCGATCAGGCTCAGCAGCACCCACACGCGTACATTCCACGGCGCGCGTAGGGTCAGCCGGGCGGCCACCCAGCCAACCACCAGCCCGGTTCCGACGCCACCGGCGATCAGCATAACTCACTCGTCACTTTTCAACGCGGAGACAGGAGACAGGGAGACAAGGAGACAAGGTGCATATGATGCTTGATACGTGATACGTGATTATAAATTCAAGCATCAAGCATCAAGCATCAAGCATCACCTGTCACTCGTCACTCGGCCTTCTCCAGCTTGGCGAAGCTCGCCAGCAGCCGCTTGACGCCCTTGCCGGCGAAGGCGACTGTGACCTCCTCGTCGTTCTCGACCAGCTTCGAGCTGACGACGATGCCATCGCCGAAGGTGCCGTGGCGTACTTTCTGGCCGGCGAAGAACCCGGCCTCGCGCAGCCCGGCCGCGCCGCCGGGATCTGGTCGGGCACGCGGTACGATCACGCTGCTGGCGCGCGACCCAGCCCGGGCCGGCGCCGGCCCGCGCGAGGCGCCGCCACCGAAACCGCCCGCGCCGCTGCGCCCCGAGAACATCGAAGACTGCTGGCTGCTGTTGTAGGCGCGTTTGGTCGGCGACTTCACGAGCTCCTTGGGAATGTCGGCCAGGAAGCGCGAGGACTGCGAGACATTGGTGCGGCCGTAGGTGGTGCGCCGGAAGGCGTACAGCAAGTACAGCCGCTGCTTCGCGCGTGTCGCGCCGACATAGAACAGCCGGCGCTCCTCCTCCAGCGCCTCGCGATCATCCAGCGAGCGCGAGTGCGGCAGCAGCCCTTCCTCCAGCCCGACCAGAAACACCGCCGGATACTCCAGCCCCTTCGCCTGGTGACATAGTTCACGGCCACGTTGCGCAGCTCAAGCACATTGTTCCAGCGGTCGGCCGCCTCTTCCGGGCTATACTCGCGCTGGAGCGCCTCATGGAAGCCAACCCGGCCGAACAGAAAGTCCATCAGGTCGCCCAGGTCGCCCTGCTCGCGCTGAGCGATCAGCTCATCCAGCAGATGCAGGAAGCTGAGCAGGATGGTTTTGGTGCGCGCGGCGAACGGCGATTGGGGATTGGGGATTGGGGATTGGGAGTTGTCCATAGAAGCGAGATCTCCCAGTCCCGCATCCCCAGTACCTGATCCCTCGACCAGCATTTGCAGCGCGACATAGTTCGGCACACCCAGCGAGGTGGCCCAGCGGTTCAGCTCATCCTCGCTACGCTCGCCAATGCCACGGCCAGGCCAGTTCAGCACCCGGCTGAAGCTGACGCTGTCGTACGGGTTGAGCGCCAGCCGCAGATACGCCAGCGCGTCCTTGATCTCCTTGCGTTCATAGAAGCGCGTGCCGCCGACCAGCTGATAGGGCAATCCGCGCGCGATCAGCGCCTCCTCGACCGCGCGCGACTGCGCGTTGGTGCGGTACATGATCGCGATATCGCGCGGTTGGTACTCGCCACCGGCGATCAAACGCCCGATCTCGCTGGCCACGAACTGGGCCTCGTCGTCCTGATCGTAGCCCTCCTGAATCTGCACCAGCACGCCCTGGTCGTTCTCGGTCCACAGCCTTTTGACGTGCTTGCGCTTCTCACCGCCCTTGATCACGGCCTGGGCGACATCGAGGATCGCCTGGGTGCTACGATAGTTCTGCTCCAGCAGGATCACGCGCGCGTCGGGGTAGTCGGCCTCGAATAAGCGGATGTTGCGGACATCCGCGCCGCGAAAGGCGTAGACCGAGTTATGGACAATCACATCACTCACAGCATAATTGTGCAGATGCGCGACATCAAGGTCATATACCATACCGTCATAGTCGACAAACTCAACCGCCGAAATCTCCTCATCAACGATCTTGCCATCCTGCCACATAGGAACACGCATAGACGGTCGGAGGTGTGCGGCTGGTTGAAATGCAAACTTACCGCCCGACGTAAAGGTTGCCCATCGCACGATATCAAGCTCCCCGGCCGCACGAGCGATCTCCTCAGCAAACAGTGATGTCTGCTCAAGTTCTTTGTAGACACGTTCCACACACCATGTAGCACGTTGCCCAGAACGAGTAGCAATGCCGTTGTCAACAACTTGTTGTTCAAGTACACGGCTGGTTGTATTCAGCCAGACACGATGACGAAACCAGGACGACGCATGTGACAGCTCGTTGCCGCCAAACGCCGTCAGATGCACGAGCATCCGTGCTTCCCTTGTGCTACCGCTGCTGCCGCTCGCCTGAATGTGCGGGTAGTCTTCAAAGATTGCCAGATCATTCATCAAAGATTCGGCGTGGGAGCGTGTGTCTATCGCAGCGTAAAGCCGGTCGATTGTCTCCTGGGTAATGCTTAGATCGCCACGACCTGTCACATCGAAGATCATGGTCGGGATGCCGTATGTAATGGCAAAGAACTGCTCGCAGAATGCGGCCTCAGCACGATCAGCGCACACACGTAAAATCCACGCTTTATCCGCACGCTCCTGCCTTACGCGCACATCAAGGCCGTTGACTACACCATAGCGACGACCTTCCGAGCGATAGCCTCTTGTCAGCCCGATTCGATATCCCTTATCCCGTCGATACATCAGATATACGTAGTACACATCCAGATGCGGGCCGAGACGTGCAAAGCACATATGGTTGGGCGTTGCATGCAGGGCACATCCGCTTTGGAGCGTGATACGAACAATCTTTCCTTGGTATGGGCGTGAATGGGTTTTTTCTACCGTGCCGTGCGCCGTTGTGCCACGGCCTGCGCCGCATACAACTATATCACCCACAGCAATACGTTCAATTGGCGCCTCGCCCTGAGGTGTGCGAACCAGTGACCCTTCAGGGATGCACTGGTCTTCATCCCCGACAACAAAGATATTGCGATTCTTCGCCGCCAGCTGCTTGAGCAGGACATATTGGGCCTTGTTGGTATCCTGGTACTCATCGGCCAGCAGATACAGGTAGCGATCCTGATACTTTGCGAGCACCTGCGGGTGCTGATCGAACAGCCGCGCCGTCTCGACCAGCAGATCGTCGAAGTCGAGCGCATTCGACTCGCGCAGCAGCTGCTGGTAGCGCGCGAAGCAGCGCGACACCACCTCATCGTAGTAGGTGTGGCCAAGCTTCTGATACTCGTCGACATCGATTAGCTCGTTCTTGGCGCGTGAGATGTTGGCGTGAATGGCACGCGGGGCATACTTCTTCTCGTCCAGATCCAGGTCTTTGAGCACGCGCCGCATGACTCGCTGCTGATCGTCGGCATCGTAGATCGCGAAATCGCGCTCGCGGCCCAAGTGAACGATATCGCGGCGCAGAAAGCGCGTGCAGATGCTGTGAAAGGTGCCGACCGTCAGCGCGGCCGCTTTGCCGGCGCCCAACAGCGTATCCAGGCGATCTTTCATCTCGCGCGCGGCCTTGTTCGTGAATGTGACCGCGATAATGTTGTGGGGGTCGACTCCGGCCGTGCCGATCAGGTAGGCGATTCGGTGAGTCAGCACGCGCGTCTTGCCGCTGCCCGGCCCGGCCAACACCAGCACCGGCCCATCGATCGCTTGCACCGCCTGTTGCTGGGCTTGATTGAGGCTATTGAGCAGGTCTGCCGACATGTGATCCCCCTCGTTACACGTGGAATGAGGGCATTATAGCACGGGTTTGCGAGTGCCGAGTGCCGAGTGACAAGATGACAAAATGACAAGGTGACAAGGTGACCAGCGACCAGTGACGAGCCCGATCTCCAGTCCCCCAATCCCCAGCCTCCAGTCCCCAGTCCCCAGCGTCACTTCTTCTCGGCTGAAGCGGCTGGAACGGCGACCGGCTCTTTCGGTGCCGGGGCTTTGGTCGCGGCCAGCTGGCGCTCGAGCTCGGCGATGCGCTGCTCCAGCAGGGCGCGCTGTTTGGAGTCGCGGCGACCGCGCAGGCCGTGCTGGATGCTGTTCCAGACTCCGAGCATGCCGGCCAGCAGCGCGCCGCCGATCGCCGAGAGGATGATCACGATAGAGGCCGACAGATCGCGCGCCTCAAAGGAAAGAAAGCGCACCGTGACCAGCTGGGTATTCTGGACGCCGAACGTCACCAGCAGCAGCGCCACAACCAGGATGGGTAGCAGAATCAGCCAGCGCATAATATCTCCTTCTCGCGAGCCATACGGTGGCGCTATTGTAGCATAGACTGGTAGAGCGCCATAACAGAGGCATGCGCGCCAGGCGCTCTGCCGAGCACCGCGCCCATTTGGGGTCCAGGGGCAACGCCCCGGCGCGCGGGTGCAGGGGGCCGGCGGCGGCCCTTTGCAATAGCATATGGTACAATGCTTGCTCTCATCCAACGCATCAGAACGCTTTCGATTTTAATCATATCTTCATGGAAACGCTATGCCACGCGTATCGCAGCCGGCCGCGCCGGTGTATCCGAATCTCGATGGCGCGCTGTTCGCGCTAAATGTCGACGACATGAAGTGGTATATGAGCGCGCTGCCGGGCAGCGCCCCGGCGCGCCGGCCCGAGCTGCTGGCGGCGCTGAAGCACTCACTGACCGACCCGGCCACGCTGCAAGCGCTGTGGGCCAGGCTCACGCCTGTGCAGCAGCAGGTGGTGGCCGAGGTCGTGCATCATCTGGGCGGGCAGTACAACGCTGGCCTGATCGAGGCGAAGTACCCCGACGCGCCGGCGCCCAAGAACGCGCGCGGCTACAGCGCCAGCTTCTATGTGATCGGCGGTAAGAAAGAGCCTGCCACACCGTTCGATATCTTATTCTTCCACAACTACGATCTGGGGCGCTACATTCCGACCGACCTGGCCAAGCGCTTGCGCGAGCTGGCGCCCGCACCACCACCGGCGCAGCTGAAGAGCCACACGAAGCCACCAGCCATCCGTATGCAGAAGAAATATGCCGGTGAGCTGCCCGAGCTGATGGTGAGCGAGGCTGAGCGGGCGGTTTTCCACGATCTGAGCGCGACACTGTATCTGATCCAGCAGGGCAAGGCCACCGTCGGCCCCGCCACGCGCCTGCCGACCCTGCCGACGCTGCGGCTGCTGCGCCAGAGCTTGCTCCTGGGCGACTATTACGACGACGATGGCTACGATCGCGCCGAGGATGCTATTCGCCCGCTGGCGTTGATTGTGCTGGTGCAGGCGGCCAAGTGGGCCCAGCCGACAGCCGCCGGCAGCAAGCTGGAACTGACCAAGGCCGGCCAGGCGCTGCTGGGCGTGCCGCTGGGCGCGCAGCATGTGCGCGATGCCTACTCACGCTGGCTGAAGAGCGACCTGCTCGACGAGCTGTCGCGGATCAGAAATATCAAGGGCCAGCAGGCCAAGGGCACGCGCCTGACCAAGCCGGCCGAGCGGCGCGCGCAGCTGGCCGCCGCGCTACGCGCCTTCCCGCTCGATCGCTGGGTCACTATGGACGAGCTGCTGCGCTATATGCGCGCCACCGGCAGCCTGCCAGCGATCGAGCGCGGTGGCAGCACATCGCTGGGCGTTGGGGCATATAACACCTACTACGGCGATGATCTGGGCTTCAGCGCCGCAAAATACTGGGATGTGATCACCGGGTCATACCTGCGCGCGACATTGCTGGAGTATGTCGCCACGCTCGGGCTGATCGAGATCGCCTATACCTGGCCTGAGGATACACCGCACGATTTTGGCAGCCTGTACTACCTCAATGGCGAAACGCTCAGCCGCTACGACGGTCTGCTGGCCATGCGCCTGACCAACCTGGGCGCGTATGTGCTGGGCCTGGCCAGCGACTACAGCCCGCCGGCGCTGGTGAGCGAGAGCGGCGCGCCGGTGCTGAAAGTGCTGCCGAACCTCGACCTGGTGATCACCGACGCAGGCCGGCTCGCGCCGAATGAGCGCACCTTTCTTGAGCGGATCGCCGCGCCGCAGAGCCAGGATGTCTATCGGCTCAGCCGTGAGCAGCTGCTGGAGGCGGCCAACAGCGGCCTGGATCTCCCGCAGATCAAGCAGTTTCTGGCCGCCAAAAGCGGCCAGGCCGAGTCCGAGTTTCCGCAGATCGTGCGCGTGTTCTTCGAAGATCTGGAGAAGCGGCTGGGCGCGCTGCGCGAGCTTGGCACGATGCTGGTGCTGGAGGGCGATGATCCATACGTGCTGACCGAGCTTTCGAACAACCCGGCGCTGCGCGCGCAGATCCAGCTCGGCACGATCGGCGGCCGGATGGTGCTGCTGATCCCCGAGCAGCACGAGGCATCGGTGCGCAAGCAGCTGAAGAAGCTGGGGTACATTCCGAGGAAAGCCTAGAACCGAGAACTGAGAACCGAGAACCAGGGTACCGCGTGAGGTTCTTGGTTCTCAGTTCTTGGTTCTTGTAGGGAGAGGTATAGCGTGAATCACAAGAATTATTCGCTCGACGATCTGTTTGCCGCGCGGGCGCAGCGATCCGAAGCCTCGTTCGGCGGGCCATCCACGCCGCGCAGCGAGCCGATGATCAGCCTGGCCTACGGCCTGGCCGACCCGGCGCTGTTCCCACGCGCCGAGCTGCTGGCCGCCACCGCCGATGTGCTCGATCGTGATGCTGATCTGGCGCTCAACTACGGCCCGGCCTACGTAGGCCTGCGCGAACAGCTCGTCACGCGGCTGCGCGCGCAGGGTGTCGAGGCCGAAGACAACAATCTGCTGATCAGCTATGGCTCGGGCCAGATCCTGGCGCTGCTGCCGCAGGTGTTCGTCGACCCTGGCGATGTCGTGGTGATCGAGGGGCCGAGCTTTATGGGCGCGGTGCGCCAGTTCAGCGCCGCCGGCGCGCGCCTGGTCACGGTGCCCACCGATGCACAGGGGATGGATGTGGAGGCGCTGGAACAGTCGCTGCGCGATCTGCGCACGCAAGGCATCCGGCCGAAGCTCATCTAAGTATGGCGTGGTGATCGTCGAGGACGATGCCTACGGCGACCTCCGGTTCGAAGGCCAGCCGCTGCCGAACCTGGCTATGCTTGATCAAGAGGGCTGGGTGATCCGCGTCGGCACCTTCTCCAAAATCCCAATAACTGCCATACACATTATTCCGCATTGTATTGCACTGACTGCATAGCGATATGCATGCCTGTGTGAGGAAAGAAAGCGACACATGCAACTAGACGATCTTTTCGCTGCTCGTGCTCGGGAAGTGCAAGCGCCGATGTTTGGCCCGACACCGCCGCGACGCGCTGACATGATTAGTTTCGCCTATGGCCTCGCCGACCCAGCATTGTTCCCCCGAGCAGAGTTGCTGGCAGCAACAGCTGCGGTGCTGAAAGAGGACGCCGCCGCCGCACTCAACTATGGACCGACCTATATAGGCCTGCGCGAGCAGGTTGTCCGACGGTTGCGTTCACAAGGCATTGAAGCAGAGGACGAGAATATACTGGTCAGTTATGGGTCAGGCCAGATTCTAGCTTTGCTGCCCCAGGTGTTTGTCGACCCTGGTGATGTGGTGATCATTGAGGGGCCAAGCTTTATGGGCGCGGTGCGTCACTTTGCCGACAGTGGCGCACGTCTGGTGACCGTCCCGACCGACGCAGATGGTATGGATGTGGACGCGTTAGAGCAGACACTGATCGATTTACGGCGACAAGGTGTTCGGCCAAAGTTCATTTACACCATCCCAACGTTCCACAACCCCACCGGTGCGACTATGCCGCTGGCGCGGCGGCAGAAGCTGGTTGCGCTTGGCGCTGAGTACGGTGTAGTGATCGTTGAGGATGATGCGTATGGCGACCTACGATTCGAAGGCCAGCCGCTTCCAAACTTAGCGATGCTTGATCAAGAAGGCTGGGTAATCAGGATTAGTACATTTTCAAAGACTCTTGCTCCTGGTGTTCGGATGGGTTGGGCGTATGCTCGGCCCGAGATTACCGCGCGACTAGCGACGTTCAAGACCGAAGGGTCGAGCGGTCCGTTTTTGACGCGGGTGATTGCCCAGTACTGCGCCGAGGGTCGGCTAGAGGCACATATTCAGGAGTTGATCGCGCTCTATCGCCACAAGCGCAATGTCATGCTTGAGGCGATCGGCCGCGAGTTCCCAGCCGAGGTTGCCCCGTTGCGGCCCGAGGGTGGTTTCTTCGTCTGGTGCAAGTTACCGCCCGGCATGCGGGCCACAGAGTTACTGCCACTGGCTGAAGCACACGGTGCGACCTTTTTGTCGGGTACGCGTTGCTTTGCCAACGGCCAAGGCGACGACGCCATTCGGCTGGCGTTCAGTTTCCTGCCAGCCGAGCAAATCGAAGAAGGAATCGCTCGTATCGGCGCAGCAATGCGGGCAATCTAATGCTCACACCCAGGAACATGTAACCAGCGAGGCGATACGGAAGTGTTCCGTACCGCCTCTTTCTACGTTTGCCTGCTTGCCCTCGATAGCTCGCTTCTTAGGATGTTTCGCGTTCAATATCTGGCAGTTCAGTAGGATCAAACTCCCAGACATGTTGAAACGGGTTGCGTCTGCATACCAGCTTTGTCACTTTCTCGCCTTTCGCACCTACCCGTCGTAGTCGTACCGTCGAGCCGCACCGTGGGCAGATACCTTGCACCTTTGTGGTATAGAGACGACCGTTGTTATCGGTTTCTATAGTCAAATTGAGCCAGGGAAAATGCACAAATCGAATAATGCGCAGGTAGAGGCCAACGACGAAAAGGAGTGCGAAGGCGATACCAAGATAGAGCCAGAAGTTGACGGCATTGAGTGAACTTATTGACGAGATATTGGTGAGGGCGCTAAAGAATGCAACAAGACATATTACGGTTCCGATTCCCCCAATGGCAAGCAACCAGCCAGTAGTTGGTATCGTCCCTACAATCGTCAGCCTGCCATGTGATACCCGTTGAATGGCCACTCGTTCCTTTGGAACGGCTGTCCCAATGTGAATATCATGGATATGCGCCTGCGGGAGATGTCCAACACCAATATTGATGCTTTGATCACCTGTCTGGAAAGTAGATCCACCTGGTATGTGCCCTTCTTTTGGAACGGGCTTGGGTGAAGAAACTAGCGGTTCTTCGTCGTCTGGATGGTCTACAACTGGAACATTCCATTCACGTAGGATTTGCTTAATCCGCCGAATATTATCTCGCGCGTCCCGAATACCATTAATCACCCCAGGCGAAGCGTGAGACGCACCTATTGTTGCCCGCTGGCGCAAATACACGCTCAAGGTCGACAGTCTTGATGCAACAGGCTTCACCGGGCTTGACCTCGGGTATAGAATAAGACCACACCGAACGCCACATCCATAACGAGGACCTTCTGACCGTTACCACGACAAGCGTTTTCTTGTGCCCGTTATCGCGGGTAGTGGCCGCGACGCCCGCAAAGAAAGGAGCAAGGCATGACGAGCCCAGTAGCAGTAACACAATTCGAAGTGAAGTCCCACGACTCGCCCGACGAGGTCCGTAGCCCAGATAAGACCCGTGTTGAGGTCGTTCGATTTGCGGGCTTCACGCTTGGGCGGTTCAACTTCCAGCCAGGCTGGCGCTGGTCGGAATGCGTCAAGCCGGTCGTCAAGACCGACTCATGCCAGGCGTCCCATGTCGGATACGCCGTCTCGGGGCGCATCACTGTGCGCCTGAACGATGGAACTGAGAAAACCATTAGCGCGGGTGAATCGTACACCATCCCGCCTGGACATGACGCCTGGGTCGAGGGGAACGAGCCCTTCGTTGGCATCGAAGTGATGAGCGCGGAGCAGTACGCGAAGCCGTAATTGCGCGGCTGTTCGCCGGATAAGCGCTAGATATAGCGCGCTGCACTGAAATCTAAACTGGCTCGCCTTGCTCCATCGGGTCTGGACCTTGCCGAAGCCATCGCTCTGGCCGCTACTTTAGAAATTAATGCAGCGCTATAAGGAGGAGGCTATGTACATCCGTATTACACGCGGTCGCTTCAACCCATCCACCGAGACCGACATCCAGCGCATTGTTGAGGAGCAGGTCATCCCCGCAGTGCAGAAGCTGCCGGGGTTTCAGCGCTATATTGGTGGAGTCAACCGTAGCACGGGGATGCTAACCGCCGTTAGCCTGTGGGACTCCGAAGAACAGGCCAGCTTTTCGCGCGATGCCATGATTAGCGCCGTGCCAGCCTTGACAGCGCTTGGCGTTACCTTCGAACCTGCGGAGATCTACGAGGTCACTGCGGATGCCTAGACATCATCAGCGCGCTTGCTCAAAATGAACGCCTTTGGGCATACAGTAGGAAAGCCGCACTTGGGCGCAATCCTTGACCCTACTGCTACTCAGAGTAACAACAGTATCAGCAGAACGGAAGGGCTGACGCCTGCATAGCAGAGTCGTCAGCCCATTCTTTGCTTGAGCGGGACAACAATAGGAGAACCTAGGCGCAACTGTGCCGGGGTGAACGTACACTCGGTTCCGAGAATACCTGTGCCCGGCACTGCCCCTTGCTATTCTGCCCATTGCAATCGGTAATTCTGGCTCCAGATAATCCGCTGTTTCCCTGATTATCGGGATCACGTGCCCTGCCCGTATCATTGACACCGGGCATATAATAAACATGTAGGGGCAGGCGCTCTCGCACCCTATCGCATTCCCGTTCGTCGCGCTGCATCTTCCCTTCATGCTCCCTGCTCCGGCTCTCGCATGGGCCTGGCCGCATCGCAGCCCGCTACCGCGCCCCCGGTTCGGCCAAGTAGCCCTCACTCATTGGTGAGGTGCCCGGGAAAGGGGGTGACCGCCAGGAGCATGAGCACTCCTTACCGAAGGACCCACACTGGTATGCTCGGTGCTGGACAGCGGCAATCGCAAACCAGGAGAGGAGGCTGGCTATGGAACGGCAGGCGATGCAACAGATCAAGGATGTGATGACCCGCGACGTCGAGACGATTGCGGTCGACGCGACCCTGCAAGAGGCGGCCAACAAGATGGCGACGGCAGACGTTGGGCCATTGCCAGTGATTGAGGGTGGCCGGGTGGTGGGCATGTGTACGGACCGCGACCTCGTTGTATGGGCGGCGGGCGCTGGAGGCGACACGCGAACGACCACGGTCCGTGACATCATGACGACGGCGGTCGACTCCTGCTCCGAGGACGACGACGTGCGCGAGGTCGCCCGGCTCATGCAGGAGAAGCAGCACAAGCGGCTGGTCGTGCTTGACCCCAACCAGCAGCTCGTCGGGATCGTCTCGCTCGCCGACTTGCCGGTGAGCGGGGTATGATGCGGAGCTGGCCAGCGCGGCGTGAGCGCACTCCGAAGGGCCGTATCTTCACTGATACGGCCCGTTGTTACGTGGTTGTATGTTGCTTTCCATCCTGCTTGTGCTCCGTTCTTCGTCCTGCGGTCCGACGACGGACCGGTGCCGCTTCCTGCCACTCTGGGCCGAGCAGGCGGAGCGCGGCAGGCTACTCGGTCGCGCTGCCCTGCTCTAGCTCTGTGCCCCCGAGGGCGACGAGGACGTCCGTACCCATGCCAGCAAGAAAGGTGCGCAACGCGCTGGCTTCCGAGCCCAGGATTTCGGTGTAATCGATTTCGTTTTGGGTCCCATGTGCCACAGGGTAGTATACCCGCAGAGTCGTGACGTTGTCTTGGATTTCCATCACCTGATCGAGGTTGATCCACTTGGTGCCAATTTTTAAGAGGGCGGCCATGACCGATACTCCTTTCGCAGGTCCAGCCACCAGCCCAGCATTGGCGCTATTAGCAGCCAGCACTGCAAGGTGGAGACCAACACGGTCGGCGGCGTTGCTGGTGGTGCACAATCCCCCGTATCTCATGCTCAACCCAGCCTCGGCATCTTCGGAGACAACGGTACGTTCATATGAACTTATCGCCGTTGCTGTTGCATTGCGGCTTCCCGGAAGCGCCAGCGCGTGGCCGTGCCCGGGTACGCAATCGCGTCGGAGATGAATCCGAAGGCGACGCGGGGACGCACACTATAGATGCTGAACTGAATTGGGTCAAGCTCCTCCTGGTATTTCGCCGCGTACGCCTCTTGAAATTGCCGGAGCAGCCCAAGGTCCGTCACCCTTTCAGCCACGCCTTCCACGATGACCGCTTCATGAGTCTGTTCGGGGCAGACCACACAGCTGGGGTTCGCCGCGAGGTTGCGGGCCTTCCGTGAATCCGCGATGGGGCCAAAGAAAAAGGCGTGGTGCAGCCACACGCCCCAGACGACCGTCACATGCGGCCGGCCATCAGGCCGCGTGGTCGTGAGCCAGTAGCCCCGCGAGCGGGCTAGTCGCTCGGTAGCCCAGGTCCAGGGCAGCACACCCGGCCCTTCGGCTGGCCCAAGCAGACCGTACTGCGGCGGGAGAGACGGTCGACTCGCCGCCGGTTCTCACGGTGCGACCTTTTTGCCAGGCACGCGCTGCTTCGCGAACGGCCAAGGCGACGACGCCATCCGGCTGGCGTTCAGTTTCCTGCCGGCCGAGCAAATCGAAGAAGGAGTCGCTCGAATCGGAGCGGCGATGCGGGAGATATAATGCTACGCGATAAGGAAACAGGTATGAGCGCCAATGAGATAGCCACGGTAACACAGCAATATCGGAACCGGATTGAGGCTATTCTTACGCCTGAAGAGTTGACGTGCTTTGATGCCTACCAGAAGCGGGTGCAGGCCGCGATTGCCCGACGCGATAGCGGACCCGTTGCTATGCTCCCCGATGACCAGGCCGTGCTTGACAAGATTGCAGCGGATACGCAGGCGGTGGCGTTGCGCACGCAACTGAATGTCTTGCTCCGGCTAGAGATACCGCCACAATAGAGAAGATCCTGGCAACCAGATATGTCGAATGAGATCCGAACATACGCATTCCTGGAGCCACACACCTTGCGGTAATGTTAGCTCAAAGCGCCGGGCGCTCCGCAGACGATAAGGGAGGTGTTTGCTGTGGACGAACTAGACGTGCTCAAACAGGTGCCGCTCTTCAGCCGGATGGACGCCGACGAGCTGAGCAGTGTGCGCGCGCTGATGGCCGCGCACGGGTATGCGCCGGGCCAGGTGATCCTCCGCGAGGGCGAATTGGGCGACCGGTTCCATGTGGTTGTGAGTGGCCACGTACAGTTTCTGGTGCGCGATGCGGGCGGCCACGAGCTGATCGTCGATGAAGTTGGCGTGGGTGGTTTTTTTGGCGAGCTCTCGATGCTCACCGGCGAGCCGCGATCGATTCGAGCTAAGGCGATCGATGCCGTGACGACGCTGGCCCTGGACCGCGACAAATTCTTCGCCTTTCTCCAGCAGCATCCGCCCGCGGCGATCGACGTGCTGACTACGCTCGGGCATCGCCTCCATCGGACGGACCGGTTGCTGCGCCAGAGCGTGAGCCGCAATGTGAATGAGATTATCAATGAGAAGCTGACGATCAGCCAACGAATCGCCGATACGATCGCCGAATTTAGCGGCACAGTCGCCTTCCTGATGATCAATGTCGTCTGGTTTGGCGCCTGGCTGGTCTGGAACGAGCTCTGGGCGTCCGGCGCCGCGTTTGACCCATTCCCATTCGGCTTGCTGACGATGATCGTCTCGCTGGAAGCAATTTTCCTCTCGATCTTCGTGCTGATCAGCCAGAATCGTCAGGCCGCCAAGGATCGGATCGCTGCCGAGATCGATCACCAGGTCAACACCAAGGCCGAGATTGAGATCGGTCTGGTGTTGGGCCGCTTGGATGATCTGGAACGCAGTATGCACTACAACCACCACGAGCAGTGCGCACTGCTAGGCGAGCTCGCGGGAGCTGGCACTCGTCAGCTCCAGCGCAGCCAGGATGGGTGAACCCGGCCGTGCCGCTTGCCGTTTGTCTGATGCGCCGAGTGGCCCTGTTTCAACCGCATCGTCGACGCGATGGCCGGATCAGCAGCGGCGCGCCGACTGTGTCGGCCGCTGCGCCCGCGCAAATGCCCAACACCGGCGCGAGCACGTGGCGTGTGCTGGCAGCTACGCTGCTCGACGTCTGCCTGATCGCCCTGGGTTGGCAGGTGCGGCGGCGCGGGCGTGCTTAAACCATCGTCCTTCGTCTTCCGTCTTCCGTCTCTTTCTCTCGCAAAGAATGCCCATATCCCAAAAAATGTTCTGCTAGCGTTTGTATAATATCCGTACTAGCCGCTAGCGTAATTCGACACGAACGCCGCGTCGATCGCTTGTTCCACAGGAGGACAATCGTATGGATGTCCCAGTTTTGGTTCGGCGAGCCATGCTGTTTGGTCTGGTTGCGCTCGCGGCGCTCGGCCTGGCCGCGTGCTGGCCAGCGGCACCAGCCACAACACCCACCGCCGAATCCCAGCTGAACGTGCAAAATGTGTCGCCCACGCCGGCATCCCCAGCCGCCGCAGCGCTGCCGGCGTCGACGCAACCGATCACGCCCACGGCGCTCGCGGTCGCGCCGCCGCTGGGGCCGCAGCAGATCTTCATCGATGCGCCGCCGGCCGGCATACTGGTGGGCAGCCCGATGCAGCTAGCTGGGCGCACTCTGCGCATGCCGGCCGGCGGGCAGCTCGGCTATCAAGTGCTCGATCCGAGCGGCCAGGTGATCGGTTCGAGCAATCTGCCGGTTAGCGCCGATGGGAGCGGCGGCGGCGCCTTCGATGCGCCGCTGACCTTCAACCTGCCGCAAAACGGCGGCACTGTCACCGCCCGGCTGTTCGAGAATAACCCGGATGGCTCGCAGGCCGCGATCAGCAGCCTTGATTTGTATGTCCAGTCGCAGGTTCAGTCGATCACGATCGATACGCCGCCAGCAGGCACGCAGGTCGGCAGCCCGATGACATTGACCGGCCGGGTGGCGCGCCTACCCAACCAGGGCCTGCTGAGCTATGTGGTCACCAACTCAAGCCAGCAACAGATTGGCGCCAGCACGTTTGCCATTTCGGGCGACGCGGGCCGGCCGGCCAGCTATGTTGGCTCGTTGGAATTCAATCTGCCGTTCGACGGCGATACGATCACAGCTAGAATCTACGATCAAGACCAGGCCAATGGGGCGAGTGTCAGCCTGTATGTCGCGCCAGTGCCGCAGGCGATCACGATCAACACGCCGCCGGCTGGCGCGCTGGTCGGCAGCCCCATGACGGTGACCGGCGGAACGGTGCGCTTCCCAGCCAACGGCCAGCTGATCTATCGTGTCACGAAAGACGGCGTGCTGCTCGGCACAAGTCCATTCCCGGTCGGGGCGAATACAACTCCGGGCTCGCAGTTCAATACCCAGGTGAAGTTCAGCATGCCCTATGAAGGCGGCATCATCCAGCTCACCATCAGCGATCCCAACGCGCCGGCAGACGCGGTCGAAAGTACGATCGATCTGGATGTGCGGCCGCAGTATCAGCGGATCGACATCGACACGCCGCCGGCCGGCACACAAGTGGGCAGCCCGATGACCATCACCGGGCGCACGAACTGGTTCCCGAACAATGGCCAGCTGACCTACCGCGTGCTCGACGCCGGCAATGCGATGATCGGCTCGGGGGCGATCCCGGTTGTGGGCGCGCCGGGCACGCGCGGCAGCTTCAACGCCCAGGTGCTGTTCAAGGAGCCGCCGAACGGTGGCACTATTCGCGTCGAACTGGCCGACCCATCCAACGGCGGCAACATTGTCAGCTCAATCCCGCTGAATGTCGCGCCGCCGCCGCCGCCGCAGATCGTGATCGACACCCCGCCGGCTGGCACGCAGGTCGGCAGCCCCATGACCATCACCGGGCGCACAACCTACCTGCCGAACGGCCAGCTGAGCTACCGTGTGCGCGATGCGGCCGGCAATGTGATTGGTCAGGGCGGCGTGCCGGTAGCGCCGAGCGGGCGCCAGGCATTGTTCAATGCATCGCTGACCTTCAGCGAGCCGGCGGCCGGCGGCAATATCATGGTCGATATCTTTGGGCCAAGCCCGGTCGGCGGCGCGCCGCCGATCAGCGCCTCGATCGCGCTCTACGTCGCGCCGCGAAGGTAGGCATGCTGCCTGCGAATCAGCGCCGCGTTGCGCGCAGGCTGGTGTAGCAGCGGTACTTTATCTCGATGTTGTTGTTCGTTTTTTCGCTCTGCGAGCGAAAAAACGAACAACAGATAAAATGAGAAGTACCTTGCTGCCGCAGGCAAATAAGGCGGCTGGAGAAAGCATACCTAGAGGGCAAAGAGGCAAATACTCTATGCAATCCGGCTCGGCAGTGGCAGCCCGGCCAGGCCGGCATTCAAGTTATCAACCGTCAGCCGCGCCATAGCCCGGCGGGTCTGGCGGGTGGCGCTGCCCAGGTGCGGTGCGATGATCGCGTTATCCATGCGCAGCAGCGGGTGGTCGCGCGGCAGCGGCTCGGGCTCGGTCACGTCCAGCGCCGCGCCGGCGATCCAGCGCTGCTCCAGCGCCTCCACCAGCGCCGCGTGATCGACCACGCCGCCGCGGGCCACATTGATCAGCCAGGCGGTCGGCCGCATCTGCCGCAGCTGCGCGCGCCCGATCATCCCACCTGTCTCAGCCGTCAGCGGCAGGTTCAACGTGACGTAATCGGCACGCTGGAGCAGATCGGGCAGCGTCGCGTAGGCCACGCCAAGCTCTGCTTCGGCCTGCGGGCTGCGGGTACGATTGTGGTACAGCACAGTCATATCGAAGCCGCGCGCGCGGCGGGCGACCTGCCGGCCAATATTGCCCATGCCCACAATCCCGAGCGTCGCGCCATGCACCTCGCTGCCGATCAGGATGCTCGGGTCGTAGTGGGTAAAGTCCGCGCTGCGGGCATAGCGCTCGCCGATCACCACGTTGCGCGCGGCCGTCAGCAGCAGCGCGAAGGTCATGTCGGCCGTCGCGCCGTCGAGGATGTGCGGCGTATTGCCCACCGGGATGCCGCGTGCGCGTGCCGCAGCCAGATCGATGTGATCCACGCCGACGCCGAAGTTGCTGATCACCTTTAGATTGGGCATGCGATCCATCACCGCACCGTCGACGCGCGGGTGACCATAGGTCAGCAGTCCCACCGCCGTGTGGAACAGCGGATCGGCGGCATCAGCCGGCCAGATCTGAACAGCGCACTCCGCGCCGATCATCTCGAGCATCTCGGCCGGCAGCTGGGTGTCGACGATGATCTCATTTGGCATGATCAGCCTCCTCGATACTTCTAGTCCGACGAAGGACGGAAGGACGAAGGACGAACGCCGGAATTGCAGACGTTCGTCTTTCGTCATCCGTCTTTCGTCCCATCAGCATTGCATTGGTGATACCGGCCGCGCAGGTCGCCGCCGATGCGATCGCCGCCGCGCCGGCCGACACCGTCGCACAACAGGCGGCGCGCTACTATGTGGTGCAGTCCGGCGACACGTTGAGCGGCATCGCGCAATTTTACTACGGCAATGGCGGCCTATGGTCGACGATCTTCAACGCCAACACCGACAAAATCGCTAACCCGCACTGGATCTATCCCAACCAGCAGTTGGTGATTCCAGCGGTCGCCGGCATCACCGGCATTGCCGTCGCGAACACCTCACGCCCAGGTATCTTTCAACCGGGGCTTTGGGCAGTACACCGTGCGGTCGGGCGACACGCTGAGCAGGATCGCGTACGCCGCCTACGGCAACGGCAACACCTGGTGGGGCATCTATCAGGCCAATGCGCGCCAGATCAGCAACCCGGATCTAATCTTTCCGGGCCACGTGCTGGCGATACCCTAGCATTGTGTTGGCGTGGGAATGCGCGGGACTTTTCGTCCCGCGCAACCCTGTAAGGTCTGAGGGATTGGCGAGCTGAAAGCACACTATAGTAAAGGATACTGCAATTCTAGATCTATAGCTAGGTCTGATGTATAATCGAGCGATATAAACCGCCGACTGTGAACTGGCCCAAAGGAGGATTAGAATGCTCAAGGTTCGCTCCCTGATCACCCTTGCCATCGCCGCCGTGCTGCTCACTCTACCCGCTGCCGCGCTGGCGCAGAACACCTCCAGCGTAACTGGGACGATCAATATCCGGCCACGTATCACGGTCCCGAGCAATGCGATCGTGACAATCCAGCTCGCCAATATCTCGCAACAGGGCGCGCCTGCGCTGGTGCTTGCCCAGCAGTCATTTAGTGCCAATGGAGCGCAGGCGCCGTTTCCCTTCACATTGCAATACGACAAAAGCCAGATCACAACCAACGGCAGCTATATTGTGCAAGGGAACATTAAGGTCGACGGCCAGCTGAGATACACTACCACCACGCCGTTCCGCGTCATTACCCAGGGCAACCCGACCACGATCGCGGTAACGATGGATGCGGTGGGGACGCTGCCGAACACCGCCGGCAGGACAAACCTGCTGCTGGGCGCGCTGCTGCTCGGCACATTGCTGCTGCTAACCCGCCTACTACGAACGCAGCTGCAGAACCAACCTAGCCTACCTCGCACGTTCTAGCGTAAGCTACCCGTAGGGCGAAAAACGATCCGACGAGGGCGTACACCCCACGGATTTCTCCTTTTTGCGGGTCATGGTTCGCCTTGTAGAGCGAAACATGACCTAAATGCTGCCGCAAAGCAAACCCCCAAAGGAACACGATGAACATCCAAACCAGCGCGGCGCTGATCGCCCAGATCGACAGCCTGACGGTGCCGGCCGGCCAGCTAGCACTGTGGTCGCTCGGCCAGGCCGGCTTCGTGGTCAAGGGCGGTGAGACAATCGCTTACATCGACCCATACCTTTCCGACTCAATCGAAGAGTCTGGCGGGCCGGCACGGCGCTTCCCCATCCCAATCGACCCGCGCGCGGCCCGTCATGCGCAGATCGTGTTTGCCACGCACGAGCATGCCGATCACGCCGACGCTGCGACGCTCGGGCCGCTCATGGCCGCCTCGGCGCGCGCGACGCTGGTCACCTCGCCGCAGGGCCGCTCAATCGCGCTAGGTGCCGGTGTCGCCGACGAGCGCATTCGGCTGGCGCGGCTGGGCGAGCGAGTCGAGCTGGCCGAGCTGGCCTACACTGCCATACCGGCCGCGCATTACAGCTACGAGGTCGATCAGCATGGGCACGCGCGCTGGATGGGCTTCCTGATCGAGTGCAACGGCGTCACGCTGTACCATTCAGGCGATACGGTCGTGATCCCGCAGATCTTCGAGGCGCTGGCCGGCCGGCCGATCGACATCGCGATCCTGCCGATCAATGGGCGCGATTTCTTCCGCGAGCAGCGCCAGATCGTCGGCAACATGTGGCCGGGCGAGGCGATCGACCTGGCGGTGCAGCTCAAGGCGCGCGTGCTGCTGGGCATCCACAACGATCTGTTCGCCGGAAATCGCGTCAACCCCGGCACGCTGTTCGACGAGCTCGACCGCCGCGCGCCCTGGCAGCGCTGCCACCTGCTCCAGCCGGGCGAGCTATATCTCTACGCTGGATGAGGTAAGATTGGTAGCCTTGGCCACTGGCAGGGGTATGGCGCTCAACAATTTCCCGCCGATCTGCTGCCGCTGCGCCTGTTCAAGTGCCGTATGTGGCTCTGGCTGGTGGTAACAGATCTCTATGATGACACTCCGACACGTTTGAAGGCGCGGTGATGGAGCTTACCCAAGCTGACCTTGATTGCCATCTCCCACACACTGGCCATGCTGAAAAACACCGCATTGGTCGGCTCCTCAATCAGCGCGCGAGCTTGAGCACTCAAGGAGGGGCTGTCTTCTACAAACCAGATGAAGCTGTGGGTATCAAGCAACAGGTTCACGCCATATACTCCCGAAAGTCATCAAGTGGCGCGTCAAAATCATCCGTCATATGGATCATCCCCTTAGCGCTCCCAGGACGGCGTGGCTGCTTGGCATGGTTGATAGGCACCAGTCGAACCGTTTGTAGATCGTCAGTCGTGATTAAGACGACTTCGCCGCGCACTGCGGCCTCGATCAGGGTGGGTAATTGCGTCGTCGCTTCTTCCACTTTTACTTGCTGCATACTATTTCCTCTTGGCCGTCGTGGCTGTCAGCGTTTCTCCAGCAACAAGTATAGCACACTGAAGCTGACGTAGATGAGCGTAAACAGATGACCACTATACACTCTTTGGGTACACGAGACGCGGACAAACGCCGACGAACACGGACGCCAGTCATCTGTCCGTGTTCGTCGGTGTTACCTGCGCGTCCAATTGCGGGAAATATGAATAGGGGCTATGGGTTAAGAGTTAAGCGTTGATCCAAGTCAAACGCTTAACTCTTAACTTTGAACTCTTAACTTTTAACTCACCCGGCGGCCCCAGCCCAGGTATAGCCCCGCGCCGATCAGCAGCAGCGGCATCCAGACCAGGCCGCCCACAAACAGTCCCGGCAGGTTCGCCGCGGCGACGATCGTGCCGACCGCGAACAGGATCACGGCCGGGATCACCGGCCAGGCGCTGCCCTGCTTGAACAGCGCGCGCCCCAGGAAGAAGATCGACAAAAAGCCCAGCGCCAGGCCCCACAGCACCGACACGCCATCGGTCACATCAGCGAAGGTGACGCCCACGCTCAGGCCAGCCAGAATCGCGCCGGGGATCATCAGGCCATAGATCCGCTTCCAGAAGGAGAAGAACAGGAAGCAGCTGGCGATCGTCAGCAGCACCATCCCGCCCTCGAACTCAAGCCGCAGCGGCGCGATCCGCCCCATCAGCATGATCACGCCGATGGCGATCAGCGCCAGCGCCGCGACATTGTTCCGGCCAGCCGCCGGGGCCGCGCTCGCCGCCTGCATGTTCGAGAGCTGCTGCGTCGTCAGCCCGGCCGACGATCGCTCAGCCTGCCGCGCCCGCTCGGTATCCTGCTCGGTGTAGTTAGAGCTCATAGCGCCTCCTTATACCACCATGCTTTCGCCAGTTCATCCGCTTATTAGGACGCCTGCCGCGCGGCGATGGTTGCGCCTGGGCGGGGCGGCATGGCAATTGATCCATCCCATGGACGCGGTAATGAGCGTTTCTTGGAGGGCTTGCAGCCCTCCACACCCCGCGCTATAGCACCTTATTTGGGAAAGAGGAGCCGCCACTATGCAAACAGTTAACACAGAGATCACACGGTGTGAAAAATATCATTGGATTTTGATATCAAGTCGGCTATGCTAACGCCAGATAGAGCAAGCGCACGGGTGAAACGGGAGGATGTTATGCGAAACGAGAGCAGCCAGCACATGCAGCCACGCATTATGATGTACTCGCAAGATGGCCTTGGCCTTGGACATATGCGGCGCACCAGTTCGATTGCCAACCAGATCGCGCAGGTGCGCTCGGACGCGGCGATTCTGACGATGGCCGACTCGCAGCTCGGCCAGTTCTTCGAGACCAGCAAAAATCACGATTACCTCAAGCTGCCATCGATTCTCAAGGCCGGCCCAGGCGATTGGCGCGCGGTCAGCCTGCCGCTGCCGTTCGCCGATGTCCACGTGATGCGCCGCCAGCTGATCCACAGCGCTGTGCTAAGCTACCAGCCGCATATCCTGCTGGTCGACCATATGCCGCACGGCGCCATGGGCGAGCTGATCCCCACGCTCGAGGCGCTGCGCGCCAGCGGAGCGCCCACCCGGATCGTCCTGGGCCTGCGCGACATTCTGGACGCGCCCGAGGTGGTGCGGCAGCGCTGGCTGGTCGAAGGCGCCTACGACGCGATCGAGCGCTACTATGACACGGTGCTGGTCTACGGCAAGCGCGAGGTGTTCGATCTGGCCGAGCAGTACGGCTTCACGCCCAGTGTGGCCGAGCGGCTGCGCTACACCGGCTATGTCTGCACACCGCAGGCGCCGCGCTACACCGCCCGTGTCCGTGCCAAATACATCCCCAGCTCGGATACCGAGACCAAGCTGATCGTGGCGATGGCCGGCGGCGGCGCCGATGCCTACCCAATGATGCGCGCGCTGCTGGATGCGCTGCCGGCGATCAATGCGCGCCGGCGCAGCTTCCTGGCGCTTGTCGCCGGCCCATTCATGCCAGCCGAGCAGCGCCGCGATCTAGAGGCGCGCGCGCGCGGCCTGCCCGCCCGCGTGTCGATGTCGGTCAGCGATACGCTCAGCTACATCGAGGCGGCTGATCTGACGATCGCCATGGCCGGGTATAATACCACCATGGAGATCCTGCACTCGGGCAAGCGCGCGATCCTGATCCCGCGCCGTGGCCCGAGCGCCGAGCAGCGCATGCGCGCGCAGCTGTTCGCCGGCCAGGGCTGGGTCGAGATGATCGACCCCGACTATCTCGATGCCGCCAATGTCGCCGCGCGTGTGTGTGGCGCGCTAGATTGCGGCCCGCGCATGAGCCCGCCGCAAAGGCCGGATATGCAGGGGCTGACCAGTGCCGCCGATACACTGCTCGATCTGATCGCCCAGCCGGCACCCGTCGAAACGCCTGAGCCGCTGATCTTGGAACCGATCGCGCCGGCGCTGCGTTTGCCGGTGGCCGCATAGGATTCGGCTTCACGGCTTACGTGGTGGGGGTGCGGGGGCGGCGCCCAAAGGGCGGCCGCCCCCGAGAATCTTCTTTCCGCCCGTGTGGGGCGACGAAGTCGCTCCACACGGGCGGAAAAAGGACTGTTGATGAACCATACCTTCGACTTCGATCCGCAGCTGCCGGCGCTGCCGCTGGCATTTGATCTCGCGGCGGTGGCGCGGCTGTTCGCCGGGCAATGGCCGGGCGCGGAAGCCGGGCCGATCGAGATCACAAAGTGCAAGCCGCAGGATACCAAGTACCAGCCGGGCCGACGCTGCGCCACCACCTATGCCCTCACGGTCACCCGCCCAAGCGCGCCAGCAGAATCGACCATCGGCGTGCTGGAGATCACACCCGCCGGCCCAGCCCATCGCCTATACGACGATGACCCCAAGCTGCCTTGGCTGGCGCTCGCCACCAACCCGCAGGTGATTCGCGAGCGCTTTGGCACGCTGCTCGGCACGCCAGTCGAAGACTGCGCGGTAGCTCCCGTGCGCTACCGGCCGGGAGTGCGCTGCGTGTTCCGCTACGACCTGCGGACTGCGGTGGGCAAACCGACCTTCTTCGGCAAGCTGATCGGCCTGGGCGCCGAGGATTCAATGGCGACCATTGCGGCGCTGCACAATGCCCGCGCATCCTTTCCCGATCTGCCGCGGGTGCTGCCGCCACTGGCCTACTGGCCAGAACTGCATATGCTGGTGCAGGCCGAAGTCGCCGGCGGGGCCGAGCTGAACGACCTGGCCTTCGACCCAGCCGAGGATGCCGCCACGCGCGAGCGCTGGCTGCGCGACGCCGGCGCACGCCTGGCCGGGCTGCACGGCTGCGATGTGGTTGGCCCAACCCGCACCATGGTCGACGACCTGGATGAGCTGCGCGAGTATATCGCGCCGATCGCGGCCGTCGATCCCGCGCTGGCCGATCGCTACGCGGCGGCGGTCGAGCAGCTTGCGGGGGCCAGCGCGAATGGCGAGCCAGCGCGGGTGGCCAGCCACGGCGCGTTCCGCACCGATCAGTTCATGATCGAAAACGGCGAGTTGGTCATGATCGATCTGGATGGCTTCTGCTGGGCTAATCCCGCGCGAGATCTGGGCAACTTCATGGCCTATCTGCGCTGGAAGGCCATCCGCAAGCCACACGATGCAGCGTTTATCGAGCATGTCGGGCAGCTGTTCCTGAACGGCTACCACGCCGCCGGCCGTACGGTCGATGAAGGCTGGCTGACGCGCTACACTGCCGACTCGCTGCTCAAAGTCGCCGGTCGCCGCTACCGCAGCCTGACCACGAAGGAGTGGCATCTGGTGCCGCTGCTGATCGACGCGGCCGAGGAGATTTTGGGGAATGCCGCGTAGAGACGCAATATATTGCGTCTCTACGCGGCATTCCCGATCCACTATTCCTCTCCTTCATTTGCTAGTTGATCAAATTCGCCTTTTCTGGTATCATAATCGCCGTTGACCCAGCCATGGTGTGCACAACGATGTGTCTGCCCTGACGCAGACCCGCGTGCCTATACGCCGGGCTTTTTTTTGCCTTTGCGCTACTTCA